>Ga0315287_10000754_pt1 | contig 28775 bp, 32 predicted proteins | sample YL17G11_0_MG_FD_205037 | JGI IMG/M metagenome (GOLD analysis project Ga0315287, IMG submission 205037) | Sediment microbial communities from Yellowstone Lake, YNP, Wyoming, USA - YL17G11_0 | ecosystem: Environmental > Aquatic > Freshwater > Lake > Sediment | place: USA: Wyoming | collected...
AACCGGAGTCACTTACACCGCGCCTGCAACCAACAGCTCCGGCGAGCTGGAAGGGCTAGGATATACGAGCCTTTTCGCACCGGCGCGCTACCTTGCGGCTCAGGCCCCAATACGCGTGGGCACTGGCGGCGGCAACAACGACCAGGGAGACACCGAATGGTGCACCATCGACGGCCTCGGAGTGTCGACAATCACAGTGCACCCGGGCGAAAGCGGATGGGTCCAGTTGAAGTGCGGCAAGGAACACAACGAGACCTGTGCGGTAGGAGACGTCCAATGGTCGATAGACCCGTCTGGCCTGATGTCCTATCAGAGCGACAACCTGGGCTTTGCCTACGACCTTCTGAAGGACGTTCCGGTGGGCACCCACTTTACCCTGTACGCGACGATACTGTCCAAAAACCACGGGTGTTCCAAGGAGCTCTACGTGGACAAGCCGGACTGCTACGACCAGTCGTAATTTCTCTCTTTCATTTATCTTTCTTTTCTCTAGCTCCCCAGCCAGGGCTCTCAATTTTCCATCTAGATAGAATAAGTATCTAACAAACGGGGTACCATCACTTCGTACTGCTTGTCCAGCGCATCCTTCAAATCGCCCTTTTCCCCATGCATCAGGAACACGCGCTTCAGCCCGCGGCAGGATTTCACGAACTGTATCAGCTCGTTGAAGTCGGCATGCGCTGAAAGCCTGACGCTCTCCACCCGCAGGTTGAGCTTTATCTCGCCATCGCGGGTCTGTATCTTCCTCTCGCCGGCAAGCACCCTGCTTCCGGCAGTCCCTTCGGCCTGGTATCCCACGAAAATCATGGTGTTCCGCGGATCTGCCCCCAGCTTCTCAAGGTAGAACAGCACAGGCCCGCCGCTGAGCATGCCCGACGTGGTGACAATGATGGACGGCTCCTTCAGCACGTCTTCCCGCGTCTTGGACCTTGGGTGGTGGAAATTCGGGCTGTTGAACGGGTCGTCCTCGCTCATGAGTATGCGGTTTTTTATATCCTCATTGGCGTAGAGCGCGTTGTGGCGGTATATCTTCATCGCCTTGTCAATCATCCCATCTATGAATATCTTGGTCGGCTGGAGCGCGCCAGAGCGCATGTGGTCGTCCAGGGCCAAGAGCACCTCCTGCGCCCTGCCCACCGCGAAGCTCGGTATTATGACGTGGCCGCCCTTGTTCAGGGTCTCGTTTATGATTTTTATCATCTTCTGGTAGCTTTCCTTGTACGGAGGAACGATATCCTCCTTGGCTCCGTAGGTGTTCTCCATGATGAGCGTGTCCAGATGGAGGCCGCGCACGCACGGGTCGAGGACGCGGGTCTTGCGCATGCAGATGTCGCCGCTGTACATTATCCTCTTCCGGCCGTCCTCCACCATGGTCATGGCGCTGCCCATGATGTGGCCCGCCGAGTGCAGCGTCATCCTGAAGCCGCTGGTGAACGGTTTCCCGTATTCCACGATTTTGGCGTCCTTCATCACCCCATCGACGTGAGATGCCGCAAATAGCTTCCTCTGCTCCCTTTCACCATGGTGTATCCTGTAATAGTCCGCAAGCAGCACGCCCATGAGGTCGCGGGTGGGCTTGGTCACGAAAATCTTCGGCTTCGCCTTCTTCGCATAGACGTGGGGAAGGTAGCCGCTGTGGTCCATGTGCGCGTGGGACACCACGATGTTGTCTATGCGCCTCAATTCATCATCATGGAGTAGGGGATACTCTGTCTTCTCGCCGAGCTTTATGCCGCAGTCCAGCATGAGATTGCGTTTGCCCTCCTCGAGGAGCATGCATGCCCTTCCGACCTCCTGGGCGCCGCCGTAGAAAGTAAGCCTCATATCATCCCAAGTTTCATCTTCGCCTTCTCGCTCATCCTGTCTGGTGTCCAGAGGGGCTCGAACGTTATGCTTATCTCGATGTCGAGTTCTCCGAGTTCCTCCAGCCTGTGTTTCATCTCTTCCAGCAGCTCGTTCATCATCGGGCAGGCGGGCGTTGTGAAGGTCATCCGTATGCGGATTTTCTTCTGTTTCCCGGCATTCTCAATCTCTACCTCATATATCAGGCCCAGATCCACTATGCTTACGCCGAGCTCCGGATCGATGACCCGGCCGAGCTTGTCCATTATCTGGCGCCGGGTCACCATGTCATACGAATGACAGGGAAAGGTTATTTAAGTTTAGGAGAGCTATCCCCCCGGTGTCTTTTATGAAGGAGATATTGGTGACGATGGGCAACAGTGTCGGCTCCCTGGCCACGGTTGCCGAGGCGCTTGGCAGTGTGGGCGTGAACATCGAGGCGATTTCTGCATACGGTGCGGACGACAAGGCGGTCTTCCGCGTGATAACCAGCGATACCACCACGGCTGCGAAGGTGCTCGCCAAGATTCCAGATGTGAAGATGCGCGAGGGCGAAGTGATAATCTACAAGATGATGAACCGCCCCGGCGAGCTGGGCAAGATAACCCGCAAGCTGGCCAACCGCGGCGTGAACCTGGAAAGTCTGTACATCGTGAGCAGGAAGCAGGACTTCACCGAGATCGCCATTCGGCCGGCGGACAAGGACCTGGGCAAGGCCAGGGAAATCCTCGGCGTGAAGTGAAGCATGGTCCAGCGGCCCGTAATCCTGGATACCAATTTCCTCATGGTGCCATTCCAGTTCAAACTGGACATACTCCGGGCGCTGGACGACCTGGTGGACTACAGCCACATCTTCGTAATTTCCTCCCGCAGCGTTAAGGAGCTCAAGGCAATAGCCCGGGAGGTCGGGAAAAGCGGCATGGCCGCCAGGCTCGCGCTCAAGATGGTCGAAGCCAACCGGGCGCGCATCGAAATCATCCAAAGCGACGTTGAGGTGGACGACTGGATAGTGGAATACGCCACGGAAAACAAGGCCATAGTCTGCACCAATGACTCCAAGCTCAGAAAAAGGCTCAGGGCAAAAGACATAAAAGTGGCTACCCTGAAATCAAAAAGCAAGGTGGGTTTCGTATGACCGAGGAAGAGCTTTTTTTCAACGTCTGCGGGGGCGTTCTCCTGCTCGTCCTTATTGCCGTCATCGTCCTCATAGCCTTCGGCTCAAGGCCGTTCACCTATAGTAAGCGGGTGAACGGTCCGAACACCACCCTCACCGTGACCGCAAGGAAAAACATCACCCGGATTTCGCTGACGGTGAAGGTCGGCGGCGAGGATGTGACCTTCGAAAGGAGGCGGGTGCGGACCGACCAGGAGGTGGAGTTCGTCTACCCGACTTCGCCGGACCGTGCCGGCCTGATAATCGAGCTGGAATCCGGCCGCATCGCTACTTTCCAAGTTTAGGCTTCGGCCGCGTCTTCTTGTATACGAACCACAGCAGCGCCAGCACCACGACCAGCGGGAGCAGGAATCCGATCGAGCCCACAACGAGCATCACCGCGGCTGCCATTGCCCCGAAGAACAGGCCCGCGAGCCCCTCCAGCGACACGGTGAACTGCTGGGTCGCCGGCGTCTCCTCGTAGAGCGTGATGTTTATGGTGGATTTCTGTATCCTTGAAGTGAGGTAATCCTTCGACTGCTTGAGCAGCTCGAGCTCGGTCTCCACGCGGCTCAGCTCGCTTTCGACACCGAGCAGGTCGCTGACGTTGGCGGCCCTGTCATAGAGGTCCTGGAGCCTTTTGAGCTCGATTTCCTTGTTCTTTATCCTGATGTCCAGGTCGGTGTACTGCTTGGTGACGTCCTCCAGGCTGACCGAGAGGTCCTTGACCTCGCCGACGGTCTGGAGGGTGGTGAGCATGCTTTCGAACTTGTCCGGAACCACCTTGACCGTGAGTGAGTATGTCTTCCGGTCAGAGTATTCGTTGTATGTTATGTCGCCCAGCTCGGCTCCGCCGCTTTTCAGCTTCGCCTGCATGTCCTCGAACTTCGCCTTGAGCGTCCCTTCAGGCACCCTTATGCTTATGGTGCCCGCCTTGGTAACGTATTGCCCGTTGCTTGCACCGCTGCCGGCAACGCCGTAAATAGGGTTCGGGGCCATGGAAGGGGCAGCAGCAAACCCGGAATCCCTGGACGATGTCCCATCGAAACCCGTGTTCTCCCCTATTCCGAGGCAGCCGAAAAGGCCGACGGCCAACAACAGCATGACGAAAGGCGCAAGTTTCAAGCGATCACCGAAATGCAATCTCCGGCAATAATTAAACCCTTTGGCTTTACTTTCGCCCATTACCGAAATTTTTTAATGGATGGTGCGTAATCCCATTCATGCTTCTCCTGAACCGCGGCGAACGATTCGATGCGAATTTCTACTACCAGAGCGGCGTGGACATCGACCACGCGTTCTTCCTCGGCGGCAGGAAGAGGGAGCTTTTCGTGCCCAAGATGAACGAAGCGCTCGCCAAGGAGACTTTCCACGGCCGGGTGGTCGGCTGCAGCGACGTGCTGGCCGAGCTGAAAAAAAGGCTCAAAGGGCGGACGGTCTCCTACGACGCAACATCGCTCACCGCGGGCTGGGCCATGCGCCTGCGTCCGTTTTGCAGGCTCAACGACCGTGCGAACGTGCTGCTCACCGCCCGCATGAAGAAGAAGGGGGGCGAAGTGGCCAAAATCTCCAGGGCCGCCCGCCACACCAAGGAGATAATCCATTCTCTGGACTTCAAGAAGGCGAAAACGGAATTCGACGTCAAAAAACAGCTGCTGGTGGCCACCGCGGAGCTCGGCCTGGAGCCGGCGTTCGAGCCCATCGTGTCCACCGACCGCACGACTTCCTTCCCCCACTACCGCGCGGGGAACCGGAAAATTGGCTCATTGGTGCTCATAGATTACGGTGTGAAATACGAGCATTACCGCGCGGACATCTCCCGCTGCGTCGTCCTCGACGGCGACCGGAAGAAGAAGGGCGAATACGAGAAGCTGAGGAACGTCTGCCACACGATAATCGATTCTCTCCATACACTGAACACCGGCAGGGACGTGTCGCTGCTCTCTGCCAAGTTGATGAAGAAGGCTGGCTTCCCGGACATGATACACTCCATCGGCCACGGCGTGGGCCTTGACATCCACGAGCTTCCACACCTCAACGCCAAATCAAAGGACAAAATCGCGGGTTCGACGATGGCCATCGAGCCGGCGTTCTACCTGAAGACGTACGGCATGCGGCATGAGGAGACCGTTTACTTTGACGGGAAAAAAGCGAGAATTTTGTGATATGCAGGGGGAAGGATTTGAACCTTCGAAGACACTAAGTCGCGGGATTTCCCGAACCGCCGCCGAAAACCGGCGGAAGTTTTTGATGTCTTTTTAACCGGCGGAAGGCCGGAGGAAAAAGACACTTAAGTCCCGCGCATTTGACCGGGCTTTGCTACCCCTGCGAACGAACGTGAGCAGGGTGGCAAATCTTGAACGAAGCGTTCAAGCACTTTGCTACCCCTGCGAATAAATGGTTGGTGCAGGGCAGAAAATAAAAATGGCTTGTTTTTAATAATGTTAAGATGAGTGTTAAAACGTGTATGTTTAAAGGGTTTGCCATGCACAATATGTTAATGCAGAGAATACTCAGGCACGAGGCTCATGCGCAAAAAAAGACATTGCCCAGTGGAAACCCGATTTCCGAGGGCATCATGACAGCGCTCAAACCGGCCTGCGGTGCAATCACAGCGGCATTCTTCTTCTGTGCGAACCCGGTGCAGCAGGTTGCCAGCAATATGGAAATCGATGCAGCAAAACCCGCTCTCCCGGTAATCTATGGCTTGAAATCAAACGTGACCGGAAGAACGGTGAAGGTTGACGTGATGCAGCTCGATATGGCCGACACCACGAAAACATTCTACTACTGCGCCAGTTATGGCGACGGAGCGGCTGACAGCGGCATGTTCCATGTGGACTCCAATGTCATCGGAAGTCTCACACACTCCTATGCGGCATCGGGCAAATACGCCATAAAAACTTCCCTCTGCCAGAACCGCACATTCTACGGTGCCACCCTCAGCGTCGATAGCGTTACGATAGAGTGACGGTTGGCCGAGTTCTAAAGTGAAAGTTATAAATGTAGCCGTTTCATTTGGTTTATGGTAACCATAACCGGGTCCACCCTATCGGTTTCACCGCGCGTCGGGGGGCTTTTGCTAATCGTGTTAGGGCTGCTTTTCTTCGCCATAGGGGCATATATGGCATACGGCGATTACAACGCCTCCTCCACCTGGAAGCCGGCGAATGCGACCGTGACATATTCGCATCTCGACATCAACAAGCGCACATCCAACGACGGCGCCAAATATATGTTCGAGCCGAAAATCACGTATACTTACACGTTCGACGCTGCCGCCCATTCCGGCAGCTGCTGCGGATGGAGCTCCAGCGACAACGCCGAGGCGCAAAGGATAGTGGACCGCAATGCGGTTGGAAAGGCGGCCCCAATACTGGTCAACCCGGCTAACCCGTCCGAGTCCAGATTGGCGGAGGATGTCTCATCCACGGGCATGCTCATCAAGGCCGCGATTGCGCTGTTCGGCATTGGAATGGCGATTTGGGGGGCGTACGGCCTGGTGAAAGGCGGAAACAGCGCTCCTCCCCCCGCGGCCGGCTAATCGCCTCTAGAAGCAGGGAAAAATAGAATGAGCGTCAATCTCATCCGTACATCGAGCCGCCTTCGCTTGTGGACGGCCCCTTCTTCTTGGATATCTTCGCCTTCACCAGGACTTCCTTCAGGCCCTTGGTGAACTCCTGCGACTCCTTGTCGAGGCGGGCGGTGCTGATGGGGATTTTGATGATTGCGCTCAGCACGCGGAGGACGTTGGACGCGGCCTTGGGGTCCAGGTATTCCTCAGACGCTTCGGAAAGTATGGTGGTCACTGGGAACTTGTCAAGCGAGCCCTTGGCGAGCAGGATGCCGGTGACGCCCGTGGTCGCGCCTTCCTTTATGGAGCGGGCGAGCTTGTTGTCAACCACTTCCTTGACCAGTGCAGCATCGCTGGACACGATATAAACGCCGCGCTTCTCGTCCTCCATGGGTATGCCGCCCAGGGATATTATGGACGAGGAGCCGAGCGACCTGGCGAATTCGTATATCTTGTCGGCCACCTCCAGCGAGGAGCCCACCGGAATGGTCATCTCGGATATTATGACCACGAGATTGTATTTGTCCGAGAAGTGAATCCTTGCCGCGGGCTGCGGCTTGTAGTTGTGTATCGCGGCCAGGGGCGCGAACTCCGCGCTCGAAAGGTAGCCGCCGAACGCCAGCTGGAGCGATTCCACGATTTGGGATGCGGCCACGCTGCCCACAAGGCCGGTGCCCGGAAAGCCCAGTATCATCGTGGGCTTCTTCAGGCCCTTCATGTCCGCGGTCTTGTGCAGCTGTACGTCTCCCATAAAGTGTTATGGCGCGACAAAAGCTTTTATACTATTCGTATCACATTTCAGTCGATGAAACAAGAAAGAGTGTCCATGCCGATGAGCTCGGCCGGAATCATCGGATTCTCGCCGGACCTGAAAATCAGCGGTGTGGAGCTTGACCCGAAAATGATAATCCTGGTCGTGGCAGTGTTGGTGCTGATTGTCAACGCCGCTTCCTTCGTGCTTGGGAAGTGACCAGAGCGCTTATCTTTTCGCCGTGCTTCTCCTTTGCGCCCTTCTCGGCCAGCACCAGCACCCTCATCCTGTCCTCCTCGGCCTTCTTCAGCGACTCCACCAGCCCGGAAAGTTCGGTTATCGGCTTCAGCCCATCCTTGGAATCCACCTTCACTTCGGCGGGCTTGAAGAATTGGTGCGGATAGTCGGCGATGATTTCACAGCCGAATTTTTCCGAGAGCGACGTGCCCAGCGCCCTGGCACCCTTCTCATCCCAGCCCTCCTTGGGAAACGAGCACACTTCCTTGAGCAGCTTCCGGTTCAGTAGCGCGGCCGTATATTTACCGCCTTTTTCCGACCGTAGCATGGCGGCCGTCGCACTTTCATCATCGAGTTCGATGAACTGCTCGGGCGTGAGCGTCCCGTCGGCTATGGACTCCTCTATGGCACGGTAGAGCATCGCGGTCGCAATCCGCACCGTGCGGTGCATGTAGACCGCGGAGAACATCATGAACCTCGCGACAAGGAGGTATTCCGCGGCCTCGAGCCCGCCCTCCTCTATGCATAGCTCACCCTCTTTCATCATGAGCGTGTGGACTATCCGGTCGCTGTCTATCATGCCATAGGCGACGCCGGTGTTCCGTGCGTCCCTCCCCAGGTAGTCCATCCGGTCCGCACCCAGGTCCGAGGCTATTATGGCGCCATGGGGCGACTCGCCGATGTCCGCGATTTCGCGCGGCTTGTAATTCTCCGAAAGTATGTCTGCGATTTCCCCCTTCAGAATGCGCTTCCTGCCGGTCTCCTCGTGCGTCCCCACATGCTTCTTCAGGACGTCCTCGCCCTCGTGGGAGAATGCGCAATGGCCGATGTCGTGGAGCAGGCCGTAGAGCTTGACCTTCCGCACTTCGTCCTCCCCAAGCCCGACCTTGCGGGCAATTACTTCGGAAAGGTGCGCGGTGCCGATGGAGTGCTCGAAGCGGGTGTGGTTCGCGCCCGGATAGACCAGGTTGGTGATGGACATCTGCTTTATCCTGCGGAGTCTCTGGAACGTGGCGGCGTCTATTATCCTGCCCTCGAGCCCGCCGAATTCCATGGTCCCGTGGATCTCGTCCTTGATTATCATAAGAAGCAGCTTATACCGGGGCGAATATGCCCCTCTTCTTCTCTATTATCTCCCCGCTTTCAGCGAGCACGCGCAACGCCGCGAGGCATCCCTCTGGTTCGAGTTTCGTGGCCAAGGCAATTCCAGCCGCATCCATGTTCTCCTTGAGCGCGGCCGCAATCAGCGACTCTGCCTTGAGGAGATATGCCCGGGTGACGATGTAGAATCTGCCATCGAATCCCTTCACCCCCGCAACGCTGCCGTTCTTCATCTCCTGCGCCAGTCGTTCGGAGAGCATCTTCGCCTCGTTCTTGTCGCTTATCACCAGGTAGCCCTGGCGGATGAGTATGCCCGCGGAATCCATCTGCCCGCCGGCAGCCAGCGGCTGCGTGCCCCTCGTTCCGGATTTCGGGGCTTCGCCTTCGGTATGGGAGAGCATCGCGTACACGCGGTCGTTTATGTTGTAGACGCCGTCCTTGTATTTCGTACCTCGGAAGACGTTCACGAGACCCTTGCGCTCGAGCTCCTTCAGGATTATTTTTTCTTCATCGTTGAGGGCTTTGCCCACATGGGCCGGGGTCCGGTTCTCGAAGCGTATGGCGAGCAGTTTTTTGAGCAGTGCGCGCTCGCCGGTCTCACTGCCCTTGGGCTGCGGCTTCGCCTCCGGAGAGCCAAGGGGCACGCTCAATAGGTAGTACCCCTCCTTCAGCGGAAAAAGCTCCACTTCATCGCAGTTGAGCATCTCCGGAGGTAGCTCCAGGTATGCGTTGTTTTGCCTCTTGAGAACTCGCACCTTCGCCATGACCGGATTTCACAGCCCTTGTTTTAAACCGTTGCGCGCGCCAGCTTGTGGCATTCCCCAATCTGGCACAGTTTTCTTATTATTGTCCCGCGTTCGCTATCATTTTAATCCCGCATGGAGATAACAATCCATGACGATTTCTCCATTCGAAGAACGATATAGGACCGGGATGAATTCCATCTTCGAAGACGACGCCAAGCTCAGGAAATGGATGGCCGTCGAGGTCGCGCTGGCCAAGGCGCACGCATCATTGGGCAACATCCCGAAGGACGCGCCCGGGAAAATCGAGGCCGCGGCCAAGAAGGTGACAATCGCCCGCGTGCTGGAAATCGAGGCGCAGACCCACCACGACCTGATGGCCATGGTGAAGGCGCTTACCGAGCAGGCGGGCGATGCGGGCAAATATGTCCATTTGGGCGCGACCAGCTACGACATCGAGGACACCGCGACCGCATTGATGTTCCTTGACGCGATTTCGCTCCTTGAAAAGAATTTCCAGCCGCTTGCGAAGGTGCTGAAGGCGCTGGCGCTGGAGCATAAGAAAACAGTATGCGTCGGGCGCACCCACGGCCAGCACGCGGTGCCCACGACCTACGGAATGAAGTTCGCGATCTATTATCAGGAGCTGAAGCGCGGCCGCGAGCGCCTTGGCGAAGCCAAAAAGCGCATCGGGGTGGGCAAGATGTCCGGCGCGGTGGGCACCATGGCCACCTTCGACGGCGACGGCCCGAAAATCCAGAAGTTCATAATGAAGGAGCTTGGGCTCGAGGAAGCGAAAGTCGCGAGCCAGGTCATCCAGCGGGACAGGCACGCGGAAGTGATTTGCGCGCTCGCGCTCATCGCCGCGCTGCTGGAGAAAATCGCCAAAGAGATACGCAACCTGCAGCGGACCGAGATAATGGAGGTCTCCGAGCCGTTCGGCGCGAAGCAAGTGGGCTCGTCCACCATGCCGCAGAAGCGCAATCCCCACAAGAGCGAGCGCGTGTGCTCGCTCGCGCGTCTAGTCCGTGCGAACGCCATGGTCGCCATGGAAAATATAGCGCTCGAACACGAACGCGACCTCACCAACAGCGCGAACGAGCGCGTGGTCTTCAGCGAGAGTTTCATAGCAGTGGATTACATGGCCGCCGAGATGGTGAAGATATTATCCGGGCTCGTGTTCTATCCGGAGAACATCAAGCGGAACCTAGAACTCACCAAAGGCCTCATCATGTCCGAGCGCATCATGATCCATCTGGTGGAGAAGAAGGTGATGGGCAGGCAGGACGCGCACGAGCTCGTGCGGACAGCAGCGCAGGAGGCGTTCGCGAAAGGGAGGCACCTGCGGGAGATAATGCTGGAGATGAAAGTGCTCACGAAAAGCGAGGCGGACGCGCTCTTCGACTACACTACCTACATCGGGCAGGCCGAGAAGCTGGTCGAAGAAGCGGTAAAAGATTAATCGTTGGCGAGCGCGAATGCAACTGCCGGCTCCTTCTGCGGGATTCTCATGTTCTCCAGCATCCGGTTCACTTTTTCATGTGCCGCGGCCAATGCCGCTGATGAAATCGTCGTCTGTGGCCTCGGCCGGGACCTGTCCATGCAGGATACCATGGCATCTATGCCCTCCACCATCGGAACCTGCTTGAAAAACATGCCGTAATCGGAATTCGTGGGGGCAGGCACGTAGGCGCTGCACTGTTTCTTGGTGGGGGGGCCGCTGAACATGCCGGTACAGCCCCTTTCAGTACACAGCTTTGGTAGGGTTCCAATGAGCCCACTAGCCGTGTCGATTGAGGAAGACGTCTTGAACGCACACACACACGCCATTACATTATACCTGAAGGTCGCCTATTTGCTTTCCATCTCATTGGAAATCCAATGGATTTCCAATTCTGGCAAATGTCGCAAATTTGCCATTCCTGGATACTGTGGCGGTCACCCACGTCCAAATCTACTCTAATAACTTTTATAAAACTTCATGCGGAGCGGGTCGCGCCCCAGTCCAGCGAGTCGTATTTGTTGGCAACCGCGGATGGGGTGCTTTTTATATATTTCTGATGAATGTCTAGCAGAGGGATAGTTCATGGCTGCACTCAGTAGCTCGAAGACATACATATTCGCATCCTTAGGCGTTGGCATTGTGGGCATAATTTTCTCGCTCATCGGCGGCGGGGGTATCCTGTCGCTGCTCGGCGGCTTTTTGTCCGGGCTCGGGGCGATGTTCGGCATACTCTTCTGGAAATACGGTTACATGCTGGTTCCGCTAATCACCCAACGCACCAACATCATCATGATGAGCGACCTGGGATACGAGGTCCCGCCGACCCAGGACGTGGTGGTGAAGAGCACCGGCGGCATTTTCTACGCCTCGGCGTTCCTCGGCCTCAATATCTTCGAATCCGCGACGGAAAAGTCAGCGGAGGAGAACATCGCATATTCCCAATTCTTCGAGCGCGCCATATCCAACATCAAATACGTCACCAAGGTCGCCTACCTCCTCTACGTGGAGGATGTTGGCGAAAAGCGCAAAACAATCGAGACCAAGCGCGCCGAGGCGCAGCTTCGCCTGGCAAGGGAGCGCGACAAGCCCCAGCCCGACGTGCTCCGTGTGGACAAGTACGAGCGCGAGGTCTCGGTCTGGGACATGCAGCTCCAGCGCCTGATAAAGGGCGTGAAGCCCATGGGCATAATCGCCTATGCACAGACCACCGCCGTTGGCTTGAGCAAGGACGCGGCCATGGCTGGCGCGCGGACCCAGGCCAACGAGCTCCGCACCGTGCTCGCCAACGCGCTGAACGTGGAGGTCGTCCTGCTCAGCGGGGACGAGATGCTCAAGTGCTTTGAGTGGGAGAAGTTCTTCCCCACGACCGCCCAAGAGCTTGAAGAGAGCGTGGTTTGACCATGGCAATCGGCGGAAAGCTCAAGCTTGTGAAGGTTCCAAACATGGCGGTGTCCAGGCGGAACATCCTGGTCCACCCTCCGGAACCCCCCATGTCGGTCCTTTTCCCGGATCCCACCAAATCCATCTACGTCGGCAGGACGAAGATATTCAACATGCCCTTCTATTGGTCCTATGAGAACGTGGCCAACCCGCACATCGCGGTGGTCGGAATCTCGGGTTCGGGAAAGTCCTACTTCATCAAGACGTTCCTGCTCCGTGCGTCCTTCGCCTGGAACAGCAACGCGCTCATCATAGACTGGGCAGGGGAATACAAGGACTGGGTGCGCGAGACCGGGGGGAAGGTCATATCGCTGGGCAAGGGCTCCTACCTGAACCTCCTGGACCTGGGTGGCATGAAGCCCTACGACCGCATAAAGCAAGTGGTCCGCACCCTCGAACTGCTCACGGACATCGCGAACTACCCGGAGCAGAGGCGCCTCAGCGAGCAGGCCATAGAGAAAGCGTACATAGACAACAAGTTCAGGATGGATGCGAGGGAGCAGAAGGACGAATTGGGAAAGCCCATACTTCCGCCGACCCTCAAGGACGTGGTTCGCATACTCACAGAGCAGGCGCAGATGGGCTCCTACGAGTTCCCGGCGGAACTGGAGAACGCCATCTACCGCCTGAAGCAGTTCACCAAGCCGGGCGAGGACTTCTTCGCCCAGCAGAGCACGGTCAGCCTGGATGAGGTAATCAGTTCTGGGCTTGTCGACCTCGACCTCTCCGGCCTTCCAGACGAGACTTCGCGCGCCCTGGCAGCGCTCACGCTATTGCAGTTCATAAAGGAGAAGATGCGCCTGGAGGGATGGTCCAACGAGCGCGGGCTCAGGCTCCTCATCGTGCTTGACGAGGCCTGGAAGATAGGCAAGGAGGAGAACAGCGACGCGGTCATGATAGTCCGCGAGGGCCGCAAGTACAATTTCGGGATGATAATAGCGTCCCAGAACCCCACGGACATAAGCGAGGCCATATTCTCCAATGTGGGGACCACGTTCATGCTGAAGGTGAAGTTCGAGCGGTTCCTCGACTATCTGCAGAGCTCGCTCAACTTCAGCAGCTACATGCGCGAGGAAATCAGCCGCCTCGGTGTCGGGCAGTGCGCGGTCAACCTGTCGTTGACCCTACCCACGCCGTACCCGTCTACTTTCCTCATAGACAAGATAGAGGGCGAAGAGCCGAGCAAGGAATACTTCCTCGACCTCGCCGCGGTGCTTACGGAAAAACAGCGGAGGGATGTGTCAGTGTCACGGAGCGTCTCGTTCCTGAAGGACGATTTCAGGAGGAAATTGAGGCAGTTTGGGCTGGGCGACGAGAAGATCGAGGAGATGGCGAAGACCTTCGACAAGGGCAACCGTCGCATGGACGTGGTCTCCTTTGTCATCCTGCTCGAGCGCGACGGTATATTGCGCCGTAACATCAGCGACTTCCTGAAGGACGCTGGCATAGACGACATAACCATAATCAACATCTTCGGCAAGGTCGACCTGAAGAAGAGCGGCGGCGTCGGAAGGGAGATAAGCCAGGTTGTACTGGAGGATTGAGCCCATGAAGGTATGCATCACCTGCCAGCAGAGCGTGGAGGGGAAGAAAGCGGTGCCCGTCAAGGAGGACAGGGTAATCCGCGCCATACGCGCCATAAAGAAGGCATTGCGGATCGCGCAGATGAACGAGCTCTACGTGTGCGAGGCGGACATAAAAAAACACCTCGACCACAGGCGCGCGTTCGAGAAGATGATGCTCTTCGCAAGCGTGCTCGCGGGCCTCATAGTCGTGCTCCTCATCGGCCTGCTGGTGCTCTCCGGGAGGTTCGACCTCTGGGCGATGTTCTCGTCCTTGGTAATCGCAGGATTCGTGCTCATGCTGCCGCTTTTCAGGTATGCGCCCGCTCTGGAGGCGAGCCCGCTGGTCACAGCCGCGCTGGCCGCGCCGCCGGTGAGGCCGCCTGCGGGCGCAATTCCACCCGGAACGCCCCCGGTCGGGCCAGAGCCTCCGCCCGTGCCGCCGCTGGAGAGGGCCGGAAAGAAGAAAGCATGGAAGGCAGGAAAGAAGAAATAAGGTGAACCTATGGCACTCCCGCTACCGAAGAAGGAAACAAAGCCCGCGCAGCCGCAGACCGCGGTCGGCCCGGGGAGCAAGGAGGAGACCCATCCGCCCCAGGTGGACGGGTTCAAGATGAAGGGGAAGCTCTGCAAGGGCAAGCTCAAGGATCTGGTGCCAGTGCTCCGCTCCATCTCATTCCTGGAAATAGCCCCTGAGAAGGACATGCTCAACGTCATCTACGTGGAAAGCCGGGACATCGACAAGAACCCCTACCTGTTCTCCATAGTCAAGGTGAAGGAGGACGAGGTGGAGGTAATGTACACCATCCCGCCCGAGATCGGCCCCAAGAAGCGCCGGGTGGACGTGGTCCGCTACATCATCAACATCCTCTCGCTCATCTCCGAGTATTACGAGGTGGACAACAAGACCCTCTACCAGGTGGTGGAGAACGCCATCACAGAGCTCGCGGGCTCGGTCACCATGGAGTACACCAAGCTCTACACCGCCTATGACTCGCTCAGGAAGGAGGTGGCCGACCACAAGAAGAAGATCGACCGCCTCACCGAGCAGAACCAGGCGCTCTCGTCCCAGAACTACGAGCTCAAGACGCAGAACGACGACATCCGCCTGCGCCTCCAGCAGCTGGAAGGGCTGTCGGACGAGTCCATCAAGGTCAAGCTCCAGGAGTGGATAACCGAACACAGCGGCTCCATCGTGATATCCGAGTTCACCAAGGTGTACAAGGTGTCCGATGCGCGCGTCGAGGAAATGCTCAACAAGCTCGTAAGCGAGGGCTACATCGAAGTAATCCAGTAGGGTTGTTATGGTCGAGCTAGGACGTATCAAGATAAAGAAGAAGGCCTACAACTTCAGCGTCAAGCGGCGCTACCAGTATGCCGGCCATTACAAGCTGAAGGAGCGGCCGCCAATTGAAAAGATAAAGGACGCCATCCGCACCTTCACGACCCCGAAAAAGGAGAAGAAGGCTGCGGCCGTGGCTCCGGCCGGGGCGCCGGTGCCTGGCGGTTTCAACTTCGTCGTATTCGGCGCGGCCATAATGGTGGCGTTCATAATACTCACTTTGGGATGGATATATCTTGCGACCCAGCTGCAGGCCAGCGCAACCGTCTTCCAGCCGCCGGTGGAGAAGCCGGACATAGCCAACGGCATTCAGGGCGGCCAGCTGCTAACCACCGGAGACCGCAATTCCCCGACGTACATAGCCGCGGTCCTTGTGAACTACAGCACCCAGAATATCAACAATTACACCATACACATAACCGCCTACAATGCGAAACTCCCATCCTCGGTTTTCGTGCTCAACAGCGAAAGGTTCGAGGCGGAGTCCTACCCGGATTTCCTGCGGGTGCTGCGCGCGGACCTGGCAAAAAGGAAGATCATGCTCAATGAAATAACCCTCAAGGAGCTGGAGACAATCCCCGAAGGGGCGATAATCCTGGTGCCCAGCGGCGTCATCCCGCAGGAGATGCTGGGAGTCGGGAGCCCGCTCACCCTGGACAAGCTGGCATCCCGCGGCGCGGTGGTAATCTACATCGGCCAGCCGTTCAACAAAATGTTCAACGGCAGCCTTGTGGTCACCACCCCCCAGGAGATCATGAAGAAAATGACCGTGCAGTTCGACGAGGCGGCGCAGCTCGAATCCACCGACGGATTCAGCCTTTACCAGCCGCTCTACGCCGCATCCGCCGGAGGCTGGGGGGGCAGGTCCGCCTACGGCTCTGTCAGCATAATCACCAAGGGCGACGGCGCGTTCATCTTCGTGCCACAGACGCTGGACGGCGGCTGGCGCGGCAACTTCACCAGTGCCGCGGACGACATTTCGCGCGTCATATTCGAGATTCCGTGGGCCTCGCCAAACCAAGAGATCAAGACCTACGAATTCACCAATCAGACAGCATATTCCGGCCAGAGGTACTTCTTCTCAGCGCCATTCGAGAAACCGGCCGCGACGCTCAAGGTGGATTTCATCGGCAATTCCACCACATCGAACTATCCGGTCATGGAGACCCTCTTCCTGAGGCTGGAGGACAATTCCCAAAACGGCCTGTTCATCGAAAAAGGGGGCAATGTGGTGCCCTACAACATCACCAACATAAAGACGAGGGTGAACATCAAGCTCCGCGAGCCCGTGGCTGCCCAGCCCAATATGGACTTCATAATCTCGGACGTCAACGGCACCCAGATGCAGGACCTTCCCCAGGGCAACGTGGACGTGCAGGGGGACAAGTCCCCGGACATTTTCGTCTATGTTGACAAGGGCGAGTACATACTCAGCCTGGTGGATGACCTGGGCAAGACCTACGCGGCCACCTACATGAACGTGGTGACCGTGGACATAAAATTCAGCTACCAGGACGCCAAGAAGCGCTCCATCTACGTGTTCGACGTCTCCAGCCCGTTCCCGCTCAGCCAGGTGGACGTGGTCGTGGACAAGGGGCAGAATGGGAGATATCCCTTCACCAACGTGGAGAACAAGATAAACGTCGATGTCGGCCAATATACCGGGGGCGAGACCCTGCCATTGGGGAATCACACATTCGAATTCACGGCCGGCGGCCTGAAGACGATTGTTCCCGTGGTCCACGCCCGGCCGGTGACCATGTTCGACAACCCCATGTTCTGGGTGGTCGTGCTCCTCACGCTGGGCATAGTGGGCGTGGGCGTGTTCTTCGCCAGGCAGGAGGAAATCTATTACGCCATAGACATCCCGGACTTCCCGCCGGTGGCCAGGACGCGTATCCCGCTCTCTCCGGACGCCCTTCTGGGCATATTCGAGAAGACCAATGAAACGTACCGGTGGCAGAACACCCCGCTCACGGCATCCGAGATAAAGAACGGGTTCAAGGACATCTTCATCCAGGGCAAGCCCATCTACATCACCGACTACAACGTGGAATACCTCCTGGAGGATCTGGAGAAGAAGGGCCGGGTAAAGGAGGCCCTGGGCTATTACGGCAGGACCGAGTGGGAGGAGAAATCAAAGCGCACCATCGGCTATCTTGCGCTCATGCGGAAGCTGCGCGACATCTGCGTCAACAACGCAATCCCATTCACCTCCATAGACGAATCCCCGGAGGCCGACAGCGAGATAACCGTGGCAGGCCAGACGATGTTCGTCCACTTCTTCGAGAAGGGCGTGGACAAGAACGTCCTGCTCGGCAGGTCGCTGAAGACCATCAGCAAGGGCATAACGATAATACTGTTCAAGAGCGCCCAGGACAAGGACCAGCTGCAGGGCATACTCGACTCATCGCCCTCGGTGGCGCCGCTGATAATGAAGATGGAGGGCGGCAGCGGCTCGCTGCAGTTCCTCACCACCGACGAATTCGAGAAGACGCTGCTGGACTTCAAGGGAATGTAAGGGGTAGCCCCCTTACAAACCCCCAAGGAGTACGGGGCGAGCCTGGCTTCCGCTGTGGCGATAAAAGGGACGATTCCCCTCAAACAGAATCAGAATGTCATTTTTTCTTCTCGAACAAAAAGGAGATTCAAAAAGGACCATTGGTCCTTTTTATTTCTTCTTCTCGAACAATTCGGTCATTCCCTTGTCGTCGATAAATTCAAGCAGCTTGTCGCAGCGCTCGCAGCGGAACTCACATCCCACCGCGGCCTCGAAATTGGTCAGGCTCTCGGCACCGCAGGCCGGGCAGTAGTAGTATTCCTTCCCGTCCTCGCCAATGTTCGCGATTGCCGGCGCCTGGGTGGTCGCCCACCTTTCCATCCTCTGGTGGTTGAGCGTCCAGCTGTAGGAATACCATCCGGTTTCGCTGTCCTTCTCGCGGATGTAGTTGACCAAACCTTCATTGTGCAGCTTGTTGAGCGTTGCGCGCACGTCGCTTATCTTTATCTTGAGCTTCTTGGCGAGTTCCTCGTCGCTCCGGTTTCCTTCGAAATTCCTTATTATGGCGAGCGCGTTCTCCCCGCCCAGCTCTATGAGCATCTGCCTCACGTTGGACACGCTCAATATGGCAGCGATCCTTTTCCTCAGCGCGGCCTCGTCCACCTTGGGAAGCTGCGGCGCCTTGACTTCCTTTGCCTTCACTGCCTTTCCTTTGAGTGCCTTGGCATTCTTGGCAATATCAGCCTTCTTGGCCGCCTTCATTTTCGGCGCGGCCTTAATCGCGATCTTCCGAGGGGCAGCTTTCATCTTCTTCGGCTTTGGGGCAGCCTTGACAGTGGCCGCTTTCCTAGTTTTGCCGTTCTTCATTTTGACCGCCAAAGCATCACCCGTTGACACATCCAACGGTTATTACGCATTTTTTATATTTAAACCTTCCTGTAACCCACGTCGTAAACATCGAATTGACATTACCTACCACTATACGGCCCGCGAACCGATTTCCTCGGCAATCCTCTTCCCGATTATGACCATTCTTTTCAATTCATCTGCCTTTTCGGACCTCATTGCGTCTATCTGCCTGAGGCGGTTCTGGTATCTCCGGTAGGCCTTCACCGCGGCCGCATAGGCGTCCCGCACGTGCACGTCCCCTATTTCCCTGCCGATTTCGCGCTTCTCGAGCTTGGTCATGCTCTCTGCGGGCGAAAACACCTTCACATTGAGCCTGGCGGCTATTTTCTGCACGAAAGAGGAGGGCGGATGGGTGTCTGCGGCCACCAGCACCGGTATGCCGTGGTCGGACAGCACCTTCACGATGCGCTCGTCGTTCGCCTCCTTCTCGCAGCCCGAAGCCACGAGATTGCCGTTGAGGTCGAGGATGGCATATCCGGTCTTTATGCCGGGGTCGATGCCGGCGATTATGTAAATTCAATCACCTTTCCGCAGGAGGCGGCGGTAAATCAGCACCGTCCTGCGCACGCTGTTGGCGATGGAATAGTTCGGGGCGTCCCGAAGCGCGGCTTTGGACATCCGCTGCCGCAGCTTCGCATCGCCCAGGAGCCTGTCGATGGCGCGGGCAAGGGCCGTCGCATCTCCGGCTTCCACAAGCAGGCCGTTCTTCCCGTCCCTGACCATTTCCTTCGCGCCCAGGCGGTTCACTCCTATCAGGGGCAGGCCGGCGTTCATGGCCTCCACAAACGTCAGCCCGAAGGTTTCGGTGTCGGACGCGGAAACGAAAATATCCGAAGCAGCGTAGGCGGCCCCCACGTCCGCGGATTCGAGGAATCCCGTGAAAACGACGTTCCCGAGTCCCTTTGCCTTGGCGGCCTGCCGGAGCTTCGCAAGATGCGGTCCGCTGCCCGCAATCAACAGCACCGCATCCTTGCTTTCCACCCTGCCGAAAGCCTCCAGCAGCACCTCCAGCCGTTTCTCGAAGCTCACCCTTCCCAGGTAGAGCGCCACTTTTTTCCCGCCGAGGGCGTAGCGGTTCCTGAAGGCCGCCACTCGTTTCGCGTCCGTCCTGAGCTTCTCCAGGAGCACTCCGTTTGGGAGGAGCGTCACGTTGCGCAGGCCGTAGGAGCGCAGCTCCTTCACCAGCTCGCGGGTCGGCGCGGTCACCACATCCGCGTTCTTGAAGCTGTGCTTTATCATTTTTTTCAATGTGAATTCGCCCACGTCCTTGAGCACGCCCGGCAGCTTGCCCTTCATGAGGTGCGGGAGGTAGTCCGGGAAATGCGTATGGTACGTTATCACCACCGGAATCCCCGTCGCCTTGGCGGCCGCCACGCCCTGGAGGCCAAGTATCACTGGGGCATGGGCGTGCACGATATCCGGCTTTTCCGCAGCAAGCAGCCTGCTCACGCGGCGGTAGTTCAAGGAGGCGATGCGATATCCCTCATAGAGTGGAAACGGGGAGGAGGGTATCCAGTATATGCTGAAGTTTTTGGAGACGCGCTCTTTCCTGAACGGCCTCTCGCCCGGGGCGAACAGCACGATTTCGTGCCTTTTGGCGAGTTCGCCCATGGCGTCGTCCATGTAGGAGACCACGCCGTTGGTCTGGGGATGATAGGTGTCGGTGAAAAGCGCGATTTTCACGCGGCTTCACCCCCCTGTCCCGTTGGTGGCGTTGCCAGTTGCGTTTGCCGCACCGGCGTCAGTGTCGTTTTTCTTGTCCACGTAGTCGATGAACTTGTTTATGTCGATTGAAGGTCCGGACTCGTTGGCCGATTTGGGCTTGGAGACGTTCATGCAGAAGTCCACCTTGCTCTGGTTCTGGATGTTGCCGCACCAGCTGTTGTTCTTGAGCGCACCGCCCAGCTCGATGTAGCAGTCGTCCTTGTAGGATATGGAGGTTATCGCCGGGCACAGGGTCGTGTCCTTAGTCACCGGGGCTAGGGAAACAAAACATTGGTCGCGCCTGGCGCCCGCGAGATCGCAGAATGCCCTGTTCCTGCCGGAAAGCGCCATGTCCGCTATGCATCCGTCCCGCTCATCGCCCCTATTGTCGATGTAGCATCTTGCCAGGGCGGACTGCTGGCCCCGCTCGTTGTAGAGTATCTTGACCGCGCCCTCGGCCACATTCTCCGGGGCGATTATCGGCTGCGCGCCGTTCGGCTGGTAGGATTCGAGCCTATAGTCATAGACGTGCTGCATCCCCTTGAAGCTGTAGTTGAATGTTTTCTCGTAAATGTATCCGGTTGCGTTGTCGATGCACATCTTCCAGGTGAAGACCTTGGGTGAGGTGGTGCTTATGCCGAAGCGTGCGGCTTCGTCCAGGCTTATGCCGCTCATGTCCACCACATAGCTTATCCATTTGCACTGCGTTCTCACTACGGTGCCATCGGTGATGGCCGGATCGAGCCTGACATATCCCTTCCCCAGGAGGTATTTCATGTTGCCGGTGTTGATGTTTGCCATGGCATTGCTGAGTGCGTTCGCCTTGAGCGACCTCATGTAAAGGTCGGTGTCATTCATGCCCTGGACGCTGGAGCACACGTCCGCGCTTCCTTTCGGATAGGAAATGCAGAGGATGCTGTCGTTGGCGAGGAAATATGCCTTCTTGGTGGAAACCGGATTCTCCACTGCAATCAATGTTTCGTTGCCTTTGGCCGTGATTGCGTATGCGACCGGATAGTCATCCGTCAGTTCTGTGAATGCGTATGTGTAGTCCTTGGCATCCGCCCCAAATCCCATCGCCTTGATGAGCAGGGCCTGGGCTGCGCTGGTGTCCGTGGCGTTCTGCTGCGTCTCGGTGTGTGGCGCGGCCAGCAGCGTGGCCACAGCCCAATAAATCGCGAAAACTGCCAAAATCCCTGCGGTTAAGAGTAAGATTTTCTGCCTGTATTCCATCCACACACCTCTCGCTAGTCCTAGAGTTCTGAAGATAGTTTCGGAATATTCATTCGTGAACTACCCGAACCGGGCTTCTTGCTTCATAGACGACATACGGCGTCTCCGCGAGCGTGCATTCCCGCAGTTCCTGCGGTATTTCGCCCCTCTGTTGCTCCCCTGTTCGGCTTTACGCAATACACGGAATGCAGAGGTTTGGTTTCTTGCGACCTCACACATATTCAGACGAATATGCATTACTGAGCCTGTATGTAGGCGATAGATACCATCTTACGAGACAGACTATTTATAAAACTGCCAATTCATCCCTGCCGCAACCGATGCATTGGTGCCGTGGAAGCGAAAACACTTCCACGCGCATGTCCAAGTTCGGAACGCCGTATCTGGCACAACCTAAAAATCGAGCTTAAGGGCTTCTTGGCAGATAAGGTTAAATGTTTTTCTGCATGGTCTAATATAGTTCTATGATATATGGTGGTAATATGGGAATTCTGGACTCCATTCTCGGAAGCGACAAGCCGGAAGTGCCGGCATCGGGCTCTTCGAACCCGTTCAACATGAGCGTATCATTCGCCCCCCTTCGTCTCAATGCGAAGAAGAGCAACTCCGTGAGCCTCGTCGTCAAGGTCAAGAACGTTTCAGCCAGCCCGCAGCTCGTCTCCGTGGACGCGCTCCTTCCCCGCGACGCGATGCTTGGCTTCGACCCGCCGTGCATAAACAAGGCGATTGAGAAGCGCGTGGGCGAGCTCAGGCCCGGCGCGAGCATCGAGGTCGCAATCCCGGTCTGGGCGAACAACCAGACCAAGGAGGGCGCCTACCCGGTCGACATCACGGTGTTCTCGCACTATATAGGATATGAGAAGGTGCTGAGCTACCTGAAGAAAAGCACTTCGCTGCGCGCAGTATGATGCGCGGGGCACAGGACCCGGCCGCTCGCGGCCACCCGTGCCAACCGATGATTCATCTAGTCGTCTATCCTTCGAACTTATTTTTCAGTTCATAAATGGCGCTGGCTATCCGCGAACCCTTCTCCGTCAGCTTCACCATCCTCTTCTTGCCCTTGGGCTCGATGAGGACTATACCCCCCTTCTGGAGCGTGGAGATGAGGTGCGTCACATATACATAGGTGGTGTCGCTCCCCTTGGCCAGCTTGGAGAGGTGCCAGACGCTCTCGGGCTCGCGGAGCAGCATCATTATCTTGCACGGCTTCGGCCTTGCGAACAGCTGGAACATCGCACCACTTTCAGCACACCAATTTAAATGCCTTGTTCTACGGCGTAGCACCGACGATACCTTTATAAAATATATCTCGGAGAATGAACTGGAATTTCGGGAAAACGCCCCGCGGGGGGCACACGAAGGTGAAGACATGGGACAGAAAATCGGATCTGAAAAAATCTCGAGAGAGAACGGCTATCTGTACTTTATCGGCAAGGACGGTTATGTATGGAAAGCTCCGATGAAGCACAACAAGAGGGGGAAGAAAGCGAAGGTAGGCAGCGAGAAGGTCAGCAAAGAGTCTGGCTTCATGTACTACCTCGGCAAGGACGGCTATGTCTACAAGGCAAAGCTGAAAAATGCCTGAATTTTTTCTTTTTTCCTTTTCCTTATATTTTTTAAACCAACCCCTACTTATTCTCTTCAAACTTCTACTTGTTATGAGGTGAAAATATGCGGATAGTCATATCGGAATCCAGTGGAAAGAGCTACCAGGTCGAGCTTCCCAAGGACCGGGAGGCCCAGATTGCGGGCAAGAAAATCGGCGACGAGCTTGACGGAAACATCGTCGGCGCGGCCGGCTACACCCTGGAACTCACGGGTGGCAGCGACGGCAGCGGCTTCCCCATGCGCAGGGAGGTCCACGGGGCCGCCAGGAAAGCCATACTCACAAGCGACGAAGTCGGCTTCAATGCGACGCGCTCGGGCGAGAGGCGGCGGAAGTTCGTCCGCGGCAACACCTTCTCGGTCGAGGTGGTCCAGGTGAACGCCAAGGTAAAGGCGGCCGGCACCACGCCGCTGGAGCAGCTCTTCCCCAAGGCCGAGAAGAAGGCGGAGAAGAAATAATGCAAGCCGAGATGAACATCGGCATGCTCGGGCATGTCGACCACGGCAAGACCACGCTGACGAAATCCCTCACGGGCAAGTGGACGGACACCCACAGCGAGGAGATAAAGCGGGGCATCTCCATCCGCCTCGGCTATGCCGACTGCAATATCTATCACTGCGCCAAGTGCGACAAATATCTTCCCGAGGCAAAATGCGGCAAGTGCGGCGGCAAGGCGAAGCTGGCGCGCAAGATATCAATCGTCGATGCGCCCGGCCACGAGACCCTGATGACCACGGTCATCGCGGCGACCAGCATACTCGACGGCGTCCTGTTCCTCATCGCGGCCAACGAGCCGTGCCCGCAGCCCCAGACCGCGGAGCACCTGCTCGTGCTGAACTCGACCGGCATAAAGAACATCATCGTGGTGCAGACGAAAATCGACCTGGTCACCAGGGAGAAGGCAATCGAGAATTACAACCAGATAAAAATGTTCCTCAAAGGCTCGGCTGCCGAGAACGCACCGATAATCCCGATTTCCGCGAACTCAAACCTCAACATCGACGCGCTGCTGCGCACGATAAACGACAACATGAGGCCGGCGCAGCACGACGAGAAGGCGCAGCTGCGCATGTACGTTTCCCGTTCGTTCGACGTGAACCGCCCGGGCGCGAAAATCAACGAGATAAAGGGCGGGGTCCTCGGCGGCTCGGTGGTGCAGGGCGTGGTCAAGCTCGGCGACGAGATCGAGATAAAGCCAGGCATCGTCCGCAAGGAGGGCGCCAAGCCGACCCCCATCGTCTGCATCGTGCAGAGCCTGATGGAGGAGAGCGAATCGCTGGAAAGCGCGAAGGCCGGCGGGCTCATCGCGATCGGAACAACCCTCGACCCGTCGCTTTCCAAGGCGGATTCCCTCGTGGGTTCGGTGATAGGAAGGAAGGGCGAGGTGCCGGAGGCAGTGGATACCATTGCCGTGAAATACGCCCTCCTCGAGCGCGGGGACATGCAGAACATGCCGCTCAAGGAGAACGAGCCCGTGGTCATAAACGCGCACACGTCCACTGGGGTGGGGCTCATCGTGAAGCTCGCAAAGGGAATCGCGACCATACGGCTCAAGAAGCCGAACGTCGTCTATCCGGGCATGTCGGTGGCGCTTTCCAGGAAGATGGGCCAGAGATGGAGGCTCAGCGCCTGGGGCAAAATAGTATAAACAGATATATTCGTTTCTTATCTAATCTTAGTTGTTTCCTGTTCCCAGTCGGTTTAGTACGGGGTCAGGATTCAAAATCCAAAACCATCTGCTGGGGTCGCCTAGTCCGGTAGGGCGAAAGGTTGCTAACCTTTTGCGCGCAAGCGTCCGGGAGTTCAAATCTCCCCCCTAGCGAATTTCTTTATGTTAAACTACCGTACCTTATGGGGGTAACGTCGTGAAAACTTAAAACAAGCCCTTGGATTGCCGCGTCGCTTTCCCGTGCCATTTTCTCTCCACGACGTCCTCTTCATGGATTGGTCGGAACCACTTTTGTGCGACGAACGTAGGAATCACGGCGCTGGCTATGACAACGGCGATAAGGACTGAGAACTGGACCTGGTCGATGTACCCTGCCTGATAACCGAAAACGCTCGCAATTGTGCCGAATGTCAGGCCGGTGCTCATCAGAAGGGTCGTGTACATCTCCCCTTTCGGAATGTATCTCTTAGCAAGGAAATATACGCCGATGAATTTCGTAATCTGCTTTACCAGGAACAGCGCGACAAACAAGCCGAATGCCGCCGCAACCAGGGGGATAGATACTTTCATGCCGCCGATTATGAAGAAGAACGGCGTGATGAGAGCATATGCGACGGTCCTGAGTCGGTTTCTTACCGTCAGTGTCTCGGGGCTCTCCGTAAAGTGCTTCGACATTGCAAGGCCGAGCACGAAGGCAGGCAATACGGCGTGACTGTCCCCTATGGCCGCAAAATAGATGAAGATTAGCAGAAGGACAAACAGGTACTTGATCTCAGGTTCTATCACCCTTCCCTTCAAGTGCGGGTTATGGAAAACGAGATGGGAGAATTTTGTCGCGAGCCAGATGACGGCAATGGAAACAACGAGGAAAACCCCAGTATAGACGGAAGGCTTGATGAAAAGGATGCTGAGGGCCAGGGCAGTGCCGATATCAGTCACGAACGTGGCCGCCATAATCAGTTTCCCAAGTTTGGTTTTTGTCAGACCGGTCTCGACCAATACGGAATAGACGACTGCCAGGGAGGTCGTGGACAATGCGGCACCTGCGATAAGGGAGGCGTTCAGTGTCCAGCCTGCCACAAAATAGCAGTATATGAGCGCGCCTAGGAATGGCAGGAGAAACGAAGCGCCGCCCATCAGCATGCTTTCCTTGAACTTCTCCCGCATGAGCGCCACATCGACCTCTGCTCCGGCGAGGAAGGTGAGTAGGATGCCACCGAACCCTGCCAGATACGTCATCCACGGCTCAGGTTGCACCCCTAGAAAGTTGCCTGCGATTACGCCGAGCAGTATTTCTATTATTGCGACTGAAAGCCCAAGCCTTAGTGAGATAAGGCTGGCCAGAAATACCAAGATACCTGCCGCTAAAGGAATCAAATCCGCTTCCATGAGGGTCACCTTTCACGAGGGATGCTAAACTGATTTCAGGAAACCGTCATTTCCCAGCCTGAACTTATGCTCAGGGTTCTTGGGGCAGAAGAATACGTCCTCTTTCTTGGACAATTGATAGTTCATGCTGGAACTCATCCGGCATGTCGGGCATATCAGCGTATACTCACCTGTCATGGGCGTCTACCTCCGAAAAGTAGAAGCTATCAGCCCTCTGAGGGCGGTTTGGCCTTGTGCCAGGTGAGCTTCATCGCCAGATGATATTCCTGAGTTAGCTTTTAATAGACTTTTGCTTTGGGAAGTTATGGGGTATGTTCTGGAGGCTAATTGTAAAATTTTACGCAGTACGCAGCATAATTTCATCAGAACTTGAAAATTTACAAAATAAAAACCTATGTTTAACGCTGAGTAAGCCGCTCCCCCCTAGCGAATTTTTTCATTAATATAATGCTTTCATATCGTTTTATTATTGTGAACGGCGACATGGGAGCGCATGGCCAGGCAATTGCGTGTTGAGTTTAGGTATTTCAATCGAAGCACCTGCAGCAGATGCAGAACAACAGACAAGAATGCCGAGAAAGTAATCAAGAATTTGCGCGGTGTGCTCCGGGAATCGGGAGTTGCCGTCCAGCTCAAGGTCACGAAGCTTCCTGCGAGCAGGCTTGCGGAGTCAAACTCCATCCTGATTAATGGGAAGGACGTAGAAGCACTAATCTATGGAAAGGCGAGCGCCCATGAAAGCCCATGCCGCGGGTGTGGCACGCTACTGGACAGTCCATGCGACTGCCGTACATACAGATATCGGGGGAAGAAATATCGCTACATTCCGAAGGCTATGATACGTGAAGCAATTGGTAAAGCAATTGGAAAGCCGGCTCTTTTTTCCTCTCGCTAATCAGTACGCAGCACGATTTCATTAGGGCGTGAAATAAAACCGGGTGAGCGTTTGCCGTTATGGCCGTCTCTCCCCCCTAGCGAATTTCTTTTTTTCGGCGGATAATCGTAAGCGACGATACCAAAGCAATTAAATATATAGACACCAACCAATATTCGTGAAAGTCGATATTTTGAAGGCATTGGCTGATCCATCAAGACTGTCTCTTCTACAAGCGTTGAGCACATGCGAGCTTTGCGCATGTGTCTTGCCTGCCCTTGTGAAAAAGACGCAGCCGACTGTTTCGTCCCACCTCAAAATCCTGCACAAAGCGGGGCTTGTGGGCATGCGCAAAGACGGTGCAAAACGCCTCTATTCACTCTCACCTCTGGGGAAAAAGGTACTTGATGAAATAAGCGGGTGGTAATATGAAATTCGAAGTTGTCGGCAGCGGATGCCGTAAATGCATCGAACTGGAAAAGCGCGTCAGGGAAGCGATATCGATACTTGGCATCAAAGCAGAAGTCGAACATATATACGACGTTAGTCGCATGGTAGACCGGGGAATTGTTTCCACACCTGCGCTCATCTTGGATGGGAAAGTCATTCTCAGCGGGACACTCCCCACCATAGAGTATCTCACGAGCCTTATCAAAAGCAAGGCGGGATAATGGATTTTTCTGAGTTAATTCTGTCCGGGTTTGCAGCAATTTACGATTACGTGCTAGCGCATACCCTGTTCTGTCTAATTCCTGCCTTTTTCATTGCCGGAGCGATGGCTGCCTTGATACCTAAGGACAAGCTCCTGCCCTACCTTGGGAAAAAATCGCCAAAAATTATCGCATATCCGATTGCAGTAGTAGCGGGGCTTCTGCTTGCGGTGTGTTCCTGCACGGTATTGCCTCTTTTTGCCGGCATCCGGAAAGGCGGGGCCGGCATCGGCCCGGCCATTGCTTTCCTTTATACCGCTCCAGCCACGAATATTATCGCCATCTTGTATACCGGGAACCTCATTGGCTGGGATTTCGCTCTTGCCCGCATAGTCTTTTCTATAGTGTTCGCGGTCATAATCGGAGTTATAATCTCCAAAATCACTGACCATGATGACAAAGGCGAAGACGCGGAAGCTTTCAAGAAGCATGGTGATGGCGCAGATTCCAAGAGACTAATCTACCTCTTTGGTGCCCTTCTTGGAATTCTGCTGGTCGGTACGAGAATCAGCGAGGATTCAATCAAATACCCTCTAGTGGTGGGCCTGTTCCTTCTTACATGGTGGATTTCGTCCCGCTATTTTACAAAGGAAGAAGTAAGCAGCTGGATGTATGAGACCTGGGGCTTTGCCAAAATAATCGCCCCCCTGCTCCTAATGGGAGTTTTCGCATCCGGGATAATCCGCGTCGTCATGCCGCCCGACCTGATTCCGACATATGTGGGCGATAATTCTCTCCTAGCAGTGGTATTGCCGGTGCTCTTCGGCATCTTTGTCTACTTCCCAACTCTCGTAGAGGTTCCAATGGCTAGGATGCTCCTTGATTTGGGCATGGCGAAAGGTCCGCTTCTTGCTTACATGCTTGCTGATCCGGTCATCTCCCTGCCCAGCATCCTTGTTGTCAGGAGGATAATGGGCAACAAGGAAACGGCC
>Ga0315287_10000755_pt1 | contig 28760 bp, 16 predicted proteins | sample YL17G11_0_MG_FD_205037 | JGI IMG/M metagenome (GOLD analysis project Ga0315287, IMG submission 205037) | Sediment microbial communities from Yellowstone Lake, YNP, Wyoming, USA - YL17G11_0 | ecosystem: Environmental > Aquatic > Freshwater > Lake > Sediment | place: USA: Wyoming | collected...
TGGGGTGGGATGGGATGGGATGGGATGGGATGGGATGGGATGGGATGGGATGGGATGGGATGGGATGGGATGGGATGGGATGGGATGGGATGGGATGGGATGGGATGGGATGGGATGGGATGGGATTGGATGGGATGGGATGGGATGGGATGGGATGGGATGGGATGGGATGGGATGGGATGGGATGGGATGGGATGGGATGGGATGGGATGGGATGGGATGGGATGGGATGGGATGGGATGGCGCTCTTTTGTCTGTTTTCTGTCCCCCGCCCCCGCCCACGACGCTCTCGCTCTGGGCGTGGAAAAAAAGAAGGAAGGGGGGGGATTTGCCGCATTCACGCACCCACAAACACACACCCAATAATCTCTTCTCCCCATCTTCTCTCACCCTTTCTCCTTGTTGAGGGTGCGGATGCGGTGGATGAGCGCCTTGTGCCAGGCATGGTCGCCGTGGCACATGTTGAGGCGGGCGACGTTCATGCCGGCGGTGGCCAGCTCGCCCAGCGTCTTGGCGTCGGAGGAGGCGGGCCCGATGGTGCAGATGATCTTGGTGCGGCGGGTGGAGCGGAAGCCTGGAGAGAGGGGAGAGGAAGAGAGGACGAGGGTTGGTGGGTGGGTTGAGAGGGCGCGACGGTTTCGTCACTTGAGGCCAGCGTTTATCCTGCTTTCCGGTACGAGCTGGTGCCCTGCCTTCCCGGACTGCGAACCCTTCGCTTAAGGGAATTTGAATCGCCCGGCACACGGGCGGCGTCCGTGGAAGGAAAGGGGTGCCCCCAACCGCGTGGCGGGGCGGGTTGTAATTTGGGGTGGGCGCCAGCCCTCGTTCTCTCTTGTCCGACCTCGCAAAACGTTCTCGCTCACCATTCTCGGCCAGCTCCTTGGCCAGCACCGTGTCCACCTCCAGGTCACAGAATGGACCCGACACGATTTCGGCGGTCGCAGCAACGGGCGCCACGGACGACCGGCGCGCGACGGCGACGGCGACGGAGGACCGGGGCTTGGGTGCAAGCGCAGACGCATGCGAGGCGGGCGACCGCGTGCAACGGCGCGCAGGCGGCGGCGGTGGGGCGGTCCGGGCGCCGCCGGAGGCGAGGGTGGATGGCGTGTGCATCGCGCGCAAAAGGTGTGCGCGTGCGGGGGCTGGGGACTGTGCGTGCGTGGGGAAAAGAATACTGAGAGAGAGGGAGGAGGAAAGCTCGCCGGCCAGTCCGGTGTTCTTCGGGGTCGAGCCTGCGTGCGGCCCCGCTTTGTCCCTGCTTTGCATCGCACTCAACACACCTGACTCCCACTTCGCACGCAGTCATGGCGCAGCTTGGCCTGGCCGAGGTTGAAGCCGCCGCCGAGCGCCTATACATGAGCCAGGTGCGTAGATGAGAGCAAGACTTTGCGCGCCTCCCGCCATCGCTCTCCCCTGTTTTGCTATCTCACTCCCTTCTCTCTCCCTCTCTCTCGCTTTCTCGCACATATTAGGGAGCTGAGGATCGGGCCCGGGCAGAGGAAGATTTGGCCGGATTTCGTGCGGGCGTGCCCAGCATCGGGGCGTGCAAGGTAAAGAACAGGGGAGAGAAGGAAAACGCGGAGACGGCGGACGGGATGGAGACCGACCGACCTTCTCACCCTCTCCCTCCACTCCCACACTCCCCAGTCCCTCCTCGACGCCACGCACTCGCCCTACGCCCGCCTGCTGGCCCTGTCATCCCTGCTGAAAACGGTCACCGAGGCGCCCTTGGAGTGAGTAGATTAAGAGAGTGATGAGAGGTGGTGGATGGGAAATGGGGCCGCCAGCGGCGCCGCCCAGGTTATGTTTTTTTGCTCACCTTTTTTCCCTCTTCATCACAGCCCCACCGTCAAGGCCGAGATGGTCACCTACTTCACCTGCTACCTAGAATCGCACGCGGTCGGCATGGAACCCTTCGTCGCCGCCTCCCTAACCCAGCTGCTCGCCCGCGTCGTGAAGGCCGGGTGGGCGGAGGGCGGCGCCGCGCGCGGCGCGCCGGGCGCGCTAGTCGACCTCCTCGCCCGGGCCCGCAGGTCGGGCGACCGTGCCGCGTACGGCGCGTCTCTGCGCGCCCTGACCGCCCTGGTGACGGAGTTTAACACGCCTACCCCCGGCCGGACACTGACGGCACACCGCAAGGCGGCGGTCGCGTTCCGGGACGCCGCCCTTTTGCCCGCCTTTTCCGCCGCGCTGGCCGAAGCGCGCCGCCTGGCCGCGCCCGCGGCCGCCCGGGCCGTGGCCGCGGGCATCGTCCCACCACCGGGCGTCGGCCCGCCCCCGCCCTCCGAGGGCGACGCACCGTGCGAGGGCGGCGGCGCCTTTACCCCCGCCTGGGCCGCGACCGCGGCCAACCCTGGCGCCCCGTCCGACGCCCGCCTGCTGGAGGCGGCCGTCTCTCTCGCATTGGCTTGCCTGTCCTTTGACTTTGTGGGGACCTGCCTGGACGAGTCGGCGGACGACCTGGGCACCGTCCAAGCCCCCGCCGCCTGGCGCGGGCCTGTCTCGGACCCGGCCACGGTGGCCTTGTTCTTCCAAGTGTATGCATCCGCGGCCCCGCCCCTGGCGCCGTCCGCGCTGGAATGCCTCGTCCGCCTCGCGTCCGTTCGCCGCTCCCTGTTTGCCTCCGATGCCGAGCGCGGCCGTTTCCTGGCTGCTCTAGTCGGTGGCACTCGCGGCATCCTGACGGGGCGGGTAGGCCTGGACGCGCATGCCTCCTACCACGAGCTTTGCCGCCTGCTGGGCCGCCTGAAAACAAATTACCAGCTGTCAGAGCTGGTCGCGTCGCCTGGGTACCCGGACTGGGTCGCGCGCGTGGCCGACTTTACCATTTCCTCGCTCGCCGCCCCGGCCTGGTCTGGGGGCTCCGTCTTTTACCTCCTCGGCCTCTGGTCCCGCCTCGTCTCGTCGGTGCCCTACCTGAAAGCGGAGGCGCCCGCCCTCCTGGACGCGCACGTGCCGGGCGTTGTGCGCGCCTTCATCTGCTCCCGCCTGGGGCCGGGTGGGAGCGGGCGCGGCTTTACGTCCGGCTCCGGCGACGGTGGCGGCCGGCCAGGTAGCGCGGCTGCCCACGCCAGCGGCGATGGCGGGGGCGGCGGCACTACTCCTCGGTCCAATGGCGTTAACGGCGGCGGAACGGGCAAGGACGATGAAGAGGAGGACGACGACGACGACCTCCTTGACGCGGCCGGGGGCATGGACGGCGGCGGCCTGGCCGACCAGATGGACGCCCTGCCCCACCTCTGCCGGTATCGGTACACCGAGACCGCCAGCCTGCTGGCCGCCCTGTTTGATCCGCTGGCCGCCGAATTTGCGGCCCGGGTCGCGGCAGCGGGCGGCGGTGGCGGCCCTGCGTCTGCCCCTGGCACCCCCGCCGTGTCGGCCGACGGGGCCACCCTGTCCGCGTCCGCCCTGGAGAATCGGCTGGCCTGGCTGGTCCACATCATTTCCACCGTCATCAAGGGGCGCCTGCTCTCCTCATCCGCAGCCGAAGCGACGGAGGCCGTGGACGGTGACCTGGCGGCCCGCGTGTGGGCGCTCTCCCGGTCGGCCGCCGCGCCCGCCGCGGCGGCCGCGCGCGCGCGCGCCCACTCCCGGGCCCGCCTGGAATTGGCCCTGCTTTCCTTTTGCCAGGCCTTCCGCAAGGTGTACGTGGGCGAGCAAACCGTCCCCGCCGGCAAGGTGTACGCCCGCCTGGGCCCGGCCGTCGGCCTGACGGACGCCCGGGGCGTGCTCGAGGCGATGGTGGGCAAGGTGGGGTCCAACCTTGCCGCCTTCGGCGGCACGGCCCCGGCCGTCGTGGACGCGACCCTGGCCCTGTTTGGCGACCTGGCGTCCGGTTACTCATCGGGTAAGACCCTGCTGACCCTAGACGCGACGCGATACCTGTTGACGGCCGACCCGGCGTTCGCGTTTCCCGCCCTGCTGGCCGCCCCGGGCGCCGGCCGCGCGCGCACGGCCCTCCACTCCACCCTCGCCCGCCTGCTGTTCATGGACCCGGCCTCGCCCGTCGCCTTTCGCACATTTATGACGCCCCTAGAGCGGGCCCTGACCGCCATCGCGGCGGCCGCGGCCCGGGCGGGCGTGGTGGAGGTCGGCGGTAACGGAGCGGCTCAACCTCCTGCCCTTGCGTCTGCTCCCATCGCCGTCCCCGACCCGGCCGCCCTGCGCGCGTCCGTCCCGGCGCCCGCCCTGGCCGGCATCCTGCGCGACCTGCGCGGCATCGCCGCCTCCACCAACTCGCGCCGCACGTTCGCGCTCCTGTTTGACTGGCTCTACCCGGCCCACGTGCGGGCCCTGGGGGCGGCCCTGGCCGCCTGGGCGCCTGACCCGGCCGCCTGCACGCCCGCACTCAAGCTCTGGGCCGAGCTCGCCCTCAACAAGGCGCAACGCCTGGCCTTCGAGCCGTCCTCTCCCAACGGCATCCTCCTCTTCCGCGAAGTCTCCCGGGCGGTCGTCACCTACGGGGCGGCGGCCTTGGCGGCGGGGCCGCCCTTACCCGGCACGGGCGACCCTTACGTGTCCCGCTACAAACCCACCTCGGCTGCCCTGGCCGCCTTGACCCGCGCCCTGGCCGGCGGGTACGCCAACTTCGGCGTCTTTGCCCTTTACGGCGACCCCGCCTTGGTGGACGCCCTCCGCGCGGGCCTGGGCCTTGCCCTCGCCATTCCGCTGCCCGACGTCGTCGCCCACAAAAAAGTGGCCAAAGCCGTGTTCGGGTTCCTTGAAACGCTGGCCTCTTCTCAACCATCCGCCCTGGCGGAGGCCGACACGCCCACCTTTGCCGCGGTGGTGGAGGCTTTGGATGCTGGGCTGCGCTCATTGGACGTGGCTGCCTCCTCCCAGTGTGCGGCCGCCGTGGACGCGCTCGTCGCCTTTTACCTACGCGGCTGTGCCGCGGCCGCGGCTGCTGGTGCGGGAGGAGAGGATGGCGGCATGAACGGCCACCACCTGCACCGCCCGCCCACCACGCCCACCGGTGCTCACCTACCCTTACCCCTGCCCTTGGAGGAAGGCGGTGGCGACGCGGCGTGTGGCCTGTCCGCCGCGGCGGCCGCGCGCGCAATCGCGGCCCACCTGGCCGCCCGCCCAGACCTCTTCCCCCGCCTGCTGGCTTCCTTGTTGGAAGTCGCCCTCTTTGAGGACTGCCCCAACCAGTGGTCCCTGTCCCGGCCCATGCTGGCTCTGATCCTGGTGGTCGGCGAGGGCGTGGCGGGCGAGCTGGCGGACCGGGCCCTGGTCGCGCACGCGCCCGACAGGCGGGGCGCGCTCGCGGCCGCGCTCGGGCGACTGATGGCCGGCGTCTCCCGTTCTCTAGAACCCCGTAACCGCGATAGGTTCACACAGAACCTGACGCTGGTGCGCCACGAGTTCAAGGCCAAGACGTAGTGAGGAGAGGGAGAGATGGATGGATGTCGAAAGGAAAAAAAGATTAAGTGTTTCTAAGCCCTCATCGCTGCTGTCACCGCCCGCCCCCTCGCCCGCGCGGCCGCCAGAGGCATGCGCATGCGCACAGCCTCCACCGCGTCCTCTCCCACGTCTGCAATGGCCAGGCCCTCCGCGTGCAGGGCGGTCTCATCTTCCGGGGCCTCCCCGCCCACCCGCGCCAGGCAATTTCCCCAGGCATCAAAAATGACCGCATGGCCGTAGGACACCCGATTTTCATTGTGCCGGCCGGCCTGGGCAGCCGCCACCACCGCGCTCTGCGTCTCGACCGCCCGTGCACGCAATAAAAGATCCCAGTGGTTGGCACCAGTGGCCAAGGTAAATGCCGCAGGGATGGCCAGGACGCGCACGGCGTACGTGCCCAGCCCACTGGAAAACTGGAGGTCGTCGAAGAACAGGGCAAAACGGAGGTCAAAGCAGATGGACAGGCCCAGGGCGCCGCAGGGCGTGCCCTGGACGACCACGCCGCCCTCGCTCCCGGGCGCCGTGCACGCCGACTCCCGCAGGCCTTCCGCATCAAAGAGGTGCACTTTCCGGTAGGCTGCCACGAGCCCGCCCTTGTCATCCACGACGACGTGCGTGTTGAAGCAGCGCGGGGTGAACCCTCCGTCTTCAGGCGGCGCGCCAGCCTCCTGGAAGCCGCCCAAAGACAGCCACAGACCGGTAGCGGCGGCCAGGGCCCGGTAACGGGCCATGAGCGGGCCGGTCAAGGGCTGGGCGGCCGCGACCGTGGCGGCCGGGTTGGGGCCTAAGAAAGCAAACGCCTCGGGCAGGAAGAGCATGGAACAGCCGGCCGCGGCTGCAGCGCCAGCTAGGCGGGCAACGGCCGCATAGTTTGCGCCAGTGTCGGTGGTGGACGTCATTTGGGCGGCCGCGACGCGGGACGGGTGGAGAATGGTGGAGGGCGGTGGGCGAGGTGGTGCGTCGTCTTCGCGGTGCCCTTCCCCACCCGCGCCCGTCGCTGGTGCTGACATCCGTCCAAGACCAGTGGGCTTGTTCAGCTGTCCAATGATGCCGGCATGGTGTGTCTTAGGGTGCTTCGCGTGCCGCGGGGCGGCCGTCCGCGGGGCGTTGTGTGAGCACTTTTTTTCTGCTTTTGCTATTCTTCTCCTTCATTTCCTCACTTTTTCTTATTTGGAGGCGGAGGCTCCCGCGCCCCGCTATCACAGCAGCAGCAACAGCACTCCTGCCCCCACGAGCCATGCCCTCCCTTTTGGGCGGCGACGGCACCGCCGCCTCCCCGGCCGTCCGCCCGGGCCAGCCCGTGCGCTCGTCCGATGCCGCGGTCGTCTTGGCCGGCCGCCTCCCCGACGCCCTCCCTTCCCTGGTCGGCCTGGCCGCCTCGGCCGACTTGGGCCTGGCCCATTGCCTGTCCATGGCGGTGGACAAGGTCCTGGCCAAGTACGGGCTGACCAAAGCGGGCGCCCCGCCGGGCCTCGGCGGGGGTGGCCTGTTTTTAGCGGTCGCCCTGCCTGCAGCAGGGGCCGCGTTCCAGGCCGCCACGCCCTGCCCTGCCCCAGCTGGTGAGGTCGGCGACCTGGCCACCCGGTCGAGCTCGGAGGTGTCGTCCAGTTCGGGTGACGACAGCGAGGCGGCCGATTTTGGTCTGCAGCCCCCGCACGCCCCGACGCTCGCCGCGCCGGGCACTGCCCACTTCCCAACCCACTGGTCGCCTGCCGAGGCCGCCCTGGTGGCGGTCCTGCGGTGCTCTACTGACATGCATGCCGCGCTGGCAGAGGTGAGCTTGTCAAGGGGGGTGGGCGCGGGGCGGGCGCTCTCTCTCTTGAGGCAAAAGGCTCTGATACTCGACGCTCACAACCCCTCTCCTATTCATTCAGCTCACCCTCCCCTGCGGCGCGCCCGTCCGGATCCAGATGGGGGTGGCCACGGGTACCGTATGCGACGGCCTGGTGGGGCGGGGGTCCACGCTGGACTACCGGTGAGTCAGAGCGGGAGAGATAAGAGGGAGCCAAACGCACTCACGACGCGCGCTTGCGCTCGCATCCCTCTCACCATTCCTTCAATCCTCTCCAGCCTCACCGGCCCGCCCCTCGAGATCGCCCGCATCCTGGCCGACGCCGCCCCGCCCGGCGGCACCCTCGTCTCAGAGGCCGCCATCCCCATGGTCCGCGCCCTCGTGCACGGCGCCGGCGGTGACGGGGTGGCGGTCACTGGCGCCGCCGGGGACGACGACCCCCTGCCGCTCCAGTGTGGGTCGTCCCTCCGGCCCGCCCCGCCCGGCCGCCTCCAGGCCTCCCGGGATGGCTCGCCCTTCCCCGCCTGGGCCATGCTGTCGGGCGCCGACCTGGCGGCGGGCGGCGGGGTGAAGCCCGCGGCAGGGGACGGGGAGGGCAGCGGCGGCGGCCTCCTGCCACCCAGCGCGGGGGTCGCCGCCGCCGCGGCTGGGGGAGCGGGCGGCGGCGACTGCGGGGCCGCCGCGCGGGCTGCCGCCATGCCGGCGCCGGCGGCCGTCAACGCGGGCAGGGCTGCTGGTCTGCCTTGACCCGCCGCTGCTGCCGCGCTGGCCCGGGCCGCCACGGCCCGCGCCCGCCATTTCCTCACCCCGCCCTCCTTTGCTGGGCCCGCCCCCACCACCCCGTCACCCCTGCCACCCCTCCCCGTCCTGGAGGGCGGCTTCCGGGGGTGGTGGGGCCGCACCCGGGATCGCCAAGACGTGGCCGTCACGGCCATCGCCCTGCTGGTCACCGCCGTCCGGGCGCGCCAGGCGGTGGCGGCCGTGGCTGGGGCGGGCGGCCCCGGCGGGGGCCTGCCGCGCCCAACGCCCTCGCCCCTCCCCCCGCTCCCCCTCGCCTCCCTGTCCGCCGCCCTGCTCGCCGCGGACGCCGCCCTCATGGCCCTCGTCGCCGCCTGCCTGGCCGTGTCCGGGGTGGGCCACCGCATCCGCCTGCCCGTCTCCGCGGGCGTGCGCGTGGTGCGGGCTGCGGGGCTGGTCGCCGCCGCGACCGCGCACGGCCGCGGCGGGGCGTGCTCCGCGTCAGGGAGCGCGGCCGCGGCGTCCCTCTCCCCGCTCGCCGTCTGCCGGGCGGGCTGTGCGGGCCCGCTCCTGCTTGCCTCTCTGGCCGAGGGCAACCTTGGCTCCTGGCACATGGCCGCCGACGGGGCCGTCCTGGCCATCATCGGCCTGGCCAAGTGGCTGGAGTGGCCGGGACTCGCGGTCACGGGGGGGGCGTACGAGTCGTGGGCGTGGGGCGCGGCCGTCCTCCTCGGCCAGGTCGTCATTGGTACCCTGCTGCCGACCGCGCTGCTATTCAACTGGGAGCGCGGGTTCAGGGCAGACTATGTGGACGCGGTCACGGCCGCCCAGGCGCGGGGGCGGGCGCGGACGTGTGGGTAAACAGAAAAAATGCTCATTTCATTTCCACTCTCTCCGTCAGTCCGGTCTCCATCTCTCCGCTCTCTCTCTCTCTCCCTCTCTCTCCTCATCTTTCCCTCTCTGGAATGCGTTCATTCCTGCCGGGCGAGCTTGGGCGGCGGCTCGCGGCCGCCGTCAGGAGCAACAGGGTCAGCAGTGGCAGCAGGTCCGGCCGAGGGGCGCTTGCGGTCAGCGCCGCCGCCCTCCACCATCTCCTCATCCCCGACAGCCGGAAGCTGCGCAGTGGGAGCCGTAGGGGTGATGGTGGCGGGAGGATGAGGCGGCGGCGGCGGCGGCGGCGGTGGGCCCGCAGCCGCGGCCTTTGCCTCCGCCTCCTCGGCCGCCCTCGCCGCTTTCAACGCGCGTGCCTCATCCTCCCGGGCCCGCCGCTCCGCCGCCTGTGCCTCCCGCTTCTTGGCCATCGCCGCCCGGTCCTTGGCCTGCTTGGCCTTGCGGGCTTCCTCCTCGTGCAAGGCCGCCGCCCGGTCCGCCTCCCGGGCCTCCGCGTTCTTGCGCGACCGTTCGGCCTTGGCACGCTCCTTGGCCGCGCGCGCCCGGCGGCTCGCCTCCTCCTCCCGTACCGCCTCCTCTTCCTCCGCCGCGGCCGCCGCCTCCGCCGCCGCCTTCTCCTGCAGCACGCGGACAGGGGCGGCCGCCCGCACGGACAGCATGGCCGACACAAAGGCGAGGCGGATCAGGCCGGCGCCACCGCCCGCGGCCTTGCCCGCCTCCGCCACGTCGGCCGCCCAGGCCTTGCGCTGGGCGAGCGTCTTCCACACCCGCCCGGGGCGGGGGGCGCCCAGGGAGGTGCGCGCGTCTTCCGGGAAGCCGGCCAGGCCGCCGATGGGCCCGCCCGCGGCGGCACCCGCAGCGGCGGCCATGGCGTCCTCCTCCTCCTCCGACCCCGACCCCGACCCCGACCCCGACCCATCCTCACGCTCCTCATCCCCGTCCTCCACCTCGGACGCTGACGCCGACGACGCCCGGGACCGGGACTGGGACCGGGACCGGGACGGGGACGCCCGGGCCTGCTTGCGGCGGGAGGAGTCCATGACCCGGACCAGCCACTGGGTGACCGTCTCCCCGTTGCCGACCTTGCCCGTCTTGCCCAGGGGACCCCACCAGGCAGGGTGGGGCGGCGCGATGGCCTGGTACGTGTAGTGCGCGTCCCGCGTGTCCTTCTCCACACCCGCGACCGCCCGGTGCTTCTTGCCCGCCGAATCGACCAGCCAGAAGCGCAGGTAGCGACGGCCGTCCTTCATGACCAGGCGCTGGGTGGTGAAGGAGACGAAGAGGGGCGGGCGCTTGGTTGAGGCGGGGGGGGCGTTTGGGGCGGCGGCGGCGGCGGCACCACCGTCAGTCGCACCACCACCACCGCCCGGGGGCGCCGCCCCCGTGGTGGGTGCCGGGGAGGCGCCCCGAGAGGCGGGGGCGGCCGCGCCCGAACCCGTGCCAGCCGCGGCCCCACTGCCCGTGTGGGCGGTCAGGTTGCGCCCGCCCTCCCCAACAATCAAGACCTCATCCTCCGCGTCCAGGCCGCCCAGGTCGGCCGCGTCGTCGTCGTCCGCCGCCCAGGTCAGGTCACCCGCGGGGGCGGTGGCGACCTCGTCCAGGGCGGCATCCGCGTTGAGGAGGGCGGTGGCCAGGCGGGAGGCCGCGTCGGCGTGGGCGTCGGGCGGGGTGCGGGCTGCGGCAAGGGTGGTTGCGTTGGCCAGCGCGGCCTCCACCCACGCCGCCCACACGGCCTTGCCCGCCTTGGCCTTGTCGGCCGGGCCGGCAGCGGCGGCAAGGGGCAAAGCAGCGCCGTCAGCCGCCGGCGCCACCCCCTGCAACCCCCACGCCTGGGCAGCCAGGGCGGTGCGGGCGATAGACTTGATGGAGGTGGCCACCTCGCGCGCTGCCGCGTCCGCCACGTCCACGACCGCCTCCGCGTCGACAGGCGACCAGGCCCGGGCGTCGGCGGCCGGGTCAGACGCCGGGTCGGGGGTGCCACGCTTATGGCGTGTGGTGGCGGCACCACCGCCGGCATCGCTGCCACCGCCGCCCACCCCGTCGCTCAAACCGCTCCCCGCCTTGTACAGCTGGGGCGGTGGGCGGCGCTCGCGGGTGGACGCCCGCCGCTCTGTCATGGCGAGCTCGGTCGCCACCTTCCGGGCGAGTGCCTCATCCTCCTTGCGCTGCCTGTCCGCGGCCTGGGCGGCCCGGCGGACGGAAGCCTCAGCGGCCGCCCGCCGGGCGGAGACGACGCCGTCCAAGGCGGCAGCGAGGTGGGCTTCGCGCTCGCCGCGCGTGTCGAGGCCGGCCCGCAGCGCGCCCACGCCCTCGACGACGCCCCACCGGCCGTCCGTGTCCACGCCCACCAGGACGGCTCGGCCGTACCGGCGGAGCAGGGCGGCGGCGGCATGGGGCAAGGCCTTGAGGTCGGGGGAGGAGGGCATGGCGGCCGCGGCAGCCGCAAGCGCAGCCGCTGTCGCGGTGGCCGTATTCCCGCCATCACGCTTTCCTTCATCCTCCTCCTCGCCCTCCTCCTCCTCCCCCGTCAGATCGGCCCAGTAGTAGTGCCGCCACGCCCGATCCATGCCTACCGGGTCCAGGGAGCGCGGGTTGGCGTCCAGGGCCGCGGACGCCGCGTCCTTGGCGGCGTCCAGGGCGGCCACGGCTTTGGCCTGCGCTTTCTTCAGGGCGGCCAGGTCGGACGGCTCGGTCTTGTTTTTTTGGGCCGACCCGCCGCCGCCCCTGGCCGCCCCTGCCGCGTCCTTGGCCGCCTTGAGCGCCTCCCGGATGGCGGTGTTGGCCTCCCGCACCTCTTCCGCCAGGGCCGCCATCTCCGCCGTCGCGGATCGGGCCGCGTCCGCGGACTCGGCCGCCCGCGCGTCCTGCGCGACGCGGACCGCGTCCGCGTCGGCCGCGTCATCCACCAACTGACACAGCAAGGCCGCCCGGGACAGGGGCGGGAGGGCTAAGGGCCCCACCGCCGTGCTCGCCAGGCCGTGCGCCGCCTCCACCGCGCCGGCCTGGAGCGGTGGGTGCGGCCCGGCCGCCGTCACCAGGACGTGGCGGCGCAGCACTTCCGGCCAGGTGCCGGGGGAGATCAGTTCAGCCCGGCCCTCCCCGCCCGCGCCGTTGGGTGCCCGCTCCGGGCGGGGCTTGTTGAGGAGGACCTTGAACTGCTGGGCGCCCACCAGGAATTGCTCGTACTTGGAGAAGGTGGTGGCCAGGGGTGAGACCGCCAGGCGGAGGAGGGCGTACATGAGGGAGGAGAGGGCCGCAGACGCCGGGTGCGCGAGCGTGGCGCCCTCGTCCGCCCCGACCGCGGCCGGCAGCAGGAGCGCGGCGCGCAGGGCGGCCGCAGTCGGCGGGCCGGCAGCCCAGCCCGCGCCTCCCTTGCGGCCGCCGCCCTTCCTCCCGCTGCCGCCGCCGCCCAGGGTCATGGCGTGCGGGGAGGCGTACCCCAGCTCGGGCGCGTACTTGGCCGCAAAGTCGGCCGCCAGCATGGCCGCGCCCAGGGCCGCCGACTCCGCGTCCGGCAGCGGGGCGGGCGCGCCGGGCGGGTCGGCCGGGCGGGCCCCGCCGCCCGGCCCGCCGTCCACCAACGCCTCGTCCGGCACCCGGTCCTTCTTCCTGGTGCGCCCGGCGGGGGTGGACGGGCCGCCACTGCCACCGCCCGCAGCGGCCACCAAGTCTTTGCGGACCTGGCGGGCCGCGGCTTTCCCCTCCTTGGCGGCCGCCCGGGCGGCCGCGGACTCGGCCTTGGCGGCCGCCTTGGCCGCGCGCGCGCCCGCATCCGCGGCCTGCTTGGCCGCCTTGGCCGCGGCTACGTCCCGCTTGCGGGCCGTCTCATCCCGGGCTGCAACCGCCTTTTCCAGGGCCGCCTTGTGGCCCACCAGGGCGGCCGTCAGGCTGGATACCTTGCGGGCCAGCGCCTCGATGCGCGGGTCGGTGGCTTCCTCGCCCTCAGACCCGTCCCCCTCGTCACTCTCCTCCTCCTCCTCCTCGTCCGACGATGCCTTGGCCGCCACCTTTTTCACCGGCGCCGCTTTGGCCGCCTTCTTCGCCTTCTTGGCGGGCGGGGCGAGCTTTTTCAGGGCGCCCGGCCGCTTGGCTAGCGCCAAGGACTCCCGGGCCCGGGCCAGGGCGGCCTCCCGCGCTGCCAGCTCCGCCCGCGCGGCGTCCACCCGGCCGTCCGCCTGGGCGACGACGTCGTCCAGGGCCGCCTTGCGCATGGCCAGGACCGCGTCGCCGCCGCCGCCCGCGCCATCGCTTCCACCGCCCGCCGCCACCGCCGCGATGAACCCGCCGTACAGGGCGAAGAGGGCGTACACGCCCTTCGAGACCCGTTTGAAGGCCTCCCCCCGGGCGGACATCGCGTTCTGAAGGGCCCGGGTCGCCGCGTCCGCGCCCATGTCGCCGCTCCCGTCCGGGTTGGGGTAGCCCGGTCGCCCCGCCGCCTTCGCGGCCGCGGCCGCGATGGCGGGCGCGGTCAGGCCGGCCTTGCCCGCGCCCTTCAGAACGTGGAAGGCCGTGAGCGCGTGCGACGGGTTCTTCAGCAGGGCCTCCTGGGCGGCCAGGGCCCGGGCCACGAGGGTCGGGTCCGGGGGTGGGGAGGGGGTGCGGTCGTCGTCGTCGGACGAGTCGTCGTCGTCGTCGGAGGAGGAGGAGGAGGAGGAGGAGGAAGAGGAGGAGGAGGCGTCCGAGCCGGAGCTGCTGCTGCTGCTGGCCCCCCCCTCCCCGGCCGCCACCGCCTTCTTCTTGCGCTTGCCGCTCCGGCTCTTCAGTGTGACGGCGGCCCCGCCGTCACGCTTCACACCCGCGCCTGGTGAGCCCCGGCTACGCGGGCGGGCGGCCGCGCCCGCCGCGGCCTTGGCCGTGGCCGCCGCAGCCGCCAGGTCGGCCGCAGAGGGCGGCCGCGCCGCGCGGGCGGGCATGCGGCCGCCCTCCCGGGCCGCCAGCGCGTCCGGGGCTAGGGCCGCGCACGCGTACACGCCCTTCCCCACCCGCACAAAGGCCGGCGGGCGGGCCAGGATGGCGGTGGCCAGGGCGCGGGCGATGCCGTCCGGCTGCGCGCTGCGGCCGGCCTTGCCCACCGCGTCAGCGATGGCGGCGCAGTCCAGGCCGGCGGCGCCCGCGGACCGCAAGACCTCGAAGGCGATGGCCGCGTGGGAGTCGGGGCGCAGTGTGGCCGCGGCCTCGTCCAGGGCGGCGCGGGCGCCGGGGGTGGAGGAAGGCGGGGGTGGGGGTGCCCGGGCTGCTGCTGGGGGCCCGCCATGCACGCCCTCCCAGCCGCTGCCGCCGCCGCCGTCTGAGGACCGCCCGCGGCGGCCGGGTGGGGCGCCACCGCCGTCGGCGCTCTTCTTGCCGGCCATGGGGCGTGGAGCGATGAAAAAAGAGCGCGGCCTGGTTTTGTTTGTTTAAGGTTTCCCTCTTGCCGGGGAGGGAGGTCGGGCCGCGCTAACGTTGGCGCGCCGTCCGTTCTCTGCGTTGTGTGGGGGTTGGAGACGCGCGCGTGTGTGCGTTAGCTTCCGCATCCTTTTCAATCCAGGCCAATTGAGCGTCCGATGTGAGATCGGGGTGGGCGAGGAGGGGCGGTGGGGGGGCCTGGCGTGGCCCCCTGGGCGGCGGGCGGGGAGAGGGGAAGGGGGGAGGGCGATGCGTGCGCGCTCGCACCCGCTCATCATCGCCCCCATCCCGGTGCTGGCAGGTGGTGGTGCATCCCCCAGCACACACACCCCAAACCAACCTCATGCAGTTCTGGCTGTATGGGTGGGCGCGGATGGGGGCAAACCCGGCCCGGGCCGGCGCCCTTCGAGGACGCCACACAAATCGACGCGACCAGCAGTTTCGCTCCTGCGCTCTCTCCCTTCCCAGCAACACGCACCTGGGCCGGGGCCGGGGTCGGGGGAGCGAGCGCGAGCTGTGGGAGTCAGCCCTGGAATGTCGTTCGAGGGGGTGTGCCGCACAGGAAGAGAAAATAGAAAGGCGGCGGCGTGTTGCCGCGGGAAAAAAAAAAAAAAAAAAAAAAACAGTGGAAGGGAGAGGTGAGGTCGAAGGCTGGGAGAGAGTCACAAGTGCGACCGCGCTGGTCGCGTCGCGTTTTCTTTCGCCCCCCTCCCGGCACCCCGACAATGCCGTCCCTCCGTCCTGTCCGCGCTCTCAGGCGACCACACACGCCCAGGCACACCATCGCCCGGCGGGTCGCCAGGGCCGGGCGCGCGGCGGCCGCGGCCCCAGAACAAAACAAAGAAGGCAGCCCGTCGCGGCTACCCCCCGCCCCCACTCTGCCTCCCATCCCCATCACCTTCTTACCGTCCGGCGTGACGACAGCCGCCCCGCCGGGCACCAACATGATGGACGTCGCCTCGGCGGCCGGCGTGGACTTGCCCGGAGGCTGCTTCTCCGGCTCGTGCGGCCTGTGTGAGGTGGAGGTCTCCACCCGGGACTTGGGCGGGGCGCTCCTAGCGGACGCGCTCGTCCAGCGCGCCTGCGTTGCGGTCATCCCAGCGGGCGGCGTGGCGAGCGTGGTGATTGCGGAGCTGGCGGATGACGCGGTGTGGGGCCAGGACGGGTGGGACACGTAGTGGGAAAAAAAATGAGACCCGGGAGACACAGAGACATATGTTTGCAACGAAGCCTAGAAAGCCCCACATCATTTTCGCGGGTCACCTGCGGGCCAGCACCCCGCCCACCGCCGCGCCCGCCAGCGCCACGCACGCCAGGAGCATGAAAGATGGGGTGGCGGGCAGGGGAGGCGGTGCCGGACGGGCAGCGGCAGGCGTCATGACGCCCCCTCCCCCTCCCCCTCCCACCGCTCCCTCCGGCTGGAGCGCGCCGCTGGCTTGCTGCCCATGCCCCCGCGAGGCCGGGGCGGCCTCCCGTTTTGCCCGCGCCCCGAACTCAAAGTCGACGCCGCCCTCCAGACCCCGGGGGAAGGGGGGGGGCGGAGAGCCGGCAGAGGCGGCCCGGAGGGCGGACGCAGCCGCCGCGAGCGCAGCGGGCCCGCCACCGCCGCCGCGGTGGTGGCCAGGCCCGCGGCCGTTGGTCGCGCCCGCCCGCGCGGGCGTCGTTCCCCCCGGCGCCGCCGCCCCGCCGGACTCAAAGCCCCGCTGCGGGCGGACGTGCGCCAGTTCCGCGTAGTCGGGCAGGGCGGTCGGGAAGGGCGCGCCCCGCCGGACGACGACCCGGTCCGCCTGGGGCCGGGCCAGCAACTCCGAGTAGGACCGGGCCTTGAAGGCCACCAGGTCGGCGCCCCCGCCCACGCGCAGGACGCCGTGAGTGTCGCCCAAGCCCATCGCCCGAGCGGGGACGGCCGTGACGCTCCCCGCCCAGGACCCGTACGGGCAGTCCAGGTGGCCGCCCCGCACGCCCTCCCGCAAGACTTCCAGGAGGTCGTAATCGCCATACGCATAAAACTGGTCCCGCACGTTGTCGGACGCCAGGGCGACGGGCACGCCCGCGCCCTCCAGCTCGCGCAGCGTGGTCAGCCCCCGCCAGCGCGGCGTGCGGGACGCCGCCCGGTCCCGGTCCTGGGTCCACGCGTTGACGAGGGGCAGGGAAACCACGGTCACGCCCGCCCCCCGCGCGGCGGCCAGGGCGGCGCCCAGGCGGTCGGGCGGGTAGGCCGCCAGCGCGCAGCAGTGCCCGCACACGACCCGCCCGGTGAAGGGTGGGGTGGCCGCCCGCGCCCGGAGCAGGGCGGCGCACACGTCGACTAGCCCCGTCGCGCCCGCGTTGCCGTTCTCGTCGGTGTGGAAGTCCAGGTCCAGGCCGCGCGCGCCGGCCAGGCCAAACATGCGGTCCAGTAAGGCGTGGCGGTCACGGGCGCAGGTCGTCCACTCGTCCGCCGGGTCGCCCCCGTCCTCGGCACAGCAGACGGCCGCACCCAGGGCGCCGCCGTGGGCCGCAACCGTGTCGGCCAGGGCAGCGGCCGCCGCCTCATCCCTGAAAAAGGAGAGCGCGACCAGGGACACGCCCTGCAACTCGACGACGCCCGCCCACTTGGCCCGCGCCTTGGCAAAGGCCGGCCAGGTCAGCCCCACCTGGCGCGGGGTCATGTTGATGAGGTGCGTCCGCAGGCAGGCCGTCCCGTGGGCGGCCGCGCAGCGCAGGGAAAAGTCCATGCGCGCCCCCACATCCGCGCCATCCCAGAACGCCGCGTCCGCGGCGGTCGACCGGTCCGCGCCGGTCAGGGAGCCGGTGCGGTTGGCGGACCGCTCGCAGGTGAAGGCCTTGTCGATGTGGGTGTGCAGGTCGGCGAAGCAGGGGAGGGTGAGGCCGCCGCCCAGGTTGATGGCAATGAGGGTGGGAGGGGTGGGTGAAGCGCTGTTGCTGCTGCTGCTGCTACTGCTGCTGCTACTGCTGCCACTCGTCGCCTGCGGCGGCCGCGCGATAGCCCGGTCGATGGCCGTGATTTTGCCGTCCACGACCGTGATGTCGACGTGGACCAGGCGGTCTGGGTCGCCCGCGGCGGAGGCGAGGCGTTGCAGGGGTGGGCGGGGCTGGGCAGTTGTGCCGTCGTCATGTGCAGGCGCCGTCTCGAGTGGCGGGCCCAGGCAGACGTCGGGTACGAAGGTGTTGGCCAGGATGTAGGCGGGCGTGGCCGGCGGGAGGGTGAACCAGGGGGAGGGCATGGTGTGGGGCGGGGCACGGGCGTTTCCAGGGATGGCAAACAAGGGGCGAGGTGAGGTTGCAAAGAGCCGCGCGCTCCGGGTGGCCCGATTGCGCTTCCCGTGGAACGTGCCTTTTCTTTTCGGTATCACGAACGGAACGGTGGGGTGGGAGGGAGGGGGGCGGGTGAACAAGTATCGAACGCCTCAGGGGTAGATGATGTGACGGTTTATTCAGCAGCTGGGGTGGGTCAGAAGGTGCGGCCCTAGGGGGATGTAGCCGGAGCTGAGGGACGAACCAGAAAAAAAAAAAAGAACAGCGCCAAACAAACTTCTTCTCAACGGCGCGTGCTTTGCGCGGGCCGAGAGCAAAAACGCGCGCCTGCCCGTCGCGCGCTCCTCTCCGTCTCTGCCCCGCCTTTTCCCTCACACCCTCATACGCGGAGAGCCTGCAACGCACCACGCCCTGGCTAGGGTGGTGGCGCACACGCCCTCAACCCGAACTCGCACAGGGCGCGCTTGAGAGAAGAGGAGGGATGGAGCGCGCACCTCCTCCTCGCCGGCGTCTCCCCGCCTATCTCCTCCTCTTGGCCTTTTTGGCCGCTGCTACCGCCGCCGCACCGCCCAGCCCCATCCTCCCGCCCGCCGCCCCCATTGCCCCGGCCTGGTCAGACCTGGCTCAACTTGCGGCGGACGCCACCCTGGCCGCCCTGGCCGCGGACGGGCGCCTGGATGGCCTGGATGGCATGGGAGCTGACGATACAAACAACCCAGCGACAGCCACCCCTCGTTACGCCCTTGAAGCCGTCCACCCGGGCTCCGCCCGACTGACGACGGGCCAGGAACAGGCGGTCACCCTGGAGATCGACGGTGTCTCCTACCGCCTCCTCCTGCACGACCAGGACGCGCGGCGCGTGGGGGAGGGGGAGGGGCTGAGCCTGGCATCCGGCCCTGACCCGGCCGCCGTCAAGGCGGCCGCCCGGGCGGTCGCCGCGGCGGCCGCCGCGACCGCGGCGGCCGCCTTCCCTGGTAGGCCCGGCTCACCCGGGGATGGGTGGGCAGCCACCGGGGCCTGGCCGCCCGCCGTCGCTGCAGGCGACGCCGACTTTTTTGGAGAGGAAGCACAGCACGCGGCCACCCCGCCCTCCATCTTCACCCCGGGCACGGCGCCCGCCCCGCCGCCCCTCGCCCTCCCGCCCTTCACCCTGGCGGGTCCCCTGGAGCTGGTTCTGGTGGGGGGGGGCGTGGAATCCCTGGCCCTGCGCCTCCCCCACCCCGTGGAGCTGGCGTCCCCGCCCGCCCGCGTCCTGCTGCCCGCCGGGGTGGCGGTCCGGGTGGTGGGTGCGGTGAGGGCTGGGCTCGCCTCCTCGCTCTCCCTGGGCGCCCCGCCGCCCGCCTGGACGGCCGCCGCGTACGGTGTCCGCGTGGCTGGCGTGGAACCTCCCGCCCCGGGAGCCCTGGCCCCTGGGGCGGGCATCCTGGCCGCCACGGCGGGCGCGCGGGCAGACGCGGAGGCAGCGGGGGCGGCGGGCGCGGCCCGCCCAGCCCTGGAGGTTGTGTTTGGTGAGGGGAGCGGGTGTGCCCTGGAGGCGGCTCCTCACCCGGACGCGGCGGGGCCGTCCCCTCCCATGCCCCTGCGGGTGCGGCAGGTCGGGCCCGGGGCGGTCGAGCTCGTGCCGCGCGTGCCGGAGGGCGGGCAGCAGCGGGAGGGGGAGCGCCAGCATCAACCCCCGCCAGTCCTCCCCGCGCGCGCCCGGGGGGGGCCGTCCGCCTGGGCCTGGCCCCTGCCGGGCGCCCGGGGCGCCACCCTGGCCCGCTTCGATGCGGCCCTGATGGAGCTGGTCGCGGTCGCCCGGGCCACCCGGGCCGCCCTGGCGGCGGCGGGGCGGGGCGGCGGGGGCGGGGCGCCCGATGGCGGTCAGGGCGGCGACCCCACCACCCCGACCCTCCGCCTGGGCGCGGCCTCCTCGGAGGCGGTGTCCTTTGTCCGCGTTCGCCTGGCCCTGCGCCGCCTGGGCGGGGGGCCGCCCGACCCGGACGCGGTGGCGGCTGCCGGCGCCCTGGGCGGGGGCGACCCGGCGGTGGAGCATTGGGAGGCGCTGGTCCGTGTGGCCCCGCCGGCCGCCCCCGGCGGCCCGCCCCGGGTCGCGGCGCTGCGGGCCGACCGGCTGGGCGCTGGCGGGGTGGGGGCGCCCCGCTCCCTGACGGTCTCGCCCCTGGCGGAGGCGGCCTTGCGCGGCAATGCGACCCTCCCTGGGGACGGTGACCTGGCGTTCGTGTACCCCGTGCCGGGGATCGCGTACGGCGGCGGGGTGCCCGCCCGCGCGCGCGCGGTCGCGAGGGCGTGAGCGAGGGAGAGAGAAGGTTGAGAGGGTGTCTTGCCGGGTCGTTTTGTTTTTCGTTCGGTTTCACGCACACACACACACACACACACGCGCGCGCCACGAGCATCCTTCCTCTCTCTCTCACACCCTCCCTCCCTCACACGTCCAGGAAGAAGCTGAGCTCCCGGACGTCCACTGCCAGACCCCCGCCATCCGGCCCGCCCGTCCGCTGGGCCACAAAGCGCCCGTCCAGGCGCGCGGTCCACGCGTCGTACAGCGACGGCACGCACAGGGTCACACTGGCCAGCGGGCGGGCCGCGCTCAGGGCTTTCCCGCTGGCCAGCGCGCCCGTCGCGGCGAGGGCGACCAGGGGCAGGGGGCGGACGTCGTCGACGTCGACCGAAAACTCCGGGCGCCCGTCCCAGCGCACGCCCGCCACGCCGCGCGCGCGGACTGCGACGCTGCCACGGGTGCCGGGCAGGGAGAGGGTCAGGGACCGGCAGGCGTGGAGGCCGCCCGGGGAGACACGGATGGCGGCCAGGGAGGTGGTGCCCTTGCCGAGCTGTGAGCGAGAGGAGACAACAAGATGAGGGTGTCGCCAAGTCCATCTCCGTCCTCAACCCCCGAAGCGCGTTTGGTGATGTGAAACTTCTCTGAACAGGCACCCCCTCTCCGTCCGTCTCTTTCTCCCCTTCTTTTCTGCTTACCTCATACGTCAGGGCCGCCTGCCGCAGGGTGGCCCCCGTCCGCAGGTCCATGTCCAGGCCCAGCTCGCCCGTCAGGCGGGGGCCGAGCGCCAGGCGCTTGCGGACGCGCACGTGGTGGGCGACGCCCGTCAGTCCCAGCCAGCCGCCCCACCGGTAGAAGGCGGGCGTGGGCGGGCCGGTGGAGGTGCCGACGGCGCCGACGGCGGTAGACAACCCCCCAGACGTGCCCTGATCCGCGCCCGGGCCGACCGCGGTGAGCGCGTTCATGGATAGCGGGCGCAGGAGGGAGGAGTTTGGGGCTGCCGCCGTTTTTTTTATGATGGGGGGAGGAGGTGGAGGTTGCGAGACTGGAGGCGGGGCGGGCGCCGGCGCGGGCGGCGCGGGCGCCACGGGCGCCGGCGCGCCTCCTGCAGCGGCGGCTGCGGCTGTCCCCGTCCCGGCTGCTGGCACACTCGCCGCCACCACATCGCTGGCTGCATTTCCAGGCTCACTGCCCGCAGACAGTGGGCGGGGAGACGACGAGGGCAAGGCCGAGCGGGGCGCGCCCGCGTCGGGCAAAGCAGCCTCCTCGGCTGCCAGCTTAGGGGGCATGGGCCAGGGTGGCGGGGTTGACGTCCCGGGAGTGTAGCTCCCAGAGCCAGCGTCAGAAGATCGCCGGGCCGAGCCTGTGCGGATGGGAGGCGGAGGCGGGCGGGACATTGAAAAAGCGCGCGATGAATTCAAGATGAAAGAATGGCTCACAATCTCCCCCGGCTTCGGCCGGCACCCACACCCGCACCAACCCACGCGCCCGCCAAGCGAGTAAGCGACAGAGAGATCCAGACCCTCCTATACCCTCCTCACTCCCAACAAACATTATGGGCTTCACCGTTGCGGTCGTCTACTACTCCCTCCACGGCCGCCTGGTGACTCTGGCCAATGTGGTCGCGGAGGGGGCGCGGTCGGTGAGCTGAGGATGGGGGTGGGCAGGCATCAACCGGGCGATGTCGCTGAGTGTGGCAGGTGTTGGGGCGTCTAGCCACGCTGGTTGTGGGGGGGTGGGCGGGCGCTGGTGGGGGGCCGGGGCGCTCTCAATTTGCCTCGGCCGTCGAGACGCCCCGCCACCAACCTGGCCCCCTCATGCGTCTCCAGTGGAGATAACCGCTGCGCACGCCGCACAACCCGCGAGCGCTCTGTACTCCACACACGCCCCACTTTCGCCCATCCAACACCCAAAATCTCCTCATTTCATATAAGGTCGCGGGTGCCCGTGTCACCGTCTACCGTGTGGCAGACCCCGTCCGGGGCGATGACCCATCACTCTTTGACGAGGGCGTCCTGGACGCCCGACCCATCACGCCCGCCGCGCTGGCGGGCGCGGACGTGATAATCTTGGGCGCCCCCGCCCGCCAAGGGGGCCTGTGCGGGGAGATGCGCCTATTCCTGGACAGCCTGGCGCCTTTCCAGGCAGGCATCCGCCCTGGAAGTGGTACGGGCGTTGCTGCCCCGCCCTCCCCGTCTTCCCGCACGCCCACGCCGCCCATCGTGGCCGGCCCCATCCTGAAAGGTAAGGTCGGCGCCGGCTTCACCTCCATCGGCGGCCCCGCCCGCGGGGCGGGAGGCGCGGAGTCCGTGCTCGCCTCCATCCACGCGACCCTGCTCGCGCATGGCATGGTCGTCGTCGGCGCGCCGCCCTCGTCGTCCATGGCGGCCTGCCCGGGGGCGACGCCCCTGGGGGCGGTCGCGGCGGAAGGGTATACTGAAGGTGCAGGCGTGGCGGACGTGGTGCCTAGTTTTGCGCCCTCCAACGCCGCCGCCACCCGCCCTCCAAAGCCCCCACCCCTCACGGAGGCCGAAGTCCGCATCGCCTTTGCGTCCGGGCAGTGGGCAGCCCAGGTGGGGCGCCTGCTGCACGATGCGGAGGTGGATGTGGATGAAGAAGGGCATGGTGGGGACGGTGAGGATGCTGCGGCGGCGGCGGGGCTGTGCGTAGACGGCTTTGGGCTTTAGAGGAAAACAAATGGAGGCGGGGTTTGATGATGATGGGAGATAGTTCGAGCTGTTGCTGTTGTTGTTTAGCGCGTCTTTTGTTTCCTCCACTGCCGCGCATACGCGACGCACGTTCACCAGCGCAACGGTGGCCCGCTCGCGCGGACGAAAGAGAGACCCGTCAATGTTCAACCGCGCTGCTGTGGTCGTTGAAATCAAAAATGAGTGTTTTACCACCTCTTTCCCCAGTGCCCCTCTCCCCCCCCCCCCCCCTTCCACGCGAACATTCGACGCCTCATCATTTCTTCTTGTTGGCCACCGTCTTGGCTTTACCCTTCCGTGTGCGCGCATTCGTCTTGGTCCGCTGGCCCCGGCACGGCAAGTTGGCGATGTGGCGGCGGCCGCGGTATGAGCCAATCTCCTTAAGCCGCTTGATGTTGAGCGCCGTGAAGCGGCGCAGGTCGCCCTCCGTCGTGTACTTCTCCACCTCGTCACGCAGGGTGGTCAGCTCGGCCTCCGACAACTCCCGGGTGCGCTTGTTTTCGATGCCCTAGAGGTGAGAGGAGTGGAGGAAGGAGGAGCGTGCGTGAGAAGAGGCTAGGTGGGGGCCTAGGGCCTAGTAAGAAAAAAAAAACACCGATCTGTCCGCTTTCCCGGGCGCCGCGGCGCCTCCTCTAACGCCCCAACCGCCTCTGCAATTTCCTCCAGGCGATGCGCAGTGCCTCCCCCCTGTCCTCTCCCATCAACTCACCGTGTCCACCAGGATCGCCTTGGCGGTCGTCGGCCCGACGCCGTAAATGTATTGCAGCGAAAACTCAATCTTCTTGGCGTTGGGGATTTCCACGCCGGCCACACGGGCGGCGACGACCTGGAGGGAGCCGCGGCCGACAGGGCGCGCGGGAGCGGCGGGACAGCGCTGTGTGTGTGGGTGGGATGGGCGTGTGTGTGAGGAGAAAGGCGGAGGCGGGAGAGAGAGTGCGTGAGAGGGAATGGTGATGAGCGGCGGCCCTTTTATTGTCAGAGCTCAAGGCTCGCGGCGGGGCCAAGTGAGTGCGACCTGTCTCAAGCCGACGGCCTGGTCTGGCAGAGCATTGCCTGAGCTACGCCCTGGAGGGGCCGGAGAAAGGAACCGGGCGCCGGAGCGGGGCGCATTTGCGGGCACGAGCGGCAAGACCCCTCCCTGCCTTAGCCGCCGGCGCCACACGCGTCTGCCCTGGATAAGGGGTGGCGACTTGGCAGGTTGGACCCGCCGGCTGGTCATAGCATACCGCTCCAAGCGACGCGCCAGTAACCTGGCTATTGAACCATGGACGGAGGTAGCGCAAGCAACACGTCTAGCTCCGCGTAGCACGGCCACAACTTGCCCCAGCGGCGGCCACACACACACACAAAAAAAAAATGCTCTCTCCTCTCCCTCTCTCGCGTTCAACTCACCGCCGTCAGGGACAGGCCCTGCACGCGGGCCGCGAGGGCGGACGCCATTTGGGTATGTGGGGCGCTGGGGACACGCGCACAGGCACACACACGCACGCACGAGACGCTGTGCTGAAAAGTAGAGTGAAAAGAGAAAAGTGGACCGTCCCAACCCCACACACCCACACACCTCGACCCCCTCTTCTGACCACTCCACATCCTCAACGACCACCATGCGCCCCTCCCGCACCCTCACTGCCTCCCTGGCCCTCCTGGCTGTCGCCCTCCTGGCAAGCGGCGTCGCCGCTGCCGCCAAGGCGGGCGACCGGACTATCACCAACAAGGTGATTATTTTTTAAATGGAAAACAAAGGGGGGGGGGGGGCGGGAAGGAAGATGTGGGGAAGGCATGGGGGGCCGTCGCGCGCACCTCACACCCTTCCCACTCCCCAATCACGCGCCACCCAGGTCTTCTTTGACGTCAGTATCGGCGGCGTGCCGGCTGGTGAGTGGAATGGAGTGAGCGAGACACGAAACGCGCGCGCGTGTGCCGCATGCTGCTCGCGCGTTCTGCGTGCGATCGAATGGCGCTCCCTCTTTTCTCACGCGCCGCCCTCCTCACACTCTTGCCCCACCTTCACCAGGCCGCATCGTCATGGGCCTATACGGCAAGACCGTGCCCAAGACCGTGGAAAACTTCCGGGCGTTGTGCACAGGTAAGATATGGGAAGGAAAGAGAGAGAGACGACGACGCTCACCCCTGCCGCACCCGTGCGTGCTTCCTCACCCCCCCCCCTCTTCATCATTTCCTGCACCAGGCGAGAAGGGCGTCGGCAAGTCCGGCAAGTCCCTGGCCTACAAGGGCTCCATCTTCCACCGCATCATCCCCAACTTCATGCTCCAGGGCGGCGACTTCACGGAAGGGACGGGCACGGGCGGCGAATCCATTTACGGCGCCAAGTTTGCAGACGAGAACTTTGCGCTGACCCACGCGACGCCCGGCACGCTCTCCATGGCGAACGCGGGCCCGGACACCAATGGCTCCCAGTTTTTCATCACCACGGCCATCACTTCCTGGCTGGACGGTCGCCACGTCGTCTTCGGTGAAGGTAAAGAACAAATGGAGAGATGTGATGAGGATTGGTCTCTCTCCAGGCACGCACTCTCACACACACACTCACTCATTCGCTCTCTCTCCTCATGCAGTCGTCGAGGGCCTGGACATCGTCAAGAAGATCGAGGCGGTCGGGTCGCCGTCGGGCAAGCCCTCTGAGGTGGTGGAGATCACGGACGCGGGAGAGATCCCCGTCAAGAAGGCCGGCCTGTTCTCCAAGAAGAAGTGAATGGGAAGATGGCACGTGGGGGTGAGATGGAGATGAGAGGGGAGGTGATGAGAGGGGAGGATATATCTCCACTGTCTCTTTCTGTCTCTCTCTCTCTCATCATTTCGCGCCTCCAGACAAGAGGGGGCTGTGGACTTCTGTGCGATGGCATATTCGTGTGCGTGTTCAGGCTTGTGTAACAAGAAACCTGCACCCCGCCTCCAACCCCATCATCTTTCACTTCTTGCCGGCAGAGTTGACGCCCCAATCGTAGGGCGCGTACTGGATCCGCACCCGGCCCACCCCGCCTGCCGCGTCGACGACCCGCTGCAGCGCCGCCGCTTTTTCCTCGCCCAAAAAGGGGGGCAACCAGCCCAGGACAGGCCCCACCCCCGCACTCACCCAGTCCCGCCCATACCACTTGAAAATGGAGGACAGAGTGACGGTGGCGCCCGCCTCATCCACGCCCACAGTATCGTCGCCCTCGCACCAGGCGGCGACGGCGGCGTCTAAGGCCGCGTCCAGGCCCGTCGCGCCGTACACGCGGACGGGCGGGCAGGATTTGGCGCCGCAGACCAGGGCAGCGTGGAGGCGGGGGTCGGGCGGGCCCGGCAGGGCCAGGCCGGCCCGGGGGTCGCCACCCTTGAAGTGTGTCGCCCCCGGCCAGCGCAGTATGCCGCCCAGGGAGGCGGGCGATGGTGAGTTGCCCCGCAGGATGCCGTGCTCGATGTCGTCGGCGGACAGGGCGGCGGCGGACGACGAGAGAGGGCTGCCACCACCATCACCGCCCACCCCAACCAAGTAACCGGGCGCCGCAAAGAAGCGGGCCCGCGCCAGCGAGGAATCCGCCGGCGCCCCGCGCTCAGCGGTCGCATGGATGATGAGAGCATTGTACAGGTTGATAAACAGGGCAGCCCGGTCCGGGCGGGGCGGCAGGGCCGCCGCGTCGGAGGCCGCCTGGAGTTCGGCAGCCGCGCGAGCGTAATCAGAAAAGGCCGGGTCCGCCGCCAGCGCGCCATAATCCACGCCCTTGCCGCCCCCGCTGAGGTGCCGGTCATACAAAGCCAGGATGCGGGCGCGCAGGCCCGCCGCGACCAGGGCGGCCGGCCGGGAGGGGCCCACCCAGGCGAAGCGGGCGTTGAGCGGGGTGCCGGGCGGGGAGGGCGGGGACGCGCGCACGAGTAGGAGCGGGGTGGAGGGCGGGAGAGGGTTCAGGGAGTGCGGTACCGCGGCCCGCACGTCCCACCCTCCGGGCACGCCCCCGCAGGGAAAGGACACCAGGCGGGCGGCCACCAGGCGGTCCAGGCGCGTGGCCGGGGCGTGGGCGTCGAGCCAGGCCGCGGCGGTGGCCAGGGAGAAGGGCTCCCCGCCGCCCGCGCCTGGGGAGACGGGCGGGGCCTCCCCGGGTGAGGACCCACCACCGCCGCCGCCGCCGCCCATCGCGGTCGCGACCGCTTCCAGCGCTGCCATTTCAGCGGGGGCCACGCACGCCATGGGGGGTGGGGGGCCGGCGTCGAGCGGGGCGGTCTGGCCCTCGCCCGCCGCGGCCGCCGCGCCCAGCGCCGCCAGGATGGGGGCCGGCAGCGGGGGCGTCGCGCCCGCTGCGTCGATCTTACCGGCCAGGATCCCTGACTCCAGGGCCGCCACCGCCTCGTCGGCACCGCCGATGAGGCTGCCGCCAATGAAGATTTGGGGCACAGTCGCCCGGCCGGACGAGGCTTTGACAGCTGCCAGGGCGGACGGCGACGCGCCCAAGTCATATTCCGCGTACGGGATGCCGGCCTCCGTCAGGGTGGCCTTGGCCTTGGCGCAGAATCGGCAGCCGGTCTTGAGCAGATGAGATGGGTGGGGCGTGTGTGAAAGAGGGGCCCGGCCTTGTTGAGGTGGAAGAGGTGTGCGTGTGGCTAGGAGCCAGCAGCGTCTACCTCTCCTCTTTCCTTCTCTCTCACCGTCGTGATGATGGCGACCGCGGGGGCCGGGGCAGCGCCTCCAGGGCCTTCGCCTGCCCGGGGTGCCATGGTCGTGGCGTGACGGGGCGGGAGGGTGGGGCGCCGAATGATGGTCGGGACGGCGGGCCGGGTGACGCGGATGCGAGTGGCTCTGTGGCTGGTCGGGCGCGCGCTGGGTGACGGTGGGATGCGGGTGGGATGCGCCGACGCGCGCAAGGCGGGGATGTGCATGCACGCTCTTGTCGGATGTGAAAGATAGCGGGGTGCGAGACGTGGAAGGTGAGATTGTGACGGAGGAGACTGTGTGTGCGTCTGCCCCTCTCCACCATCCATCGTCAATACCCAACCCTTGCTCACTTCTTCTTGTGCCGTTTCTTCCCCCACCCGCCACCTCCGCCGCCCCCTCCGCCCCCGCCCGCCTTTCGCGGCGTCCAGGCCGGCCCGACCCCGCCCGGCCGACCTTCCCCGACCCGCCCGCCCCGGTCCGGCACCGCGCCCACCTGCACCCGCTTCACGCTGGCATAAGCAATTGATGGGACCGTGCCAAGCGCGCCAGGCGCGCCCGCACTGCTGGCCGGGCCGCCCGCCGAGACGACCGACCGGACAGTGACCCCCCCGACCGAGGCGATGGCGCGTGCCGCGCCGCCCGGACTACCCGCCCCCTCCTCCAGCGACACCGCCGCATCGACGGCGGCCGTGGCGGCCGCGGCGGCCCGGGCGTCCGCTCCCAGGCGCGGGGCTGCCAGCAGGGCGTCCAGCGTGACGCGGGCCCGCCCCGCGGCCAGGCGGCGGCGGAGGGCGGCGTCGGCCGCCAGGGCAGGCGCGGCCGCTGCTAGGGCGGCCGCGACGGGCGGGGACGCCAGCTCGGCCGGCGACACCAGGGGCGCGTCCAGCAAGGCTTCCGGCACGGCCTCCCCGAGGGCGGCCGCCAGGGGCGCCAGCGACGCCAGCGTGGCGCCCGCGGTCGCGGCAGGCCGGACCCCCAGCACCCGGCCCAGGCGGCGCAGGGTCGCCGAGGCGGCGGCGGCGGCCGCCGCGTCCGCCGCGGGCAGAGCCGCCGCTTTGGCGACGGCGGCTGCGGGGGAGGCAATACCAGCAGCAGCAGCAGAAGGCCCCGCTGCATGCGCCACCAGGCGGGCGGCCGCGACCCGGGCGCCCAGCCTTCCCAGGAGGGCCGCCCGGCGGGCGTTGGGGCCGCCAGGCGGCGAGGAAGAGGGCAGGGCGGGCGGGCCGCGGCCGTCGCCCGCGCCACTCATCGCTGCGTCCAGCGCCTCCAGCGCACCATCCAGGGCACCCGCCGACGCGGACGCGTCGCCGGCCGCCCGGCGCAAAGCCCGGGCGGCGCCGATGACGGCGTACGGGGGTGGGAGCCCGGGCCCGGCCGCGGCCGCGGACGCGGCCGCGGCCGCCGCGCCGGCGGCCAAGGCCGCGACGCCCTCCCGCAGCGGCGCCCGGTCGCCCCAGCCGGAGACGTCATCCTCCGTCAGGCCGCCGGGGAGCCTGTGTTGGGCGAGTGTGTGGGTCAGTGTGTGGTCTGTCGCGTGGAGCCTTTGCTGGGCGGAGCGCGCGCAAAAAAGACGGGGGGGGGGAGAGAGGGGGGGGGGGGGGGGGGGGGGGGGGGGGGGGGCCGGGGCGCCCCCGGGGGGGGTGGGGGCGCGGGAGC
>Ga0315287_10000756_pt1 | contig 28747 bp, 28 predicted proteins | sample YL17G11_0_MG_FD_205037 | JGI IMG/M metagenome (GOLD analysis project Ga0315287, IMG submission 205037) | Sediment microbial communities from Yellowstone Lake, YNP, Wyoming, USA - YL17G11_0 | ecosystem: Environmental > Aquatic > Freshwater > Lake > Sediment | place: USA: Wyoming | collected...
GCCTGCCGTTCGGCGGCGTCGGCAACAGCGGCATGGGCCACTATCACGGCTACGACGGCTTCACCACCTTCTCCAAGATGCGGCCGGTGTTCTACCAGGGACCGATCCGCGCGCTCAACAAGCTGATGCCGCCCTACGCCGGGTTGCCGACGAAGCTGCTCAATTTCATGCTCAAGTTGAAGACATGAAAGGGCGATGTCCGCCATCGATGCGCCGACGGCCGATGCGCCGGCGAACGTTTCGGTGAGCCCTGTCCATCTGGTGCTGGGCGCTTGCCGCCGATGCGGTCACGCTCACGGTCACCGACGAAGGCGCCAGGCCCCTCGCGACGGTGATGGTCACGCAGACGCTGGCCAATCCGGCCAAGGCGGACGCCTCGCACGGCGGCTATGCCGCACCCGGCGTGCCACAGACGTCGGACGTCCAGGTGACGCGATTCACCGATGCGCGCGGTCGTGTCGAATTGGCACGCCGGCAGGTTTACGCTGTATGAGCTGCCCGCGCGCAGCCTGCGCGAGCGGCTGACCACGCGTTACATCGGCGCGCTGTTCAAGCTGATGAGCTGGGGGCTGCCCTTGTCGCGCTGGCTGCCCGTCGATCGCGAATCGATCGGGACTCCGCTGCCCTACGGCATCGACATCGCGCCCGATGGCACGGTATGGTTTGCACGGCTGCATACGGATGAAATCGGCAGCATCGACCCCGCCACGGGCAGCATCCGGATGATCGCCACGCCGTTCAAGGGTCCGCGCCGCCTGCGCGCCGATGCGCGGGGCAATCTGTGGATAGTGGCGTTCCCTGAATCCACGCTCGCACGCTACACGCCGGGCACCGGCAAGTTCGACCTGTTCGAGCTGCCGGTGCGACCGCCGGGCAGCGAAACGCCATATTCGCTGGGTGTGGACAAGGTGCGTGGCGTGATCTGGGTCAACGGCAACCAATCGGACATGCTGCATGCGCTGGAGGTCGCCACGGGAAGCTGGCGCAGCTACCCGTTGCCGCACCGGGTCAGCTTCACCCGCGACATCGAGGTCGCGCCGTCCGGCGCGGTGTACACCTCCAATGCCAACTTCCCGAGCTGGCACACCGAGCTTGCGGAACCGACGCTGATCCGGGTCGAACCCGGATCAGCGCCCTGAAGGCGAGTACCCCCTTCGTCCTCGAACGGCTCTCCTGGAGTCAGGGGTTTGTCATCTGCGTTTCGAGCGCGGCCTCGGCGGTGATTGCCTGCGCCTTGCGCCGGTAGGTGAAGGCGGTGTGGGTGATCGTTCGCTCGAAGTGTTTGGCCATGTGGAAGCGGTCCACGATGCGCCCAACGCGCAGCGCGATGGCCTGCTCACCCCGCAGCGGGTTGCGTGCCCGCCTGCAGGCCGCAGCGATCTTGGCCAAGTCCACTTCGGTAGCCGCCAGCAATTCCTCGCGCTTGCGCGCGCGCTCGCCTTCCAGCAACGGGTTGCGGCACACCACGAGCCGCTCGCCGGGCGCACCGCCTTGCCTCGATCGCGCAACTCGTCTCGATATGCTTGCAGCAGCGTTTGACCGGCGGGACCGCTATCCTCCAGGCAGCCCTCCATCTTGTAGCTCTCGAGGGCGCAGCTCTTTCGGGTTGACAATTCGTCCAAGAGGAATCGCGCAAGCAGTTCGGCCAGCGTGATGTTGTGCGCCGTGGTGCAATCGACAGACAGTCCGCGGCTGCGCTCCTCCTCGACCTTCTTGACGTAGTTCTCGGCGTCGACCGCGGAGCCCCGGGTGATGCAAATTGGGGGATAGCCCTTTTGGCGAATCCGGACTTCGGAGCAGTCGGCGAGTTGCCGGACCTGCGGCGTGAGTTTGCGTTGACGCAGTTCCGCGACGCATCTCTCGACGGCGTCGAGACGGTCGAAAGTGGACTCGCGGGTGAGGGCGTCGTTGTTCTTGACGGTGACGCGAAAGCGGGAGCGATTCTGGATGGTGGCCATGCGGGTCTCCAACGGGTGGAGATTCCTCTAGCCGAAATGTTTATTTCGGGACCGACCCTGCGACGTTGTGGCTGCGCAATTTGTCGCAGCTATGTCGCAGACCCCATTTCCACGACGGGCAAAGTAAGGCGCGCGTGCGCCAAGCGCCTGTTGAGAAAGGGAGATTTGGTCGGGGTGAGAGGATTTGAACCTCCGGCCTCTACGTCCCGAACGTAGCGCTCTACCAGGCTAAGCTACACCCCGATGGCCGTTGCCGGCACAGTTTCCTTGGCAAATCCCGCAGCGGGAAGGTGCGGTTTCCGCGGGTTCGCAGCCTCGATTCGGCCGGCACCTGTTCAGTACGACCGCCGAGCCGCGAAGGATGCCAATTCTAGCAGACTTTTGCGGTACGGCGTGTCCGGCAGGCCGTCCACGCACGCGTTTGCGGCGACGCTTTCGCGCTCGGCGCGGCTCCGCGTGTAGTCGAGTGCGCCGGTCCGCAGCAAGACGTCGACAACCGGTCGGAATTCGGTCAGCCCCCCGCCGGTGATTGCATCGCGGATCAACTTCGCGTCCTCAGCGCTGCCAACCGTTCGCGCCCGGATCAATGGCAGCGTCATCTTGCCTTCGGACAGGTCAGCGCCCAGATTCTTGCCGATGGCGTCGAGATCGCCGGAATAATCGAGCACGTCGTCGACCAGCTGGAACGACGTGCCGAGATGGATTCCGTAGCGCCCGAGTGCCGCCTCGCGTTCGGGCGGCGCACCACCGAGAAGCGCGCCGAGCTGGGCGGCGGCTTCGAACAGCTTCGCCGTCTTGCGCCGGATCACCGCGAGATAGGCTTCCTCGTCGAGATCGGGGTCCCCCGAGTTCATCAGCTGCAGGACCTCGCCCTCGGCGATGACGTTGGTCGCGCTGGACAGGATTTCGAGCACCCGCAACGAGCCGATGCCGACCATCCGCTGGAAAGCGCGGGAATAGAGGAAGTCGCCGACCAGCACGCTCGCCGAATTGCCGTACGTCGTATTCGCAGTCGCATGACCCCGCCGCAGCTTCGACTCGTCGACGACGTCGTCGTGCAGCAGCGTCGCGGTGTGGATCATCTCGACTACGGCGGCCAGCGTGTGATGGTACGTTCCGGTGTACCCGCAGGCGCGCGCCGAGAGCAACAGCAACGCCGGTCGCAGCCGCTTGCCGCCGCCGCCGATGATGTGCTCGGCAACCTGGCGAATCAGAGCGACGTCCGAATCGAGGCTCTCGCGCAGCACGCGGTCCACCTCGGACATGTCGGCGGCCAGCAGGGGTTTCAGAAACTCGGTCGTCACGCGAAAGGTCAGGCAGAAAGGAGTGCGGGGAGGAGCCGACGAGATCGGTTCGGGGTGGAGAAAGGGCGCCGTGGCCGCTCGCCTGTCCGATCCAGCGCGATACCGGTGGCCGAATCGGCGGGCATTGTAACCGATGATGCCGGGGCCCTCTGGCTGCGTCTGCGCAACGTGGTCCGGGATGCGGCCGGAACGCTCCGCCTGGCGCCCCGCCCCAAGCGCAACGGCCCTTTGACATCCGCAGCCCTAAGGCCTTATAATTTAAAGCTTTCCCGCGACAGTCGCGGAGATCATCACGGAGTCCCCCTCATGTACGCGGTCATAAAAACCGGCGGCAAGCAATACAAGGTTGCCCCTGGCGAAAAACTCAAAGTAGAACAGATACCGGCGGACGTGGGCGCAGAAGTGATCATCGACCAGGTGTTGATGGTGGGTGATGGCGAAAGCGTCCGTCTGGGTCAGCCGATCGTCGCCGGTGCGACGGTCAAGGCGATCGTCGTCGCCCACGGGCGCGGCGAAAAGGTGACCATTTTCAAGATGCGCCGGCGCAAGCACTACCAGAAGCACCAGGGCCATCGCCAAAACTATACCGAACTCAAGATCGAAAGTATCGCCGGCTGACGGAGAGCAACCACCATGGCACACAAAAAGGCAGGCGGCAGTTCACGCAACGGCCGCGACTCCGAGTCGAAGCGCCTCGGCGTGAAATCCTACGGCGGCGAGCTCATCAACGCCGGCAGCATCATCGTCCGGCAGCGCGGCACGCCGTTCCACCCGGGCATCAACGTGGGGATCGGCAAGGACCACACGCTGTTCGCGCTGGTCCGCGGCAAGGTCGAGTTCACGACCAAGGGCAAGGAAGGACGCAAGGTCGTCAACATCGTGCCGGTCGCGGCCTGACGGCTGCATCGGCCACCCGGGGCGCCGCCCCGAGCAGGAATCCCGGCCGCCGCGCCGGGATTTTTTTGCCCGTCGTCGCGCGAAACAGGCTCACCGCCGCTCGAGCCACCACAGCATCGCGACGGCCGCGCCGACGAACATCACGAGCGGGAACGTGGCCGAGAACAGCGGCGGCCAGTCGTTCAACACGCCGAGGTTCGAAAACAGCCGGCCGAGCAGGAAGAACGCGAGCCCGAGCATCGTACCGGCGAAAATGCGGAAGCCGACACCCCCGGCGCGGCGCTGGAAATACGCGAACGGCATCGCCAGGATCATCATGACCACGACAGCGGCCGGGTAGAACACCTTGTTCCAGAAGGCGATCTCGAACCGCGACGTCTTCTGGCTGCCCAGCACGCGGATGTTGTCGTAAAGCGTGTTGAGCTCGAGCCGCTCCGGCGCGACCTGATAGACGGTCAGGAGCGACGGCCGCAGTACGGTCTCCCACACCCATTCGTCCGCCTTCTCCACGCGTGTTGCGTCGTCCATTATCTCGGTCGTGGAAACGTTGGCGAGCCGCCATTCGTGACCGCCGCTGAAGCGCCCGGACTCGGCGATCCGCAATCGCTTCAATCGGAGCTCGGGATCGAACTCGTAGATCCGTACGCCGATGAGCGTCATGTCGGCGAGCACGCTGCGGATATTGACGAAGGTCAGGTCCTGTTTGAACCAGAATCCCGACTGGAACTGCTGCGCGACGATGCGCCGGGCATCGCCCATCGCCTGTCCCCGGACCTGCTGCGCGATCCGGTCAGCCGGCGGTGCAACGAACTCGCCCGCGAGAAACGTGATCACGGCGATGGGGACGCCGACGCGGACCAGCGCCCAGGTCACCTGCAACAGCGAGGCGCCGGACGCGCGCATCACCGTGTATTCCGAGTTGGCAACGAGCTGCGCCATGGCAAACAGGGTGCCGATCAGCGCCGCGACCGGAAACAGTTCGTACATCCGCGACGGCATCTGCAGAACCACGAACAGGAACGCCGACGTTATCGTGTAGTTGGCCTTGCCGACGTCTCCCAGCTCGTGAATCAGGTCGAAGAACGCGAACAGCATGACCAGCGCGGCGAAGATCAGCATGATCGCCGCCAGCACTTCACGCCCGATGTAGCGGGTGAGGGTCTTCACGCGGAAGGGGCTGCCGCCCGTCGCGGCTGGCGCAGCAGTCCGAACAGCGAAAGCTGATGGCTGAACAACAGCAGGACGACGACCGCTGCGATCACGTGAGGCAGCGCGAGGCCGGCCCAGAACCCGAGTTTGCCCTGGGCGATGAAGCTCTGCACGATGTTGAGGCAGTTGCTGTAGACCATGTACAGCAGCGCCGCCGAGATCAGGTTGAACGAGCGGCCCATGCGCGGGTTGACATGCGCAAGCGGGATGCCAAGCAGCGTCAGCAGCACCGCCGAGATCGGCACCGACAGGCGCCAGAACAGTTCCGCGCGCTCGATCTTGCCGTCTATCGCGACGAGCGCCGGTGTCGGTATCGCCTTGGCCGAGGTCGGCAGCGCGCGCAGTTCCACCGGCTCGATGCGGCGCCCGAGCCTCTCGAACTCGACAATCCGGTAGTCGGCGGCCCCGGGCTTGCCTTCGTAGCGGTGACCGTCCTCCAGCACGATGAAGCGGTCGCCGTTCTTCATCTCCTGGAGCGAGCCCGAGCGCGCCACCGTCGTCACGTCCTTACCGTCATCGATCGAGTGCAGGAAGATGTTGCGGATCGTGCCGTCGAACGTGTTGATGCTCTCGACATACACGACGAGGTTGGCACGCCGGAATTCCTTGAACAGTCCGGGCGTGAGCAGCACGAATTCGTCGCGAGACTCGAGCTGCCGTTCGAACTCGAGCTTGCGCTGTTCTGCCCAGGGCGAAAGGAACAGCGACAGGACGACGATCGCGACCAGGAACGGGGCGGCAAACCACAGGATCGGCTTGAGGCACGCGGTAACGCTCTGCCCGGAGGTGAACCAGACAATCATCTCGCTGTCCCGGTACCACCGGGAAAGCGTCAGCAGCACGGTCAGGTACAGGGTGACCGAGAGCAGGATATTTAGGTAAAACAGGGCGTTGAAGCCCAACAACGCCAGGATTCCCTCGGGCGCCACGGCGCCGCCCGCTGCCCGGGCCAGCAGACGCAGGACGAGATTGGTGAACAGGATCCCCAGCAGCACGACGAAGAGGCCGATCGCCGTCGCCGTGAGTTCGCGCACCAGGCTGCGCCGGAAAATCATGACGCGGGGAGAATTTTGACTTTTTTGGGCCGTTTTGCCGATAATGCGGTCGAGGCCGCGCTAGGGCAAAGAAAGCCAACGTCGGAAGTAGGGGGGAACGATGGAATTTACCATAAAAAGTGGCAGCCCCGAGAAGCAGCGGAGCGCCTGTGTCGTGGTCGGCGTTTTCGATAACCGAAAGCCTTCACTGTCCGCGGAATTGATCGACCGCGCGTCGAACGGCTACGTAAGCGAAATCATCCGCCGTGGCGACATGGAAGGGAAGCTCGGTAGCACCTTGCTCCTGCACAATGTCCGCGGCACGCTCGCCGACCGCGTGCTGCTGGTCGGCCTGGGCAAGGAGCGCGATTTTCGCGACAAGGAGTTCCGTTCTGCCGTGAAATCGGCGGTGAAGCTCCTGAACGAGACGGGCTCCTACGAGGCGGTCATCTACCTCACCGAGGAAAAGGTGAAGCGACGCGAAGTCGCCTGGCGCGTCGAGCACGCGGTGGTCGCGGCGATGGAGACGGTGTACCGCTTCGAGCAGATGAAGAGCCAGCCGACCGAGGTCCGGCGGCCGCTGCGCAAACTGACGCTGTCGGTGCCGCAGCGTTCCGATCTCATGGCGGGCGAAGCCGCCGCCGCGCGCGGACTCGCGATCGCGCACGGGATGGACCTGGCGCGCGATCTCGGCAACCTTCCGGGCAATGTCTGCACGCCGGCATACCTGGGTCAGCGCGCGCTGGAGATGGGCAAGGAATTTCCGGACCTCAAGGTGGAGGTACTGGAACGCAAGGCGATCGAGGACCTCGGAATGGGCTCCTTCCTGTCGGTCACCAACGGCAGCGCGGAGCCGCCGCGGTTCATCGTTTTCGAATATCACGGCAGCCCCAGGAAGCAGAAGCCGCTGGTGCTGGTCGGCAAGGGCATCACCTTCGACACCGGCGGCATTTCGCTCAAGCCCGGACTCGACATGGACCAGATGAAATTCGACATGTGCGGCGCCGCCGCGGTATTCGGCACGCTGCGCGCGATCGTCGAATTGAAAGCCAGGGTCAACGTGATCGGCCTGGTCGCGGCGTGCGAGAACATGCCGTCCGGCCGCGCCACCAAGCCCGGCGACATCGTGAAAAGCATGTCGGGGCAGACCATCGAGGTGCTGAACACGGACGCCGAGGGACGGCTGATTCTCGCCGACGCCCTCACTTACGCCGAGCGCTACGAGCCCGAGGCGGTGGTCGACATCGCGACGCTCACCGGGGCGATGGTGATCGCGCTGGGGCATGTCGCCTGCGGTGTGTTCAGCAACAACGATACCCTGGCGCGCGCGTTGCTGACGGCCGGAGAGGACGCCTACGACCGTGGCTGGCAGTTACCGCTTTGGGACGACTATCAGGAGGGCCTCAACAGCAACTTTGCCGATTTCGCGAATATCGCGGGACGCCCCGGCGGCAGCATCACCGCGGCGTGTTTCCTCTCGCGGTTCGCCAAGAAGTACGATTGGGCGCACCTCGATATCGCAGGCGTCGCGTGGAACGATGGCAAGGAAAAGGGCGCGACCGGCCGCCCGGTGCCTCTGCTCGCGACCTGGCTTCTGGCGCAGGAGGCGGCGGCGCAGTGATCGCCGGTCGCCAGCCAACGCATCGCAAGCCGGCCTCGGCGTCGTGACGACGATCGATTTCTATACCCACTGCACCGACCGGCTCGAGGTCGTTGCGAAACTCGTTGCGAAGGCGTGGGCGAATCACGGCAGCGTGCGCGTGCTGACGCCCGACGAGGCGCTCACCGCGGCGCTGGACGGATTGCTGTGGAAGTCGCCGGCGATCGGCTTCCTGCCGCATTGCCGGCTCGGGAGCCCGTTGGTGGCCGAGACGCCGATCGTGGTCGATCATGCGCTCCTGCACCAGGGTCCGGCGGCCGTGCTGATCAACCTGCATCCGTCGCCGCCGCCGTTCTTTTCCCGCTTCGAACGGCTGGTGGAGATCGTCGGCACCGACGAGAGCGATGCCGCCGCAGGCCGCGAGCGATGGAGGTTCTACCGGGAACGCGGCTACGCGCTGCGCTCGCATAACCTCACCCTCCGCGGATAGAGGCATGGCCACCGCGCGCGAGTTGCTGGAGCAGGCCGACGCCTTGATGCGCCGGAACCGGCTGCGCGACGACGTCACCGCCGCTGTTCCTGTCGGCGATGGCGCCCCGATGGTCATCGCCGTGCCGGCCATCGCCGACTTCCCGGTGCTGACCGAAGTGGTGGATGTTGCCGGCAGCGAATGGGACATCGAGGCGGCTCCGGGGGGCGACGTGGTTTTCGTGGAGGCGGGCGACGCCGCGCCGGTCCCGCCACCGGCGTCCGGCGACCATGCGCAGCTTACCGAAATCGACAACGCATCCGTGCGCACCGATGTCCACGCCGTCCCCGTGCTGACCGATGCGGTCGGTGACTTCGAATCGGAGGTTGAACTGTCCTCGCTGCGTGCAATCGCCGATGGCGCGAACGAAGGAATGCGGGGGCCGGAAGTCGACGACGACGAAAGGCCGTCGACGCTGGATGCTTCCGTGCGCGCCGCGAGCCCCATCGACGGCGATGTCGATGCGGCACGCTGGAATTCGCTGGCAGAGGAAGTCCGGATGCAGGTGCTGCAGCGGATCGACATCTTCACCGACACCGGCCTGCAGGAGCAGCTGACGGCGCGGCTGCAGCCGATCGTCGATCGCGCCAGCGCTGATCTCGTCGCCGCGATCAACCAGCACGTCGGACAGCTTCTGCGCACCTATGTCGCGGAAGCGATCGAGCGCGAAATCGAGACCTGGCGGCACGGCGGCGGCTGACCAGGGCCGACGCGGTGCAGTCGGGCGTGGTTTTCGGTGCGGCCTGGCGGCGGCTGCAAATCGGGAAACGACGGTCGTGGCATGGCCAGGTGTTGCCAAATGCCGCGCCCGTGCTCAATGTGGTTCGGGAACGGGCGCGTCGATGCGTGGCCTTGTCGCGCCGTGCCAGCCCAGCGCGAACGCCACCAGCACCCAGACGATCACCGGACCGCTCGGCAGGTCGAGCGCCGTCGACAACACGAGGCCGACCGCATAGCCCGCAAACCCGAGCGTCCAGGCGGCCGCGAGGCGCCGGCGTGGCATGCGGCGGGTCGCGAGCGGCGGCACGATCAGCGTCGCAAACACGAGGTAAAGGCCGACCAGTTGCACCGACACCGTGACGGCGACGGCAAACAGCGCATAGAAGCCGAGTTGCCCGAGCCGGCCGCGGGTGCCGAACCACAACGCGAGGATCAACGCGTACACCGCCGCTGCCCACAGCAGGCGGGTGGGTTGCGCCCAGAGGATCTGCCCGACCAGCAGGTCGCGCAGGTGCTCGCTGCCATGCACGTTGCTGGCGAGCAGCAGCACGCTGCCCGTCGCGCCGAGCACGAACGTGACGCCGATCACCGCCTCCTGCACTTCGGGCCAGATTCGTTCGGTCCAGGTCAGCAGCAGCGCGCCGGCCAGCGCGGCCGCGAGCGCCGCGATCTGCACCGCAGCCCCCTGCGGTTCGAATCCGAGCTGATCGGCGAGCAGCACGCCGCAGCCCGCAATCTGCGCGATCGCGAGGTCGATGAAGACGATGCCGCGGGCGAGCACCTGGGTTCCCAGCGGCACGTGCGTAAGCGTGACCAGTACGCCGGCCGCGAAAGCGGGCAGCAGGATCGAGATCTCAGCCGCGCCGAGATTCATTGCGCCCCCTTCAGCAAGCGCAGGATCGTGTCCTCGTACAGGCCGTAGAGATCCTTCGCGGCGTCGTTGCCGCCGACGGTGAAGGGCAATACGACCGCGTTGATCCTGGCGCGCTCGGCGATCCATTGCGACGCGCGGTCGCTCTGGTATGCGGCGCGGATCACCATCTTCACCGGTTGCCGCTGCAACGTGGCGAGCACCTCGGACAGGTGGGCAGTGGTCGGCTCGACGCCGGGCTTGGGCTCCAGCGCGGCGACTTGCTTCAGCCCGAGCCATGCCTCCAGGTAGGTGAAGGCCTTGTGCTGCACCAGGATCGGCAAACCGCGAAGTGGCGCGGCCTGCTTCTCCCAGTTGGCGACCGCTGCATCCCAGCGCTCGACGAATGCCTTGTACCGGGCCTGGTAATGGGCGGCGTTCGCGGGGTCGAGTTCGGCCAGCCGCGCCGACAGGGGAATCGCGACGCGCCCGATGTTGCGCGGATCGGTCTGGATGTGCGGGTTGCCTCCCGGGTGCACGTCACCCTCGGCGCGATCGAGGCGAACCGGTTTCTCCAGCATCGGCACGTAGTGCGTGGCTTCGAGGTAGCCGGGCTTGCCAGGTTGCACTTTCGGATTGCCGGCCTGCAGCAGCACCAGCGGCAGCCACCCCACCTCGAGTTCGGCACCGGTGGCGACGACGAGATCGGCGTTGCGCGCGCGGGCGATCAGGCTTGGCTTCGCTTCGACGTGATGCGGATCCTGCAACGCATTGGTCGCAACGTAGACCTTCACCTTGTCGCCGCCGAGTTCATCGGCCAGCGCGCCCCATTCCGGCACGGTCGCGAAGATGTTGAGCACGGCCAGTGCCGGAGCCGTGAAGGCCACGATTGCCAGCCCAGCCACAATTTGCAGATAACGATTCATGTCGGGCCTCTCAATACCGGTGCGCGCCGTGCGCGCCCAAGGTCAGGATGTACTGGACGAACAACTGGTTGTCGGTGATGTCGGGCCGGATCCTGCTCTGCTGCCACTGCACGCGGAAGCGACTGAACTCCGACGGCGTGTAATCGAGCATCACCGAATAGCGTTGCGGGTCGAACGAGGACGTGGCCAGGTAGCCGCCGTTCGCGCCGTAGTCCACGTTGCCCGCATCGAGCCGGTCATAGCGGGCACCGACGCGCCAGTGGGGCATGAACTGGTAGACGCCGTCGACATACCAGCCGCTCTGGCGCGACGCATAGTTCGACGAACGGGTGAGGCCGAGGGCGCCATCACGATCATAGGTCAGGTCACCGCTTTCCCTGCGCCAGAAATACTCGCCTTGAAGCTTGAAGTTGGTGTCCTGCGCGTTGCCGTTGGGTGCGTATTTCCAGACGAAATCGGCGATGGCCAACTGGCTCTTGCCGCTGAAACCGAGTTGCGCGTCGATGCCGGCCGTATCGGCTTGCACGTACTGGCGATCCTGCGGGCGCAATCCCAGGTAGGACAGCCCGGCCCGCCAGCTGTGGCTCGCGCCGATATCCCCGCCGGCGTGCGCGTAGGCGGCGACATCGCCGATCCCGTTCCGGTTGCGGTCGGTGCCGGGGAAGCTCGCGCCATCGCCGATCTCCGCGCCGAATTCGAGGAAAGTGTCGGTGGGTGCGATCCACTTGAGCTGCAGGCCGTCGCTTCGGAACTGGCCGCCGAGGAATGCCTGGTACGGCAACGGCGCGTCGTAGAAATCCCAGACGTGCTGATGCTGGTCGTTGAGGTAGCCGATGCCGGAGAGGAAGCGACCGAATTTCGGGGTGAGCCCTCCCGGCAGCGCGGTATAGACGCCGTAGGCTTCCTCGACCGCGACCGTGTTCTCGGGCGATAGCGAGAAGATCAGGTTGCCGTAGATTTTGTCGTCGACGTTGGCGCTCAATCCCAGTTCCGATTCGGCGATGCTGAACCCCCGCTTCGCCGGCGCGATATCTCCGCTCGGGACGAAGCCGTTGATTGCGTACTGCTTCGGATCGTGCGACAGATTGGCGTAGACCCCTTGGAGCACCGCCGAGATCGCCGGATTGAATGCGTTGATGCCGGAGGCCGGCGCCGACGGTGCCGGTGCCGGTGCCGCTTCGGGGCCCGGCGCCCCGGACGCCTGCGCCGTGGACGGTGGTGCGTGGGCGGATTTCGCCTCGGCATCCATCACGCGCTGTTCGAGTGCCTGGATGCGGGCTTCGTAGGATTGCTTCATTTGCCGAATCTGCTCGCGGATATCGGCGAGGTCGGCGTCGGTCGCCGCCCGTGCAGCGGTCGGCAGCAGCAGTGCCAGCGCGAACGCGCCGGCTATTCCAGCGGATCTGGACACGATTGCACTCCTTTCGTGAGCGTGGACTTGCCGCGCCGCAAGAGATGGCGGCGCGCGGGTGCACGTCAGGAAAGCGAGGGCGGGGCGCGGCTCCGGTAGAAGGATGGCGCGGTGAGCGCGCGCTCGACCAGCCTCGGCTGGGGACCGAGGCAGGTGCCGCATTCCGGCGGCGGCTCGGCGAGATCGTCGATCAGCCCGTTGGCGCCTGCGGCGAGGAGCGCGCACTCCACGCATGGCGCCCCGGGCGACGGCTGCCATGCCTGCTCCTGCGACACCGCAAAGGGCAGGAAATGTGACAGCCCATGCAGCTGCGCTTCCTGCCGCATGCCGACCAGCAACACACTGAGCAGCAGCGTGAGGAGGGCGCCGCGGCTTCCGGTCACTGCAAAGCGGTCAACTCGTCGAGTCATTGCGACGTTAAGTGTAACGCAGTCGTGCCGGCGCGAAGATCGGCCGAAAGGTCGAAGTGGCCTCGGATATGAATCTCTGGCCTGGCGGCGTCGATTGGCGCCGGAAATTCGAGTCTGACCCCGATTCGCGCAAGAACTTTTGGCGCAGGACGGGTTCTACCATTGGTGAGCCGTCGAGTGCAGGAGAGAGCGTTATGAACAGACTCGTTTCCGCAGCAGTGGTGGCCGCGGTTGCATTAGCCTTCGCGGGTACCGGTATTGCCCAGCGCGGTGGCGGCGGCGGTGGTGGTGGTGGCGGCGGCGGCGGTGGTCACGGCGGCGGCGGTCAAGGCGGCGGCTACGGTGGTGGTGGTGGTGGCGGCGGCCAAGGCGGCGGCTACGGCGGCGGCTACGGCGGTGGCCAAGGCGGCGGCTACGGTGGTGGTCACGGCGGTGGCTATGGTGGTGGCCAAGGCGGTGGAGGCTCCGGCAGTGGCTGGCACGGTGGGGGTTCCGGCAATGGCTGGAATGGTGGCGGCTGGCACGGCAGAGGTTCCGGTAGTGGCTGGAATGGCCGGGGCTGGAATGGCAGCGGCTGGAATGGCAGCGGCTGGAATGGCCGGGGCTGGAATGGCAGCGGCTGGAATGGCCGGGGCTGGAATGGCCGGGGCTGGAATGGGTGGGGCTGGAATGGGTGGGGCTGGTGGGGCGTGCCGTCCGTCAACTTTGGCTTGGTGGTCGGTGACCCGTTCGGGTTTTGGTCCCCTTGGAATTACCCATTCTGGAACGTTCCCGCTCCGGTCCCGGTGTTCTCGGAACCGGGCGTTGTCATGTCCGGTCCGGGACCGACCACGTTCATTCAACGGGATCCGGGTTACCGCTACTACTGCCGCAACCCGGCGGGGTTCTTTCCGGATGTCCAGAATTGCAGCACGGGATGGCTGAGGGTTCTGCCCGACGCTCCGGTGCAGTCGACCGGTTCGGGGCAGCCACAATGAACAGGCTAGCCAAGCGTTCCGCCTTCGCGGCCGTCGGCGTCGCCGTCGTGTTCGGCCTCGGCGGTTGTGTCACCGTGCCGACGGGTCCCGCGGTGATGGCCTTGCCGGGGCAGTACAAGCCGTTCGACCAGTTTCGCGCCGACGACCTCGAATGCCGCCAGTACGCCTCGGCGGCGATCGGGGCGGCGGGCGAGGCGGCAGCCAACAACGCGACCGCGCAGGCCGTGGGCGGCGCGCTCCTGGGCGCCGCCGTCGGTGCCGCGATCGGCTCGGTATCGGGACAGGCGGGGCAGGGCGCGGCCATCGGCGGCGGCACCGGCCTGCTCTTCGGCAGCGCGGCCGGCGGCAACGTCGCAGCCGGGTCCTCGTATCAACTGCAGCAACGCTACGACGGCGCCTATATGCAATGCATGTACGCGAGGGGCAACCAGATTCCCGTCGGCGGAGGCGGCAATCGCGCCGTCTACGGGAATCCTCTGGGAGCGCCCTACGGCGCGCCGGCGCCTGGCGGTTCCCAGTTGCCGCCGCTCCCGCCCCCGTCGCGGTCGCAATAGCCGCCGTTCGGGGCGGGCCCCCCGTGGCGCGTGCGTCGGCGACGCCCGCGCGCCGGGAAGGCGTGCCGGCGAATCCGCTATAATTTCAAGCTTTTGCATGCCTCCCGGCCGCCTCGGCCGCGGCCGTCCCCATGGAACTCGCCAAGAGCTTCGAGCCGCACGCGATTGAAGCGAAGTGGTACCCGCTGTGGGAGTCGCGCGGCTATTTCAGGCCATCCGGCGCGGCCGGCGCGCCACCTTACTGCATCCAGCTGCCGCCGCCCAACGTCACCGGCACGTTGCACATGGGCCACGCGTTCCAGCAGACGCTGATGGACGTGCTGACGCGTTACCACCGGATGCGCGGTTTCGACACGCTGTGGCAGCTTGGCACCGACCATGCCGGCATCGCGACCCAGATCGTGGTCGAGAACCAGTTGCGCTCCGAAGGCAAGTCGCGGCGCGACCTCGGGCGCGAAAAGTTTGTCGAGCGCGTATGGACCTGGAAGGAGGAATCGGGCTCGACGATCACCCGCCAGATGCGCCGCCTCGGCACCTCCGGCGACTGGTCGCGCGAGCGCTTCACGATGGACGACGGCCTTTCCGCCGCCGTGCTCGAGACGTTCGTGCGCCTGCATCAGGACGGCCTCATCTATCGCGGCAAGCGGCTGGTGCACTGGGACCCCAAGCTTGGCACCGCGGTGTCCGATCTCGAGGTTTCGAGCGAGGAGGAGCAGGGCAAGATCTGGGAGATCCGCTATCCGCTCGCCGACGGTTCCGGCTCGCTCACCGTCGCGACCACGCGACCCGAGACGATGCTGGGCGACGTCGCCGTCGCGGTGAATCCCGACGACGAGCGCTACGCGGGGCTCGTCGGCAGCATCGTCACGCTGCCGCTCACCGGGCGCACGATTCCGGTGATCGCGGACAGCTACGTGGACAGGGAATTCGGCACCGGTTGCGTGAAGATCACGCCGGCACACGATTTCAACGACTGGCAGATCGGCCAGCGGCACCAGCTCGCGCCGATCGCGATCCTCAATCTCGACGCGACGATCAGCGCCAACGCGCCGGTCAAGTACCGCGGCCTCGACCGCTATGCCGCGCGCAAGGCGGTGCTGGCCGATCTCACGGCCGAGGGCCTCCTGGTCGGCGAAAAGCCGCACAAGATGGTCGTGCCGCGCTGCGAGCGCACGGGTGAGATCGTCGAGCCGATGCTGACCGACCAGTGGTTTGTCGCGATGAAGATCCCGGCGCCGGCAGCGCATCCGATATTTCCCGGCAGGACGATCCAGGATCTCTGCCTCGCCGCGGTCGGCGACGGCATTCCCAGTCCGCGCACCGGCAGCAAGAGTCGTGTCGAGTTTGTCCCGGACCAATGGTTGGCCACGTACCTGCACTGGATCAACAACATCCAGGACTGGTGCATTTCGCGTCAGCTCTGGTGGGGGCACCGGATTCCCGCGTGGTACGACGAGGCCGGCAGCGTCTACGTCGCGCGCGACGAAGCGGCGGCAAGAGCGCAGGCAACGGTCAAGCTCGGTCGCGAGCCGGCGACGTTCGCGCAGGACGAGGACGTGCTCGACACCTGGTTCTCGTCCGCGCTTTGGTGCCACTCGACGCTGGGTTGGCCGCGGGACACGACAGACCTGCAGACGTTTCTCCCGTCGTCGGTGCTCGTCACCGGATTCGACATCATCTTCTTCTGGGTCGCGCGGATGGTCATGATGACCACCTACTTCACCGGCGAAGTCCCGTTCCGCAACGTGTACATCCACGCGATCGTGCGCGACGAGGAAGGGCAGAAGATGTCGAAGTCGAAGGGCAACACGCTCGACCCGATCGATCTGATCGACGGCGTGGACATCGAGACGCTCGTCGCCAAGCGCACCTACGGGCTGATGCTGGAAAAGCAGCGCGAGCCGATCGAGAAGCGCACGCGCAAGCAGTTTCCCGACGGCATCCCGTCGTTCGGCGCCGACGCGCTGCGGTTCACATTCGCGTCGCTCGCGACCTACAGCCGCACGCTGAATTTCGACCTCCATCGCTGCGACGGCTACCGCAATTTCTGCAACAAGCTCTGGAACGCCACGCGCTTCGTGCTGATGAATGTCGACGGCAGGGACGTCGGCCTCGATGCGCGGCAGCCCGTGACGCTCACGGTGGCCGACCGCTGGATCGTTTCGAGGCTGCAGGAAGCCGAGACGGAGGTCGCGGTGCAGCTTGGCGTCTATCGCTTCGACCTGGCCGCGAAGGCGATCTACGAATTCGTCTGGGACGAGTATTGCGACTGGTACCTCGAGCTCGCCAAGACGAGCCTCGCGCAAGGCGACGAATCCGCGCAGCGCGGCACGCGCCGGACGCTGGTGCGCGTGCTCGAGGCCACCTTGCGGCTTGCCCACCCGTTCATTCCGTTCATTACCGAAGAACTCTGGCAGACCATCGCCCCGCTCGCCGGAACAGCGGGCGACAGCGTCTCGCTTGCGCCTTACCCGCAGCCCGACGCTGCCCGGCGCGACCCCGCGGCCGAGGCCGAGATCGTTGCGTTGAAGGCGTTCGTCAATGCCTGCCGCGCGCTGCGTGGCGAAATGGGCGTGTCGCCGGCGCAAAAGGTTCCCCTGTTCGCGGCCCCCGGCACGGCGCAGGACCGGGAACGCCTTGCCGCGTTCGCCGCGTATCTGGCGCCGCTCGCCAGGCTCGCCGACGTCAAGATCGTCGACGAACTGCCGCACACGGATGCCCCGGTGCAGATGGTCGGCGAATCGCGGCTGATGCTGCACATCGAGGTCGATGCTGCCGCCGAGCGCGAGCGCATCGGCAAGGAGATTGCGCGGCTGGAAGGCGAAATGGCCAAGGCGAAAGCGAAGCTCGGCAACGACGGCTTCGTTGCCCGCGCGCCGGCGGCAGTGGTGGATCAGGAGCGGGCGCGGCTCGCGGGGTTTTCCGCGACGCTGGAGAAACTGAAGCCCCAGCTCGAACGGCTGTCGGGGTGATCTGCACCGGGCAGCCGCTGCACCCGCAACGCCGCGGGAAAGGGACCCGACGCGGACCGGCCGGCGTGGCGGCCGCCGCCGTCAGCGGCGAGCAGTCCGAAAGAGGGAGCGCGATGCGAAGGGACCCTACAGCTTGAACACCCGCTTCGCATTGTCCCCGAGGAACGGCGATCTGACGGCGTCGTCGAGGCCGAGCGCGGCGAGGCCCTCGAGCGCCTGTTGCGGGGCGATCATTGGATAGTTGGTGCCGAACAGGACCTTGTGTCGACCGTGCCGCCGCATGAAGGCAATCAGTTCCTCCGGGTAGCGGGCAACGGTGTAGGCGGAAGTATCGATGTAGACGTTATCGTGCTTGGTGGCGACGGCGATCGCCTCTGCGGTCCACGGATAGCCGATGTGGCCGGCGACCACGACCAGCTCCGGGAAGTCGAGCGCCACCTGGTCCAGATAGATCGGGCGGCCGACCTCGGAAGGCATCAGCGGTCCGGTATGACCGATCTGGGTGCAGAACGGTACGCCCGCGTCACAGCACGCCGCGTACACCGGATAGAAGCGCCGGTCGGTCGGCGGCGCCTCCCAAAGCCACGGCAGCACGCGTATGGCCTTGAAGCCCAGGTCTTCGACGCAGCGCCGGATCTCGCGCACCGCCGGCATCGGCCTGGAGATATCCACCGAACCCACGCCAACCAGGCGCCCGTTGGACTCGGCTACGAAGGCGGCGACCTCATCGTTGGAGATCATCACGTTGCGCGGCGCATACCACGCACTGATCAGCATCTTGGCGACGCCCGCCAGGTCGAGCGCCGCAATCGTCGCGGCCACGGGCAGCGCCCTGGTCGGCACTTCGGCCTTGGTCCAGCGGCGAAGCGAGTCGAAAATCGGATCCTGGATGTGGCGCAGCGTCGGGTGTTGGCCCCATGCGTCGATGATCATGACTTGGCTGCCTTGGCGGTGACGAGGTTGCGGATCGCGAATGCAGTGCTAACGGGCTCCTAGACCTCGACGCCAAGGAACCGTGCCGTGGTCCGCAGTCGGGCGTGGCCCAGGAACAACTGGGCAGCGAGAAGGCTCTTGGTTCGCCGATAGACGAGCGCTGCTTTCGTCCGCCGTATCGATTCGGTGCCATAGACACTGGGATCGAGCCCGATGGAGCTCACCCATGACGCAACGAGCCTGGCGTACTGTCGAGTCGACAAATGGGGCGATGCACTCATCCGGCTTGGAAACAGGTACTGGTCTGACTTGAGCTTTTCGTGCGCGATCCACGCGGCAACGGAGTCTCGCGTCTCATCAGTGATCTCGAACTGAATGGCGCGCTGCGACTCGAGCTGCGCGATGGTCGCCTGAGACAATATGTGGCGGCCCTTGGCAATATCGCAGACGCGAAGCTGGACGACGTCGCATGCGCGCAGATTGCTGTCGATGGCGAGGTTGAACAGGGCCAATTCCCGCGTCTGCTGAGCCGACTTCAGGCGAATGCGGATGGAGCCGACTTGTTTCAGGCTCAACGGTAACTTCCGGCCAATCACTTTGCCCTTGTTCCACGGCGCGCGCTTGCTCCTGGATTTCGTTTTTCGTTTCAAGATTTTCACCTTCCCCATTCGTCAACAAATTCATTATCGCAGATTTCACAGGTCTATCGATGTGCGGAATGGCCGGTCTTGGCGTGCTGGGCCATTCGCGATTGGCGGTTGCCGACCTGGTCAGGCAGTTTGCCGTAAACCGAACCGGCGCGTGTCGCCACAACCGGTCTCCGCAGCTTTCAGCATCGCGGTCACCGTTCCTCGATCTCTCTGCTCTGGCCCGAGCGGAATTTGCACTCGGGCAATCCCTTCGGCGCGAGCAATTGCGCAGCCATCCGTTGGCCCGTCTTCCAGTATTCCTGCTGCCCGAAGGCGCAGGCCATCCTGGCGTCGACGTTCTCGATTTCGATGACGGTATCGGACACGGCGCCCGAAGCCTCCAACTGCGCCCGAAGCCTCCAACTGCGCCCGGGCGCATTCCGCCTGCGCCGCGGCGAGGACCTTGGCGGACATGTTGTTTGCGGACCTTGCCGGGCCATGCCAACCCCCGCCTCCACGGCGAATCGGGGGCCGGTCGCTCAGGAGCTTGGTCGGTCTCGCTCTGGCCCGTTTGATCCAGCGCAATCCGCCTATCCAGGTCCCGCGATCATTGATCCCGCGTGACCGAACTTCGGCCAAACCTCCGTATTTTCAGCGAAAGAGGCGGAAACTTGCCGTTCGCCGTTGACGATGGCTCTTGCCGGGCGGCTGAATCCCATCCCCTGACACGTACCCGGTTCGAGCCCAACGCGAGAATGATCGATACCTTGTGCCGACATTTTTCCGGTGACGCGGCACGACCTTGCCGGTAAAATGTTGCAGTGCACCCAAACCTCGTCAGGAGCGTCTATGGAATTTGAAGGAAAGGCTGCGGTAATCACCGGCGCCGCCAGCGGCATCGGGCGAGCGGTCGCGATCGCACTGGCACGCCGCAATGTCCGCGCAATGGCGCTCGTGGACATGGGCGAGACGATCGATGGCGTCGCCGCCGACGTCAATGCGGAGGCCGGCAGGCAGGTCGCCTACCCGTACCGGGGCGATACGACCAATGAGGCGTTTCGCAGTTCGGTGTTCGATTCGATCAGTGGCCGGTTCGGCATCGTCACCATGTGCGTGCCGGCCGCCGGCATCACGCGCGACGATCTCGCGGTCCGCGTCGACAAGATCACCGGCAAGGCGCGAATCTATTCGGTGGACCTGTTCAGGCAGGTCGTCGACGTGAACCTCGTGGCGCCCGTCTACTGGTCGCTCGAGATGATCGGACGCATTGCCGAAGACCGCGCCGCCCGCGGCCTCAGGCGTTGGGAGCCGTCCGAGGGGATGCAAGGGGCCATCGTGTTCATCGGCTCCGTTTCCTCGCAGGGCAACCGCGGCCAGATCTCCTACGCCAGCACCAAGGCGGGCCTCGAGGGAGCGGCCGCGACGATCATGAAGGAGGCCGTCTTCTACGGTATCCGCTGCAGCCTGATCCACCCCGGATTCACCGACACGCCGATGGTGCGCGCGATGGGCGAGGACTACATCAGCAAGTACATCTTGCCTTACACGCAACTGGGTCGGCTGATTCGCCCCGATGAGATCGCCGATGCGATCTGCTTCATGCTCGCCAACTCGGCGGTGAGCGGCGAGCTGTGGGCCGACGCCGGCTGGCATCCCCCCGCGTAACGCCCCGTTTCGCCGCACGGTCAGTCGCTCTTCCACCGTTCCGCTGTCGAACGCCCAGGTCGCGCAGGCTCCCAGGAGAAAGCGCGCCAGGTCGTGCTCGCTGTACTGGCTTGCGGCGGTCTGCTATAGCCAGCACGCGAACGGCGCGCCCGGCCCGGGTCGGCGAACTCGTTTACAGTGCTGTCGAGCCTCGGCTATCACGACTACGAGGGCGTCGCCTTGCGCGACGACGAGAGGCCGCGGCTCGTGCGCGACCTCGGCGACAGGACTTACCTGATGCTGCGCAACCACGGCCTGCTGACCGTGGGGCCCACCATCGCGGATGCGTTCCTGTTCATGTACGTGTTCGAGGCTGCGTGCACCATCCAGGTCCGCGCGCAGGCGGGCGGGGGGGAACGGGTCCCCATCGACCCGAAGATCATCGGTGGTGCCCAACAACAGGCGAAGTCCGTCACGAAGGGGCTCGGCGGCGCGCTTGCGTGGCCGGGCCTGCTGCGCAAGCTGGATCGCATCGACCCGTCCTATTGCACCTGAATCCGACGACACGCGAAGGAGACCGGCAATGGAGCGCGCCACGTTCAAGCGCATGCAGGACGGCAGGGCGGCCGGTGAAACGGGCGTTGCTCGTTGCTATCGTTGCTCCAGCAGGCGAGTCACTTCGTCGACGTCTTCCCGGATGCGCCGGCTGACGACCTCGTAGGCGTCGGCCTGCGACCGTGCGGTCATTTCCGCCAGTTCGCGGATGCCGTTGAGCGCCATCTTGAACGACGCCAGCGCGAGTTCGTCGAGCTTCGACAGGCTTTCCCGCGCGCCGCCCTCGGCCATCAGCTTGATGACGAGACGCCACTCGGACACGGCATCCTTCAACGCTTCGACCTGCCGCTGCACGACCGATTGCAATCCGGCATAGGACTTCTTGTTGGCATCCAGGATAGCTTCCAGATCCTTGCGTCGGGCCGTCACCAACAGTCCGGCGAAGTCGGGCAGCGCGCTCAGAGCGACCGCCGGGCGCCGGACGCTGTCGCCTGCCTGCGTGCGGTCAACACGCGGCTTCGCCTTCGATTTCGATACTGTCTTGCGTGGGGTGGTAGGCATGTTTGGTCATTCTCCCAGATGTGCAGTGTCGAAGCGGATGGTAAACCGGACGTCGGCCGTCCGCCAGTTTCGGATCGCAGGCAACCCGGTCGACCGAGGATGCGCGATGCAGCACCGCATCGCCGAAACAACCCGCGTCGCCCGGGAATCAGGCAGCCCTGCGGGCTCGTCGCGGGGGGACTGTGCCCACAGCTGCCAACCGCCACGCTCGCCAATCAGCTCACGTCGGGCGCGAACACCGGGCAAACGGTCATTCCTGCAGGAACAGATTCATGGCGGCGTCGGTCAGGTCGTCCAGCGTCGCCGGTCCTTTCGGGTCGAACCATTGCACCGTCCAGTTCAATGCGCCGAGGATCAGCAGCCGCGCGAGGTGAACGTCGGTCCGCAGCCGCCCGGTCTCGCGCAACGCCTGCAGCACCGGCATCCAGTGCGCCTCGTACTCGCGTTGCAGCTTCGCGATGTCGGCGCGCTGCCGCGGCGTCAATGAACGCGATTCGTAGAGCATCACCGGAACGAAATCGCTCCCCGGGCCGAGCAGGATGTCGAAATGGGCGCGAATCAGCGCTCGCAGCGCGGCGTCGGGCGCAACCGCGGCCGTTGATGTCCCGTCGGCTCCCAGCGCCTGCAGCGCCCGCGCCTGCTGCTGCCCGGCTGAGCGCAGTCCTTCTTCCATCACCGCGTGGAGCAAGGCGCTCTTGCTCTTGAAGTGATAGAAGGGCGAGCCCGATTGCATGCCGGCCTTCGCCGCGATGTCGCGCGTGCTCGTCGCGGCGAATCCCTTGCGGTGAAACAGCCGGGCTGCCGCGCGGATCAACTCCCGCCGGCGATTGCCTTCGTCACGCTCCGCCAGCGTCTTGCGCGGACGGCCACGCGGGCGGCGGGGCGCCGCAACCGGCGCCGCTCGACGGGCAGGCATCGGCTTTTGCCTCAGTGCCCGCTAGCCCGCGCTAAGGGCACTGTACGCCCCCTTGGGGGCAGCGAACACAAGGCCGAAGGCCGCAGGACAGCCGATGCTGGTCCCGCGAAGCGGGATGCGGCATTGCCGCACAAAGTCAGCGTGGGGGCCGTTCATCTGCCGGCGAGACCCATGGAGCGGCTGATCACTTCCTTCATGATCTCGGTGGTGCCGCCGTAAATGCGCTGCACCCGCACATCGGCATACGCTCGGGCGATCGGGTACTCCCACATGTAGCCGTAGCCGCCGTGCAGCTGGAGGCATTCGTCCACCACCTTGCACTGCAGTTCGGTCGTCCAGTACTTGGCCATCGACGCGGTGGCCGTGTCGAGCTGGTTCACAAGCAGCAATTCGGTGCACCGGTCCACGAACACCTGCGCCACCTGCACCTCCGTCTGCAGTTCGGCGAGTTTGTACCGCGTGTTCTGGTAACTCGCGACCGGCTGGCCGAAGACGTTGCGCTCCTTGACGTAGGCGAGCGTCCCGTCGATCGCGGCCTGCGCACCGGCCACCGCGCCGATGGCGATCTGCAGGCGCTCCCAGGGCAGCTGTTCCATGAGGCAGACGAAACCGCGGTTCTCGAGCGCCGCGCCGCCGAGCAGATTCTCGGCCGGCACCTCCACGTCGTTGAAGAACAGCTCGGCCGTGTCTTGCGCCTTCATGCCCACCTTCTTCAGCCGCTTCCCGGTCTCGAAGCCGGGCATGCCGCGCTCGACCAGCAGCAGGCTGGTGCCCTTGCCGCCCGCCGTGGGGTTGGTCTTGGCGACCACGATCACCAGGTCGGCATGCCAGCCGTTGGTGATGAACGTCTTGGAGCCGTTCAGCAGGTAGTGTTCCCCTTGCCGGATGGCGGTCGTCCGCACGCCCTGCAGGTCGGAACCGGCGGCCGGCTCGCTCATCGCGATCGCCGTCACCAGTTCGCCGCTCGCCATCGGCGGCAGGTACTTCTGCTGTTGTGCCTCGGTGCCATAGTGCAGGATGTAGGGCGCCACGATTTCGCTGTGGAGCCCGTAGCCGATGCCGCTGCAGCCGGCGCGCGCGAGTTCCTCCATCTGCGCCACCGAGAACAGCTTGTCGGCGCCCGCGCCGCCGAGTTCCTCGGGCATCGTCATGCACAGGAAGCCGTTGGCGCCGGCCTTGCGCCAGACTTCGCGGTCGACGTACCCCTGGTCTTCCCAGGCGGCGTGGAAGGGCGCGATTTCCTTGTCCACGAAACGGCGGAAGCTGTCGCGAAACGACTCGTGGTCGGGCGTGAATAGGGTACGTTCGATCATCGTGGCTCCGCCAGCATCGGTTGATTTATGCAAAGCACACGCTTTGCGTAAATGATATGATGCCATGATTTCGCCATTTCACGAACCGGAGCATCGCCATGACGCAAGCCTTCGTCTATGACGCCATCCGCACGCCGCGCGGCAAGGGCAAGAAGGACGGCAGCCTGTATGAAGTGAAGCCGATCAGCCTGCTGGCCGGAGTGCTGACCGCGCTGCAGCGCCGCAACGACCTCGACACGAGCCAGGTCGACGACGTGGTGATGGGCGTGGTGTCGCCGGTCGGCGAGCAGGGTTCGGTCATCGCCAAGGTGGCGGCGCTGCGCGCGGGCTGGGACTTCCGCTGTGCCGGCGTGCAGCTCAACCGCTTCTGCGCCTCGGGACTGGAAGCGGTGAATCTGGCCGCGCAAAAGGTCCGCTCGGGATGGGAAGACCTGGTGGTCGCCGGCGGCGTGGAGAGCATGAGCCGCGTGCCCTTGGGCTCCGACGGCGGCGCCTGGGCGCAGGATCCCGAGACCAATTCCGCGACCGGCTTCGTGCCGCAAGGGATCGGCGCCGACCTGATCGCCACCCTCGATGGCTTCAGCCGCAGCGATGTGGACGCGTTTGCGCTGCAGTCGCAACAACGGGCCGCCAAGGCGCGCGCCAGCGGCTTCTTCGCCGGATCGATGGTGCCGGTCACGGACTTTCTGGGCCAGACCATCCTGGACCAGGACGAATTCATCAAGCCGCACACCACGATGGAGGGCCTCGCCGCGCTCAAGCCGTCCTTCGACCAGATGGGCGCGATGGGCTTCGATGCAGTGGCGCTGACGCGCTACCCGCAGGTGGAACGCATCCACCACGTGCATCACGCGGGCAACGCGTCGGGCATCGTGGATGGTGCCGCCGCGATGCTGATCGGTTCCGAGGCCGCCGGCAAGACCCACGGCTTCACGCCGCGGGCGCGCATCGTGGCGGCCGCCGTCAGCGGTGCCGACCCGACCATCATGCTCACCGGCCCGATGCCGGCTACGCGCAAGGCTCTGGCCAGGGCCGGGCTGACCGTCGACGACATCGACCTGTTCGAAGTGAACGAAGCCTTCGCCGCTGTGCCGATGCGCTTCATGCGGGAGATGGGCGTGCCGCAGGACAAGGTCAATGTCAACGGCGGCGCCATCGCGATGGGCCACCCGTTGGGCGCCACCGGCGCAATGATCCTCAACACCCTGATCGACGAGTTGCACCGCCGCAAGCTGCGCTACGGCCTCGCCACGCTGTGCGTGGGCGGTGGCATGGGCATCGCAACGATCGTCGAAAGGATCTGAGCGCATGGAAACCATCCGCTACCAGCTCGACGACGGCATCGCCACGCTGACCTTCGACGAGCCCGCCTCGCCCGTCAACACCATGTGCGCGCAATGGCAACAGGACCTGACCGAGGTCGCCGCGCAGGTGCTCAAGGACAAGGACGCCATCAAGGGCATCGTCCTCGCGTCGGCCAAGAGCACGTTCTTCGCCGGGGCCGATCTCAAGGCCGTGATGCGGCAGCCGCCCGAGGAAGCGGCCCGGATGTACGCCGACGTGGAGTTGATCAAGAAGAATTTTCGCACCCTCGAGACCCTGGGCAAGCCGGTGGTCAGTTGCCTCAACGGCTCGGCGCTGGGCGGTGGCTGGGAACTGGCACTGGTGGGTCACCACCGCGTCGCGCTCGACGATCGCAGGATTCAGTTCGGCCTGCCGGAAGTCACGCTCGGCCTGCTGCCGGGCGCATCGGGTGTCACCAAGATGACGCGCCATCTTGGGCTGATGGGCGCCCAGCCCTACCTGGTCGAAGGCAAGACCTTCGGCCCGCGCGAGGCGCTGGAGCTCGGCCTCGTGCATGAGCTCGCGGCCGACGCCTCGCAATTGCGCCCCAGGGCGCTGGCCTGGATTGCCGCCAACCCGTCGGCGGCGCACCCGTGGGAAGCCAAGGACTATCGAATTCCCGGCGGCACGCCAGCGAGCCCGAAGCTCGCCGCGGCCCTGGCGGTCGCCCCCGCGATGCTGAAAAAGCAGACGCGCGGCCTGTATCCGGCGCCCGAAGCGATCCTCGCCTGCATGGTCGAAGGCGCGATGGTGGACATGGAGACCGCGCTGCGGATCGAAAGCCGCTACCTGGTGAAGCTCCTGACCGGCAGCAACGCCAAGGCGATGATCAACACCTTCTTCTTCAACCTCAATGCGATCAAGAGCGGTCAGTCGCGGCCCGGCAACGCACCGCGTTTCAAGCCCGCCAAGGTCGGCTTGCTGGGCGCGGGGATGATGGGTGCGGGAATCGCCTATGCCCAGGCGAGCAAGGGCATCGCCACGGTGCTGAAGGACGTGAGCCGGGAGAAGGCGGAGGCGGGCAAGGCGTACAGCCTGAAGATCACCCAGCCGCGGGTGGACAAGAGTCAGCTCACGGTGCAGGAGCAGTCCGCGGTCGTCGGTCGCATCCACGCCACCGACAACGCGCAGGATCTCGCCGGGTGCGACCTGATCATCGAGGCGGTGTTCGAGAGCCGGGAACTCAAGGCCCAGGTCACTCGGGAAGCCGAGCCGATGCTGGCCCCCGGGGGCTTCTTCGCCTCCAACACCTCGACCCTGCCCATCAGCGGCCTGGCCGCCGCCAGCGCCAACCCGAAGAAATTCATCGGCATCCACTTCTTCAGCCCCGTGGACAAGATGAAGCTGGTGGAGATCATTCGCGGCAAGGAGACCGACGATGAAACGGTAGCCCGCGCGTTCGACTACGTCCAGGCCCTCGGCAAGATCCCCATCGTCGTCAATGACTCGCGCGGTTTTTTCACGAGCCGGGTGTTCGGCACCTTCGTGATGGAAGGCGCGGCGATGCTGGGCGAAGGCATCCCGGCGGCGGCGATCGAAAACGCTGGCATCCAGGCCGGCATGCCGGTGGGCCCGTTGGCGGTCATCGACGAAACGTCACTGTCGCTGTCCGTCCACGTGCTGGAGCAGACGCGCGCCGACTACGCGGCCGAAGGGAAATCCTACGCGGCGGGCCCTGGCGAGCTGCTGCTCGAACGGATGGTGAAGGAGCACAAGCGCGCCGGCCGCGCCGCGGGCGGCGGCTTCTACGACTATCCCGCAGGTGGCAAGAAGATGCTCTGGCCGCAGTTGAAAGCGCTGTTCGAAAAGCCGGCCCTGCCCTGGGACATCGCCGAGCTGAAGGACCGCCTGCTCTACCGCCAGGCGGTGGAGACCGCGCGGTGTCTCGGCGAGAATGTCCTCACCTCGGTTGCTGACGCCAACGTCGGTTCCATCTTCGGCATCGGCTTTCCGGCCTGGACGGGCGGGGCCATGCAGTTCATATACGGGATGGGGGTGGACACCTTCATCGCGCGCGCCGACCAACTGGCGCAAGCCCATGGGCGCGGCTTTGTGCTCACCGAGGCGGTGCAGGAAGCGATTCGCCGGCATCAGCCGGTCTGGTGAGGGCGCCCCGGGACTGCAAACGCCATCGCCGCGGTGGCCATTCGACGTTCGACTCGGAACGCTGACCGGCGAATCCCCTACTTCGAGATCACCTCCCATTTGCCGTTTTTTACCTCGAAAATGGTGAGCAGTCCCTGGGTGAGGTCGCCCTTCCCATCGAAATCAATGTTGGCGGTGATGCCTGCATAATTGATCTTCGCAAGCGCCGGCAGATATTTCGCAGGGTCGGTCGAATTGGCCGCCTTCATCGCCGCCGCGATCAGCATCACGCCGTCGTAAAAGTAGGGCGCGTACAGTCCGATTTCCTGCTTGTAGCGTGCCTTGTACTTGTCTGCGAACGCCTTGCCGGCAGGGCGCGATTCCAATGCGGCGCCGGGGGTCGAGGCAATCTGGCCTTCGGCGGCCGGGCCCGCAAGTTCGATGAACTTCGCCGAGTTCATCGTTTCGCCGCCCATCAGCTTGATTCCCATCCCCAGTGCTTTCATCTGGCGCGCCATTGGCGCGGCCTGCTGGTCGTATCCGCCGAAAAAGATGGCATCGGGGTTCTGGGCCTTGATCGATGTCAGCAGCGGCGCGAAATCCACGGCCTTGTCGTTCGTGTGCTCACGCTTGACCACCTGGCCACCCGCGGCCTTCACCGCCTGCTCGAACTCATCCGCAAGCCCCTGCCCGTAGGCAGTGGCATCGTCGATGACCGCGAGGCGTTTCAACTTCAGCGTCTTCACGGCATATTCGCCCAGCGCCTTCCCCTGCTTGCCGTCGTCGGCCATCAATCGAAACGCGGTCTTGTACCCCTGCATCGTGTACTTGACGTTGGTTGACACCGAAAGCTGCGGAATGCCGGCGTCGCTGTAGACCTTGGACGCGGGGATTGTCACGCCGGAATTGAAATGTCCGACCACGCCGGCAACCCGGGCGTCGACAAGCTTCTGCGCAACCAGCGGCCCCATTTTCGGGTCGGCTTGATCGTCCTCGGCCATCAGTTCGAACTTCACCGTTCTGTCACCGATCTTTTGTCCCTGTGCGTTCAGCTCGTCGATCGCCATCTGGGCGCCGTTCTGATTGTCCTTGCCATAGCTCGCCTGCCCGCCGGTCAGCGGCGATGCGAAACCGATCTTGACGATGTCCTGCGCAAGCAGCGGTGCCGCGGTCAGGAACAGCGCGAGGGTGAGCGCGCCCGTGAATCCAGAAATGTGATTGGCTGCTTTCAAACTGGTCTCCTCGTGTATCCGGGACGGCCGTTCCGTCGCTGACGAGCATCGGTCGCGGCCGCCGCCGGTGTGCTGAAGTCTACACCCGGGCGGGCGGTTGCGCGGGTGGCGGGAGGTCGACGAGCCAGTTGCGGTCGAATCCGGATGGCTCGGACGGCTCATGGCTTCAGTGGGGGCTGCTGGC
>Ga0315287_10000757_pt1 | contig 28745 bp, 25 predicted proteins | sample YL17G11_0_MG_FD_205037 | JGI IMG/M metagenome (GOLD analysis project Ga0315287, IMG submission 205037) | Sediment microbial communities from Yellowstone Lake, YNP, Wyoming, USA - YL17G11_0 | ecosystem: Environmental > Aquatic > Freshwater > Lake > Sediment | place: USA: Wyoming | collected...
ACGGTGCTCCCTCCGCCCCTCCCTTCTGCACAACTGTCTGGAGGTCCGGCGGTCGTGCGCCTTCTTCTTCTGGAGCCGTCTGCGACGATCCTGGTGGCGTACTTGGATGACTGCTACGTCGTCGAAAGCGGCCTTTGTGGGCGTGCTCAGACCGTCGTCCAGGAACACACCGTCCAGACTCCTCTCGTTCGTGTCGAGCGAGAGAGCAGTCTCTGGCGCGTAGGGCTTCCTGGTCACCTTCCTGAAGGCGATGACGACGCGGTCGGGAAGGACGGTGAGAGAACCGAGGGAAAGGGTCGTATCATCCAGATATCTCCTATGGTATCGGCTGACAACAAGCCTGAGCTCGACATGGCGGCCGGCTCGTATCGGCAGGTCAATCAAACCGTTCACACGGTCGAGTTTGTATGCCTGGTTCTCAGCCTTCATCATAAGGCGTTTGACATATGGAATCCCGCAGGAATCACCTTTTCGGAGCCGCCTCCGATGATTCTTCAGAGCACTCCCGGCCACCTCGAATGCGGAGACGAGATGCTGGGAGTACATCCCGGGGTGGTCCTTGCGGAAATCCTTGTATGCCAGCTTGTTGAGAGCATTTCTCGAGCTGACCCGCGCCTGGAGGCCCGCACGGATCGCGTTGTTGACCGCCAGCCTGAAGTCCTCGAGCAGGAACTTCGCCTCAGATGGGAGGTCTGACTCCAGCCCGAAGACGACCCCCTTAATCGGCATCCGACCACTCACGGCATTCGGTACATTATTCTCTACCTATTACATGTAATAGAAAGAATAAAAAGAGGCTGGCATCAACGCTCATCTGCCTTCACCACCCGAATCTGAACAGATCTCTCGTGCACAAAGATTATAGAGTGAACTGTCATTCCGAGGGTGCCCGCGAAGTGAAGCGCATGAAATTGCAAGATATGAAGACCAACTGCAGGATGTGCGGCAAGGAGCTGAAGGGAGACGACATGGATGACGACTTCGTCACTTTCTACTGCATGAAGTGCGGGATCTACACGACCAAGCCCAAGGAGGACTTCAAGGACCCGCCCGCACCTGCCCCCGAACCCGCCGCAACTCCGGCCCCCGTGCAGGAGAAGAAGGCCTGATCTGGAGCGTCCAGACGGTCAGGGAGCCAGCACATCGGACAACCGCCAACGCTTATATACGCAGTCGGCTTTTGCCTCAAAGCGTCGCTTCGGATGCCGCTAATCCGATGCGTGCACAATGCCCCGGTAGTGTAGCGGCCTATCATCCGAGCCTGTCGAGCTCGGGACTCGGGTCCGAATCCCGACCGGGGCGCCAAACCTCATCGTCCATGCTTCTTCGAGAAGATCAGCTGGTAGTACACCTGCTCGCTGTGCGCCGACTCCTCTCTGAACGCGCCCTTCGCGGCCGAGCGGACCTCTCCCGGGGTCTTCCGCTCGCTCACCGGGGGTCCCATGGGCGTCTCCCGCTTCTGGAAGTCGACGACCGTGAGCCGGCCTGAGGGGCGCAGCACACGGGCGCACTCGGAGAGCAGGGTGCCCGGATCCTCGGCCTCGTGATACACGAACGCGGCCAGCACGTGGTCCGCGCTCGAATCCGCGACAGGGAGTGCGGACATGTCCGACCGCAGGAGGTCGATGTTCCCGACGCCATTCGCAAGCGCTCTCCCGCGGAGCAGGTCCAGCATCTTGCGCTCGATGTCCAGCGCGAGGACCTCGCGGACCCGGCCTGCGATGGGGAACGCGAAGTAGCCCGTGCCCGCACCGAGGTCGACGACGACATCGTCCTCGCTCAGGCGCATCCTGGAGACCACGACCTCGGGAGGGATCGCCTCGCGCCTTTGCGGGCCTTCCAGCCTGGACACGAAGTCACCGGACGCCTCGAACCTACTCGGCACACGCTCACCTCGGTCCGTCAACCTCGGGGGCGCGGATTATGACTGGGCCGAAAGGCCGCGTCACAGAGGGAGCCATCTTCCTATGCCCTTCCTCTTCGCGAGTTCGAATATCCTGACGGAGGTCGCCATGTCCTCTATCGCGACGCCCAGGTTCATCGACATGATCCGCTCCTCGGACGTCTCGCGGGCCTTCCGCCTGCCGGTGACGATCTCGCCCAGGTCCGCGTGCACCTTCGGTATCCCGCCGAAGTAACCGACGGTCTTGTAGTAGTCCAGCTGGCCCCTGTCATCCGTGCAGAACTTGTCCGATGCCCGCATGGCACCGGACTTCCAGTAGGAGTCGAAATCGAGCGGGCATGCGAACGCGCCCTCGCCGAACCACGAGGCCTCGATGACGGGCTTGGGATGCTTGAGGATGGGCCCGGCGGTTACGATGAGGTCGCTCCCGACCACGGCCCCTTTCGGAGAATCAGCCTTCTGGACACGAACTCCGTGGACGCCCTCCACATGCTTCGCGTACCGGTCCAGGACGTCGGCGTCGATGTCGAACGCTCTCACCTCTTCGAGGCGCGGGAAGACGACCTTCAGGGCCTCGACGTTGGTCCTTCCCTGGACCCCGCACCCGAGTACTCCAAGGGTCTTCGAGTCCTTCCTCGCGAGGTACTTGGCCGCGACGGCCGTGGCCGCGCCCGTCCTCTTCGCGGTGACCCACGAGCAGTCCATCACGCAGGTCGGGAGACCGGTCTTCGGGTCGTTCAGGATCAGCAGGCCGGAGATGTACGGCAGGCCGCGCTTCTGATTCGCCGGGAAGCCACTCACCCACTTCATCCCCGCGGCCTTCATCGAGGCGACGTACGCGGGCATCGCATGGATGAAGGAGTCCTTCACCGGATGTATCCCGGGCTTCGGGGGCATCTCGGTCCGTCCCTCGCCCTTCTCCCGGAACACATCCTCGACGGCCTTGACGATGTTCTTCATCGGAAGGCCCACATTCTCCACGTCCGCAGTCGACAGATAGAGCAGCTCGTGACCTTTCACGGGAATCCCGCCGGGCGATGCATGTACGGCATGAATAGCCTTGCCCTGACGTCCTGCGGAACGGGGTCCACTGGCGCCCGCGATGCCCATTTCTTGGCAAACACCGTTATGGGCATCTGGCTAGCTCGTTATCAGACCTCGGTTTCCTATGGAAAAGATATATATACAAACACCCGCCATTAAAATAGTCCCTTCCCCTGGCAAACCTATGTCCTCACCCAAGGAACTAGAGATATTGTTCACCTACGTGCTCGGAGAGAGGAACCGAGAGCTGCTTGTCGCCGAAGGGCTCGATGTCATCCCCGAGGACAGGAGGATTGCGGCGCTCATGGCGCTGCAGGACCTCGGGTGGGTCGATAGGAAGGGTTTCAGGCACCACGAGGACACCTACAAGGTGACCGCGGAAGGACAGCGCATCATAGAGATGCGGCCCGATTTCAGGAAGCTGGACATAGGCATGAAGGAGCATCTGGACGCGCTCAGGGCCTCTGATTCCGGGGACATGGACAGAAGGAAGGCAGGGCTCAGGAGACTGATAGAGGTCGAGTGCGACCTCGGCAATTGGGACAGCGCTGCGTTGTACTGCCACGAGCTGAGATTGGCGGCACGCGAAGGCAAGGACATGGAGGCTCTTGCGCTCTCACACGTGCTCCAGGGACGGATTGAGCGCGCTCAGAACAACTGGCACGAAGCCCTCGAATCCTATCTCAGAGCATGCGAGTTGTACATGGAAGTCGGGGACCGAAGAGGCGTGTGCGCGACGAATCGTTCCCTGGGAATCGTCTACGGGAGCCTGGGCGACCGTTCCTCCGCGATAAGATGTCTTGAGGCAAGCGCCTCGTTGGCGAAGGATATCGAAGACAAGGACCTCGAGACGAAGGCACAGGCTAATCTTGCGGTCATGTACGACTTAGAGGGTAAGTTCGAGGAATCCGAGAAGGCAAGCAAGGACTGCCTAGAGTATTTCATCAAGGTCGATGACCTCTCGAACGCGGCCAGGACCTCCAATAATCTGGGGATTCTGAACATGTCGAGGGAGAGGTTCTCAGAAGCGGCGGATCATTTCGAGAGGGCGATCGGACTGAGCATCAAGCTGAATAACAGAGAGGTGCTCGGGGCGTCCCTGGTGAACTCCGGATACTGCCACGCGAGGGCGGGCCACCTGGGAAGGGCGATGGAGTGCACCCAAGAGGCCGCGAACATATTCAGAGAGCCCAACAACAGGAACATGCTAGCGCTTGCATACAGGAACTACGGATGCATCGAAGCGATCCGGTCCGACCATGGGAAGGCTCGGGAATGGTTCGAGAGAAGCATTCGCGAGGCAAAATCCTCACGGGTCGAGGACACATTGGCCGCCTGCTGCTACGAGTATGGACTCGTTCTTGTCAAGTCCGCCTCCGACATGAAGCTGGCCAAGAAACTGCTGGCGAGGTGTTCGGAGATATACAGGAATCTTGGGAACGTGCACATGGCGAAAGTATCTGACGCCGCCCTCGCCGGCGCATGACCTCGTGATAGAAGATATCGGGTTTTGAGGGGTTTGTGCGGCGTCCTCAGACAGACGCCGTCGGCTACGCCATGGGCCTGCTTCACTCAATCCATGTGTGGCCGCCAGTCGGGTTGTGCACGCTGGACAGCGCAGAGCTGATCGACTCAATCCATGTGTGGCCGCCCTCAATCCAGGTGTGCCCACCGTTGATGGCCACGAAGGCCAACGCGACCGCTGTAGCTGCCACTCCAACGACTACTATGAGTATTTTCCTCACCCTAGTCACCCTGGTACCGAAAACAGTAACCTGATATTTCTAGTATCACTCCTGATAACGGCCTTAATCCGAAGAAGGACGTCTCTGCTCAGATTTATCAGCCAGTGCGCTCATTCACCGGCGAACCGGAAATGGCGCAGAAAGTGTACATCACGATGACTGGCGTGAGCCGATGGCCGGTATTGAACGGGCTGTGGGCCGCGACCTGCAGGGGATACATCCCCGACAGGGTCTACCTGTTCGTCACGCAGGGCCGGGAGAAGGACGGGGAGGTACTGGCGCATTGGATCAAGACGCTCCTCGCCTCGTATGGGAAGGATATCGAGCCAGTAAGGGAACGCATAGAGGAGGGCGAGTTCGCTTCCTCGGGGAAGAGGATCACGGCCGTCATGGAGTCCGAGCGCGCGGCCGGGAGCGAGGTCGCAATCGACATCACGCCTGGCAGGAAGGCCATCGTCTCCTCCGCGCTGATCTCCGCCTGGCAGAAGCAGGTCGACCATGTGTTCTACCTCTACCTCGAGGACATGCGCAACTCGGCGAACCCGTACCCGATGATACCGTACCACCTGCAGCACTTCGTCGACCTCAAGGAGGAGGTGTGGAAGTGAGCGACATATCGCTCTCGCGGAGGGAGCTGCAGGTACTGACCAACTGCATCTACTCTGGCGACAAGAGGTACATCCAGGTCTCGTACCCGTTCTTCGGGCTGAGGCTGTTCACGCTGGACATGCAGAAGCCCGAGCTGACGAAGATCGTGCGCCCCGCCGAGTTCGAGAGGGCGAGGCTCGAGCGGAAGCCGATCAACAGGGGGGTGAGCGCGGACGAGCTGCCGAGCTACTCCGATCTGCGCAACTGCCTGCTCTCGTGCGGCTTCCTGGACTACCGCAACGAACAGGAGATCGCGCGCAAGCTCCTGGAGCTGAAGGAGGAGGCCAGGGACCCGAACAAGAGGCCGAGGCCGGTGTTCGTCGCGCTCGACACGAACGTGCTCTACGACAAGTTCCTCTCCAGGCACCTCCCGCTCAAGGACGACGTCTCCGGGAGGACCGTGGACGCCTCCGACTTCAGGTACGTGCTCAGCGAGATAGTCCAGATGGAGGTCGACTCGAGGATCACGCACAAGTACTCGAGGGAGGAGATCGAGGCCCTGTCGACGCTGTTCGACCACAAGGAGCTCCTGGGTGAGTTCAGGAACGCCAGCGGGAGGCGCGGGAGGATCGCGAAGCTCGCATTCAACGAGATGAACTACGTGCTGTCCGACCTGCGCGCGCTCAGGATCAAGGGTACGCCCACCAGGGGGAAGGAGCGGAACGACATCGAGATCGCGCAGTCGTACAAGAACTGGGCGAGGGGAGGGGACTTCGACGCCCTCCTGCTGACGGCGGACGAGGACATGATGAACCACGCGAGGACGAGCGAGCTCATGACCCTCCAGCTCGAGCTCCCGTTCGAGGTGCCCGAGCACGGGAGGATCGACCCTTGGGGCATCACCGACCTCCTGTACGACCTCGCGGTCACGTTCGGTGCGGTGTCGCTGGACAACGAGGGGGTCGTGCTCCTGGGCGAGTGGGCGGGCAAGTCAAGCACGGACTACGGCAGGGAACACCTGAAGGTCCGGATGGAAGGCGGGGAGAGGTTCGAGCGCATATCCCAGCAGCTGGCCATATGCCGGAAGGTCCTGTCGCAGTTCCCTGGCTGAACCCCGTGCAGGACGGCGGGGACCGCACCTATGCGGGGCAAGCGAGTAGACCGTGCAGGGGGATAGGGTAGCGGCTACGACGAGGGGAGCTGAGCCAGGTTCTCTCAGAGGTCCGGAGGCGCCTTTGGAACAAGGGCCACGGATGGCGTGCGACCCGCGCCGGAATATAGCTCCGCCTCGCATCATCCCAGGGACGGCTCCATGCCCATCCGTTCTGGGTAAACATATTATGGCCGCGATTTCATCCGTGAGGTGGCGACGTCTGATTCCACGAGGATGAAAGACGCTGGAGGATGGTCCGCATGACGGAGAATATTAAGGTCTACGCGCTCAGCACATGTCCGTACTGCAAGAGAACGAAGAGGTTCCTCGATGAGCACAATGTGCACTACGACCACGTCGAAGTCGACACTCTGGACGACGCGAAACAGGACGAGATCCTCGAGGAGATCGAGAGGCTCACCGGGAGGCAGTCCTTCCCCGTGGTGATCATAGGGCCCGAGGTCATCGTGGGGCACGACGAGGAGAAGCTCAGGAGAGCGCTCGGGATATGACGGACACGAGCCTGGAGAGGGTGTACTGCCCGGTCTGTCAGGCCAGGTTCAGGTTCGCGCCCGGATGGAAGGAGGGGGACTCGGTCATATGCCCGATCTGCGGCCAGAGGCTCGCCCTGAGGAAGACCCCTGACGGATGGACGGGGGACAGGGCCAAGGCGTTCTCTGAGGATGAGATCAGGGAGCGGTCGGACGAGTTCGCCAGGATCCGGGGATACGTCTTCAACGACATGAAGGAGGAGATCCTCGAAGGGCTGATAGGCAAGCAGAAGAGGTTCGGAGATTTCTACTGTCCCTGCAGGATGATGCACGTGCCCGAGTTCCAGTGCCCCTGCAAGCCGACCAGGGGCGGGGACGTCGACAGGAACGGCAAGTGCTACTGCGGGTTCTACTGGACGAAGGCCTGAGGCTATTCCTCGGACAGTGCGCCGTGGGGACAGAACGGTACGCACGTGCCACAGCCGGTGCATTTCTCCGGGTCGAACGTCGGCCTGAAGGTCTTCCGGTCTATGAACATCGCCCCCGTGGGGCACACCCTTATCACCGGGCAATACGGGTTCTTGTCGCACGAGGCGATATCGAACTTGATGGCCATCTTGTCGGAACGACGAAGGTGTCATCTGGTACATAATGGTTGTGCACGAATATTGCACAGACGCACATCAGCCCCTGCGCGGGTCCGATGAGAGCGCCAGCACACGTTGATTCTCACTCCCCCACCACCGCGTCAAAAGTGAGAAATACCTTAGCATCCCATGGACGGCTCCGTGCGCGATTATCGCCTAGAAAGCGCCCTCGAGTTCACAACGGCAATGATGAGCACGAGGGACGTCGACGAACTCCTCAGGAAGATCGCGGACAACATCACGGATGAGTTCGGCTTCGAGGCGTGCGAAGTGATGATTCTGGACAAGAGGGACGACTCGTTCGTCCTGAGGGTCACCAAGGGGTATCCATCGGACACCGCGGACATGTTGAAGGGAACAAGGAAGGCACACAAGGCGCTCATCGACGGCCTCAAGAGGGCCGAGAAGATCGGGAGGTTCACATACTTCTACAAGGCCCGCGGAGACGAGGACCCGAAGACGTACTACGGGATCCTCCACCCAGAACTCGTGTCCCAGCCCAGGAAGCAGGATGATGATTGGCACGAACTGGATCAGCTCTACGTAACGCTGGAGAATTCCGGAGGGGACATTATCGGGTACATCTCGCCCGATTCGCCCAGGGACCACAAGATACCAGAGGAGTCGGTCACCGCGAATCTGGAGATATTCGCCGCCCTCGCCTCGATCGCAGTCCAGAACGCGGAGCTCCTGACCGAGCTCGACCGCAACATAGGCCTCTACAGGGCGCTCCTCGAGACCACGGCCGCGCTGCAGGAGCCTGTGGACCTCAAGGACACCCTGGACAAGATCGCGGATACGCTGAACAAGCTCGTCCCCTTCGATGAGATAAGCGTGTACACGGTCGACTGGGAGAGGAGCCTGATGACGCCGATATACGCCACCGGGCCCTACGTTGACGAGGTCATGGCGGACATCGGGCCCATATCCGGCCTCGCAGGGGAGGTCGCCAGGAGCTGCAAGACCGCCATCGTCGAGGACTCGATGGACGACCAGCGCGTCGAGGACATCCCCGGGATCGAGGAGGAGGAGATCCGCCAGACGATCATGTGCATACCGCTCAAGAGCAAGGCCGGGGAGGTCGAGGGCATCCTCGAGCTATACAGGGACAAGAGCAAGAAGTTCACCCAGATCGAGTGGGCCCTGGTCGAGCCCTTCGCGACGCACGCGGCCATCGCGCTCGAGAACGCCAGGCTGAGGGAGGAGCTCAAGGGCAACTTCGAGTCCGTCCAGAAGGCCTACGAGGAGATGAAGGTCCTCGACCGGGCGAAGGACAACCTCGTGAACACGATATCGCACGAGCTCAGGACGCCCCTGACCACGATCCTCGGGTACCTCGAGATGGCCTCGGAGGAAATGTACGGGGAGATCCCGCCGAAGCTGAGGGAGAAGTTCGGCGCCATGATAAGCTCCGTGAACAGGATCAACATCCTCGTCGGCAAGATGCTGGAGATGTCCAGGCTCCAGGACGACTCGCTGAGCCTCGACTTCGAGCCGGTGAACGTCGCGATGATCACCAAGGAGCTGTTGAAGGAGCTGGAGTCCGACATACTCAGGAGTGGGCACACGGTGACCGTGCTCTTCGGGAACGAGCTCCCGGTGGTCGAAGGCGACCGGATGCGGCTGCACGATGTGATACAGACGCTGATGAGCAACGCCATAAGGTACACCGACAACGGGGGCAAGATCACCGTAGGGTCGGACATCCTCGGCGGGAAGGTCCACATATGGGTCAGGGACACCGGCAGGGGGATCTCGAACGAGGAGAAGGGGAAGATATTCGACAGGTTCTACGTCGCGGACACGGGCCTCGTGCGCGAGGACGGGCGCGTCGGCATAGGGCTGTATGTGAGCAGGGAGATCATCCGGAGGCACGGCGGGGACATGTGGTTCGAGAGCGCGAAGGGGAGCGGGAGCACATTCCACTTCACGCTGCCTCTGAAGCAGCGCCGGTGAGATTTCCAGTCATGCGCTAAGGAGTTCAATCCTCAGTCTGTCCGCTCGGCAATAGACCTTTTCTGAGGAAAACGAAGAAACGGCGGAAAATGGTTTGAGCGAAGGGGTTTGTCCCGTCGCCTACTTCTCGCAGGTGAGCTTCTCGAAGACCTCGGGCGCGGGCCAAGACGGGTCCCCCGAGAGGAACTTGTGCATGGCCTTCGCGGCGCGCTTGCCGTCGCCCATCGCGAGGATGACGGTCGCCGCGCCCGACGCGATGTCCCCGCCGGCGAACACACCCTTCTTGGACGTCCTGCCCTCGGGGTCGACAGCTATCGTGCCCTCCTTGGTGGTCTTCAGGTCGGGCGTGGTCATCGGCACGAGCGGGTTGGGGCTCTGGCCGATGGCTATGAGCACCGTCTGCGCGTCGATCAGGAAGTTCGAGCCCTCGATCTTGATGGGGCGCCTCCTGCCCGACGCGTCCGGCTCGCCCAACTGCATCCGTATGGCCTCGACCTGCTTCACGTTGCCGCAGTCGTCGCCTATGAACTTGACCGGGGCTGCGAGCAACTCGAACCTCACGCCCTCCTCGTGTGCGTGGTGGACCTCCTCGCGCCTGGCGGGGAGCTCCGCATCGGACCTCCTGTACAGGATGACGGACTCCTTCGCGCCGAGCCTGAGTGACGTCCTGGCGCAGTCCATCGCGACGTTCCCTCCGCCGATCGTGACCACCGTCTGGCCCACCCTGTTGGGTGTGTCGAACTCGGGGAAGGCGAAGGCCTTCATCAGGTTGGTCCGGGTCAGGAACTCATTCGCTGACATGATGCCGTTCAGGTTCTCGCCCGGCAGGTTGGTCCAGTCGGGGAGCCCTGCGCCCGTGGCGACGAACACGGCGTCGTATTGCTTCAGGAGCTCATCGACCGTCTCGATCTTGCCGATGACACGATCCGTCATGATCTCGACACCAGATCTCCGTATGTAGTCGACCTCTGCCTGGACTATCGCCTTGGGAAGCCTGAACTCGGGTATGCCGTAGACGAGCACGCCTCCGCAGTACTGGAGCGCCTCGAAGACCGAGACCTTGTGTCCCAGCTTCGCGAGGTCGCCCGCGACGGTCAGTCCGGCGGGGCCCGCTCCGACCACTGCGACATTCTTGCCCGTGGGTGGCGGCATCTCGATCTTGCCGTGCTTCTGCTGGTTCCTCTCCCAATCCGCCAGGAACCTCTCGAGCCTGCCGATGCCGACCGGCTCGTTCTTCTTGCCGACTATGCAGTTGCCCTCGCACTGGTTCTCGTAGGGGCAGACCCTGCCGCACACCGCGGGCAGGTTCTGCTTCTCCCTGATGATCCTGATGGCCTCGGCGAAGTCGCCCTCTTGGACCTTCTTGATGAACGCCGGGATGTTTATCTCGACCGGGCAGCCGTCCATGCACAGCTTCCTGTTGGGAGAGGGCTTGCACTGGAGGCATCTCTGAGACTCGAGGATCGCCGTCTGGCCGTCCTGTCCGAGGGGCACCTCGCGGAAGTTCTTCCTCCGCTCGTTCGGGTCCTGCTCGGGCATGGGATACTTCTTCGGGACTATCTTCCTCGGCTCCTTCTTCTGCTCTTCAGCCATCTACTTCGCCCCCATGAACCGCTCGAGGGATACCTTCTCCTCGGGGAGGTATCTCCTGTTCCTCGCGGTGAGGTTGTCGAAGTCCACCTTGTGGCCGTCGAACTCGGGCCCGTCGACGCACCCGAACTTCGTCTCGCCGCCCACGATCACCCTGCACGAGCCGCACATGCCGGTCCCGTCGACCATGATCGGGTTGAGGCTGACGACCGTGTGGATGTTGTGGGGCTTGGTGATGTTCGCTATTACCTTCATCATGATGATCGGCCCGACGGCGTAGACCAGGTTGATCTCGCGTCCGTCCGCGATGAGCTTCTTCAGTATGTCGCTGACGAAACCCTTGTGGCCCTTCGAGCCGTCGTCCGTGCAGACGTAGAACTCGTCGCTGACCTTCTTGATCTCGTCCTCGTAGATCAGGAGCTTCTCGTTCCTGGCGCCGACGATCGAGACAGTCTTGTTGCCTGCCTGCTTGAACGCGCGCACGACCGGGTACATCAGCGCGAGGCCGATGCCGCCGCCGATGGACACGATGGTGCCGGTGTGGTGCAGTTCGGTCGGGAGGCCCAGCGGGCCCACGAGGCTGAACATCTTGTCGCCGGCCTTCAGCCTGCCGAGGTGCCTCGTGGTCTTCCCGACCTCGAGCGCTGCGATCGTGATCGTTCCCTTCTCCGGGGAGAAGTCCGCCATCGTGAGGGGGATCCTCTCTCCGTGCTCGTCGACCGTGAGCATCACGAACTGGCCCGCCTTCGCCTTCTTGGCGATGTGCGGGGCCTTGATCTCCAGCCTCGTGACATCCGGTGTGAGCTTTTCCGCCTTGATTATCTCGTACATTGTCGCACTCTTCCCGCCCCGGCCAAGCAAAACAAGGCCTATGGGCTTTGAAGGTACCCGCGATGCCTCTGGCGCTGCATTCCCAAGACCATATTTAAGCTCTTGGGGTGTACGAACATAAGCGGTTTGTTTTCCGAACTGACGCTTCCGAAAAACTCATTTTTGAAGTCTGTGCCAAGGCAGCCTCCCGGGATTGAAGAACAATCGGAAGGGGCAATCAGTCGCCTCCGACCTCCTGCTGATGAGACGCCCCCGCGAGCGTGACTAGCGGGACGGCTTCGATCTTCCTGTAGACCTCCTCGGGGGATCTGTGCACGCCGTCGACCTTGAGCAGGAAGTCGTTCACGGGTATCCCGAAGAGGCGCTCGTTCTCCCTGAGGTACGGCTCGATGATATTCCAGTCGGCCTCGGTGAGCTTCGATATGCGCCCTCCGTTGAGCTGGTCTTCCCCGACCTTCTTCTTCGGGTCGCGGATGTATATCGCGCCTCCGGAGGCGAGGGAGAACAGGTTCCCGCCAGGGTACGGCTCCTGGAGTTCCAGGAGCGACCCCTGATGATCGAACGCGATGCCGTTGAGCACGACGAAGCCGCCCCCGTAGAGCGGGTTGCCCGCCATGAACGATTCCGCGAGGTAGTCCAGGCACGTGCCGTTGATGACTACCTTCGGCTTCCCCACCGCATTGATCAGGGGCCTGCCCGCAGCGTTGCCGAGCACGAACGCCTCGCCGCCCTTGGCGCCGTAGAGGAACGTCTGGCCGACATCACCGTATACGACGAGCTTACCGTCGCTGAGTATCTGTCCGAGCTGGTCCTGACCGTTGGCGTGGACCACGATCTCGGCTCCGTCCAGGCCCGAGGCGAGGTAGTCCCCCGGGCTGCCGTAGACGTCTATCCTGAAGCCCTTCGTCCTTGGCCCTAGCCCGCAGCCGAAGAACCTCTGGCCATGCGCGCCGATGACGAGCACGCGGTTCCATCCGGCCTCGCGTGCCGCCTTGATCACGAAAGACACGCCGTCCTCATCCTCCATCGGGAAGCCCGTGCAGTCAATGACGAGCCTGTCGTAGGGCGTTGTCGGGGGGCGGATCTTATCCTTGTTCTTCAGGTCCACCAGTGAGTATATCGAATTGCCCGCCCGCTCGATCCTCGGAACCGTCCTGAGCAGGGCGGACACGGACTCCACCGCCTTCTCGACGAGCCTGCTCCTCCTGAACTTCCCCGTCGGGTACCGCCTGTCCAGCAGCAGCGTGAGCAGCTCGAGGCTCTCGTCCATCGCGGCGTCCGTCCTGCTCCCCAGAGAGACGACCTCGGAGAACACATCGTTCAGCTCGGAGCCCGATATCTCCCCTAGCCTGCCGACGAGCATCTCGAAGGCGGTCCTCGGGTCCTTCCTCGCGAGGAGCTCCTCGCCTAGGCGCCCTCCCTTGACCGAAGCCGGCAGGGGTTTGCCCAGCGCGATGTCCTCCTGCTTGTCCCAGGACCTGTTCGGAACGGAGACCATGGAGCCGAACTTGTTCGTGCATATCAGTCTCAGCTGGCCCGGCGTGTCCGCCTGCGGGTGCAGGCTGAATATGAAGGCGCCGCCGTCGTTGTGGCTCCCGCCCCGCGCGTTCCAGTACATGTCCGCGTACCTCGGCACCGTCGGGAACTCCTGCGAGATGCTCGCGAGCGCGCAGTCGATCGCCTGCTTCTCGGAGGCGATGAGCCCGATCTGGACATCGCCGTCGACGAGCGAGAAGACCTGCGGCCTGAGCATCGACGTGTCCGTGATGCCCATGAGCTGGAGCCTGTCGTCGTAGAAGCAGTTCCTGCCGATGATGAAGAACCACGGGCCGTCGGGAGAACCGTGTATGTGGGTGGATTGGATTGCGCGGTAGACCTTCCTCTTCTCCTCAGGCAGGAGGTGAAAGTCGCGCTCGGTCGTCGGGGCGAGGGCCTCGATGATGTACTCGAGCGGATAGCCGTAGGTCCTGTTCAGGACATCGAACAGAAGGACCGAGACCTCGGTGTCCGTCAGGAACAGGGGCACTATGTTCCTCTGGGCGAGGTACTCGGACACGGTGTGGTAGTTCGCGAAGTCGCCGTTGTGCACGAGGGCTTCATCCAGGCCCACGAACGGGTGCGCCCCGCCGGGGTGCCAGACCCTGCCCTTGGTCGGGTACCTCTGGTGCCCGATCCATATGTGCGCCTTGAAATTCTCGAGCTTGTAATACCTGATGACGTCCTCCGCGTACCCGACGATCTTGAGCACGATCATGTTCCGGCCGTGGGACATGACGAACGCGGACATGTCGGAGGACGCGTAGTACTTGAGGTTCGTCTTGAAGCTGGTCTGGTACACGAACTCGTCCTCGGCCTTCCTCAGGTCGAGCTTCTCGAGCCTCTTCCTCGCGACGAACGCCTCGAGCACCTCCTTCTTGACCCTGCAGAAGTACCTCCAGACCTCGGGCGGGGAGACCTCCAGGGACTTAAGCAGCTTCTCGTCGGTGCTGGTCTCCACCTTGTACTTCCTCTCGACCCTGTAGAACGGTTTGATGAACTCGTCCTCGAGCGCGTCCCGGACCTTCGGCTTCAGGTAGGCGATCTGGATGAGGTAGTTGTTGTCGAGCACGCGCTGGGTCACGCCCATCTGCTCCGCGGACAGGCCGACGGCCGCGATGCCTCCGCCCTTGCCGTTGCCCCTGTTGTGCATCTGCTCGAGCGGGCCCAGTATGTGCTTCCCTGCGACGGGCACTGAGCTCGCGAGGCCGACGACGCCGCAGCCGCCCTCGGCCTCGAGCATCTTGGCACCTCCCGGGGGCGCGGCCGACTGCATCCACTCGCGCGACCGGATGATGATCTCCGGGTCGCAGCTCACTTGCCCACCTCCTTCGCAGGGTGGTCCGCGTGCCTGAGCAGGTCCGTCCGACCCCTCAGCTCGGAGATGTCGGTCATGCCCAGCCTGTTGAGCAGGTCGAGCCACTGAAGCCTCCAGGCCTTGTACATGTTGTACACCCTCATGGACCCCCAGTCCGAATCGATGATGGCCTGCAGCTCCGGGTCCGTGGTCGCGATTCCTCTCGGGCACCCGCGGCCGCTCTCGCAGTTGCCGCACCGGACGCACCCGATCGCGACGAGGTCCGATGTGCCTATGACGGCGCCGTCGGCCCCGAGCGCGATGGCCTTCGCGACATCCAACGCGGTCCTGAGGCCTCCGCTGGCCACGAGCGTCACCTGGTCCCGGATGCCTTCGTTGATGAGGAAACTGTGGACCTTGTGTATCGCGTACTCGATCGGCATCGCGATGTTCTTCTTGGCGATCTCCGGGGCGGCGCCCGTTCCTCCGTACCCGCCGTCCAGGTGCACGATGTGCGCTCCCGCGTAGTAGCTGCCCACGCTGACCATCTCGACATCGTTCGGCGTGGACACCTTGACAGACAGCAGGGCTTTGGGGTTGATCGCGCGCGCCCAGTCGAGGTGCTTCTTGTGGTCCTCGACCGAGTAGACGCTGTGGAACGGGAACGGGGAGAACAGGCTGGTGTACGGTACCGCCTCCCTCATGCGGGCGACCTCGGGCGTGTTCTTTTCGTGCAGCAGGTGTCCGCCCAGGCCCGGCTTCGCACCCTGGGCGTACTTGAACTCGAGTATGAGGGCGCGCTGGATGGTCTCCTCACGCACGCCGAACAACCCCGTCGCAATCTGCGTGATCACGTGGGCCTTGTACGGGATGAGCGCGTCCGGGTATCCGCCCTCGCCGGTGGAGACGAACGTGCGCCACATCTTCGCGGCCTTCATCCTCGAGAGCATGGTCGAGACGCTGACCGAGCCGAAGGACATCCCGCCTCCGTAGACCGGGATCGGTATGCTGATCCTGGTGCCCTCGCGCCTCCTGTTGAGCTCGATGGCGGTGGACATCTTCTCGGGGTCGAAGCCCTGGGCCTTCTCGGGGAGCTTGAAGTACAGCTTGTCGAAGCCTCCTCCGGACCTGCCCACGTTGCCCGGATGGTCCAGCGGGAGTGGCTCGCCCGTCTCCGCCTGGGCCCAGGTCGCGAGTATCATCTCGGCGGACCAGCGCGGGTCGCCCAGCGCGAGGTAGTTGTCGCTCTGCTTCACAGAGAGGGAATTCGTGGGGCAGTTCGCGACGCAGAAGAAGTAGTTGACCTCGCACGAAGGGCCGATGCAGCCCCTGTCGTCCGGGGGCAGTATCTTCGCATGTCCTTCGATGCGCTTGTGGACGCCGTACGGGCAGAGGCTGGCGCACGTGCCGCACGAGATGCACGTGCTGGCCCTCGCGACGGTGAACCTGTTCATGAACTGTAAGCGCTCCGCGGGTGCGAGCGCGGCCTCTGGGAACTGGTCGGCGTACTTGTCGGCCTTCCTAGCCATTCTTCGCACCTCCTTCGAGTGCTGCGAGCAGGTCGCGTTCGAGGTCGTCGAAGTATATCGCACGGCCGACCTCTCCCCTGAGCCTGCGCACCTCCCTGATGCCCATCGCGCCGAGCACCTCCAGCATCTGGTCCCGCCACGCGCCCACGAGGTTCGTGACCCGGCCCTCGACCCAGTCGGGGGCCGCCCCCGTGATGCTTACGGGGCAGGAGCCCAGCGAGCACGTGACGCAGTTCCTGCACTCGAGCGCGACCTCGATTGCCGATTCCAGGACCACCGCATCCGCACCGCTTATGATCGTTTTGGGAACGTGCTCCGCGGCGGCGATCCCACCGCCCGCGATGACGGCGATCTTGTCTCTGATGCCCTTCGTGACCATCGTCTTGTGGATGGCCCTCAGGGACTCCATCGCGTGCCTGGTGTCCCCTTGGCCCTCCTCCGACCCCTGGTCGTCGTAGTCGACGTGCGCGACCGCGACCTTCGAGCGGACCATGTCGAGCACTGTGTCCTCGACGCCCTTGCCGGCCTTGATCCGGAGGGCCAGCACGACGCCCGGGAACCACTTGTCGAAGTTCTTGACATCATCCTTCCACGAGGACCCCGCCTCGATCTCGATCATTCTCGTGCTGAGTGGGATCTCGATGGAATCGAGCTCGGTCCCAACGGGGTAGACCGGGACGATGTGGCTGCCCGCCTGGGCCATGACCTCGGAGGGCACCTTCTCCGGATGGACGAACAGCAGGGACCCTAGATTGTCCGCGGCCCTCGCGCATCCGATGATGATGTTCTCGTTCGACGACCTCAGCCTGGTGACGTCGAGCACGACTGGCACGGGCAGCTCGATCAGAGGAGGCACGTCGGACTTGAGCGCGTTGGACTGATCGAACTCGAGCGAGAGCACCTTGCGGCCGATGTCGACGCTAGTCGAGATGACCTCGCGGCCGTGTATGCCGTCCCTCGTGGGCCTCACTATCTCGGACATGTCGGTCCACATGCCGTCGTAGTTTGGCCCCGCGAACATCCCCCTGTACCCTGCGCCGAACACCGGTATCTTCCCGGTCTCGGATTCGCTCCACATCGTCGCGAGCCTGAGCGATGTCCAGACACCTCTGCCGAGGGACCTGTACTCCTCACCAGCGGCCATCGTGAGCGCCCTCTGGGGGCAGTCCGCGATGCATCTGAAGCAGTTCTTGCAGAGGTGGTTGATCGGGTCGGCCATCTTGCGCGAGTCCTGCTCGCTGCGCTTGTGCACGCCGAATATGCAGGCCTTCTCGCACTTGCCGCAGTTGATGCAGTTGGCCGCCCTCGTGATCACGAACTTGGGCACCGGCGGAGCCCGCCCTGGGACGACCTTGATCGGGATGTGGTAGCGCTTAAACATCGCGCTTCGCACCCCCCATGCCGTTCTTCGGGGCTCCGACCACGAGCCCCTTCTGTATCAGCTGGTCGAACTCCGGGGAGGCCTCTGTGAACTTGACGAACCTCTCGATCTCCGCAGCGTCCTTCCCGTGGATGCTCTCCAGCTCCTTCTCGAGCGATTCGTAGACCGGGATGAGCTCCAGCTTGGACTGGCAGACCTGCTCGCACGCCTTGCAGCGTATGCAGAGGAAGGTCCTGTGTGCGTGCTCCTTCGTGATCCGCATCCCGCCGGCCATGGCCTTCGCGGTCATGAGCTTGCCCCTCGCAGTGACGCGCTCGTCGCCGACCATGAGGTACGCCGGACAGACGGACACGCACGCCCCGCACATCGCGCACTCGTCTGCGACCTTGAGGGCGTCTGTCTTCACGTCGGGTCTCAGCTGCGACCGCACGAACTTGGACGCGCGTCTGATGAGCTTCGTCGACATGGGGTCCAGGGCGACGATGGTCCTGAGGAGCGACCCCATCAGGCGCGGGTGGAACACGAGACCGCCGAGCCTCCCGAACCTGCCGGACAGCACGAAGAACTTACCTGGGTTCATCACGCCCGCGCGGTCGAGGGACGACTTCAGCTCCCGCATCTGCTTGATCCTGCCGCGGTCCTCCGCGTCCAGGAACGAGTGGTTCCATATGCCGATCGAGTACGGCTTCCCGCCCTCGTCGACAAGCATCCGCGCGATCAGGAGCGACTTGAACGCGTCCAGCGTATACCCGAACGTGTTCCCCTGGTCGGTGGTGAAGAAGCAGAGCACGAGGCCCTTCCCGTCCTGGAGGAAGACCACCTCGAACAGCGGCTCGATGTCGAGGTTCGCGCAGAGCTTGCGCGCAGCCTCGATAGATTCTGGCAGCCTGTTGAGGGGCATGACGAGCTCCGCGCCCAGCATACCCGGGCCGAACTTACGGATCTTCATCGGGAAGAAGCGCTCGTTCCAGAGGTAGCGCGCGAGGTACTCCTTCTCCTCGGCGACGCCGACGGTCTTAAGGAACACCTCGAAGGCCGCCTCGGATTTCTCACCCTCGAGGTTGAACAGGACCGCCTCGGCCACCCTAAAGTGCGTGCCCTCCATCGCCCTGTCGACCAGGGCGATCTTAGAGGCGCTCTCGAAGACTATGTGCGTCGGCATCACGTCGCTGTTGGCGAGCGCGTTGGCGAAGCTGAGTGCGCTCGTGACATCGTCGAACAGCACCAGGTGCGGCCTGCCCTTTGTGGGCTTCTCCAGCACCTCGATCGTGGCAGATGTGACCACGCCCAGCTGCCCTTCGCTGCCGAATATGAACGGAAACTGCGGGTCCGCCTGGGACAGTTTCCTGACGGTCCCGTCTGATGTGACGAACTCTATCGCGAGGACGCTGTCCCGCAGATGTCCTCTCGACAGGCTGTTGATCCCGAAACCGCCGGTCGCGATCCACCCGCCCACGGTCGAGAACTTGCTAGATGGGCAGGTGCCGACGCGCAGCCCCTGCTTCTCGAGCTCGTGGTCGAGGTCGGCCCATCTCACGCCAGCCTGCACCGTGGCCGTCCTGCCCTTGGGATCTATCTCGACGATCCTGTCCATGCCGGACATGTCGAGCACGAGACCGCCCGTGACGGGCACGCACCCTCCGAACGGCGACGACGCCGACCCTCTGGGGACGACGGGTACGCCCGCCGCGGACGCTGTCTTCAGGACCTTCACGACCGCGTCCGTAGAGAGCGGCTGAGCGACGACCTCTGGAACCGTCTTGAAAAGCATCTGCTTCATGAACCTGGGGATCTCGGACTGGTCCCTCGAGTACAACATGCGCTCGCCCAACGCTGTGACGATCCTGAGGTCGTCCCTCGGGGCCCGGAGCAGTTCGAGGGCGAGCGCGCCTTCGGGGGATTCCTCCTTCGCGGAGAACGGTCCCGGAGGAGAGGGAGGGCCTTTGCCATAAATAGCACGGCCTACAGGTTCATTGCTCATGGGCATCCCCCCTCAGGACCAGCGGCCCCGTAGTCTCCCTTCTGCGGTTCGGGTGAGAGCGCCGTCAGAGCAGAACCCCGTTCGGGGGCCACACATCCGCGAATGCACTTTTGTGGGCCTCAATGGCGCCTAGCTCCCAAACACGCTGCCGTAGGCGGGAGTCCATATTTTAGCCTTTCTGATTGCAATTGACGCATTCTGCCGACCGCTGGTCATATGAGGCGGCGAATTCCGTCACACTGCAATTAGCCTGTGTAACGTAGAAGAGTATTAATACCACGGAAGAGAAATCATCATCCAGCACTAATTGTGTGCCGAGTGATACGAGGAAGCCGAACTTCGACCTGTTTTCAAGCCGACAGTCTGTCTTCGCGTACAGCCACGGATGCAATCTTGTGCCAACAAAACACAAGGAAGAATAGACATGGAAGAGAGCGTAGGAAATGCTCCCGTAGAGGGACAGAGCGTAGAAGCCAAGATTAAGGACCTGAACCCGCAGACGAAGCGAGTCGACGTGTTGGCAAAGTGCCTCGAGGTCGGAGAAGCTAGGGACATCCCCGGCAAGTTCGGCAACTCGAGGAAGGTAGCCGAGGCGACAATCGCAGACGAGAGCGGCGCGATCGTGCTGTCACTCTGGGACGCCCAGATCGGCACGATAGCCAAGGACGATGTTCTTGCGATCAAGAACGGGTACGTCTCGCTCGTCAGGGGCCACATGCGCCTGAATGTCGGCAAGTACGGTCAGCTGTCGAAGGCCGAGAAGACCATCGACACGACCGCGACGGACCCGAACATGAGCGATAAGGAGTACGAGCAGGAGCGCAGGCGGTTCGACAGGCCACACAGCGGCGGGGACAGACCGTTCTCCGGCGGCAGCAGTGGCGGGAGCGGGCGCGGCAGGGACCGTGACTCCGGGTCCAGCGGCGGCAGCAGGGACAACGACAGGCCCAGGAACATGAACAAGGGCCGCAGAAGGTTCTGAAGTCCGCTGAAGCACACAACGGGGCTGTCCGCGAGGACGGCCACGCAAACCACTTACCTCACTTTTCATCAACACATCGTTCAATGACTCAGCCTTGGCTCCGGGTGCGGTTTCTTCGAGGGGCCGTCCCGCTCCGGGCCGAGCGTCCTCGCGAAGGCGACGTATCCGATGCATGTGACCGCGCCCACTCCTCCGAACACGAACCACACGAACTGATTCTCCGGGAACACGGACAGGAGCCACATGCCGACGAAGAACCCTATCCCGCCACCGAGTGTCTGGACGAAGCCGGAGAAGCCCATGTAGGTCCCTCTCTGCGCCTCGGGCGCGAGGTCGGCGATGACCGCCGAGATTATGGACATGTAGACGAGCTCGCCGAGGGTGATCACAACTATGCACCCTAAGAGCATGTAGAAATCGGTCGCGAAGAAGATCAGTGCGAAGCCTATCGACGACGTGAGCTGCCCAGCCATGAGCACGAGCGATTTCCGGTAGTTGACCATCTTGGACGTGACCCAGAGCTGGAAGACCACCGTGATGAGCGCGCTCGCAGCGAACAGGAACCCGAAGGCGTACTCCTTTATCCCCAGTTCATTGTACGCGTAGACGGGCAGCACGGACATCCACTGGGAGAAGAAGAACCAGAAGACCCCGCTGAGGGCGGACACCAGCGCGAACGGCCTGTCGGAGGCTACCCTGAGGACCTTTCTGAAGGTGATGCCCTCCGGGAGCGCGCCTTTGGGTCTGGTCTCGCGGATGAACACGAGGTTCATGAAGAACGCCCCTGCGAGGATCATTGACCCGAACACGAACAGGACCTTGATCGAGAACGCGGCGACGACCACGGCGCCGAGCACGGGCCCGAAGACGATGCCGACGTTCCAGGCGATCCTCAGCATGCTGAACGCCCTGGGCCTCTCGCCGGACGGGATGATGTCCGCGATCATCGCGTTCGCCGCTGGCATATACATGGACCCGACGAACGAATCCACGAACGCGAGTATGACGAGGGTCGTGAAATCGTATGCGAAGAAGTACACGAACATGGTGATGGACATGAGCCCCAGGCTGGACAGGAGCACGATCCTCCGACCAATCTTGTCCGCGAGTATCCCGCCGATGATCATCGACGGCATCCCCGAGATCGTGTAGGTCATGAGGACGACGCCGATGAGCGCGATCGGGATTTTAATATCTATCAACATATATAATGTGAGATACGGGATTATCAGGCCGAAGGCGGTGTTCTCGATGAGGGCGCTCGTGACGAGCACCTTGAATGTCCTGGGGGATGACTTCAGGTTCTCGAACACCAAGGGCCCACCGTCCGGTCATCGGTTCATCTGGGTCATCGAAACGCGGGATCCGAGGACAAGCCCCGGCGGGGAATGAATAATTAACCCCTTCCTCGCTTTCAGAGACTGGAAAGGGAGTATGTCTGTTGGCCAGATAAGCATTCTGTCTAGGGACGAGATGGAGCTCGTGCACGAGCACACTCTGAGGATACTCGAGAGGCCCGGAATCGCAGTGCAGAGCAGGGCCGCGCTCGAGGTCCTCACGATGGGCGGGGCGAATGTGGACGCGAAGAAGATGCGCGCGAGCCTTCCCGAGAGTCTCGTCAAGGAGACGATCAGGAAGATCCCGAAGACCATCAAGCTCTGCTCGAGGGACGGGAAGCACGATATGGAGGCGCCCAGGAAGGGACCTCCGTACATGGCCACGAACGGAACCGCGGTCTACATGACGGACCTGGAGACCGGTGAGAGGCGCGCGACGATGGGCAAGGACCTCAGGGATTTCATGGTCCTCTGCGATGCGGTCGACCCGCTCGACTATGTGTGGCCGATCGTGACCGCGCACGACGGGCCCGACAACGCCCACGGCCTGAACGAGCTCGCAATCTCCCTCCAGAGCACGACCAAGCACGTGCAGGGAGAGGCGATGTCCGGGGAGGAAGCGAGGGCGATGGTCCGCGTGGGCGCCGCGACACAGGGCGGCCTCGACCAGCTGGCGAAGCGGCCCATCTTCTCGGCTATACAGTGCCCCATCTGCCCTCTGGAGTTCGAGAAGCGGTCCGTAGAGGCGACCATGGAGTTCGCCCGCGCCGGCATCCCGGTGGTGTCCATGTCGATGGCTCTGTGCGGGCTCACATCTCCGGTCTCCTTGGCATCCACCATCGCCATAGTGAACGCCGAGAACCTCGCGAGCTTCGCGATATCGCAGATGACAAAAGCAGGGGCGCCCGTGGTCTACAGCTCCGAGTCTACGACCATGAACATGTTCACCGGGGAGATACACTACGGCGCGATGGAGCAGGCCATCATCGCGTCCGCGACCGCGCAGATGGCGAAGATGTACTGCGCGCCGACGATGGTCGGCAGCTTCGGCGTGGGACTGTACGGGGAGCGTCCTGGGATCACCTTCGACCCCGGAGAGCTCGCCTTCACGACGATGACGAACCTCGCGCTCACGGACTTCGCGTCCGGCATCGGTGGCCTCGACCAGGCGAAGGGCGCTTCGCTCGAACAGGTCATAATCGACGCGGACATCTGGGAATCGATCAGGGATGTGCGGAGGGACGTGTCCATCGACAAGGATCATTTCGCGGTCGATCTGATAGAGAAGGTCGGCCCCGGAGGCAGCTTCCTCAAAGAACCGCACACCACGAGGAACATGAGGAAGGAGCTGTTCCTGCCGAACCAGGAGAAGGCGAGGGTCTACGAGCAGTACAGGCTCAGCGCGGACCAGAGGGAGGCGGTGAGGGCGGCCAAGGACAGGGCGAAGAAGATACTCGCATCGCACGTCCCGCAGATGATCGACTCTGATGCGAAGAAGCAGGTCGACGCGATTTTGAAGGAGCACGGCGGGAAGGCGCTCACGCAGGCGGCCTGATGGACTCCGCGAACTTCTTCCAGCGCTTGGCGTCCTCGACCCTGCTCATGATCTCCTTCCGCCTGAGCTCGGCTCTATCCGGGCTCTCGATTGTTCGCAGTTCGTCTATCGCCTTGGGCAGACCGCATGTCTCGTCGAGAAGGCTCTGGGCAGTCTCGAACGTCATCGGGTCCTTCGCAAGCCGCTTCTCGAGGGTGCGTTCCTTCTCGCGGAGCAGGCGGATGAGCTCGTGCACCTGCGCCTCCTCATCCGGAGTGAGGACGTCCTTGTTGGTAAGCTTGTAGACCACCTCGCGGAGGTCTATCTCCGAACCTCCGAGCAGCTCGCGCTCGGGAACGAGCATCCCGACCCAGTAGACCAACGAGTGTATCCTCGCGAGCATCTTCGCTCGCTCCTCAGGAGTGAGGAGTCTCCTCGCATCGATAAGGTCGTCCGTGCGCACTTCATCTGGGACCGCGTTCATGACCGACAGAGGCGGAAGCGGTCGCGAACCCCATTAGTTTTTCTGAGAAAAGGATATGGAAGGAGTTTGGAGGCCGGGGTCACCCTTTCGCGATCCTCTTGAACGCCTCGTCGGAGATCTCCAGCGACCTGCCGACGTCACCTTCCGAGTGCGCGAGTGATGTGAAGAAGTGCTCGTCCGCATGTGGCACACCGAAGAACACGCCCTTGCCCAACGAGTACATGAACCAGTGCTTCCACTTCTCGCCATCCGCATCCAGAGCATCCCTCCAGGTCGCGACCTCCTTGTCGGTGAAGTACATCTGGCCCAAGGAGCCCACCGATTCGACCCATACGTCCACGCCTCTGTCCCTGGCCAGGTCCCTGAGGCCATGGAACAGGGAATCCCCGATACGGTCGATCTTCTTGTATATGCCCGGCTTCGACAGTATCTTGAGGGTGGCGAGGCCACCGGCGACCGAGACCGGGTGCGCGTTGTAGGTGCCTCCGTGGTAGACGTTCCCTCCGCTCTTGGGGGTGATCTCCTCCATGATCTCCTTCTTGCCTCCGAAGCCCGCGAGCTGGTACCCACCGCCCGCGACCTTGGCTATGCAGGTGAGGTCTGGCTTGACACCGTACCTCTCCTGGGCGCCTCCGAACGCGACCCTGAAGCCCGTGAGCACCTCGTCGAAGATGAGCACGATGCCGAGGTCCTTCGTGAGCCTCCTGAGCTTCTTGAGGTAGCCGTCCCTAGGCGCGAAGCATCCGCCGCCCGCCTGTATCGGCTCGATTATGACGGCTGCGAGCTCGTCCGCGTTCTTCGTGATGACCTCTTCGGTCGCTGCCCAGTCGTTGAACGGGTACATCACGACGAGGTCGGAGATGCACTTCGGGATGCCTTTCCCGAACGGCACCGCCGGCTGGCTCGTCTTGTCCTTCAGCTTGTCGCACGGGATGTCCACGCCCTGAAGCGCGTAGTCGTGCCCGCCGTGGTACGACCCCTCGGCCTTCGCGATCTTCTCCTTCCCCGTGTGCCCCCTCGCGACCCTGATCGGGTGCATGGTGGCCTCGGTGCCAGAGTTCGCGAACCTGAACATCTCTATGGAGGGCATGGCCTTGCGGACGATGTTCACGTAATCGACCGCGAGCTCGCCCGATGTGCCGTACATCATGCCCTTCCCGATCTGCACCTTGACCGCGCGGACGACGTCTGGGTGGTTGTGGCCCAGGATCATCGGCCCGTAGCCGAGCGCGTAGTCGATTATCTTGTTCCCGTCGATGTCGTACAGGTACGGGCCCTTCGCGCTCCTGACGACGAACGGATAGGGCTCGAAGTACCGCACGTTGCTCTCGACGCCTGCTGGGAGGAGGCGCTTGGCCTTCTCGAAGTGCGCTCGCGATTTCTTTGTCCTGGACACATACTCCTTCTCGTAACCTGCTACTGCTGGCATCTCGCCTACACCTCGCATGGTCTAGAAGGACCACTTTGTAAGCCCAGCACCACTCTCGGCAGTATCAACGAAAATCGACCCACACGGATAATGCCATAGCTTGGGGCAGTCCTATGCGCTGTGCTCCGAATCGCGGAGGCGATAGAAAAGGCTTGCTGAGGGCCGGCTGGACAGGGTTATCAACCTTTCGCCACCTTCCCCCCGCAAGGCGGGACAACGATTATCAGACGGAGCGTCGATGCGAATTCCATGGACGCCAAGGGCCTCCTCCTGGAGGAAGCGGAGAGACTCGGGATCGCGCTCATAGGGTTCTCCGCTGTCGAGAAGACCCCGTTCGGGGACATCGTCAAGGAAAGAATCGCGCGGGGGCTCATCCCGGAGCACCTGGTCGCGAACACTGAGGCGTTCAGGACCCCCGACGTGTTCTCCAATCCGAAGCAATCGCTCGCGAGCGCCAGGACGCTCGTGTGCCTCGGCGCACCACACTTCGAAGAACGGGAGAAGCCGAAGGACATGTCCCTGAGGGGGACTATCGCCAGGGATTTCTGGAGGGACACGTACGATCATCTCAAATCCAAGCGCGACTCGCTCGTGACGTTCCTGAGGAGCAAGGGGTACGAGGCCGCTGCCGCGAAGGTTCATCCCAGGGAGGCTGCGAAGCTGACGGGCGTCGCGTGGATAGGCGGGAACTGCCTCGCGATCAACCCGACCTACGGCAGCTGGGTCGTGTACTACGCCCTCGTGACGGATGCCGAGATCGAGCAGACACCGAGGATAGAGAAGTCCTGCCCCAAGGGCTGCAGAAAGTGCATCGATGCGTGCCCCACGCACGCCCTCGTCGAGCCTTATGTCCTCGATGCCAACAGATGCCTCTGCTTCGTGATGGAGGACACAGGGGCGATGCCTGTCTGGGCACGGAAGGCAGTCGGCAACAGGATCAACGGGTGCGACTCGTGCCAGGAAGCCTGCCCTATGAACAAGACGACCAAACCCGCTCCGAAGCCGCTCACGGCGAAGGCTCCCGCTCAGGACCTTGTGCCGTTCCCGTTGCTCGAGAGGTGCTTCGAGGTCACCGATGATGAGATGCGAGACAATCTCGCGTACATGGACTGGTTCGAGCCCACCCCGAAGTATCTCAAGAGGAACGCGCTCATCGCCCTCGGAAACTCCGGCCAGCGTGACCTGATCAGAGTCGCGGAACGATTCGCGGACAATCCGGACCCGGTGCTGAGAGAGCACGCTCGGTGGGCTGTGGAAGAACTCGCCTGTGCAGGGAAGCCTTAGGGTAGACTGATAATCTCGGAGTACATTCTTCCCGCGAATGCGACCGAATCACAGACTCAGCAAGAGGATTGTGGACGGGCTATGGGACCTGTTCGTCCTGATAAAGTACCCGAAGCTCCTCCTCATGGCCATCACCGCATTCCTGGCATATGGTCTGTTCCAGGACCAGGGCATCCAGTCGTTCTTCCACTCTCTCGGCGGCCTCGGGTATCTCTCCGCGTTCCTCGGGGGGATGCTCTTCGCGTTCGGGTTCGGGGCGCCCTTCGGCGTGGCGATCCTCGCGACGATCGCGGATGACTTGAACATATTCATCGCGGCAGCGGTCGGCGGGCTCGGGGCGCTCCTGAGCGACTACCTCCTGTTCAAGTTCATCAGGGTCACGTTCAACGACGAGATCCAGAGGTTCAAGGATTCGAAGGCGTTCGCCCTCTTCAACGGCATGCTCGTCAGGAGGATTCCTCCGAAGGCCGCGTTCTACATATCGCTGGGCGTCGCGGGACTGGTGATCGCCTCACCGCTGCCGGACGAGCTCGGGGTCGCGATGCTCGCAGGCATCACGACCGTGCGCGAGAGGACCTTCGCGCTGATATCGTTCTCGCTCAACACCATCGGGATACTCGCAGTCCTCGCGCTCGGACTCGCCATGTGAACGCGCGCGGTCATCTCTGGGGCTCGATGACCACTTTGATCGAGTCGCTCGCCCTCGCAACGAGCTCAAAACCCTTCACCGAGTCCGCGAGGCCGAACCTGTGCGTGATCATGTCGGAGACCACGAGCCTCTTGGTCCGCATCAGCTCGATCGCCTGCTCGATGTCCTCGGGGCTGCCCGCGTAGGTCGTCGATATGGTTATCTCGTCCTTCCAGAAGTCGCTGAACGGAGTCGGCACTTCGACCCCTGGCATGGGAGGGGCGAACATCAGGATCGTGCCGCCCCTGTCTACGCACTTGAAGGACTGAGCGATGGCCTGGGCCGCACCCGTGCTCACGACGACGAAGTCAGCGGCTCGGCCGCCGTTGTGCTTCCTGACCAGCGCGGGGACGTCCTCCGTCGCCTTGATGACGGCGTCCGCGCCGAACCTCTTCGCCGCGTCCAACCTGTAGTCGGATATGTCCGTCGCGATGACCTTCCCGGCCCCGAGGGCCTTGGCGAGCTTGACGTTGAGCAGGCCCGCGATGCCGCTCCCCAGCACGAGCACGGTCTGCCCGGGGGCGAACCTGGACATGCGGAAGCCCCGGACGACGCATGCGAGCGGTTCGATGAAGACACCGTCGTCGTATGTGAGCTCGGGCGGGAGCACGTACACTCCGCACTCGAGGTTGACCTTGGGGACCCTGAGGTACTCCGCGAACCCTCCAGGGAAGAAGTTGGTGGTCCTCAGGGTGTCGCACGTGGAATGATGTCCAGCGAGACAGTATCTGCACGAGTTGCACGGCACATGGTGCGACACGAAGACCCTGTCGCCTACCTTGTACTTCGTGATGCCCTCGCCGACATGGACGATGTCCCCCGCGATCTCGTGGCCGAGCACGAGCGGGGCGCGCTTGATCCTGTACCACTCCATGACGTCGCTGCCGCATATGCCGCTCGCGACGACCTTGACCAGGAGCTCGCCCGGGCCAATCTCCGGCTTGGGCATCTCCTGTAGACGGACATCGCTGTTCCGGTAGTACATCGCCACGCGCATCTGCCACGACCTCGGACGAATCGGACTGGAGCGTCCTACTTCTTCTTCGAGAGCTCCTTGAAGAGCTCGTAGCCTTCCTTCGCGGTCGCGTTCTCGTGCACGATCTTCCTGACCGCCCTGATCATCGGCACCGGGAAGTCGGACTGCCAGATGTTCCGACCCATGTCGACCCCGACCGCGCCAGCGACGATCGACTTGTGCGTGAGCTCGAGCGCGTCCTTCTCGGTCATCTTGGGCCCGCCCGCGACCACTATGGGCACCGGGCAGCTCTCGACGACCTTCTCGAAGTGGTCGCAGTAGTAGGTCTTCACGATGTGCGCGCCGAACTCGGCTGCGAT
>Ga0315287_10000759_pt1 | contig 28712 bp, 14 predicted proteins | sample YL17G11_0_MG_FD_205037 | JGI IMG/M metagenome (GOLD analysis project Ga0315287, IMG submission 205037) | Sediment microbial communities from Yellowstone Lake, YNP, Wyoming, USA - YL17G11_0 | ecosystem: Environmental > Aquatic > Freshwater > Lake > Sediment | place: USA: Wyoming | collected...
CTGAGCGCCTCCGGCGGCACCTCCGGTCAGGTGCTGGGCACCGACGGTGCCGCGCTGCAGTGGCAGACGTCGGGTGGCGACATCACGGCGGTGACGACGGCGGCCGGATCGGGGCTGAGCGGCGGCGTGACGTCGGGCGACGCCGCGCTCTCGATAGCTGCTCTCGGCGTTACCAACGCGATGCTCGCATATAACGCGGTGGCCAGCGCCAACATCAGCAACGGGACCGTGACCTCGGACGACGTGGCGTTCAACTTCGCCCTCGGGCAGACCAAAGGCGGCGCTGCGGGGGACATCGACTGCATTGGCTGCGTGGGGACAGGCGATCTGGCCGACAGCGGGGTCACCCAAGGGAAACTCTTCGCGAGCGGCGCGGCCGCGAACGGCATGGTGCTCGGCACCGACGGCAGCGCGCTGCAGTGGCTGACGGCCGCGGTCGGCGACATCACGGGGATCACGACCGCGGCCGGCTCCGGTCTGAGCGGCGGCACGACCTCGGGCACCGCCTCGCTGTCGATCGCCGCGCTCGGGGTCACCAGCGGGATGATCGCCGACAACGCCGTCACCTCGGCCAAGATCCCGAACCTCGGCGTGACCGAGGCGGATCTGGCCAACGGCGCCGTCCTCCAGGGCAAGCTCTCGGTCTCCGGCGTCGCGTCCAACGGGAGATACCTGGGCACGACCGGCTCGGTGCTGCAATGGCAGGATGCCCCCGCCTACGAGCTGCTCCCCTTCGCCGACTCCTGGATGGGCACGGCGCCGGCGTTCAGCGTCGGCAACAGCGGCGTGGGGAGCACCACCGGTCCGGCGATCGAAGCCTGGAAGAGCGGCGGCTCGCAGGCAGCGCTCGTGGTTACCAACAGCGGTGGGACGGACGCTCTGGTCATCCAGGCCACGAGCACCTTGGGCGAGGTGTTCAGCGTCGATCGCGAAGGGGACGTGACCGCCCGCGGGGCGATCGTGGCCGACTCGCTCGACGCGAGCTCCCCCTCGACCGCCTCGTTCGCCGTTCGCGCCGCGAACGGCCAGTCCAACGGGATCGCCGTGACGGGTACCGCGGTGAACGGAGGCAGCGCGATCGCCATCTACGGCAAGAGCTCGGGATCGGGACTCGCCGGGAAGTTCGACGGCAACGTGACCGTCACGGGCAACCACAACGTCAGCGGAACCAAGAGCTTCGTCATCGACCACCCGCTCGACCCCGCGAACCGCGAGCTCTACCACGCGGCGATCGAGTCGAACGAGGTGCTGAACATCTACTCCGGCAACGTCACGACCGGCGCCGACGGATTCGCGGTGGTCGAGCTCCCCGACTGGTTCGAGGCGCTCAACACCGACTTCCGCTACCAGCTCACCTGCGTCGGGCAGTTCGCCCAGGCGATTGTCGAGCGGAGGATCGCCGGCAACCGCTTCACGATCAGGACCAGCACCCCGTCGGTCGACGTCTCCTGGCAGGTGACCGCCCGCCGCAACGACGCCTGGATGCGGGCGCACCCGTTCGAGCCCGAGCGCGACAAGGGCGAGGTGCAGCGCGGCTACTACTGGACGCCCGAGGTTTTCGGCGAGCCCGAACGGAAGCAGATGCACCAGGCGACCCACCCCGACCCGGAGCCGCCGGCGAGCTAGGCGCCTGCCGGAGCGAGCGGCGCCCGCCGCTTGCGGCGCTTCAGATCAGGTGGGCTCGGAGCGCCTTCGAGACGGCCTCGGACTTCGAGTGGACGTGCAGCTTCTCGTAGATCGAGCGAACGTGGGTGCGCACGGTATTGATCGTCACGCCCATCTCGTCACCGGCGCTCTGGTAGCCGTGGCCGTCGGCGAGCAGCGCCAGCAGACGCGTCTCGAGCGCCGTCATCCGGCACTCGAGCTTGAGCGGCGGCGCGACCGTGCGGAACAGCGCGATGACCTTCGCGGCGACCTCAGGCGACATCGGCGCCCCGCCCGAGGCAGCCTCGCGCACGTACTCGAGCAGGCGAGCGGGTGGCGTGTTCTTCAGGATGTACCCCGAGGCGCCGTTGCACAGCGACTCGAAGATGCGGCTCTCGTCCTCGAAGGCGGTGAGCATCAGCACCCGGCACGACGGGAAGCGCCGCAGCACCAGGCCCACTCCCTCGCTGCCCCAGGTCCCCGGCAGCTTGATGTCGAGCAGGACCACGTCGGGGGCGCGGTTGATCGGAGCGTGCAGCGCCTCCTCGAGCGAGCCGTAGGCGGCGGCGCAGGCGAAGCCGGGCGAGCCGTCGATCAGCACGCGGAACGCCTCACGCGTCCTGCGGTCGTCCTCGACGAGCGCCACGGTGAGGATGTCGTTGCCGGTCATCTCCTCGTGCCTGCCCTTCCGTTTCCGCCGGGTCTACCTATAGCAGCCCGGGCGCGCCGCCGCCTCGCATGTTCGTGCGATGCCGCGGCCGCGCTCACAGCGGCACCTCCAGGCGGACCGTCGTCCCGCCGCCTGGACGCGATTCGACCGCGAGCGTGCCGCCGAGCTCGGCGGCGCGCCGGGCCATGCTGGCGAGCCCCTGGCCGGTGGCGCTGCCGGCAGCCCCCGGCTCGGGCGCGGCAAAACCCCGCCCGTCGTCGGCCAGCGTCGCCCGCAGGCGGCCGTCCGCGAGCGCCAGCTCGAGGCGGACGTTGGTCGCGCCCGCGTGCCGGGCGGCGTTGTTGATCGCCTCCTTGAGCACGAGAAAGACGTGCCGGCGCTGCTCGGCGCCGAGCGGGACGCGCTCCATGGCGCCAGGTGCGACAAAGCTCCAGCGCACGCCCGCACCGGAGAACACGTCCTCGGCGAGGCGGCGCAAGCGCGCCAGCAGGCTCGCCAGGTCGTCGCGCCGCGGGTCGAGCGACCACGCCATGTCGCTCGACGCGGCGGCGAGATCGCGCGCGGTCGTGCCGATGTCGGCCAGCTCCCCCGCGGCAGCCGGCCCCGACTTGCGCCCGGCGACTTCCGAGAGGACCGCGATGCGCGACAGCGACAGGCCGAGCTCGTCGTGGAGATCCGACGCGATGCGGGAGCGCACCCGCGACATCTCGGTGATCCGGCGCACGCGCGCCCGGTACGCGGCAACGAGAGCGGCAGCGACGAGCGACGCGACGCCGGCGAGGAACCACCAGCGCCGCCAGACCGGCGGCGGAATCGAGAAGGCGACCGTCGCAATGTCGCTGGCGACACCGTCGCTGCGTACCGCCCGCAGGCGGAGGTGATAGCTGCCGGAGGAAAGGCCGGCGAGGTGAAGCCGGCGCTCCGCGACCGCGGGCGACCAGAGCTCGCCGCCGAGCGTGTACTGGAAGCGGAGCTGCTGTCCGGGCACGAAGTTGATCCCGGCGTAGGCGACCTCGAGGTTGCCGGCGCCGACCGGCAGGCGCCACGGCCCGACCGCGACCGCGCCGAGCTCGGGGACGGGCAGCGTCAGCCCGCCCGAGCGCACCTCGACGATCGCCAGGCGCGGCGGCGCGGGCGGCGCGGCCTGCGTCGGCCGCAGCCGCGACACGCCGGCCGAGGTGGCGAACCAGAGGTCGCCTGCGTCGTCACGGCACGCCGCCACCAGGTTGTTGTTGACGAGACCGTTGGCGGTGTCGAAGTGGGCGGTCACGCCGCCCGTCGGGTCGAGCCGGTCGACGCCCCGCCGGGTGCCGACGTAGATGCGGCCGTAGCGATCCTCGACGAGGCACATGACCCCGTCGCTCGCCAGGCCGTCAGCGCTGGTGAAGCGCCGCCACACGGGCCGCGCCGCCGCCGGGTCGTCCGTGCGCAGCAGTCCGGAGTTCATGTTGCCGACCCAGAGCATGCCGGTGTGATCGACGAGTAGCGCAGCGACGACCCCGCGGGGCAGGTCGGAGCCGGCGGGAAAGAGGTCACAGCGATCGCCGCGAAACCGTGCCACGCCGCCGGTCGGCAGGCCGACCCAGACCGCGCCGGTGGCGTCCTCCGCGAACGCCGTGGCGGCCCAGCCGGCCTGCCCGACGCCTATCCGGTCGCTGAGCTGGTGGAACGTCCCGGTGCTCCTCTCCCAGCGAACCAGGCCCACGCGGAAGACGCCCAGCCAGAGGTCGCCGCGCGAGTCCTCGAACAGGCGGAACGCCTCGTTGTCGCCCATGCCGTTGCGAGCGTCGTAGCGCGCGATCGGGTCGCGCGTGCCGAGGTCGGCGAAGCGAGCGGCCGCGGGGAAACGAAGCAGCGCGTCGCCGGTGGGCACCCACCACTCGCCGCGGCTGTCGCGCAGCGTGACCTGATTGGAGCCCCAGCCGAGGTACCGGATATCGGCCGGAAGGCGCCATCGCGCCGCCTCGACAGCGCCGCCCGTGACGTGGTGGATCGAGGTGCACGCGGGATAGCCGACGAGAAAGACGCCGCCCCCGCCGTCAGGCGCCACGGCGGCGATGCTCGCGGAGAGAAGCCCGTCGGCCGTGGTGATGCTGGTGAAGCCGGCCGCGTCGACGCGCATCAGCCCGAGGGAGTCCGTGCCCAGCCAGAGGTTGCCCATGCTGTCCTCGCCGACGCAGGTCACCGAGTCCACGAGCAACCCGGCATCGCGACCCACGCGGACCGGCCCGGCGGCACGGAAGGCATACAGGCTGCCGAGGGTGGCGCCCCAGACGGTACCGTCGCCGCCGGCCGCCAGGCTCCCCCAGCCGGCGGCCGGAACGCCGGCGAAGGCACGCCCGACTGCGGCGCTGCCGGGCTGCATCGCCTCCTGCTGCTCGAGCGTGATCGCGACGACGCCGCGCCCCGCCACCCAGAGCGTGCCGTTGCCGTCGACGAGCAGCGCCTCGACGGCCGAGGTCGGGTGCTCCGGATCGGCGAGCGGCGGGGCCGTGTACGTGACCCATCTCCCATCGGGGGCGCGCCGCAGCAGCTCGACCGAGGTGCCGACCCAAAGGCTGCCGTCGGCGCCCGCGGCCAACGCGTCCACCCCGTGGATCCACGTGGGCAGCCAGTGCAGCGGGGCATCGACGGCGGCGAAGCGGCGCCCGGCCGCGTCATCCCCCTCGAGACGGAAGAGCCGCTCGCCCGCCGCGACCCAGAGCGCGCGCGTGCGGTCCTCGACGATCGCGTTCACCCCGCGCGCGCCGGGCAGCGCGAACGGCTCGAACATGCGGCCGGCCGCGTCGCGCGTCGGCAACATGCGCACCAGACCGCCGTCGGTGCCGACCCAGATGGCGCCGCTGTGGTCCTCGAAGACGCTGCGCACGTTGGAGTCGGGCAGGCCGTCGCGCGTCGAGTAGCTGACGAACACGCTGCCGTCGAAGCGCGAGAGACCCGTGGCGGTGCCGACCCAGAGAAAGCCGCGCGAGTCGCGGTACACCGTGGTGATCCAGTCGCCGGCGAGTCCGTCGGCCGCGGTGAGCGCGTGCACCGCCAGTCGCTCGGCCGCCGCCGGCGCCGCGACGGCGGCGGCGAGGAAGGCCGCGAGGAGGGGGCGATGCAGTCGAGGCACGGGGCGTCTTTCGGTCCCCATTGTCGCACCCTCGCATGAACATGCGTTCTCGGCGCTCTCAGGTCTCCGTAGCGTCCTCTCATGAACGAGCTTCCAGGTGAGACGGCCGCGGTCCACGCCGCCCGTCCGCCTGGCCGCGCGCTTACGGAGGACCCGAGGCGCGCCTGGAGGACACGATGAGGATCCCAGCCACCGCCACCGCTCGCACCTTCGCCGCGATCGCCTGTGCGCTCGTGGCGGCCACCGCACTCGCCGGCTTCTCCGGCTCGGACGTCTTCCTGCCGATGGTGGGCAGGCAGGCCGGCGCCGGCACCTCGAACTGGTACACGACCGTCTGGATCCACAACCCGGGATCCCAGGTCGCCACGGCGCGGATCTACTTCCTCGAGCGCAACGCCGTCAACACCAACCCGCCGTGGGTCGACGTCATGATCGAGCCGGGCGACACCGAGGCGATCGAGAACGTCGTCGACACGCTGTTCCACAAGTCGGCGTTCGGCGCGCTGCGCGTCACCTGCCCGACGAAGCTGGCCGTCACCTCGCGGGTGTACTCCAAGGCCGCCGGCGCGGGAGAAAAGGACTCGGTCGGGCAGGACTTCGCCGGGGTGCCCGCCTCGTTCGCCATCGGCGCCGGCGAGAAGACGCAGGTTCTCGGCGCCCACCAGACGCTGCCCGGCGAGACCTCCGAGTGCCGGTACAACTTCGGCTTCGTCGAGACCACCGGGCGCACCGTCACCGTGCGCGTCACCGCCTACGACGGCAACGGGCAGAGCCAGGGCTCCAAGGACTACCAGGTGCGCGAGTACTCGCAGCGGCAGATGGCGTTCAAGGACCACTTCCCGACCGTCTCCACCGAGAACTCGCGGCTGGAAGCGGAGGTGATCTCCGGGACCGGCAAGGTGATCGCCTACGGCTCCATGATCGCCAACGGTTCGCAGGACCCGACCACGTTCGAGATGGCCTACCCGTCGCGGGTGCTGGCGGAGAACGCCGCGCCCGGGATCACCGGAATCACCGCGGGGCAAGGCCTGACGGGTGGCGGCACGTCCGGCGTCGTGACGCTCGACGTCGGCGCGGGCGAGGGGATCGTGGTCACCGCGGACGGGGTGTCCCTGGCGGCCGGCGGCATCGCGCCGGCGAAGATCCAGCCGTCGGGCACCGCGGGTCAGGTGCTGACGACGGTGGCTTCGGGCAGCCCGGCGCCGGGCGACGGCGCGACGGCGCTCGCCGGCACCACGGTCGCCTGGCAGCCGCTGCCGGCCGGCGACATCACGGCGGTCACCGCTGGAACTGGCTTGACTGGCGGCGGCACGAGCGGCGCGGTGACGGTTGGCATCGCCAACCAAGGCGTCGGCTCGGCACAGCTTGCCGACGGGGCGGTGACCGACGGCAAGGTCGCGTCCGGGATCGCGTACGCGAAGCTCTCTGGCGCTCCGACCGCGCTGCCGCCCAGCGGCGCGGCCGGCGGCTCGCTGGCCGGCACCTACCCCAACCCAGCGATCGCGGACAACGCAATTACGTCTGCGAAGATCCAGGACGGTCAGGTGGGAATGAACGAGCTCGCGGGCGATGCGGTGACGAGCGCCAAGATCGCCAACGGGACGGTGACCGGCGACGACGTGGCGTTCGACTACGCCGGCTCCACCTCGAAGGGCGGCGCCGCTAGCGATGTCGCGTGCACGGGGTGTGTCGCGGAAGCCGACCTCGCCGCCAGCTCCGTCTCCAAGACAAGACTCGCCGCCAGCAGCGGCGCCGCGGGACAAGTCCTGGGCACCGACGGCAGCGCGCTGGTGTGGCAGACGCCGGCGAACGGCGATATCACCGGGGTGACTACGGCGCCGGGCTCCGGACTCGCCGGCGGAGCGGCATCCGGCGAAGTCAGCTTGCGCATCGCCGAGGGAGGCGTGCTCACCTCGATGCTCGGCGAGGATGTGGTGATGTCGGAGAACATCTACGACGGTCAGGTGAAGACCGGCGACATCGCCAACAACGCGGTCACGAGCGCGCAGATCGCCAACGGGACGGTGACCGCCGACGACGTCGCGTTCAACTACGCTGGGGCCTCCTCCAAGGGCGGCGCCGCGACCGACCTCGCGTGCGCGGGGTGCGTGGCCGCGAGCGAGGTGGCGGCCGGCAGCAACGGTCAGGTTCTGACGACCAGCGCCGGTGCTGCCGTCTGGCAGACGCCAGCGGCCGGCGACATCACGGCGGTCAACACCGCGGCGGGATCGGGCCTCACCGGGGGCGTCACCTCCGGCGACGCCAACCTGGCGATCGCGAACGGCGGCGTCAGCAACGCCAACCTCGCTGATAACTCGGTGACCAGTGACAAGATCGCCAATGGCTCGGTGGGAACCTACGACATCGCCATGAACGCAGTCGGCCCCGCGCAGCTCAACGTCTCGGGCGGTCAGTGGGCCGGAAGCGTCATGGGCACCAACGGCACTGCGCTTGTGTGGCAGGACGACAGTCTGAAGCTGCCGTTCGCCAAGTCGGTCAGCGATCCAATTCCCTTTTCCGTCACTACAAGCGCGACGGCTGGCAAGGGCATTGGCGGGGAAGCAACGGGTTATGCCGGCCGCGGCGTTCAAGGTTACGCATCCGGGAATCTCAGCTCTGGGGTCTGGGGCGAGAGCCCGGGCGGAACCGGCGTCCATGGGTCCAGCGAAAGTGGCAAGGGGGTCTACGGGAACAGCAGCTCGTCCTATGGCGTCGAAGGCTATTCCGCAAGTAGCATCGCGGTGCGGGCCGTGAGTGGCGACACACAGGTGGCGTTGCAGGCGGTCGGGGCCGCCGGCGGCGTCCTCATCGACGCTTGGACGAGCAGTCGCCGCTTCCGGGTCGATGGCACCGGGAACGTCTACGCCGCAGGGAGCTTCAATCCCGGAGGCGCGGATTTCGCGGAGATGTTGCCGGCACGTGAGGGGCTCGAGCCAGGCGACGTACTCGCGATCGGTGCCGACGGCCGCCTGATCCGCAGCGTCGAGGCGTACCAGGCGAGCGTTGTAGGCGTCTATTCGACCGCGCCCGGCGTCATCGGCGGCGCCGGCGAGGGGCAGTCCACAGAAGACAAGGTGCCGCTCGCGGTCGTCGGCGTCGTGCCAGTCAAGGCCTCTGCCGAAAACGGTGCGATCGCACCGGGCGACCTGCTCGTCGCCTCGGGTATGCCGGGGCATGCCATGCGGGCCGGCTCGCGCACTCCGATCGGCTGCTTGCTCGGCAAGGCGCTGACTGGCCTGTCGGACGGTGCCGGCACCGTAACGATCCTGGTCATGGTCCGCTGAGTCACTGCTAGGGCCCTCGCGAACCCGTGCGGCCGCCCGCCCGCGGGGCAGCGAGTCGGCCATCCGAGAGTGAGGACACGATGAAAACGCAAACCACAGCTACCGCAAGCACTCTCGCCGCCATCGCCTGCGTGCTGATCGCGGCGACCGCTCCCGCGGGGTTCTCCGGGTCGGACGTTTTCCTGCCGATGGTGGGGAGGCAAGCCGGGGCCGGCACCTCCAACTGGTACACCACCGTCTGGATCTACAACCCGGGAGCGGAGTTCGCAACGGCGAGGATCTACCTCCTCGAACGCGGCACCGTCAATCTCACGCCGCCGTGGGTCGACGTCATGATCGAGCCGGGCGACACCGAGGCGATCGAGAACATCGTCGACACGCTATTCCACAAGCAGGTGTTCGGCGCCCTCCGAGTGACCTGCGCCACCCAGAAGCTGGCCGTGACCTCGCGGGTCTACTCCAAGGCCGTCGGCGCGGGCGAGAAGGACTCGGTCGGCCAGGACTTCGCGGGCGTACCCGCCTCGTTCGCGATCGGCGCCGGCGAGAGGACTCAAATTCTCGGCACCTACCAGACGCTGCCTGCCGCCGACTCGGAGCTGCGCTTCAACTTCGGCTTCGTCGAAACCACCGGGCACACGGCGAACGTGCGGGTACGGGCGCTCGACGGCAACGGCGCCGATCAGGGGTTCAAGGACTTCCAGGTGAGGGAGTTCTCCCAGCGCCAGGTCGCGTTCAAGGATCACTTCCCCACCGTCTCCACGCAGAACACCCGGCTCGAGGTCGAGGTGATCTCGGGCACCGGCAAGGTGATCGCCTACGGCTCCGGGATCGCCAACGCCTCGCAGGACCCGACGACATTCGAGATGGCCTACCCGCCGCGGGTGCTGGCGGAGAACGCCACGCCGGGGATCACCGGCGTCACGGCGGGGCAGGGCCTGACCGGCGGCGGCACGTCCGGTGCCGTGACCTTGGACATCGGCGCGGGCGCCGGGATCAGCGTGGCCGCCGATCAGGTCGCGATCGCCGCCGGCGGCGTCACCGAGGCGATGCTGGGAAACGGCAGCGTGACGACCTACAAGATCGCCAACAACTCGGTGACGAACACGAAGCTGACCCTGAACTCGGTCGTCACCGGGAACATCGTCTCGGGGTCGATCATCAAGGAGAAGCTGAGCGCGCCCGGCGGGACGAGCGGCCAGGTGCTGGGAACCACCGGCACCAACCTCGTATGGGTGGAGCCGGCGGGAGTGACCTTGCCGTTCGACCGCTCGATCTCGTCCAGCTCGCCGGCTTTCATGGTCGCCAATACCGGCGCCGGGGCGGGGCTCGTGGGCAGAGGCAGCGCCACCTGCTGTCCCGGTGTCCTGGGCGAGAACACCAACGGCGCCGGTGTCCTAGGCCTCAGCCACGTCTTCGGCTGGGGGGCCGTCGAGGCCGTGAACGACAGCTCGGTGACCAACGCCGCCGTCTTCAGCGGGAGCAACGCGAGTGGCAGGGTCTTTGTCGTCGACCAGGAGGGGGATCTCCTCAGCCTCGGGACAGTCACCGCCGGCCGCGGGGTCGTGGCTGTCGGCGGCACCGGCGCCGCCGGCACCTTTCTGGGCAAAGTCGGCGTGGCGGCGGCGAGCCCGATCGGGTCGGAGGTCTGCTCGATCACGAACGAGGGCGCCGGTCGCGCACTGACGCTGTGGGCGAACGCCGACACGTCGCTGTGGGCCAACAGCAACAGCGGGGCAGCGATCGACGCACGCAGCACGTCGGGGTTCGGCGTGACGGCGTCGAGCGCCGAGGACACCGGTGTCCTGGGCGTCGGCGAGCTGTTCGGCGTTCGCGGGGAGGGCGCGACCGGCATCTGGGGAGAGAGCGGGTACACCAACGGCATCGGCACCGCGGGCGTGGCGAACGGCGCGCTCGCGTGGGCGATCTACGGGGCGAGCAGCACGGGCGAGGCCGGGCACTTCGCCGGCAGGGTCGCGATCCTCGGCAACCTCAGCGTCAGCGGCGGCATCAGCAACTCCGTGATTGACCACCCGCTCGATCCGGCGAACCGCGTGCTGGTTCACGCGGCCGTCGAGTCGAGCGAGGTGCTCAACGTCTATTCCGGCAACGTGACGACCGACGACGAGGGCGTCGCGGTCGTGCAGCTCCCCGACTGGTTCGAGGCGGTCAACACCGACTTCCGCTACCAGCTCACCTGCATCGGGCGCTTCGCGCAGGCGATCGTCGAGCGGCAGATCGAGGCCAACCGCTTCACGATCAGGACGAACCTCGCCGACGTCGAGGTCTCGTGGCTGGTCACCGCCCGGCGCAACGACGCGTGGGTGCAGGCGCACCCGTTCGCCGCCGAGCAGGAGAAGACCGAGGCCGAGCGCGGTTACTACCTCACACCTGACGCTTTCGGCCAAGGAGAGGCGGCCGGCATCGAGTGGGCGACCCATCCGGCGCTGGCGCGGCGCGCCCAGAGGGAGCGCGCGCCGGCGCCACAGACAGGGTACTAGGAGGACAGGATGAATATGCGAACCACCATCACTGCCGGCCTGGTCGCCGCGGCCAGCGCCCTGCTCATCGCGGCGTCGAGTTTCGCCGGTTTCTCAGGCTCGGACGTCTTTCTCCCGATGGTCGGCCGCCAGGCGGGCGCCGGCACGTCGAGCTGGTACACGACCGTCTGGATCCACAACCCGGGGGCGGAGGTCGCCACCGCGCGGATCTACTTCCTCGAGCGCAACACCGTCAACACCAGCCCGCCGTCGGTCGACGTCATGATCGAGCCCGGCGACACCGAGGCGATCGAGAACATCGTCGACACCCTGTTCCACAAGACCGCCTTCGGCGCGCTGCGGGTCACCTGCCCGGCCAAGCTCGCCGTCACCTCGCGGGTGTTCTCGCAAGCGGTCGGTGCGGGGGAGAAGGACTCGGTCGGCCAGGACTTCGCCGGTGTGCCCGCCTCGTTCGCGATCGGCGCGGGCGAGAAGACCCAGGTCCTCGGGGTGTACCAGACGCTCCCCACCGCCGACTCCGAGTTCCGTTTCAACTTCGGCTTTGTCGAGACCACCGGCCACACCGTGACCGTCCGGGTGACGGCCTTCGACGGCAACGGCACCGACCAGGGGAGCGCGGACATCCAGGTGCGCGAGTTCTCCCAACGTCAGTTGGCCTTCAAGGACTACTTCAAGACGACCTCCACGGAGAACACACGGCTCGAGGTGGAAGTGATCTCGGGCACCGGCAAGGTGATCGCCTACGGCTCCGGTGTCGCCAACACCTCGCAGGACGCCACCACGTTCGAGATGACCTACAAGGACTCGCTGCTCGGCAGTGCAAACGTGCAACACGACGCCACGCTGACCGGCGACGGCACCGCGGCATCCCCGCTCGGGGTCGCCGATGCGAGCGTCGCGCCGGCGAAAATCCAACCTTCCGGCACTGCCGGCCAGGTGCTGATGACGGTGCCCGCGGGTACGGGTGGCGTGAGCGCGGAGGCCGCGACCCCGGCGGGCACCACGGTGGCGTGGCAGCCGCTGGCCAACGGCGACATCACCGCGGTGAAGACAGCGGCGGGCGGCGGGCTGGCGGGCGGCGCCACCTCGGGCGAGGCCAACCTCTTCATCGCGACGGGCGGCATCACCGGCGGCATGATCTTCGACGGCGTGATCACCCAGAGCAAGCTCGCCGCGGCCAACGGGAGTTGGGGCCAGGTGCTCGGCACCGACGGCAGCGCGTTACGTTGGCAGGCGGATGGTCTGAGTCTACCCTGGGAGGGAGTCTCTAATGCCGGTTCTAACAAAGCGGTGATGAAGGTGGGGACCTCTGGCTGGGGCACCGCCTTTGTCGCCGAAAACACCAGCTCCTGTGGCATAATCAGTGACGAGCCGCCGTGTGGCGCCATCCAGGGCAAGTCACACACCGGCATTGGCATCCGGGCCGTGACGGAGAGCTACAAGCCGGCGCTGCAGGCGGTCGGTCGAGCCGGGCCGAACGCCACCCTGATCGATGCTTGGGAGACTGAGTCCGGGAGCTCCGTCTTTCGCGTCGACGGCACGGGGAAGGTGTTCGCGAAAGGTGGTGTCGAAGGACAGTCGAGCAGCGGCATCGGTGTTCGCGCGGTGAGCGGCGGCAACCAGACTGCCCTCCAGGCAGTCGGCGGCGCGGGAGAATGGGCGACGCTGATCGACGCCTGGCCCGCAGGCTACGGAGGCGCGGCCTTTCGCGTCGACGGCAACGGGAAGACGTTCGCGAACGGTGGTGTCGAGGGACGGTCCGAAAGCGGCATCGCCGTTCGCGCGGTGAGCGCCGGCACTCAGGTTGCGCTCCAGGCCGTTGGCGGCGCGGGGGCGGGAGCTACTCTGATCGACGCTTGGCCGGAAGGCTACACGGGCCCTGCCTTCCGCGTCGACGGCACGGGAAAGGTATTCGCGAACGGTGGTGTCGATGGACAGTCGAGCAGCGGCATCGGCGTTCGCGCCGTGAGCGGCGGCAACCAGGTCGCGCTGCAGGCCGTGGGGAATCGCGGTCCCAACGCCACCCTGATCGATGCCTGGCCCACGGGGGTAGGGTACGCAGTGTTTCGCGTTGACGGCGTCGGGAAGGTGTTCGCCTATGGAGGCGTCGAGACGCCAGGCGCCGACTTCGCCGAGATGCTCCCGGGCCGCGAGGGCCTCGAGCCGGGCGACGTGCTGGCGATCGGCGCCGACGGCCGCCTGATCCGCAGCGTCGAGGCGTACCAGGCGAGCGTTGTCGGCGTCTACTCCACGGCGCCCGGCATGGTCGGCGGCGGTGGCGAGAGGCAGTCCAGGGAGGGCAAGGTGCCGCTCGCGGTCGTCGGCGTCGTGCCGGTCAAGGCCTCGGCCGAGAACGGCGCCATTCGGCCCGGTGACATGCTGGTCGCGGCCGCCACGCCGGGCCACGCCATGCGCGCCGGCTCCCGCACCCCAACCGGCTGCGTCCTCGGCAAGGCGCTGACCGGTTTGGCGGACGGCACGGGAACGGTGACGTTGCTGGTCATGGTCCGCTGAGCCCTGGAGCTGGCCCATGCCGGGCAACCGGTGACCGGCAACGGTTGCTATGCTCCGTACATGACCGGAGCTGACCGTTCCGATTGCGCCCTCTTGTCCCGCCGCGGGCGGCGGCTCGTCGAGCACCCGCCCGAGGCGGAGTACCTGCTCGAGCACTTCCGGCGCGCGGCGGAGGGCTACGACCCGGTGGCGCGGCCCGACGGCTACATCTCCCTGTGCATCGCCGAGAACAAGCTGGTCGCCGACCTGCTGCTGCCGAAGATGGCGGCGTGCCGCGCGGTGCCGGCGAGCGCGCTCGGCTACGACACGATGACCGGGTCGCTCGCGTTCAGGCGGCCGCTCGCTCGCTTCATGGGGCGGACGTTCCTCGGCCGCGCGCCGCTCCCGGAGCAGGTCGCGGTGCTCGCGGGGGCAGGCTCGGTGCTCGAGATCCTGCTCCACGCGCTCGCCGACCCCGGCGACGGCGTGCTGGTGCCGACCCCGAGCTACGCCGGGTTCTGGCCGGACTTCGAGACCCGCGACGAGCTCGCGATCGTCCCGGTGCACTGCGCGAGCGCCGACGGCTTTCGTCTTACCTCGGAGAGGCTCGACGCGGCGCTTGCGGCCGCCGGCCGGCCGGTGAAGGCGCTGGTCCTCACGTCGCCCAACAACCCGCTCGGGCGCGTCTACACGGCGGCCGAGGTGGAGTCGGTGGTGCGCTGGGCGGCGGGCACGGGCGTGCACCTGGTGGTCGACGAGGTCTACGCGCTGTCGGTGTTCGGCGACCGGCCGTTCACGAGCTGCACCAAGGTGCGGCCGTCGCTCGGCGACCGCGTGCACGTCGTCTGGGCGTTTTCCAAGGACTTCGCCGCCAGCGGGCTACGCTGCGGCGTGCTGCTCAGCGAGAACCAGGCGGTGATGCGGGCGGTCGAGGCGCTCGCCTACTGGGCGTGCTGCTCCGGCGACACGCAGCACGTTCTCGGCGCCCTCGTCGCCGACGACGCCTGGGTCGACGGCTACGTGTCCGCGATGCGTTCCCGCCTTGGCGCCGCCTACCGGCGCGTCGCTGCGGCGCTCGACGCGCAGGGGATCGCCTACCTGCCGTCCGAGGCCGGGTTCTTCCTGCTCTGCGACCTGCGCCCCTTCCTGCCCGCGCCGACGTGGGACGGCGAGCGCGCGCTGTGGCGGCGCCTACTCGACGAGGCCAACGTCAACCTGACCCCCGGCGAGGCGTGCCGCGCTGCCGAGCCCGGCTTCATGCGCCTGTGCTTCGCCGGCGTCCCGACCGACGTCGCGGAGCACGCAGTGCGGGCGATCGGCCGGGCCCTGCGCGCTTGATCACGCCCCGCTGAACCCTCGCCTCGACACGTGCGTACAACCCAGTGCGCATCGAGGGAGGGGTCCATGACCACGAGATTCGTCATCCACACCGCCACAGCGGCAGCGCTCGCGTTCGCCGCGGCCACCGCGCTGCAGGCGCAGTCGGTGACGCTGCCGCCCGACGGCAACAACCCGAAAGCGTCGGCGTCGCTGTCGATCGGACTAGTCGAGGTGAGCATCGCCTACAACAGCCCGAAGGTCACGGCGCCCGACGGCACGGACCGCAAGGGCAAGATCTGGGGGCAGTTGGTCCCGTATGGGATGGCCAACCTGGGGTTCGGCACCTGCGGCGACCAGTGTCCCTGGCGCGCCGGCGCCAACGAGAACACGGTGTTCTCGGTGTCCCGCGACGTCAAGATCGAGGGGCAGCCGCTGCCCGCCGGCTCGTACGGCCTGTTCATGATCCCGGGCCAGGACGAGTGGACGATCATCTTCTCGAAAAACTCGACATCGTGGGGCAGCTTCTTCTACGACTCCGCCGAGGACCAGCTCCGCGTCAAGGTCAAGCCGGTCGCCAGCGAGTACCACCACTGGCTGACCTACGAGTTCACCGACCGCGGGCTCGACAAGGCGACGGCCGCGCTGAAGTGGGAGCTGCTCGAGGTGCCGTGGACGATCACCGTCGACAATGCGGTGGACCTCTACGTCGAGAACCTGCGCCGCGAGCTGCGCACTTCGCCGGGGTTCACCTGGCAGGGGTGGGAGCAGGCGGCGCGGTTCTGCTTCGACAGGAAGACCAACCTCAAGGAGGGGCTGACCTGGGCGCAAGCCGCCGTGAGCCGGCAGTTCGTCGGGCAGGAGAACTTCACGACGCTGCGCACCCTCTCCGACCTGCAGGCGGCCAACGGTCTCGCCGCCGACGCCGAGAAGACCGACCAGAAGGCGCTCGAGCACCCGACCGCCGGGGTGATGGACCTGCACGCCTACGGCCGCCAGCTCATCGCCCAGGGCGAGAAGGAGAAGGCGCTCAAAGTGTTCGAGATGAACGCCAGGCGGCACCCGAACGTGTGGCCGGTCAACGTCGGCCTGGCGCGCGGTTACGCGGCGGTCGGCCGCACGCAGGACGCGCTCAAGGCCGCGAAGGCCGCTCTGGCACAGGCGCCCGACGACGTCAACAAGCGCAGCCTGACCACGATGCTCCAGGACCTGGAGGCCGCCGCGAAGGCGGGGAAGTAGGCGCTCCAGCAGGCACACCGGAGTCCGTGTAGGGGGCCAGCGTGCCTGGCCCCTTCATCGCTCGAAGCTCGCCGGGGTCAAGGGCGGAGGCAAGCTCCGCCTTTACATCTCGACAGCGGGCTCGGCCGGACGGCGCCCCGGCCTTTCTACTCGCCGGCCCAGGACTCGAAGAGGGCGATCGCCGCCGACACGGTGATCGCCGTGGCGATCGACAAGATCGCGACCGTGACCCCGCCGGCGCCGGCGGCCGCGGGCGAGACGAGCGTGCGGGCAAAGCCGGCGAGCTGCTCGGACAGCACCGGCCACGACGCCGCCGCCACCGCGACGGCGGCCACGGCGCAGGCGCCGAGCGCGATGCGCGTCATCACGGTGATCGGCCAGGCGGCACGCTCGATCGCGCGCCGGCGGCCGTCGCGGAGAAACTCCCGCCACACGCCACCGGCCTCGGGGAGCGGCTCGGCCGCAGCCACCGCCGCCTCCGCGCGCAGCGCCTCCGCGACCAGCGCCGCCTCGCCGCATGCGACGCACGAGCGTACGTGCGCCCGCAGCTCCGCCGGCCACGAGCCGGCCGCGACGGCTCGCAGGACCGCCGGCTCCCGTTCGCACGACTCGGTGCTCATCGCTCTCCCTCCTTCCGGGCATCCGGTGCCATCCCCCGCTCGCGCAGCAACACGGCGAGGCGCGAGCGCGCCCGCGACAGCATGACCTTGATACTCGCCGCCTTGACGTGCAGCGCCGCCGCGATCTCCCGGTGGCTCGACCCCTCGACGTAGGCGAGCCACAGCATTGCCCGCTCGCGCGCCGGCAGCGCGGCGAAGACGGCGCCGAAGTCGTGGCGCAGCTCGATCGGGGCGGCCTCCGCCGGCGACGTCGCCTGCTCGGCGAGCTCCGCCGTGTCGTGGCGCCGGCGCCGGTAGTGGTCGCGCAGCAGGTTGGTGGCGATGCGGAACAGATAGCTCCTGGCGTGGTCGTCGCTGCTCCCGACGAACCCCGAGCGGAGCAGCCGCAGGTAGGCCTCCTGCAGCAGGTCGTCCGCCAGGGTGCGGCTTCCCGAGACCCGCGCGAGGTAGCCGCGCAGCGCCGGCGCGGTGCGCTCGAACAGGGCTGCGAACGCCGCCTCGCCGAGCCCGGCGCGCGCCGCCGTCGCGGGGGCCTGCGACGGCCGGCCGCGGTCGCCGGCGGCGAGCTCCGCTCCCGTCTCGGTGTTCGGGACGACCAAGGAAGGCATCGTAGCCTACTGGACCTCTTCCGCCGGCCCGGTCTTCCCGTTGAACAGCCCCCAGCGTGCCGACAGCACATACGCCAGCGCCGACGAGGCCAGGAAGCCGAGACCGAGCGCCAGGATGATGCCGCCGAACACCGACATCGCGAAGGCGGCGCGCTCGGCCTGGTGAGGGTCGCCGCCGCGCAGCGCCCAGATCGCGCCGCCGACGAAGGCGAGCACGATGCCGGCCTGCGCCGAGCCGAGGATTCGGCGGTACGGCGCCGCCTTCTCCGCCGGCGGCGGCGTCAGGAATGCCCGGCCCGCATCGGAGCGCAGGTACTCGACGAGCTCAGGCGAGGTGCCGAACTTCTCGATCAGCCGCGTGTGGAGCTGGAGCCGCACCTCCGACTCGCGCATCAAGTGGCGGTTGGCGAGCACCGCGCGGACCACCAGAACGACGGCCGCGAACAGGCTGATCACCGCGAGACCCGGACCGAAGAACATCTCCATGTGGTGTCCCTCCTCTCGACCGGCCGGCGGGCGCGTCGCCGCGCCGCCGCCGTCACCCGTTATCACGCTCCAGCCTCGCGGTCGGTTAACAGGAGGAGCGAGCCGCTGCCCGTCGAAAGCCGCCGTCGCGGGAGTGGAGGCTCCCAGGTATGGCTCGTCTCGGATAGTATGGTGCGGGATCGGACAGACATGCCACTGGCTCCCGGACAAGGCTTTGGGGCCTTCGAGATCGTCTCGCGGCTGGGTGCGGGCGGGATGGGCGAGGTATGGCGGGCGCGGGACGAGCGGCTCGAGCGGGATGTGGCGCTCAAGGTGCTGCCGGCCGCCGCGGTCGCGGACGACATTGCGCGGGCGCGGCTGGTGCGCGAGGCGCGGATGGCGTCGAAGCTCAACCACCCGAACGTGTGCACGATCTACGAGGTCGGGGAGGCCGAAGGCCAGGCGTACATCGCGATGGAGCTGGTGGCGGGGCAGGCTCTCTCCGACCGGCTCGCCGCGGGCCGACTGAGCCAGGAGCAGGTGATCCGCCTGGGTCAGCAGATCGCGGACGCGCTCTCGCACGCGCACGAGCACTCCGTGGTGCACCGGGACTTGAAGAGTGCGAACGTCATCGTCACGCCGGAGGGACGGGCGAAGGTGCTCGACTTCGGCTTGGCGAAGCCGCTGCTGGGCAAGGAGCTGGAGGCGGCGACCACGTTGACCCAGGCGTCGCTCACCGAGGCGGGCGCAGTCGTCGGGACGCTGGCGTACATGGCGCCGGAGCAATTGCGTGGGCGGGCGGCGGACGCGCGCAGCGACGTGTGGGCGCTGGGGGTGGTGCTGTACGAGATGGCCGGTGGCCGCAGGCCGTTCGCTGGCGACACCGGGTTCGAGCTGTCTTCGGCGATCCTGAATCAGCCGCCGCGGGCGCTGCCGGCGGGGGTGCCGCAGCCGCTGGGGACGATCATCGAGCGGTGCCTTGCGAAGGAGCCTTCTCAGCGGTACCAGCGGGCTGGGGAGGTGCGGTCGGCGCTGGAGGCGCTACAGACGGGGAGCACGCCGGCGGCGTGGCCGGGGTGGCGGGCGATGCTGGTGGCCCATCGGTGGCCGGTGGTGCTGGCGGTGGCCTCGTCCGTGCTCGTCGTCGTTGCCGGTCTCGACGTCGGCGGCCTGCGCAGCCGGTTCCTCGGCGGGAGCAACGGCCGGTCGATCCGCATGGCTGTCCTTCCCTTCGCGAATCTCTCGGGCGACCCGGAGCAGGAGTACCTGTCGGACGGGCTGACGCAGGAGATGATCTCTCAGCTCGGGCGGCTGCACCCGGGGTCGTTGAGCGTGATCGCGCGCACCTCGGTGATGCAGTACAAGAAGAGCGAGACCCCCATCGACCAGATCGGGCGCGAGTTGGGCGTGGAGTACGTGCTGGAGGGGAGCGCGCAGCGCGAGGGCTCGCGCATCCGGATCACCGCGGAGCTGATCCGGGTGGGCAATCAGACGCAACTCTGGGGCGACATCTTTGAGCGGGAGATGTCAGGGATTCTCGCCTTGCAGAGCGACGTCGCCCGCAAGGTCGCCGAGTCGCTCGCCCTCAAGCTGCTGCCCGCGGAGCAAGCGCGCCTGGCGGGCGCGAAGACGGTCGATCCGGAGGTTTACGAGCTTTGCCTCAAAGGGAATTACCACCTGGGGAGGATGACAGCGGCCGATTTCGACACGGCCGAAGAGTACTTCCAGCGGGCGCTGGCGAAGGACCCGGCGTCTGCCGCTGCCTACGCGGGAATGGCGAATGTCTGGGTCGGCAGGCGGCAGATTATCGGGGCACCTGCTGCTGAGGCTGGCCAGAAGGCTAGGGCGGCCGCGCTCAAGGCCATCGAACTCGATGACAGCTTGGCGGAGTCACATTTGAGTCTCGCGAACGTGCTTGCCTGGACCGATTTGAACTTCCCCGACGCGGAGCGCGAGTACAAACGGGCCCTGGAACTTGACCCTGGCAACCAGGGTGCGAGGTGTACATACGGGCACTTCCTGATGATGCTCGGGCGGCCCGACGAGGCGCTGCCGCAGATCGAGCGCGCCGTGGCGCTCGACCCCTTGGACGTGGGTAACCGGCTGTTGTTTGCGAGCGACCTCATTCTCGCACGGCGCTACGACCAGGCGCTCGGACAGGCTAACGAGGTTCTCCGCAGGCAGCCAGGCAACTTCCTGGCTTCGGCCATGGTCTTCTTAGCCCAACATTTGAAGCAGCGGCACGCCGACGCTATCGCGGCCGCGGTGAACTACTACGCATCGGCAGGCTGGGGGGATGTCGCGGAGGCGCTCAAGCAGAGCTACGCCGAATCGGGCTACGCGGGAGCGTTGCGGCGGGCCGCCGAGGTGGAACTGACGAAGTACGGAAGCGTTGCGGTGTGGGATGCCGCGTGCAACTACGCGATGGCCGGAGACCTTGCGCGCTCGCTCGACCTGCTCGAGAGGGCCTACGAGGATCGGGAACCCAACCTACCATTCATCGGTTGCCTGCCCATCTTCGACGGCCTGCGCTCCGAGCCGCGCTTCCAGGCGCTGCTGCGGAAGATGAACCTGCCGGTGGCGCCGCCCGGCACGCCGCGCCCAACTGGAGCGACCTCGTGACGCTGCAGGTTGGCGCCCGGTTCGGTCCGTACCAGGTGCTTTCGCGCCTTGGCGCGGGAGGCATGGGGGAGGTGTGGCGGGCGCGCGACCCGCGGCTGGAGCGGGAGGTGGCGCTGAAGGTGCTGCCGGCCGCGGCGGTTGCTGTCGACACCGCGCGGGCGCGGCTGCTGCGGGAAGCGCGGATGGCCGCCAAGCTCAACCACCCGAGCGTGTGCACGATCCACGAGGTGGGGGAGGCGGAGGGTCAGGCCTACATCGCCATGGAGCTGGTGGCGGGGCAGAGCCTCGCCGATCGCCTCGCCGCGGGGCGGCTGCCGATGGAGCAGGCGATCCGGCTGGGTCAACAGATGGCGGACGCGCTCGCGCACGCGCACGAGCACTCCGTGGTGCACCGGGACTTCAAGGCGGCCAACGTCATCGTCACGCCGGAGGGACGGGCGAAAGTGCTCGACTTCGGGCTGGCGAAGCCGCTTGTGGGGCGGGACCTGGAGGCGGCAACCACGCTGACGCAGGCGTCGCTGACCGAGGCCGGCGCGGTCGTCGGGACGCTGGCGTACATGGCGCCGGAGCAGTTGCGGGGAAAGCCGGCGGATGCGCGCTCGGACGTCTGGGCGCTGGGGGTGGTGCTGTACGAGATGGCGGCGGGGAAGCGGCCGTTCGCCGGCGAGACCGGATTCGAGGTGTCGTCGGCGATCCTCAACCAGCCGCCGAGGGCGCTGCCTGCAGGTGTACCTCCTCCTCTTGCCGCCATCATCGAGCGGTGCCTGGCGAAGGAGCCGGCGCAGCGGTACCAGCGGGCGGGCGAGGTCCGATCGGCGTTAGAGGCGCTGCTCACCGGTAGCGCGCCGGCTGCGTGGCCGGGGTGGCGGGCCAGCCTCGCCACCCATCGCTGGCCGGTGGCGCTGGCGGTGCTGTCGTCAGCGCTCGTGATCCTCGCCGGATTCGACGTGGGCGGGATTCGCAGCCGGGTGCTCGGGCGGGGCAACGGCGGCGGGCGGGCGATCCGGATGGCGGTGCTTCCCTTTGCGAACCTGTCGGGAGACCCGGAGCAGGAGTACCTGTCGGACGGGCTGACCCAGGAGATGATCGCGCAGCTCGGGAGGCTGCACCCGGAGACGTTGAGCGTGATCGCGCGGACCTCGGTGATGCGGTACAAGAAGAGCGAGACGCCCATCGACCAGATCGGGCGCGAGCTCAACGTGGACTATGTGCTGGAGGGGAGCGCGCAGCAGGAGGGGAGCCGGGTACGAATCACGGCGGAGCTGATCCGGGTGAAGGGCCAGGCGCAGCTCTGGGCGGAGGTGTACGAGCGGGAGCTGGCGGGGATCCTGGTGCTGCAGGCGGACGTGGCGCGGAGGGTGGCGAGCGCGCTGACCCTCAAGCTGCTGCCGTCCGAGCAGGCGAGGTTGATCCAGGTCCGTCGCGTCAATCCCGAGGCCCACGAAGCCTACCTCAGGGGCAACCACCACTGGATGCAGGTGACTCCCGAGAACCTCGAGATCGCCGAGAAATACTTCGAATTGGCCCTCGAGAAAGATCCCGCCTACGCGCCGGCATACGCCGGTCGCGCCTGGGTCTGGCTTGTCCGCAACCAGTGGGGCCTCACGCCGCCTGGGGTGGCGGGGCCAAAGGCCAAGGCCGCCGCCCTGCGGGCTATCGAGCTGGATGGGACCCTTGCCGGCGCCCACGAGGTTCTGGCCGAGGTCAGATGGCTGATGGATTGGGATTGGGACGGCGCCTGGGGAGCCTTCAGGCGGGCCATCGAGCTCAATCCCAACGTCGCGACCGCCCAGGCGATGTACGCCCACTTCCTGCAGATCATGGGGCATGGCGAAGAAGCCCTGGGTCGCAGCAAGCGGTCCACCGAGCTCGACCCGTTCAATCCGCTTCTTCATGGCTGGTATGCGTTCGTCCTTCACGCGCAGCGGCGCAACGACGAGGCCATCGAAACGGCCAGAGTAGCCTTACGTCTTCAGCCAGGCGAGTACGTCGCCTTGGGCGCACTCTGGTTATCGTTCGATAGGAAGGGGATGAAGAAAGAGGCCTTCGAGTCCGCCAGAGCGTACGTCAACGTCGCGTACAACGATTCCAGGGTCGGTACGGCGCTCGAGGAGGGCTACACGCGGGGAGGGTACGCCGAGGCCATGAAGCGCACGGCCGAAGCCCTGATCGCCCGCCTTCCTGGGTCTTTCGTGCTGCCCAGCGAAATCGCGTCCTTCTATGCTGTGGCCGGGGAGAGCGAGAAGGCCGTCGAGTGGCTCGAAAAGGGCCTGGACCCCCATGATCCGGTCATGCCCTACATCGGCGTCTTTCCGATTTACGACGACCTCCATGCGAATCCCAGGTTCCAGGCGTTGCTGCGGAAGATGAACCTGCCGGTGGCCTCGCCTGCCGGCACACCGGGCCCAACGGGAGCGGCGCCGTGACCCTGCACGCCGGCACGCACGTCGGGCCGTTCGAGGTTCTCTCCTCACTCGGTGCTGGTGGGATGGGCGAGGTCTACCGAGCGCGTGACCCGCGGCTGGAGCGCGAAGTGGCCCTGAAGGTCCTGCCGGCCCACGCGCTGGCGGACGACACTGCACGGGCCCGCCTGCTGCGCGAGGCGCGGATGGCCTCGAAGCTGAACCACCCGAACGTCTGCACGATCTACGAGGTCGGGGAGGCCGAGGGCCAGACCTACATCGCGATGGAGCTGGTGGCGGGGCAGGCGCTTTCCGATCGTCTCGCGGCGGCGCGGCTGCCGATGGAGCAGGCGATCCGGCTGGGGCAGCAGATGGCGGATGCGCTGGCGCACGCGCACGAGCACTCCGTGGTGCACCGGGACTTCAAGGCGGCGAACGTGATCGTGACGCCGGAGGGGCGGGCGAAGGTGCTCGACTTCGGGCTGGCGAAGCCGCTCGTGGGGCGCGACCTGGAGGCGGCGACGACGCTGACGCAGGCATCGCTCACCGAGGCGGGCGAGGTCGTCGGGACGCTGGCGTACATGGCGCCGGAGCAGTTGCGTGGCAAGCCGGCGGACGCGCGCAGCGACGTGTGGGCGCTCGGTGTCGTGCTCTACGAGATGGCGGCGGGGAAGCGGCCGTTCGCGGGCGAGACCGGATTCGAGGTGTCGTCGGCGATCCTGAGTCAACGCCCGAGGGCGCTGCCGGCCACCGTACCTCCGGCGCTCGCCACCGTCGTCGAGCGCTGCCTGGCGAAGGAGCCTTCTCAGCGGTACCAGCGGGCTGGGGAGGTGCGGTCGGCGCTGGAGGCGATGCTCAGTGGGAGCGCGCCGGCTGCGTGGCCGGGGTGGCGGGCGAGCCTCGCCACCCACCGCTGGCCGGTGGCGCTGGCGGTGGTGTCGTCGGTCATCGTCATCCTCGCCGGTCTCGATGTCGGCGGGTTGCGCAGCCGGCTGCTCGGGCGGGGTAATGGCGGCGGGAGGGCGATCCGGATGGCCGTCCTGCCGTTCGCCAACCTCTCCGGCGACCCGGAGCAGGAGTACCTCTCCGACGGGCTGACGCAGGAGATGATCGCGCAGCTCGGGCGGCTGCACCCGGAGACGTTGAGCGTGATCGCGCGGACGTCGGTGATGAGGTACAAGAAGGCCGAGACGCCGATCGACCAGATCGGGCGCGAACTCGGCGTCCAGTACGTGCTGGAGGGGAGCGCGCAGCGGGAGGGGAGCCGGGTGCGGATCACGGCGGAGCTGATCCGGGTCGGAAACCAGACGCAGCTCTGGTCGGAGAGCTTCGAGCGGGAGATGTCCGGCATCTTGGCGTTGCAGAGCGACGTCGCCCGCAAGGTCGCCTCGGCGCTGGCGCTCAAGCTGCTGCCGGCCGAGAAGACGAGCCTGGCCAACGTCCGCGGCGTCAACGCGGAGGCGTACGACGCGTACCTGAAAGCCGCCGCCCACTGGGCCAGGCTGACGCCGCAGGGCCTCGACACTGCCGAGCACTACCTCACCGTGGCGCTGGAGAAGGACCCGGGCTACGCGCGGGGCTACGCCGGGATGGCCCTGGTGTGGGCGTGTCGCCAGCAGATGGGCCTCGCGCCGCCCCGCGAGGCCGGGCCGAAGGCACGAGCGGCAGCGCTGCGCGCGGTGGAGCTCGACGACTCGGTCGCCGAGGCGCACTTCGCCCTTGCGAACATCCTCACTTGGACCGACTGGGACTGGCCGGCGGCCGCGCGCGAGTGGGAGCGGGCGATGGAGCTCGGCCCCGCGGACGCCGTCAGCATAGCGGGGTACTCCCACTACCTGACGATCGTGGGACGGCGCGACGAGGCGATGCGGCAGATCGAACGCGCGATCGAGCTCGACCCGTTCAACGCCTTGATCGTGACCTTGTACGCGGCCGATCTCTACTTTGCGCGCCGGTACGACGAGGCGGTCGCCCAGGCCCGCAAGGCGCTGGCCATGCAGCCGGACGCCCCGGCGGCCCTGAGCGCGCTCATCCCGGCCCTGCACGCGACGAACCGGCACGACGAGGTGATTGCCGTCGCCATGAAGCTATATTCCGGTTGGTACCCCGACGTGGGGAAGGCGCTCGAGCAGGCATACGCCGGGCGGGACTACGCCGGTGCGTGGCGCCGAGCCGCCGAGCTCGAGGCGGCGAGGCACGGCGGGGAGCCCGGCGCCGCGTTGGACATCGCACAGAACTACCTGTTTGCCGGAGACACGACGCACGCCCTCGACTGGCTCGAGAAGGCCTACGGTGACCACGAACCCAGTATGGCGTACATCGGTTGCGTTCCGCTCTGGGATTCTGTGCGCTCCGACCCGCGCTTCCAGGCTCTGCTGCGCCGCATGAATCTCGCTCCCGCCGCTTCGTCTCGCTGAGGCGGTTCGCCCGCCGGTAGAGGGGCGTAGGATTCGGGCGTGTCAGACGAGCGTGTTCCCGGACCGGCACCTACCTACGACCTGAGGGAGCTGGGCGAGGGGCTGGCGATCTACGAGCGTCTCGACCGCCTTGCGGAGCGCTTCCTCGAGCTGGCCGAGACCGAGGTCGGCGGCGCGTTCTCACGCGTGCCGGCGTTCGTTGCGCGGGCGATGCAGGACGACGGCCGGGGCGACGAGCTCTACCGGCGCACCACGCGCGAGCGTTACCTGGTCGAGCTGCTGGCCTGCGTGGTGATGGGGCGGCAGTTCTGGCCTGAGTTCGCGGCGCGTCGCGACACCGTGCTGATCCTACCCGACTGCCTGCGCCGGCAGGGCGGCGAATGCAAGCGGAAGAGCACGCGGTTCGGCACCCGCTGCACGGCCTGCGATCCCGAGTGCGCCATCTGCCGGATGACGATCGCCGCCGCCCGGCATGGCGGGGCGGCGTACTTCGCCGACATGGATCACGAGAAGCAGTTCCGGGCGCTCCTGCGCGGGCCGTACCGCGACCTCTCGGTGCTCGGGGTAGCCTGCATCTGGATGCTGGCCAGCGGCATGCGCGCGGCCGAGGCGGCCGGCGTGCCGAGCCAGGGGGTGCTGCTCAACTACTGCGGCTGCGAGCACTGGTGCGACGAGCCGATGGTCACCGGCGCGGTCGTCGAGCGGGTCGAGGCGATCCTGGCCGCCAAGGCTGCGGCAACGTCGGGGGCGTGATCAGCCCGGCCGTCAGACCCGCGGGTGACCGCGGCGGTGTTGTTGTAGGAGGGGCGGCCCCGCCCCGAATCGTGGGACGCGCAGGCGCGGCGAGGTCGCGACAAGAATGTCGCTCCTACGGGTTGTGCCGTGGCCCAGGTGTGGCAGGATGCGCGCATGAGCATCGTCGAGTACGCGCCCAGGTTCTCGGCCGGCGCGGCGGCCGCGCTTGCCAGCCGGCTGTTCGGCGTGGACGGCCACGCGCACGAGCTGCCGAGCGAACGCGATCAGAATTTCCGGATCGACGCCGCCTCCGGCGAACGTTTCGTCCTCAAGATCGCCAACGCGCGCGAGGACATCTCGATGCTGGATGCCCAGGCGGCCGCGCTCGCGCATGTCGCCGAGCACGCGACCGGCGTCGCGTGCCCGCGCGTGGTTGCGAGTCGGGCGGGACGCTCCATCGAGTCCGTCCAAGGCGCCGACGGCCGCGAGCACCTCGTCCGCCTGCTCACCTGGCTGCCGGGCGTGCCGCTCGGCTCGACCAACCCGCATACGCCGGCGCTACTCGCCGACCTCGGCCGTTTCATGGGCTCACTCGACCGCGCGGTCGCCTCGTTCGACCACGCGGCGGCGCACCGCGAGTTCCACTGGGACCTCGCGCGCGCCGCGGCGGTGATCCCGCCGCTGCTCGCCGAGATCGACGGCGACCAGAGGCGCGCGCTGGTGGAGCGGCTGCTCGCCCGCTTCGCGGCGGCGACGCTGCCGCGCCTCGCGGCGCTGCGCCATGGTGTGGTCCACAACGACGCCAACGACTACAACGTGCTCGTCGGCGGCGGCGGGGACGATCTGCTCTCGCGAAACCAGAGCGTCGTCGGCCTGCTCGACTTCGGCGACATGGTGCACACCGTCGTCGTGGCGGAGGCCGCGGTCGCCGCCGCCTACGCGCTGCTCGGCACGGGCGACCCGCTCGCCGCCGTGTGCGCGGTCGTCGCGGGGTACCACGCGGCGAGCACTCTCGCCGAGGACGAGATCGCCGTCCTGTGGGACCTCGTCTGCATGCGGCTGGCGATGAGCGTCTGCCACGCCGCGCAGCAGCGGCGCGCGCAGCCGGGCAACGAGTACCTGTCGATCAGCGAGGCGCCGGCGTGGGCCGCACTGGAGGCGCTGGCCGCGATCCACCCGCGCCTCGCGCAGTACGCGCTGCGCGACGCCTGCGGCCTGCCACCGTGTCTGCAGGCGGTGGCCGTCGAGCGCTGGTTGCGCGCGCGGGCGGGGCGCTGTGCGCCTGTCGTCGGCGTCGCGCTCACCAGCGAGGCGGTGCACCGGGTCGACCTCTCGATCGGCAGCCCGCTGCTCACGTCGGAGCTGCTGGCACGCGGCGACGCGCACGCGATCGGCGCGGCGATCGCGGCCGACGTTGCCGCCGCCGGCGCCGGCGTCGGCGCCGGCGGCTACGCCGAGGTGCGGGCGATCTACTCCGGCCCCCAGTTCGCCACCGACGGCAGCCCGACCGGCGAGCGCCGCACCGTCCACCTCGGCGTCGACCTGTTCGTGCCGCCCGGCACGCCGGTGCTCGCGCCGCTCGCCGGCACGGTGCACGCGTTCCACGACAACGCCGAGCGCCACGACTACGGCCCGGTGGTGATGCTGCGCCACGTCACCGGCGACGGCACGCCCTTCTTCACGCTGTACGGGCATCTCTCCCGCGAGTCCCTGGCCGGGAAGACGCTCGGAGCGCCGGTCGCCGCCGGCGACCAGATCGCCACGGTCGGCGCGCCGCCGGTCAACGGCGACTGGCCGCCGCACCTGCACCTGCAGCTCATCGTCGACCCGCTCGAGCTCGGCGTCGACTTCCCCGGCGTCGCGGCGCCGAGCCGGCGCGGCGTCTATCTCTCCCTGTCGCCGGATCCCAACCTCCTGCTCGGCATCCCGGCGGACCGTCTGGCGCCGCCGGCGCCGAGCCGCGAGCGGACGCTCGCCGAGCGGCGCGATCTCATCGGCCGCAATGTCAGCATCTCCTACCGCCGCCCGCTCAAGATCGTCCGCGGGCTCGGCGCCTACCTGCTCGACGACGACGGCCGCGCCTACCTCGACTGCGTCAACAACGTCGCCCACGTCGGCCACTGCCACCCGCGCGTGGTCGCCGCCGCGGCGCGCCAGGCTGCGGTGCTCAACACCAACACGCGCTACCTGCACGACTCGATCGTCGAGTACGCGCGCCGGCTGACCGCCACGCTGCCCGGACCGCTGTCCGTGTGCTTCTTCGTCAACTCGGGCAGCGAGGCCAACGACCTCGCGCTGCGGCTGGCGCGCACTGCGACCGGCCACCGCGACGTGATCGCGCTCGACGTCGCCTACCACGGTCACACCCAGGCGCTGATCGACGTGAGTCCCTACAAGCACGACGGCCCCGGTGGCCGCGGCCGGCCGTCGCACGTCCAGGTCGTGCCGATGCCCGACCCGTACCGCGGCCCGCACCAGGGCTACGGCGCCGAGGCGGGGCGCGCCTACGCCGAGAACGTCGGCCACGCGATCGCCGCCATTCGCGAGCTCGGTCGCGAGCCGGCGGCGTTCATCTGCGAGTCG
>Ga0315287_10000760_pt1 | contig 28705 bp, 34 predicted proteins | sample YL17G11_0_MG_FD_205037 | JGI IMG/M metagenome (GOLD analysis project Ga0315287, IMG submission 205037) | Sediment microbial communities from Yellowstone Lake, YNP, Wyoming, USA - YL17G11_0 | ecosystem: Environmental > Aquatic > Freshwater > Lake > Sediment | place: USA: Wyoming | collected...
GTGCGCGTAGCGAAGCGCAGCGGACTGCAGTTGGACAAGTAGGCGAGGAGACAACGCGATGTCGAGGTTGACGGAAACATACGCGGCCGAAGTGGTGCCGGCGCTGCTCAAGCAGTTCGGCTACACGTCGACCATGGCCGTGCCGCGGGTGACCAAGGTTGTGGTCAACATGGGTATCGGCGACGCGATCCAAGACGGCAAGGCCATGGACGCGGCGGTCGAGGAGCTCGCGGGGATCACCGGCCAACGGCCGACGATCACGAGGGCGCGGAAGTCGATCGCGAACTTCAAGCTGCGCGAGGGGATGGCCATCGGCTGCTGCGTGACGCTGCGCGGGAAGCGGATGTACGAGTTCCTCGAGCGCTTGATGAACCTAGCGCTTCCTCGCGTTCGCGACTTTCGCGGCGCCAACCCCCGCGGGTTCGACGGTCGCGGCAACTACACGCTCGGCGTGCGCGACCAGTTGATCTTCCCCGAGGTGAGCTACGCCAAGGTGCAGAAGGTCAAGGGCATGAATGTGTGCATCGTGACGACGGCCAGGACTGACGAGGAAGCCAAGGCGCTTCTCGCGGGCTTAGGCATGCCGTTCCGTAAGAACTGACACGGGAGGATGTGAACGTGGCCACGTCGGCATGGGTCGCCAAGACCAACAAGAAACCTAAGTTCGCGGTACGCGCTTGCAGTCGCTGCAAGCGGTGCGGGCGGTCGCGGGGCTTTCTCCGCAAGTTCCAGCTCTGTCGCATCTGTTTCCGGAATCTCGCGCTCGAAGGCGCGCTCCCGGGCGTCACCAAGGCGAGCTGGTAGGAGGTAAGAGATGAGCATGACTGACCCGATCGCCGATCTTCTGACGCGCATTCGCAATGCACAGGTGGCCAAGCACAAGACCGTGGACGTGCCGGCCTCGAGGATGAAAGTCGCCATCGTGACCATTCTCAAAGACGAGGGGTTCGTCGACAACTTCAAGCTTGTCGCGGCCGACGTGCAGGAGGCGATCCGCATCCAGCTCAAGTACGGCATCGGAGGCGAGCGCGCGATCCAAGGGTTGGAGCGTGTCTCGCGTCCGGGGCGCCGGGTGTATTGCGGCAAGGATGAGATCCCCAGGGTCCTGGATGGCCTCGGACTCACCATCCTCTCGACGCCGAAGGGTGTCTTGACGGGAAAGACCTGCCGCCGCCTCGGCGTCGGCGGCGAAATCCTTTGCAACGTTTGGTAGCCGGAAAAGAGGAAGCACGTCATGTCGCGTATCGGTAGATTGCCGGTCCCCTTGAACGACGGCGCCAAGGTCGAGATCCTCGGCCGCACCGTGACCGTCAAGGGGCCGAAGGGCTCGCTCTCGCAAGAGTTGCCGGGTGGTATCAACGCGGAGATCGCCGACGGGAAGATCCTGGTCAAGCGCCGCGACGATTCGAAACCGCAGCGTGCGCTTCACGGTTTGACCCGCGCCTTGCTGAACAACGCGGTCGTCGGCGTGACCAAGGGTTTCAGCAAGGATCTCGAAATCCAGGGCGTCGGCTATCGCGCGCAGGTCGCGGGGACGACCGTCAGCTTTACCCTGGGCTACACGCACCCCATCGAATTTCCGATCCCGAGCGGGATCCAGATTGCGATCGAGAAACAGACAAAGCTCACCGTGACCGGAATCGATCGCCAGCAGGTCGGCCATGTTGCCGCCAAGATCCGTTCGCTCCGGCCCCCCGACGTGTACAAGGGGAAGGGCGTGCGCTACGCAAACGAGCAGGTTCGCAAGAAGGCCGGCAAGACCGGCGCGAAGTAGGCCGGGGAGGACGCTATGCAGAAGTCGATCGACAGAGACGCCATCCGCCGCCGCATCCGCTACCGGATTCGGAGGAAGGTGTCGGGAACCGCGGAAAAGCCGCGGCTCGCCGTGTTCCGCAGCGACAAGCATATTTACGCGCAGGCGATCGACGACGGTTCCGGCCGAACGATCGCGCACGCGTCGAGTCTCGACGCCGATCTGAAGGGCAACGTCAAGCGGGGCGGTAACGTCGACGCGGCGAAGGTCGTCGGCGGCGCGATCGCCGCACGCCTCAAGGACAAAGGGATCGAGGACGTCGTCTTCGATCGTGGCGGATACCTCTACCACGGGCGCATCAAGGCTCTGGCCGACGCGGCGCGCGAAGCCGGTCTCAAGTTCTGAGGAGGATGAAGTGTCCGAAATGAATCGCGACTCCGTGGGCGAGCTCAAAGACCGCGTCGTCCACATCAACCGCGTGACGAAGGTCGTCAAGGGCGGAAAGAACTTCTCCTTTTCGGCGCTCGTCGTCGTCGGGGACGGAAATGGATGGGTCGGCTTTGCCTCCGGCAAGGCGCGCGAGGTCCCGACGGCGATCAGCAAGGGCGTCGAGAGGGCGAAGCGCAACCTCTGCTTCATTCCGCTCCAAGGCACGACGATCCCCCATGCGGTTGTCGGGCGATTCGGTTCGGGGCAGGTGCTCCTGAAGCCGGCGTCTCCGGGAACGGGTGTCATCGCCGGAGGCGCCGTGCGCGCCGTGCTCGAGTCCGCGGGCGTGCAGGACATCCTGACGAAATCGTTGGGGAGCGCGAATCCGCAGAACGTCGTGCGCGCCACGATCGCCGGGCTGAAGACGCTTCGCAATGCCGAGCAGGTCGCAAAGCGCCGGGGCAAGGAACTGCACGACCTCGACAGGAGTGGGGCGTCATGAGCGCGAAGAAGGTCGCGGGAAGCGGCAAAACCATCAGGATCCGTCAGGTGCGCAGTGGCATCGGTTTCGACAAGACCCAGAAGGCGACCCTGCGCGCCCTCGGTCTGGTCAGGATCGGGCGCGTCCGCGAGTTCCCGGACAACCCGGCGATTCGGGGAATGGCCGCCAAGATTTCGCATCTCGTCGTCATCGAGAAGGACTGAGGACTCGATATGAAGCAAAACGCACTCAAGCCGACCCCCGGGTCGCGCAAGAACCGGAAACGCGTCGGTCGCGGGCCCGGGTCGGGCAGCGGGAAGACCTCCGGCCGCGGCGAGAACGGCCAGAAGTCGCGAAGCGGCTACTCCCAGAAGAGGGGCTTCGAGGGCGGTCAGATGCCGCTCAAGCGTCGCGTCCCGAAGCGCGGCTTCACCAACATCTTTCGGATCGAGTATCGGACCGTCAACGTCGACCGTCTGAACGAACTTCCGGCCGGAAGCGACGTGACGCCGGAGTTCCTCCAGAAGATCGGACTCCTTCGCAAAGGCAAGAGCCCGGTGAAGGTCCTGGGGAACGGCGAGTTGACGATCGCGCTCACCGTGCGGGCGCACAAGTACACAGGTTCCGCGGTGCAGAAAATCGAAGCGGCCGGCGGCAAGGCCGAGGTGATTTCCTGACGCCCCCGTGGGCGAGGGACTCTTCACGATGATTCAGAGCTTTAAGAACATTTGGAACATCCCTGAGTTGCGTCGGCGCGTGCTTTATACGCTCGGGCTTCTCGCCATCTACCGCGTCGGCGGGCACATCCCGACCCCGGGCATCGACAACGCGGCCCTGCTGCGGCTGTTCGAGTCTTCCGCCGGGTCGATCTTGGGGTACGTCGATCTCTTTGCGGGGGGCAATTTCAAGCGCTTCACGGTCTTCGCGCTCGGGATCATGCCTTACATCACCGCGTCGATCATCCTCCAGCTGTTCACGGTCATCTGGCCCTACCTCGAGAAGCTCAGCAAGGAGGGCGAGGCCGGACGGCGGAAGATCACGCAATGGACGCGATACGGCACCGTGATGCTGTCGTTCGTCCAGGCGTTCGGTGTGGCGAAGTGGCTTGAGTCGGCGAGCGCTTCGGCGGGGGTCGGTCAAATCGTTCGCCACCCCGGAATCGGTTTCGAGCTCATGACCGTGGTCACTTTGACCTCGGGTACGGCCTTCATCATGTGGCTGGGCGAGCAGATCTCGGAACGCGGGATCGGTAACGGGATTTCGCTGATCATCTACGCCGGCATCGTGGTCGGGTTCCCGAACGCGGTCGTCAGGACGATTCAGGACTGGATGAGCGGGTCGATCAGCCCGATTGTGATCGGACTGCTCGTGATCCTCATGGTGCTGGTCGTCGCCGCGATCGTCTACGTCGAGCGCGCCCAGAGGAAGATCCCGATCCAGTACGCGCGGCGGGTCGTCGGCCGGCGGGTTTACGGAGGGGCCTCGACCTATCTGCCCCTGCGCGTGAATACGGCAGGCGTGATCCCGGTGATTTTCGCTTCGTCGATGCTCGCGATCCCTCAGACGGTCGGGAGTATCGGGTTCTTGAAGGACGTCGGCTGGGTGCAGGACATCCTCCGTCAACTGTCCTACTCCGCGCCGCTGTACAACTTCTCGTATGCGGCCTTGATCATCTTCTTCTCCTACTTCTACGTGTCGATCATCTTCAATCCGATGGATCAGGCCGACAACATGAAGAAGTACGGTGGATTCATTCCGGGGATTCGTCCCGGGAAAAAGACCGCCGAGTACATCGACGGAATTCTCACGCGATTGACCTTCGGGGGCGCGGTCTACCTGGCCGCGATCTCGGTCCTTCCGGTGCTGCTCATCAGCGGGCTTCAGGTCCAGCAGCTCCCCTGGATCGGCACCACGCTTGACGCGATACTCCCCAAATTTCTGACGGAAGGTCTGAACGTAAAGTTCTTCTTCGGGGGCACGTCGCTGCTGATCGTCGTCGGTGTGGCCATGGACACCGTCCAGCAGATCGAGTCGCAGTTGATCATGCGGCACTATGAAGGATTCATGAAGGGTACGCGAATCCGCGGACGCCGAAGCTAGGAACCTGGGGAGCTGAGGCTATGTCTGCTAGAATGTGCGGTTTACGGCGGTGAGAGTCGTTTTGATGGGCCCCCCGGGAGTCGGGAAGGGTACCCAGGCGGCTCAACTGCAGGCTCTTTTGGGCGTTCCCCATGTTTCGACGGGGAACATCCTGCGGGTGGCGATCCAGCAAGACGGGTCGCCACTGGGTTTCGAAGTGCGGAGGTTCGTGGAGAGCGGACGGCTCGTGCCGGACGGGCTCATGGGCGATCTGATCGCCGAGAGACTCGAACGGAAAGACTCGGCGGCCGGGTTCATCCTCGACGGTTTTCCGCGCACGCTCGAACAGGTCGACATTCTCGACGGCGTGTTGGGCCGGTTGGGATTGGAATTGGATAGGGTGTTGATGTTGAAGGTTCCGGAAGCCGAGATCGTGCGACGCCTTTCCGGGCGGCGTACGTGCCCCAAGTGCGGGTCCGTCTTTCATCTCGAGAGTCGGCCACCGGTCGCAACGGGCGTGTGCGACGCCTGCGGTTCCGCGCTCGTTCAAAGACCGGACGACACGGAGCAGGTGATCCGAGAGCGCATGAAAGTGTACGCGGATCAGACGCTTCCGGTCGCCGAAGCGTATCGGACCAGGGGTCTCTTGATCGAAATCGACGGCTTCGGCGAGGTCGATGCGGTACGTGCTCGGCTCACATCGGACTTGGGAAGGGTTTGAGACGAACGTGACACGGACGACGCTCAAGTCTCCCGCGGAGATCGCCCTCATGGACGAGGCCAACCGCATCATCCGTGGGATTCTCACGGATCTGCGTACGTTCGTCCGTCCCGGAGTCTCGACGATCGACGTCGACCGTTTCGCCGAGAAGCGCATCCGCGAGACGGGGGGCGTTCCGGCGTTCAAGGGTTATCCTCATCGCAACGACGGCCACGATTTTCCCGGGACGGTTTGCGCCTCGGTCAACGACGAGGTCGTGCACGGCGTGCCCTGCGAGCGGACGGTCTTGCGTGACGGCGACATCCTCTCCGTGGATCTCGGCATCCTTTACAAGGGGTACTACGGCGACGCTGCGGAGACCTTTCCCGTCGGGATCATCGCTCCGGAGGCCCAGAGGCTCCTCGACGTGACCCGGGATTCTCTCCTGCGGGCCGTCGAGCAGGTTCGCGCTGGGCGTCGCGTCTCCGACATCGGATTCGCGGTCCAGTCGCACGTCGAGGCGCACGGATTCTCCGTCGTTCGGGAGTTCGTCGGACACGGCATTGGTGCAAGCCTTCACGAAGAACCGCAAATTCCGAACTTCGGGACTCCCGGACGCGGGATGCGTTTGGCGTCCGGGATGGTGCTCGCCATCGAGCCGATGGTGAACGCCGGGGGGCCCGAGGTCGTGCTCTCGGCGGAGGACGGTTGGACCGCACGCACGAGAGACGGAAGCCTGTCCGCGCACTTCGAGCTGTCGGTTGCCGTGACGGACGGCGGGCCGAAGGTGTTGGGCGATCCGGTATCCGTGGCCGCCTGACGCGGCGCGGGAGGGGAGTTGGAACAGACGATGTCGAAGGAAGAGGCGATTCAGGTCGAAGCCACGGTGGTCGAGCCGCTGCCGAACGCGATGTTCCGCGTCGAGCTCGAGAACAAACACCGCGTGCTCGCCCACATCTCGGGGAAGATGCGCAAGCACTTCATCCGCATCCTCCCGGGCGATCGCGTCTTGGTGGAACTCTCCCCCTACGATTTGACGCGGGGGCGCATCGTCTACCGTTACAAGTAGCTCGGGTCGAGGAGAAAAGGCGTCATGAAGGTCCGGACCTCGGTGAAGAAAATCTGCGACAAATGCAAGATCGTGAAGCGTAAGCGTGTGGTTCGGGTCGTCTGCGAGAACCCGAAACACAAGCAGCGCCAGGGCTGAGGAGGTATTCCGTGGCACGTATCGCGGGCGTTGACCTGCCGCCGAGCAAGCGGGTCGAGATCGGACTCACGTACATCTTCGGAATCGGTCGGTCGCGCGCCCTGACGATCATCGCGAAAGCGAACGTCAAGCCGGAAGTGCGCGTGAAGGACCTCTCCGAGGATGAAGTCTTGCGCATCACGCGCGTCATCAACACGGAAGGGCGCGTCGAGGGCGATCTGCGCAAGAGCGTCGGCCTCGACATCAAGCGGCTGATCGAGATCGGCTCGTACCGCGGCATGCGCCACCGTCGCAACCTTCCTTGCCGAGGACAGCGCACGCACACGAACGCGAGGACCCGCCGCGGGCCGCGTCGTTCCATCGCCGGCAAGAAGAAGACGACCGGGAAGAAGGGCTAGGGGTTGAAGAATGGCTAAGGCAGCGAAGGCGCCCGGCAAGAAGGGCGGCAAGAAGGAAAAGAAGAACATCCCTCACGGCGTGGCGAACATTCACGCGTCCTTCAACAACACGATCGTGACGATCACCGATCCCAAGGGGAACGTGCTCTCGTGGTCGTCGTCGGGGGTTCAGGGATTCAAGGGCTCGCGCAAGGGAACACCTTTCGCGGCCCAGACCGCGGCCCAGGCCGCCGGCAACGCGGCGAAAGAGCACGGTGTGCGTTCGCTCGATGTCCGCGTGAAGGGCCCGGGGGCCGGGCGCGAATCATCGATCCGCGCGCTGCAGACCGCGGGAATGGACGTCAAGTCGATCAAGGACGTGACGCCGATACCGCACAACGGTTGCCGCCCTCCGAAGCGGCGCCGCGTCTGATGTAGGGAGGATTCACATCGTGGCGAGAACGACCGGATCGGTTTGCAGGCTCTGTCGGCGGGAGGGGATGAAGCTCTTCCTGAAGGGCGACAGGTGCTTCAAAGAAAAGTGTGCGTTCGAGCGCCGCGGGTACGCCCCCGGCCAGCACGGACGGCGCCGCACGAAGGTCCAGGCCTACGGCGTGCAGCTGAGAGAAAAGCAGAAGGTCAAGCGGATGTACGGTGTTCTCGAGCGCCAGTTCCGCAACTACTTCGCCACGGCCGCGCGCAAGAAGGGCATCACCGGATCGAACTTGCTCCAAATGCTCGAATGCCGGCTGGACAACGTCGTCTATCGACTGGGGTTCGCGTTCTCCCGCTCCGCGGCGAGGCAGCTCGTCGCGCACGGTCACATTCTCGTGAACGGCCGCCGGGTGGACATCCCGTCGAGTCTGGTCAAGGCGGGGGCGTTGATTTCCCTCAAGGAAGATTCGCGAAAGAACGAGTTGATCAAGATGTGCCTGGATACGGCAAAGGGTCGTGGCGTTCCGGGATGGCTTGATCTCGACGCCGATCGATTCCAGGGGACGGTGAAGCAGCTCCCGGTTCGCGAGGACATCGCCTTGCCGATCCAGGAGCAGTTGATCGTCGAGCTCTACTCGAAGTAGGCCGGTCGTGGGGACCTGAAGGCCCCGTGGGAGGTTGTTATGCTTTGGAAAGGTTTTCAGAGGCCGAAACGTCTTGAGGTCGAGCGTGAGACGCTGACCCCGAAATTCGGACGCTTCTCCGCTCAGCCGTTCGAGCGCGGTTTCGGCACGACGATCGGAAACGCACTGAGGCGGATCCTGCTGTCGTCGGTCGAGGGCGCCGCGATCACCGCCGTAAAGATCGACGGTGTCTTGCACGAGTTCTCTTCGGTCCCCGGTGTCGTCGAGGACACGACGGACATCATCCTCAACCTCAAGCAGATCCCCTTCCGCTGCCACAGCGACCATGCGGAGACCCTCGTGGTCCACGCCGTGGGACCGCGGACGGTCACGGCGGGAGACATCCAGGCGAGCGCCAACGTCGAGATCCTGGATCCCGAGGCGCCGATCGCGACGTTGTCCGAAGAGGGCAAGCTTTCGATGGAGATGCGCCTGCGGAAGGGACGCGGTTACGTTTCCGCCGACCGGAACTTCGACGAGGACCTGGGCATCGGCTACATCCCCGTGGATTCGATCCACGCTCCGGTTCGCAAGGTCAACTACATCGTCGAAGACGCCCGGTTAGGGCAGAAGACCGACTACGATCGCCTGACCCTCGAGGTCTGGACGAACGGCGCGATCACCCCTCAGGACGCCGTCGCGATGGCGGCGAAGATTCTGAAGGACCACATGGCGATCTTCATCAACTTCGAAGAGGCCAACGACGACGTGGTCGATTTTCCGACCACCGAAGACGAGCGGGTTCTCGATCAGCTGAATCGCTCCGTCGACGAACTCGAGCTGTCGGTTCGCTCCTACAACTGCCTGAAGAACGCAAACATCAAAACGATTTACGACCTCGTTACGAAGACCGAGCCCGAAATGTTGAAGACCAAGAACTTCGGCCGGAAGTCCCTGAACGAGATCAAGGACATCTTGGCGGAGATGGGTCTGTCGCTCGGCATGAACGTCGAAGCGAGAAAGCTCAAGGCCCGCAGCTAGCGGCTTAAGGACGGAGATCGAACGATGAAGCACAGGGTCGCGGGCCGAAAGCTCGGGCGCACGTCGATGCACAGGACGGCGTTGCTCCGGAACCTCTCCACCGAGTTGTTCCGCCATGAACGGATCCGTACGACGCTCATGAAGGCGAAGGAGCTTAGGCCTTTCGCGGAGAAACTGATCACGCTCTCGAAGCGCGAGACCCTGCACGCGCGCCGCCTCGTCCTGAGGGATATTCACGACAAGGACGTCGTCTCGAAGATGTTCGACACGATCTCGTCGCGCTTCGCCCAGCGACCCGGCGGATATACTCGCATCATCAAGCTTGGACCCCGCCGGGGAGACAACGCGGAGATGGCACTGATCGAGCTCATCGGCGCGGAAGTCGGAAAGAAGGCCGTCACGCCGCCCTCGGGCGCCGCCGCGACTCCCGAGACCGCCGGAAAGAAAGAGACGAAGGGTAAGGTCGCCGCCAAGCCGAAGGCCGAGAAGAAGACGAAGCCCGCGCGTGACACCGACGACGCCGCGGCCAAGAAGTCCTCGCGGACGAAAGGCGCGACCAAACCTCGAACCGAATCGAAGGGCAAGTCCAAGTCCGGAGCCGCGACCCGGAAGGTGGGTAAGTCGGGGTCCTAGGCTCATGAGCGCAAGAATCAGCAACGAGAGGGAGCCTTCAGGCTCCCTCTTTTTTTAGCGGCGGGGGAGTCACGTGCCGAAACGCACCGACATCCGGAAGATCCTGGTCATCGGCTCCGGGCCGATCGTCATCGGGCAGGGGTGCGAGTTCGACTATTCCGGGACGCAGGCCTGTAAGGCGCTCAAGGAGGAGGGGTACGAGGTCGTGCTCGTCAACTCCAACCCGGCGACGATCATGACCGACCCCCAAACCGCGGACCGGACCTACATCGAGCCGCTGATCCCAGAGATCCTGGAACTCGTGATCGCGCGGGAGAGACCCGACGCGCTTCTCCCTACGGTGGGGGGGCAGACCGCCCTGAACCTTGCGGTCGCGCTGTGTGAGCTCGGCACCCTCGAGCGGTACGGTGTCGAGATGATCGGGGCGAACTTGCGCTCGATCCAGGTCGCCGAGGACCGGCTCGCCTTCAAAGAGGCGATGGCCCGTATCGGCCTTCTGACTCTCAAGAGCGGGACGGCGACTTCGCTCGACGAGGCCTTCGCCCTGCTCGACCACGTGGGTTTCCCGGCGATCGTCAGGCCGTCGTTCACGTTGGGTGGCACCGGCGGCGGGATTGCCTACAACAGGGAGGAATTCGAGGAGATCATCGGGGCGGGGCTCGATGCCAGCCCGACGCACCAGGTCCTCATCGAGGAGTCCGTGCTCGGCTGGAAGGAATACGAGCTCGAGGTGATGCGCGATCTGAAGGACAACGTCGTCATCATCTGCTCGATCGAGAACTTCGATGCGATGGGCGTCCACACCGGCGATTCCATCACGGTCGCTCCCGCGATGACCCTCACCGACAAGGAATACCAGGCGATGCGCGACGAGGCGATCCGCGTCATCCGCGAGGTCGGCGTCGAAACGGGCGGCTCCAACATCCAGTTTGCCGTTGAGCCCGCAACCGGCCGGCGCGTCGTCATCGAGATGAATCCCCGAGTGTCTCGATCGTCGGCCCTTGCCTCCAAGGCCACGGGCTTTCCGATCGCGAAAATCGCGGCCAAGCTGGCCGTCGGCTACACGCTCGACGAAATCCCCAACGACATTACGAAATCCACGCCGTCGTCGTTCGAGCCGACGCTCGACTACGTCGTCGTCAAGATCCCCCGTTGGGCGTTCGAGAAATTCCCGGCGACCTCCGCAACGCTGGGCACCCAGATGAAGTCGGTGGGCGAGGCGATGGCGATCGGGAGGACGTTCAAGGAGGCCTTGCAAAAGGCCCTCCGGTCGCTGGAGATCGGACGCAGCGGTCTCGGGGCCGACGGGAAGGACCGGGTGGACCCGACGCGACTCCGCGAGAGGCTGATCACGCCGAACTGGGAGCGGATTTTCTACGTCCACCATGCTTTTCAAAACGGGATGACGCTCGACGAGGTGGCGGGGCTGACGAAGATCGACCCGTGGTTCCTCCGTCAGATCGAGGAGTTGGTCGCGCTCCAGAAACAACTGTCGGGGTTCAACCTCGCCACGCTGTCGAACGAGCTGCTGCGCAGCGCGAAGCGCTCCGGTTTCTCGGACCGGCAGCTTGCGTACCTGCTGACGGCTTCGGAGGACGACGTGCGCACGCGCCGTAAGGCGGCGGGAGTCGAGGCGGTCTACAAGCGCATCGACACCTGCGCGGCGGAGTTCGACGCGAACACGCCCTACATGTACTCCACCTACGAAGACGAGGACGAGTCGCGCCCGACCGACCGTCGCAAGGTGATCATCTTGGGCGGCGGCCCGAATCGCATCGGGCAGGGGATCGAGTTCGACTACTGCTGTTGTCATGCCTCGTTCGCGCTCCGCGAGGAGGGGATCGAGAGCATCATGATCAACTGCAATCCCGAGACCGTATCCACGGACTACGACACCTCGGATCGCCTCTACTTCGAGCCGCTGACTCTCGAGGACGTGCTGCGCGTCGTCGACATCGAAAAGCCCGAGGGGGTGATCGTGCAGTTCGGGGGCCAGACCCCGCTCGGCCTGGCGCTGCCCCTGCAGGCACGAGGGGTCGCCATTCTCGGAACCTCCCCTGATTCCATCGACCTCGCCGAGGACCGGCGGCGATTCGGGGCCCTGCTCACGGAGTTGAAGATCCCCGCGCCGGCGTGGGGTACGGCGCGTTCCCTCGAAGAGGCGCGGGAAATCGGTCGGCGCATCGGGTACCCGCTCCTGGTGCGGCCCTCGTACGTGCTGGGCGGGCGCGCGATGTTCGTCACGCACGACGAGGAGCGATTGGCCGAGACGATGCGGCGCGCCGTCGAGGCCTCGCCGGAGCATCCGGTCCTCCTCGATCGATTCCTCGAGGACGCGTTCGAGGTCGACGTGGACGCCTTGAGCGACGGCGAGCGGGTCGTGGTCGCCGGCATCATGCAGCACATCGAGGAGGCGGGGATCCACTCGGGCGACTCATCGTGCGTGCTTCCCCCCTACAGCCCCGTCGTCGCCGCCCAAATGGATGTGATCCGCGACTACACGCACCGTCTCGCCAAGGCGCTCAACGTGCGCGGTCTGATGAACGTGCAGTACGCGATCAAGGACGACACGGTCTACGTCCTGGAGGTGAATCCGAGAGCGAGCCGCACCGTGCCGTTCGTCGCCAAGGCGACCGGGGTGCCTCTCGCCCGCCTGGCGGCCAAGGTCATGATCGGGAAGACCCTGGCCGAGCTCGGGTTTGTGGACGAGCCCAAGCTCAACGGCCGCTTCGTCAAAGCGTCGGTGTTCCCCTTCGCCAAGTTCCCGGGAGACGATCCGGTCCTCGGGCCCGAGATGCGTAGCACCGGTGAGGTGATGGGCTTCGCGGACGATTTCGGCGCGGCCTTCGCCAAAGCCAGCTACGGGGCAGGCGTGAAACTCCCGCTCACGGGTACGGCCTTCGTGACCGTGAACGATCGCGATAAGGCGCAGCTTCTCCCGCTGGCGCGAGCGCTGGTCGCCATGGGGTTCGAACTCGTCGCGACGAATGGCACCGCAGCGTTCCTGCGCGCGAACGATCTTCCGTGCGCCCATGTCTACAAGGTGCTCGAGGGCCGGCCGAACGCCGTCGATCTCATGAAGAACGGTGCGATTCAGCTAGTCATCAATACGCCTCTCGGAAAGGCTTCGTACTTCGATGAGAAAGCGCTTCGCACGACCGCGACGCAGCGTGGAATTCCGCTGATCACGACGCTCTCGGGAGGCCAAGCGATGGTGGAGGCGATCCGTTCGCTGAAGCAGGGAGCGCTGACCGTGAAGAGCTTGCAGGAAATCTATCCCGTCCCGCACTAGGGCGGACGTTGTCCAGGAGGTGACCGCGATGAGTCTAGGGGTGAGAGTGCTTGTCGGCGCGCTGGCGCTGGGCTTTGTGGTGTCGGGGTCGATTGCGGCGGATGCGCCGAAGAGGCCCTGGACGGACGTTGCGGAGTTCGGCTTCGTGATGACGACCGGAAACGCCGAGGGCACGAATTTGGCGTTTTCGAACAAGTTCAAGTATGCGTGGTCGAATGCCGAGCTGACCTTTGACGCTGCGGCCCTGCACGCGGAGAGCACGACCCGCGATATCACGAATCCACCGCCCTACGGCACGGCCGTCGTCACCGACACGACGGCGACCACCGCGTCGAGCTATGGGTTGGCCCTCATGTACCGTCAGAATATTTCGGAGCGGTTCTACTGGTACACCGCCGCATCGTGGTACCAGAACTTCTTTTCCGGTATCGACGATCGGTATATCGCGAGCGGCGGCGTCGGTTACACGTTCGTCAAGGACGCCAGGAACCTCCTGAAGGGGGAGTTGGGTCTTGACTACACACGACAAGTGCCGCTTGCGCCTCCTCCTCCCGACGTGACCAAGACCGACGACTTCTTCGGACTTCGAGGGTACTTGGGATACGAGTTCAAGATCTCCGAGAAATCGAAGCTCACGGAAGACCTGAACCTCTTTTCGAACTTCGACACGTCGAACGCCTGGCGGGTGAACTCGGTCACCGCGTTGACGGCTGGTTTCACCGACAATTTGGCGCTGAAGGTGAGCTACACCGTGCTGTACTCGAACGAGCCGCTGCAAAAGTACATCGAACCCGCGGCCGGAGCTCCGCTCGGCACTCCCAACGCGCTCTACACGTTCGACTCGACCGATACGATCCTGGCCGTGGCGCTCGTCGTCAATTTCTGAGGCGAGACGGCTAGCGAACGCCCCGAATCTGGGCGATCAGGTCCCGTGTGGCGTGATTCTTGGGGTCGCCGGTGATCGCCACGCGGATGCCCAGGGCCCGGGCGGTTTCCCGCTCGGGAACGGTCTCCGTTGTGTAGTCCGTCCCCTTGCAGTGGACGTCCGGGACGAGTGCGCGCAAGAGGGGTTCGACGTTGGCCTCGCCAAAGAGCGTCACGAGCGTGACGCACCGGAACCCCGCGATCAGCTCGGCGCGCTCGTGCTCCGGAACGATGGGACGGTCGGCGCCCTTGAGGGCCCGTGCGGAGGCGTCGTCGTTGATCGCCACAACGAGGACGTCCGCTAGGGTTGCGGCCTCCTCGAGGTAGCGCAGGTGTCCGACGTGAACGAGGTCGAACAGCCCGTTCGCCAGGGCGACCGTTTTCCTCTCGGCGCGCCAACCGGCGGCCCGGCGGAGGAGTTCGTCGCGCGAGACGATGTTTGAGGCGCTGTTCATGCGAGCTTCCCGGTGCGGAGCGCCGCCGTCAATTCCTTGGGGCCGACCGTGGCGGTGCCGTATTTCATGACGACGATCCCGGCCGCCGTGTTGGCGATCACGGCGGCCTGCTCCGGCGTTGCACCGGCGAGCAGAGCCAGCGTGTAGGTCGCAATGACGGTGTCGCCGGCCCCCGTCACGTCCGCGACCTCTCCCGATCCAAACGGCGGCACCGTGAACGGTGGCACGCCCTTCCTGAAGAGAATCATGCCTTTCGCGCCGCGGGTGACGAGGACCGTGCGATTGCCCGACAGCCTCAAGAGTTCCCGGCCCGCGGCCACCACGCGTCGTTCGTCCGGAGTGCCGGACAGGCCGACGGCGTTTTCGAGTTCCTCCTGGTTGGGCGTGCATCCGGCGACTCCGCGGAAGGCGGAGACCCGCCCGCGGGAGTCGACGGTCACGGTCTTGCCGGGGAGATGCGCCCGGACGGCGCGAAGGCGGGCCGGCGTGGCGGCGCCGTAGCCGTAGTCCGCGACGAGGAGGCCTTCGGCTCCCTTGAGCGCGCGCCCGAGCCGGGTGGAAAGGCGTGCGCCCGACATGCCCGGAAGGTCGCCGTGCCGCTGGCCCCGATCGACGCGCACGATCTGCTGGCGCCGCGTGTGAACTCCGCCGGCCAAGACCCGGCTTTTCGTGGGGGTTCCGTAGCCACGTTCCGCCGCGATGCCGGAGGTTTCGACAGCCATCCGACGAAACAGGGCGAGCAAACGGGCGCCGGCCTCGTCACGGCCGACGACGCCGACCGGAACGGGGACCGCCCCGAGCGCGCGCAGGTTCGCAACTGCGTTCCCGCCGCCGCCGGGGACCAAGTCGACCCGGGTTTGCTCGAGGATCAGCACGGGAGCCTCGCGCGACACGCGCGCGATGTCGCCGTGCACGAACTCGTCGCAGACGAGATCGCCGAGAACCACCACGCGGCGGCCGCGGAACCGGGCGACCAAGGCGGCCAGCGACTCGGGAGTCAAAGCGGTGGACTCCGTCATCGTGCCGCCTCCCGATCGAGAATCCAGGTGACGGCGTCCAGAAGATCCGCCGCGACGTGGTCGGGCTGCACCTTCCAGGCGTGCGACTGGTACTCCAACTCGCCCTTGCCGTAGCCGGTGAGGACCAGGACGGTGGTCGTGCCCACGCGGTGCCCCGCTTCGATGTCTTTCACGGTGTCGCCGATCATGTACGAGGAGGACAGGTCGATTCCCATCTCGTCGCGCGCGCGTTCGAGCATTCCCGGAGAGGGCTTGCGGCACGTGCACTGTTTCCGATAGGCGGGGGCGCCGACTTCGGGGTGGTGAGGACAGTAGTAGATGCCGTCCAAGCGTGCGCCGCTCTCCGCCAACAGCTCGCGAACCCTGTCGTGCGCCTCGTCGATCAATCCTTCGGCGAAATAGCCGCGGGCGACACCCGCCTGGTTCGTCACGACGACGGTCTGGAATCCCGCCTCGTTGGCCGCCTGGATGGCAGCCGCCGATCTCGGCAGAAGGCGCACGCGGTCGATGTGGTTGACGTACCCGACCTCCTCGCAGACTGTCCCGTCGCGGTCCATGATGATCGCCCGTCGGCCCATGCTCGGTCCTCCTGTCACGCTCCGGCAGCCGTGCCGTCCGGCGGCCGAGTCTTCCAGCGGCGGTGCATCCAGAGCCACTGCTCAGGGGTGCTACGCGTCCAACGTTCCACGATCGCGGTGCACTCGCCGGTCAAGCGCAAGACGTCGGCCTCCCGATCGCCGGTCGGCCGGATCTCGATGGCCGGCTCGATGTGAACCGAGATTGTACCGTCCGTCTCCACTTTGGCCTGAACCGGTACGATCGGCGCCTCCGTTCGAAGCGCGAGCAGGGCGAGCGTGGGCGTCGTCGACGCGAGGCGTCCGAAATACGGCACGAACACGCCGTCCGCGCCGGCATCCTGATCGATCAAAATCGCGACGCCCGAACCGCGCCCCAACGCGCGCATGGTCTCGCGCACGGCGCGCCGCTTCGGGATGACGGCGTTTCCCGTCCCGCTGCGGAGCTGAATCAGCCGCCGGTCGAGGACCGGGTTGTCCAGCGGGCGCGCGATCACGGCGAACGGAACTCCGAGCAGCCCCATGGCGTACGCGCCGGCTTCCCAGTGGCCGAAATGCGCGGAGAACACCAGGGCGCCCTTCCCCTGGGCGAGGGCCGCGCGCGCGTTGTCCAACCCCTCGATCTTGAGGATCGATCCCAGCGCGTCGTGGCCGAGTTTCGGGAATGCGAGCGCGTCGAACGTGATCCGGCCGAAATGGCGCCAGCAGGCGCGTAAGATGCGCTCCCGTTCGGTGGCGTCGAGCGCGTCGCCATACGCCGCACGAAGGTTGTCCCGCGCGATGGTCGTGTGGCGGCGGTCGATCCGTCCGGCGAACGCTCCCACGGCGGCGCCGACGGAAAGGAGCGCGCGACGGGGGAGGACTTGGGCCAGAACGAGGGCCGACTCGACCAGGGCGACTTCGAGGGAAAGGCGCAGTGCGTTCATGCCGAGGTGCGCCTGGAGTGAGCCGATACGGCGTCCCGCACGGTGTCTTCGAGGAGCGTCTGGTCCCAGGCGACGGTCTCGATCCGCAACACGAGAAGCTCGGCACGCGCGAGCGACTCGCCGGCCGCGGCCTCGAGGCGTGAGAGGTCTTTCTCCGTCGTGACCAGCGGAACGCCGTGAGCTTTCGCTTCTTCGACCAGGGCATCCCACCCGGCCACCGAGTACGGCTGGTGATCGCGAAACGCGTGGAATCCGGCCGTCTCCACGCCCGCCTCCGCAAGATCGTCGCGGAAAAGACCAGGGTCGCCGATCCCGCAGAAGGCGAGGGCTCGCTTCGGAGGCGCGCACGCCGCGCCGGCGGCGTCTGTGAAGCCGGTCGTTCGGTGGCCGGCCCGAACGATCGGGCCGGAATAGCCGGCGGCGCGAACGGTCTCGATCGCGATGGTTACGGGGTCTCCCTCCCGCACGCGCGTCAAGACGACCAGTTGCGCTCGTGCCACGGAAGAGGGGGGCTCGCGTAAAGAACCTCGCGGGAGCACCCGGCCGCCGTCGAAAGGCGTCCGCCCATCCAACACCACGATGTCCAGGTCCCGCGCGAGGCGCCGGTGCTGAAATCCGTCGTCGAGGATCACGACCGTAGCGCCCGCCGCGGCCGCGCAGGCTGCTCCTTCGATCCGATCGGAGCCGACGACGACGATGACGCCCTTCAGCGATCGAGCCAGAAGGTGGGGCTCGTCGCCGCAGGTCCTTGCGTCGACGCGCGGCCCCTCGCCGGTCGAGACGACGAGAGGGCCGGCGCCTGCCGTCCCCCCGTAGCCTCGGCTGACGACCGCGGGAACGAGGCCATCCGCCCGGAGGCGCCGCGCAATCCACGCGACGAGCGGCGTCTTCCCGGTGCCCCCCAACGCGAGGTTTCCAACGCTGATGACGGGAACCGAGGCGCGCCGCGAGGCGCCGGGGCGGTCGTACCAAGCGTTCCTGAGGCGCACGACCCCGGCGAACGCGCCGGCGAGGATCGTGAGGGGCAGCCCGGCTGCGCTCGATCGGGGCCTCATGCGGGCCGGTCCGACCGGTTGCGGTCCAAAACGTCGAGGACGAGGTCCGCGGCACGGTGCAGCGCCCCGCGGTTGGCGTCCACGAATCGGCGGCCCAACGCGACACGGCGCGCGCGTTCGTCCGGGCGCAGCGCGAGGTCCGCAAAAGACCGGCCCAACGCGGCGGCGTCTTGGACACGCAGGCCGGCACCGGATCGATCGAGAGCCGCCGCGATCTCGGTGACGTGCTCGGTATGCGGCCCGTAGAGCACGGGGACCCCCGCCGCGATCGGCTCCAACAGGTTGTGCCCTCCGACGGGCACCAGGCTCCCGCCGACGAACGCCGAACCCGCCAGGGCGTAAAGCGCCGCCAAATCACCGATCGTGTCGAGAAGCAAGACGTCGAGGTGCTCGGGGGCCGCCCCCCGCGAAGCGCGCGACACAACGAAGCCGCGGCGTTCGGCATCCTCAACCGCGGAGGCGAACCTCTCGGGGTGGCGTGGGGCGAGCAGAAGGAGGAGGTCCGGCACCTCGCGACGCGCCGCGGCGAACGCGTCGAGCACGAGCCGGTCTTCGCCGTTGGCGGTCGATCCCGCGGCGACGATCGGGCGATCGGCGGAGATTCCGAATCGTGCGCGGAGGTCCGCGGGGTTCTCGCTCGGCGCTGGTAAGTCGAACTTCAGGTTCCCGATGACCCGGATCGCTTCGTCGGATACGCCGAGGGCCACGAAGCGACCAGCCTCGTCACTCCCGGCCGCTCCGATGGCGTGAAGCCCGCGCAGCAACGGCCCGTACAGGCCGGACAGGCGTCGATACCTCCCGAGGCGTTCCGGGGCGAGACGCCCGTTGACGATGACGACCGGGACCCGTCGCCGCTCGGCCTCGTCCAGCAGGTTGGGCCAGAGCTCGGTTTCGACGAGCACGATCATCGAAGGTGCGATGACGTCGAATGCACGGCGCTGCACCGCCGGAAAATCGAGAGGAAGGAAAAACGCCGCGTCGACTACCGGCGGTGAGGGGAGTTGCACTCGTCCGGTCGCGGTGACGGACGAGGCCGCGAGGGATTGCTCGGGCCGGCGCCTCTTGATCTCCCGGGCAAGGGCGCCGACGAGCCTCGCCTCGCCCACCGAAGCACCGTGGATCCAGATCGCTCCGGGGGGAACCGCGGGGAGGCGGCGCGCCAGACGCTGGTCGCGTTCGAGCGTGGCTTCCGGGGTGGAGCGCGGCCAGACCGAAAAGACGACCGACGCGGCGCGGACGGGAAGAAGCGCAGCGTTGTAGAGCATTCTCATCGCGTAGTGTGGCGCGCGGGGCAAAGCGCGGCGAGTCTATCAGGTCCCGCCGGAAGGGCCTAGCCGGGGTCCGGGGCCGACCCTATATTCCGCCTCGGCTCAAAAATGCGAGGTGAGACCGGCGTGCCGCCACTTAAGACCAGCGAAGCTCCGTCGAAGCCGGCGCCACTCCACCCCCGCGTGCGCATGGTCTACCTGCTTCTCGCCGTGTTCTCGTTCGTGGCGCTGGCCCCCTTGTCGTCGGTCGCCTGGAGGCTGATCGACAGCAATCGCGAGGCGCTCAAGACCTCCCAACTGGAATACGAGTCCCTTCTCGCCTCGACCATCTCGATGGAGGTGGACACCCACGTCGCGGGCATGAGGGCGCAGCTCGTTCGCGGCTCGCATTCCCTGGGGCTGACGTACGGTCGTAGCGGGGGGATCGAGGACGTCGCCGTGCGCCGCGTGCTCGACGAACTCGTCGACGAGCGGATGCGGTACTTGAGGTTCACCGACTTGCATGGGCATGTGGTGAGTTCCAGCACGACCGAGGCGATTCCCGCGGAGATCGATCCGTCGTTTGCCGCCGGATTCCGTGCGACGGCCGAGAGCCTTGCCGACCATCGCGTCGGGGCCGAAAGCGTCAGCCACTCCGATCCATTACTTCTTCCGGGGGATCCGAAGCGCGCGGCGCTCGTCCTCACCGCGCCGGTCATTGGCGGAGGGAGGTTCATCGGAGTCGTTTCCGCGCTCGTCGATCTCCAATCCGTTTGGGACGTCGTCGTGGCAGGCCACGAGAAGGAACCCCACACCTTCTTCGCGGTCGACGCCCACGGCCGGCTGTTTGCCGCCAAGGACCTTGCGGGGGTCGAGCTGGGGCGTGACATGACGGACTCCGAAATCGTGAAGCGTTTTCGCGACCATCGCGGGGGCCTGACCGTGACGATGCCCTTCGATTGGGCTCCGCGTCGCACCGCTCCCGTCGACCGCTATCTCGGATCGTACGGGGTCTCCCGCGAGGAGTGGGGGGTCTTCGTGCAGGCGAAAGAGCGCAAGATCTACCAGCCGGTCTCGAAGATGATCGAGAGCACCGTGCAGTGGGGTCTCCTCGCGTTGGGGAGCGCGCTGCTCGCCGCCGCCGTCTTTGCGCGGCTGCTGGCGAATCCGATCAAACGCTTGGCGGATGCCACCCGGGCGTTCTCCCGAGGCGACTTCTCGGCTCGAGTCCAGGTGCGGTCGATTACCGAAGTGGGTGAGCTCGCCGATCGGTTCAACCATATGGCCGCAGACGTCGAGGAGTACATCCGCCGCCTCAAGCAGGCGGCGGCCGAGAACAACGAGCTCTTCTTGGGAACCGCGCGTGCGTTGGCTTCCGCAATCGACGCCAAGGACCCGTACACGCGGGGACACTCGGTTCGGGTCAATCGCTATTCGGTGATCCTCGCCCGTTACCTCGGTCTTTCGGAGTCCGACATCGCCGACATCCACGTGGCCTCGCTCCTGCACGACGTCGGGAAGATCGGCGTCGACGACGCGATCCTGAAGAAGCCGGGAAAGCTCACCCCCGAAGAGTTCGAGGTCATGAAGCTCCACACGGTCATCGGCGCGAACATCATGGCGCCGATCCGGCAGATGCAGCGGCTCCTGCCGGGACTCCGGAGTCACCATGAGCGTTGGGCGGGATCAGGCTACCCGGACGGACTGAAGGGTGACGGGATCCCTCTGATGGCTCGGATCATCTCGGTGGCCGACACCTTCGATGCGATGACGACCGACCGACCGTATCAAAAGGCCAAGAGCTTCGAGGCGGCCCTCGCGCGTCTCAACGAGCTCAAAGGGTCGGGGTTCGACGAGCACATCGTGGAGGCGTTCAACCGCGCCTACCTCGCGGGCGAATTCACGCGTCAGCAGCGTCCCGTCGCCACAGAGCCCGTGCGGGAGCCGGCGACGGTCTGAATCGCGTCACGCTTCGCTACATCTCGAACAAGGCCTTGGGCCGCACATCGAATCGTTTGGGTTCGTGCCCGGCGGCAAGGCCCGAGATGATGCGGTCGATCTGCTCTTCCTGGTGGCCGAAGGTCGACTCGGGATAGCGGAGGCGCCGGACGCGCAGGGTCTTCAGGGTCGGAAGGGACGCGCCCTTTTCGAGGATCGCGAGGTAGACGAGGGTCGCCCAATCCCGGCCGTCACGGCGCACGGCGGAGAGCCGGAGCGCGCGGACCATGCGATCGCCGCCGAGACGGCGAGCCGCCCAGGCTGACGCTGCCCGAGCGTCCCGAAGCTCCCACTCATCGTAGGCGGCGTCCGACAGATGAAGCTCGACCAACTCGGCCGCCCCTTGGGTGCGCGCCTCGCCGATCGCGATCAGGATGTCGGCGCGTTCTTCGGGCGGGAGGTCCGTTTTCAGGAGGCGCGTCTTGATCGCTCGAACAGCGGCCCGCGATCCGATTTCCGCGAGTCGCCGGCCGGCGAGTCTCCTCACGTCCGGGAGCGGCGAGGCGAACGTGTTGGCCCACAGGGCGACGTCATCGCCGTTGGCCTTGAGGAGTTGAAGGCGGCGAACGCAAGAGTCCAACGAGTCTCTGATCTCCGGATCGGTCTGCACGGCTGCGGCAGCCTTGAGGTCGTCGATCGGCTCGGTGTAGTCGAACCGGACGAGCGCGTCTCCCCACTCAGCGATCGGGGTGCGCAGCGACAGATCGCCCACGGGTTCTCCCACATACCCGAGCATCGCCGCCGCGACCCGGGGCGCGACCTGCGCCACCCCCTTGTCGACGAGAACGTCTCGCGCGCCGAAGGCGACGACGCGGCGCGGATCCGCGGTGGCGGCCATGAGCGTGTCCGTCGCCCCCTCGCCCCCGATGGCGCCCATGGACTCCAGGGCACGCACCACCGTGGAGGAGCTCTCGGCGGTCAGCAGAGTGCGCAGCGTATTGAGCCCCTTCGTGCTGCCGATCTGCCCGATCTCGAAGATGACGAGGGCCTGGTCGAACTGATCGCCCGTGTTCAGGTAGGCGCGGAATACGTCCAACGAGGACTCTCCGCCCATCGCCACGATGGCGTTGTAAAGCGGGCCTCGCACCCCCATGTCCCGCTCAACTTCGAGACGGGCGATCATCCCCTTATAGCAGGGTGCGGGCTGCCATCGTTCGTAGGCCCTCGCCACGTAACGCCTCTCGCCCTGAACGGAACTCGACAGTGCGGGTAGCAACAGCTCGCACGCACGAGGCTCTCCCAGGCGGGAGATCGAGTCGGCCGTGAGGGCGCGAACCTCAGGGGAGGGGTGCGCCAACAGGGGCTCGAGCTTGGGAACGAGGGACGCATCGCCCATGCGGCCGAGCGCGAGGATCGTGTACTCGAGTTTTTCCGTTGCCGCAGGGTCGAGCCTGTAAGCCTCGAGCTGTTTTTCGAGGGTCGGCACCGCGGCGGGGCCGGTCAAGAGCGCCATGTGGCTCACCAACAGGAAGTCGGGGACCATTTGGGCGCCGCGCAGCGACACTCCGCTCTGGAGCAAGTCAAAGACGTCGGGCGTCCCGATCAAGGCCAAACCGTAAAGCGCGTATCGCTTGCAGGCGGCTCCGAAGTTTCCTCCGATCGAGTCCGCGGCGCGAGCCGCTTTGCGCAGCGCGGCCTCAGCTTCCGGCCCGCCAAGCCGGCCCAACGCGTAGGCGGAGAAGTGGAACGTACTGGGGTCCATCAGATCGAGCTCTGAGACCACGAACGGAACGACATCGGGACCGATCGCAATGAGCTTGCCGGTGATCTCCCAGAAGTAGCGTGGGTTCCCCTCGTCGGTCTTCGCCGGACTCCTGACGTCCAGCCAGATCGCCTCGACCAGGGGACGCACCCGCTCCATCGCGGCCATCTGCGCCGGGGTCGGCGGGGCGGTGCTCTCTTGCGCGGGAAGCACGTTCGAGAGCAGCAGGAAACACAACGCGGCGAGGGCTGTGCGCGGTCCAGGTCCCACAGTGATCTCTCCTGTCGGGATCGAATGCAAGGCGAACGTCGAACTATACGCCGCGTCTCCGGAGCGTGCAAAAAAGACCTCGAGTTCGGCGATTCCTGCTCGGGGCGCCGTTGATTTTCGTCGCATCTTCGCCTAAGCTCCGCGTGGAGGTGCACCGTGGCGCTGACACGACGACAGCGGGAAGTCCTCGACGTGATCCGTGAATTCATCGAGGCGAACGGCTATTCGCCCAGTCTCGAGGAAATCGGCGGGACGCTCGGACTCTCGTCGGTCGCCACCGTCCACAAGCACATCTCGCATCTCGTCGAAAAGGGATTCGTGCGCCGTGTGTGGAACCAGAATCGCTCGATCGAGCTTGCCGAGGAGAGCCAGGGAAAAGCGTTCGATCTACCGCTAGTGGGAACGATCGCGGCGGGGTACCCGCTCGAGGCCCTCCCCACGACCGAGACGATCACGGTCCCCGCGGATATGGTTGCGGGGAGGGGGCGCACCTTCGTTCTCAAGATCCAGGGCGAATCGATGATCGGCGAGCAGATACGCGAAGGCGACTACGTGATCATCGAGGCCCGGCAGGTGGCGCGCGACGGTGAAACCGTCGTGGCGCTCGTCGACGGATCGGACGCCACGCTCAAGCGCATCTACCGCGAGGGCGCGACCGTGCGGCTTCAGCCCTCGCATCCGACGATGGCAGCAATCGTCGTCGCCGCCGACCGTGTCCAGGTCCAGGGCGTCGTCGTCGGACTGATCCGCAAGTACTGAGAGGCGACACGCCGATGCGTGAGCTCGATCCGGCGCTGGGCCTGGAGTCCGCGTTCGAAGCGCTGCGCCGCCCCGGAGAGCCGGCCGTCCTGTTCGACGGTCGCGGTGGCCATGACGGTGCGTGGGCCTGCCGGCTGGCGCTTGAGCCGCGGGTGGTTCTCGAGGCCCGCGAACGCGCGGGCGACCCCGCCCAAGCGATGAAACCGATCGACGAACTCGTAGCGTGCCGCCGGTCGGCGGGCGGTCCTGGAGGGACGGGGCTGGCGGTGCTCTGCTCCTACGAAGCGTTCGCTCCGCGGTCGCGTCGGAGCGCGAACGCGTGCGAGATCCTTGCGCTTGCCGTCGATGCCAACATCGCGTTTCCCGTCGAGGGGCCCCCCGTGCCCACCGGACGACGCGACATCGTCGAGCGAGCGGCGAGCACGCTTCAGCGCCGGGGCCCCGCGGCCGGAGCGCCTGCGAGGCCCGCGCTCGCCTCGGGGCCGCCCCGAACGAGTCTGGGACATGAAGCCTACTTGCGAGCCGTTTCGCGGGTGAAAGAGCACATCACGCGTGGGGACGTGTATCAGGCGAACCTCACTCAGCGCTTCGACGCGCCCTTCGAAGCCGACCCGTGGGATCTGTACCGGGTCATCGCGAGCGCGACTCCGGCGCCGCGGTCGGCTTACGTCGAGGCTCCCGGATTGGCGCTCGTCTCGGTTTCCCCGGAAGTGTTCGTCGACGTCGACCGCGACGGCATCGCCGAGACCCGGCCCATCAAGGGAACCCGCCCCCGCGGAGCGACGCCGGTGGCCGATGCGCAAGCGGCGGCGGAACTTCTCGCCTCGGAGAAAGACCGCGCCGAACTCGTCATGATCGTCGATGTGCTGCGCAACGATCTCGGCCGGCTCGCGCGCACGGGGGGCGTCGCGGTTCCGGAACTGATGGCTCTCCGCTCCTTTGCTGCCGTGCATCATCTCGTCGCGCGGGTCGTCGCAAAGCTGCGTGACGGGGTGACGCCGTCCACACTCTTGTCGGCCGTTTTCCCCGGGGGGTCGGTCACGGGAGCCCCCAAGGAGCGCGCGATCGAGATCCTGAGCGAGCTCGAGCCTTGCCCGCGCGGCCTGTACACCGGAAGCCTCTTCTGGTTCGACGACGATGGCAGCACGGCCTCGAGCATCCTGATACGATCGGCCATCGTCACCGCAGGACGGGTGCACATCGGGGCCGGGGGAGGCGTTGTTGCCGACTCGGAGCCGGAGGCGGAGTGGTCGGAGGCCAACGCCAAGGCGCGCGCCCTGACGCGCGCTTTGGGCTTCGACCCCGAGGAGGCGGCGTGATGGACCGACGGCCCGAGGGGTGCGCAGTGCATTGCGGCACCCTCGTCGAGTCCGAGGCCCTTCTGCTGCGGTGGGACGATCCCGTGGCGCAATGGGGGCTCGGGGTGTTCGAGACGATCGCCGTGCGCGATGCGGAACCCTGTCAGCTCGACGAACACTTGCGCCGGCTGGGCGACGCCGCCCGGCGGTTCGGCGTGCCGCTCCCGACCGCCGACGAGCTGACGCGCGCGGTGCGGCTCGTAGCGGAGGGCGTTTCGATCGGAAGCCGTTGGCTCAAGATCGTCGTGTCGCGCTCCGGACGATGGGTGGTCTTCGCGGGTTCGATCGATCCCGCAGACGAAGGCAAGGCGGTTGCCGCGGTCCTGCTCCCGTGGCGGCGGCATCGTTTGGACCCGACCGCGGGGATCAAATCCGTGAGTTACGCGGCCTGCATGCTCGGGCTGGAAGAGGCGGTGCGACGCGGTGCGGACGAGGGCTTCTGGCTCAACGAGCGGGGTCACGTGATCGAAGCGTGCACGGGAAACGTCTTCGTCGCGCGCGGACGCGCCGTCGTGACGCCTTCACTTCGTGACGGCGCCCGCGACGGCGTCACGCGATGGCGGGCCATCGTCGCGTTGCGCGAGCTCGGCCTTTCGGTGCGGCAGTCCAAAGTTCGTATCGCGACTCTCCGCGCCGCCGACGAGATTTTTCTGACGTCGAGTCTGCGCGGCGTGCGCCCGGTCGTGCGCATCGACGGTCGCAACGTGCGGGGAGGCGACCCCGGCCCGATAACACGACGTCTGGCAGAGCAACTGATGGCAAGCGAAGCGAGGCACGCTACGATCGAGACGCGCGAGACTTGAAGAGGAGCAGGACCATGCACGGAGCGCACGGTTGGTTGTTGGACACGCAGGCCGTTTGGATCGCCCTGTCGGTCTGGGGCGTCACGGTCCTCCTCCACGCGCTGTGGCGATCGCGCGGGGACGCTGAGCCCGATGCCCTTCGGGAGAGCGGCCCGATCCTCTGACCGCGGACATGGACCGTAACGTTCCGCGTCTCAATCTCGCTCTTGCCGCCGTCCTCGCCGCTGTGACGATCGCCGTCTACGCGCCGGTTCGCGAATTCGCGTTCGTGAACTACGACGACAACGTCTACGTCACGGAGAATCCGGAGATCGGTCAGGGGTTGACCCAAGGCAACCTCGCTTGGTCGACGACCGCCTTCCTCAACGGAAACTGGCACCCGCTGACTCTCGTCTCGCACATGCTGGACGTCTCGCTGTTCGGTCTCAACCCGGCCGGCCATCACGGGATGAACCTCGCCCTTCACCTCGGCAACGTCTTGCTGTTGTTCTGGCTCCTGGCGGGGACGACCCTGCAACCGTGGCCGAGCGCGTTGGTCGCGGCCTTGTTCGCGGTGCATCCGCTGAACGTGCAGACGGTCGCGTGGATCTCGGAACGAAAAAGCCTCCTGAGCACCGGGTTCTGGCTCGCCGCGCTTCTGGCCCACGCCGGGTACCGACGACGTCCCAACGTGACGAAATACCTCTTCGTGGTCGCCCTCGCCGCTGCCGCCCTCGCTGCGAAGCCAATGGCCGTGACGTTGCCGTTGACCCTCGTGCTCTTCGAGGTGTGGCCCCTCGCCATGCGGCCGAAAGGCCGCGGTTGGATGTTGCCGCGCGACGCGCGTGAGCTTGGGCCGCTGCTCGCGCTTGCCGGGGCTTGCGGCGTGCTGACACTTCTGGCCCAGCACGCGGCGAGTGCCATTCAGTCGGTGACGGAGTTCTCGTTACCCGTCCGCCTCGGGAACGCGCTGGTCTCTTACGTCTGGTACCTGAAAGCGATGATCTGGCCGGCGGGGCTCGCTGTCTTCTACCCGCACCCGATGGACTCGCTCACCGTCGCCGAAATCGCGGCTTCCGCGCTCGTGCTCGTCGTCATCGGTGCTGCGGTCGTCGCGAAAGCTCGCGCGTTTCCCGCGCTGGCCATGGGCTGGTGGTGGTACGTGGCGACGCTCCTCCCCGTCGCGGGCATCATCCAGGTCGGATCGCAGGCCTACGCCGACCGCTACGCCTACGTCCCGCTGATCGGGATTTTCGTCGGTGTGGCGTGGGCGGCGGTTCGAGTGACGGAGGCCAGGCCCGTTCTTTGGCGCCGCGCCGCCGGCGTTGCCGGCTGCGCGTGGATTGCGGCGCTGTCCGTTGCGACGCGCGCAGAACTCCCGTACTGGCGCGACAGCGTGTCTCTGTTTCAGCGTGCGATCGACGTGGTCCCCGACAACGCGTTGGCCCAGAACAACCTTGGCATGGCCCTCGTGGATCAGCAGAAGATTGCGGAGGCCCTCGCGCATTTCGAAAGGGCCGTCGCGATCGATCCGTTGGACACCGACGCGCGCTCCAACCTCGGGAACGCCCTACGCGCGCTTGGCCGGCCCGCGGACGCCGTCGGTGCTTACGAAGCGGCGCTGGCGCAATCACCCGGCGACGCGAGCATTCACTACAACCTGGCCACGGCGCTCGTCGATCTCGGCCGTGCCGACGATGCGGTGATTCACTTGCGCGAGGCGGTGCGGATCGATTCCGCGTACGTGAAGGCCCGGTTCTTCCTCGGAGCCGTCTTGGTTCAACAGCGGCACGTGGAAGAGGCGCTCGTGCAGTTTCGCGAGGTCGTCCGGCTCGATCCGCAAAACGAACGGGCAGGGGAGTGGGTGCGCAGGATTGAGGGTCAACTCCGGCGGTGACCCGGAGTTGACCCAACCAGCCGCGTGAGGCGCAGACCTACGCGGGCTTTTTGATATGGCACTTTGCGCAGTTGCCCTTGCTCTCGAACGATGTCCCGCCGGCCACATGACACGCGCCGCAAGACTTCTTGTCGGTCTCCGCCTTCTTGTGCATCGACTCCTTGTAGCCCAGGGGAGCCTTCGCCTGCGGGAAGATCGCGTCATGGCACGCCTTGCAGTCTTTCTTCACGGCCTCGATGTGTTTGGGGTGATCGAAGGTGACCGGGCCGGGCTTGGCGTCGAAGGTGATCTTGTCCGGCGGCTTCTTGTCCTCGGCAACGAGCGCACTCGTGGCGAAGGCGAGTCCAAAAACGATCACGGTGCCGGATGCGAGCAAGCGTCTCATCGTGTCCTCCTCGTTTCGGCTCGAGACCTACGGGGCCTCGAGGGAAACAGAGGATCGCAAAGATCCTGCCAGGCGGAAAGGCCGCAAAACGACCGTTATGGGAGTCAGTCGGGCGACACTCCGTACTCTGGAGAGCACGGTAGCGCGGCGAATCCGGTCTTTATGGTGGCTCGGGAGGGAGTTGAACCCCCGACGCAGGGATTTTCAGTCCCTCGCTCTACCAACTGAGCTACCGAGCCGATGCGGAAAGCGGAAGCGAGCGCGGATTCTTGCACTCGCTCCCGCGGAATTCAAGACAGGCGA
>Ga0315287_10000761_pt1 | contig 28667 bp, 32 predicted proteins | sample YL17G11_0_MG_FD_205037 | JGI IMG/M metagenome (GOLD analysis project Ga0315287, IMG submission 205037) | Sediment microbial communities from Yellowstone Lake, YNP, Wyoming, USA - YL17G11_0 | ecosystem: Environmental > Aquatic > Freshwater > Lake > Sediment | place: USA: Wyoming | collected...
CACCGCCCCTCCTCCTCGCCCTCCGCCTCCGCGCCCCCTTCCCCTCCGCCCCCTCGCGCGAGGCTCGCACAGGAAATAAACCGCCCCCCCCCCCGCCCCCCGTCCTCACCTCGCGCCTCCCGGCCCTCGCCTGGCCCCACCGGTGCTCCGTCTCGATCGTCCGCACCGTGCCGCTCGCGGCCCGCATGACGATGCTCTGCGTCCTGCCCCTGCCCCCGCCCTCGAACCGCACGCCGCGGAGGAGGTCGCCGTCGGAGACGCCCGTCGCGGCGAAAAAGACGTCGTCGCCGCCGCAGAGGTCGTCGGTGAAGAGGATGCGCGACAGGTCGTAGCCCAGCGCCAGCGCCCTCTCGCGCTCGCCAAACTCCTCGCGGGGCGCGAGCCGCCCCTGGATCGAGCCGCCGAGGCACTTGAGCGCCGCGGCGGCGACGACGCCCTCGGGCGTGCCGCCGATCCCCAGCATGACGTCGACGGGGCTGCCTGGCCGAGCCGTTTCGATCGCTGCAGCCACGTCGCCGTCGGAAATGAGGCGGATGCGGGCGCCCGTTGCGCGCACCTGCCTGATGAGCTCCGCGTGCCTCGGGCGGTCGAGGATGCAGACCTGGTTTTTTTTTTTTGAGTTTTTTTTTTGAGGGGGGAAAGAGGTTCCTTTTCTGAGTTTCGCAGCCTCTCGCAACCTCGAAACCTCTCTCCCGACCTCGAAGCCCCTCTCCCGACCTCGAAGAAAAGAAAAGAAGGGGAAAAAAAGGCTTCGGCTCAACTGTGACCTCGCTGACGGGCTTCGAGAGGGCCTCCGCGACCGCCGCCAGGTTCTGCGCGACGGGGTAGGACAGCGAGACGCGATGGGGGTTCACCAAAGGGCCGACGGCGAGCTTGTCCATGTCTGCAAAAGAAAGAGAGAGAGAGAGAGAGAGTTTTGAAAAAAAAGGGGGGTGAGTTTTGATGAAAAGAGGCGACAGAGGCTTCAACGGATTTTCCTCTTTCTCTCTCGCGCTCTCTCTTTCCCTCTCCCTCTCTCTTTCTCTCTCCATAGTTCACTCACACATCACGGGGCCCGGGTCAAACATCGCCCCGCGCTCCGCGACGGCGATCACCGCAACGGCTCCACTCCTCCCGCCCGCGACGAGGCTCGTGCCGTCCAAGGGGTCGACGGCGACGTCGACAGCGAGAGCGTGCGGGGCGGTCGCGTCTCCGACGCGCTCGCCGCAGAAGAGCATGGGGGCGTTGTCCTTCTCTCCTGTTTTTTTTTTGGGGGGGGGCGAGAGGGAAGGGAGGGTTTTTCGGAGGAGAAGGATGGGGGCAGCGGCGGAGGTGAGAGAGAGGGAGAGACATGGAAAAACGCTCTGTCTTTTCCCTCCCCTCTGCTTTCTCTCTTCCCTCTTCTCTCTTCTCCCTCTCTCTCCCTTTTTCTACCCAGACCAATTGAAATCGCTCTCACCCTCCCCGATCACGATCACGCCGTCCATCGGGATCGTGTTCAGCACGCGCCGCATGATGTCGACCGCGGCGCCGTCGGCGGCGTCCTTGTCGCCGCGGCCGAGGTGGCGCGCGCCGGCGAGGGCCGCGGCCTCGGTCACGCGGACGAGCTCCAGAGCCAGGGAACGCTTTGAAGAAGAGGTCCAGGAGTAGTCGGGGCCGGCGGCGGGCTGGTGGGAGGGCGAGGAGGCTGCTGTTTTCGTGGGGGGAGAGTTTGTTTCGGAGATTGGCGCGAGAGGGATAAGGGAGATGTGCTGAGGTCAGCGAGGGCGACGATGATTTTGCGTCGAGCCCCGATTTTCGATGGCTCTCTCCTTCTCGATGCCTTTGCTTCCCTCTTTCCCTCCCTCTTTTTCTCAAGAAACCGTTGGAATTCGAGCCCGCTCCCCGGTACCGCGTCACCACGCCGCCAGACTGATTACCCTGAGTCGAAGGAGAAGACGCGACGGCGACCGAGGGGCGAGGCCGGAAGGGGCGAAGAGGAAGAAGAGGAAGCGGGCGCTTCGTCGTTTTCAAGCCTTTGAAATCGTTTTTGACCGGCTTCGCTCCTCCGGGGCGGCCCGGAGCTGCCTTTGCGACCGTGCAAGAGCACAATAACAGAGTCATCCCTTCAGTGCGAGCAGAGGGAGGCTGGAGAAGAAGGCAAGAAGGGATCCCGGAAGCGACGAAAGCACAAAAGAGAAGCGGCGGAGGTGAAAACAAGAAGCGAAAAGTGATGGAGAGCTCCTCAAAGCGAGCGTGAGCGTCGCCGTCGTCGGTCCTTCGACGCTCACTTTTTTTCCTCGCCCTTCTTTTCAACACCTAGAAAAAAAAACTATCGCTCAAATGAGGTAAGATAACGTCTTCATCTCTGCCCAGCGCGCCAAGCACGCATAGGCATTCTGGCTCTTACCGTGAGAGAGGGAGAGCTTTCCCGCTCTTGGCGCGTCGAGAGGAGGGAGGGAAGCAATTGCTTGTAACAACGTCGCGCCATGGCTGCTCCGCGAGAAATCCTTCGGCATGTATCGCCGTCGGCGTGCCCCCAACTGCACTCGACCTTTGCTTTCGCCAGCTGCGAACCCAAGGAATCGATGCGTTTTCTGCCTTTCGAGTCGATAAAGGCCACTAAAGCGCCCGCACGCCGGAGAAAACTCGAGACTCTTAAAAATGCGTTTGCTCATTCGACCGTTGTTTTTTTGTTTCGCAGTCCAAGAGAAAAGAAAAACTCAACCCTCGACCACCTCTCGTTCCCTCCCTCCAAAACAAAAACGAAAACAAAATCAGCCCTCACCTCGCCTCCCTCGCCCTCGCGGCCCTGGCCTCGGCCCTCGCCGCCGCCGTCGCCGTCGCCTCGGCGCAGCCCACGTCGATCGGTGGGCTGATCCAGCAGATTCCCGTCGTCGGCACCCAGATCAAGCCGTGCCCGCCCGTCGGCTTCGACTCGCTGCCCAACTTCAACCTGACTGCCTACGTCTCCGCTCCCTGGTACATCCAGCAGCAGGTAAGAAGGATAGGAGAGAGAGAGAGAGAGAGAGAGACGAGGCGGAGACGCCAGCGACTTTTTGCTTCGAAAAAACCTCTCATCTCGACCTCGACCTCTAAACTTTCCTCCCTCCCTTCTTCCCTCCTCCTTCACCTGCGCTCTCTCTCGCACTCTCTCCCGACGAAACAGATCCCGCTCGTCTACCAGCCCGTGAACCAGCTCTACTGCGTCCGGGCCGTCTACAAGCCCAGGGACCCCGCCAACTTTAAGAAGGGCACGGTCGTCTACAACTCCGCAAACGAGGGCAGCGTCACGGGCAAGCAGGTCGGCACCGTCCCCAACACCAACGCGACCTCGACAGGGAACCCGTTCGGAGGCCAGACCGGCATCGTGGCGTACCCCGAGCCCTACCCCAAGAACGCGACGACCGCGGCGTCCAAGCTGCGCGTGCTGCCGACGTTCTTCGAGGGGCTCTACCAGCTCAAGCCCGCCATCCCCGGGATCAGCGGGCCCTACTGGATCGTCGCGACCTCGGGGGACACCACGGCCCCGGACGCGTGGTCCGTGATCTCGGGCGGACCCCCTACGACCCCCTCCAACGGCGCCTGCCGCACGGGCCGCGAGGGGCCGCAGACGTTCCTGGACGTCAACGGCTCCGGGTTCTGGATCTTCACGAGGCAGCCCGTGCCCAGCGCCGCCGTCGTCGAGGCCGCGAGGACGGCCGCCAAGGCGATCGGGTTCGACCTGACGCCGCTGGTCAACGTGGAGCAGGCCGGGTGCACCTACCCTGCTATCCCGGCGTAAGAAGGGAGGATAGAAGAAGAGCGAGAGAGAGTTTTTTTTTTTTTCAGAAATGATTGAGCCTCTCAACGCGCAGCAACGCCAAACCGGCAGAGTACGATTTGCTTTTTTATCGTCGTTGATTTCTCTCCTTTTCCCTCCACGCCTTGTCCTAGACAGTTCTAATCACGCCCCCTTTTGCTTGCTTTTTTTGGTTTTAATCGAATTGGGAGAAACGAAAGAGAGAGAGAGAGAGAGAGAGAGACTTTGGGATAAAGAGCCCTTGAAGAAAGAAAAAACTATCAGGAGTTTTTTCACTTAATTTTGCTTGCCAACGCCCTCCATCGCCTTTTCGTCCCTTGTAAGGAGGGCGACCATCTATATAAAATATTGTCGGAAGAACAGAAGGAAATGTCCCTCTCTCGAAAGAGAGAGAGGTAGAGAGAGAGAAAAAATGACAGAGGAGAGAGAGAGAGAGAGACGGCGACAAGCTGCTCTTTGTTTTTTGCTCTCTCTCTTTTTTTCTTCAAGGGTCAAAAGTGTGCTTTTTCATTTTTCCGGAACTAATTATAACGAAGGAAGGAAGGATGGGGCAAAGCCGAAGTTGTTCGTGAACTTCCGTCTTGGTGAAAAGGTGTGGATAAAGCGCGCGAGGGTGGTGGCGTTGGAGGTATAAAATCAGAAACATAACAATAAAAAACAAGTTTTTCGTTGCACCTCTCTTTTTGCTCTCTCTCTGATCAAAATCTCTCTCTCACTCTATCTCTATCTCTCTCTCTCTCCCTAATTGTCTCTCTCTTTGTAAATGCGCTCGTAATCCCAAAGATTCGTTGCGTTTTGGTTGCGGTTGTGAGAGAAAAAAACAAGGCCTATGTTGCTTCTCTCTCTTTTTTTCTTTTTTTTCTTCGTGACGAAACTGCAGCGGGGGCAGAGGAAAGAATTTCCTCTCTTCGTCCGTCGCCGCCGTCGCGTTCCGCCTTCCCCGCCGTTTTTCCGGAAACCCCCCCTCTCTCTCTCAGAACTGGTAGCGAGCGACCGTCATTCCGCGAGTGTAGTAAGTCTTCTCCTCGACGACCGCCTCCCCGTCATCGCCCTCGGCCTCGACCTCGCGCGTCACCTTGCCCTCGCTCACGCCGTACACGCGGCGGATCGTCCCGCGCCGCTGGTGCTCCTGGACTGCCTCCTCGACGGGCTCGCACCAGTGGAGGGAGCAGAGGGTGTCGTCGACGGTGACGACGTTGAAGTCGGCTGGGAGAGACGAAGATGGTTGGAAAGGAGGAGAAGGAGGAGAAGATGAGGAAGGAAGAGGAAGAGTGAGAGAGAGAAGGAGAGGAGTTTTTTTTTTTTTTCTCGACGTTTGGAGAGAAAGGCAAAAGAAGAGAAAAGGCAAGATCTCCTACTCACGGTTGGCGAGGAGGTGCATGTTCTCGAGGTCCTTGAGGGCGACGTCGTAGGTGTGCCCCCCGTCGACCGAGATCAGGTCGCACTTGACGTCGGGGTTGTCGGCGGCGAATTCGGGCACCGTCTCGAGCGACGACCCCTTGACGACCGTCAGGCGCGCGTCGCCGTCGACGATGCCGTGCGCGGCCGCGGCCGGGGACCGCAGCCAGGCCTCCGCTTTCGGGGCGTAGGCGTGCTCCCAGAGGTCAAACATGATCACCTTGGCGTTGGGGTTGGCCTGTTTGTGTTTTGAAGGGAGGTTTTGGGAAACGTGGAGGAGAAACGTGAGAGAGTTTTTCTTCTTCTTCGACCGAAAACGATGCCTCGATGAAACCCCCGAAAAAGAGAGGAAGGAAGAAAATTCTTAAGGGGAAAAAAACTCGGAAAGTCTTCTCTCTCACCGCGAGCCAGACCGACGCCGAGTGGCCCGAGTTGAACCCGATCTCGCAGATCGTCTTGACCGCCGGCATGCGCGCGAGCGCGACCTGCATCTTGCGGAGGAGGAAGGCCGTTCCCGTGTGGCCCTCGGTGACGTCCTATGCGGAGGAAGTTTTTTGTTTTTGTTTTTTTTGGCCTCGGGGTCTCGAGTGAGCGAGAGAGGGAAAGAGGAAGAGAGGAGAGAGGTCGAGAGAAGTAAATGCAAGGGAGAAAACCTCGACGCACCAAGCCAATGGCCTCCTGCATCTCGTCGCCCAGCGTGTACAGGTGGTCGATCTCCGCGTGCCTCCACTTCCCGTCGGTAATGAGGGATTTGAGCTGCGCGTGGCCCGGGTGCGGGGAGGAGGCGGAGGAGATCTTGACCGCGGCGCCGCAGAGCAGCGCGGCGGTCGCGGCAAAGGCGAATTTGGCCAACGACACGCCGCCATGCTGCGTCGCCTTGCCTTTCGCCGCGGCTTTCGCGTCGTCGTCCGAGGAGCGCGTGGATCCTCCAAACTTGGCGGGACGCTTCAGGTTCCCCGAGGGCGAGTCAGCTGCCATGGTGTCTGGGAGAGAATGCGGGGGAAGCGTCCGAAGGGGGGAGAGGCGCGCAAGTGGCGGGTGAAGGGGGGGAATCTGCAAGTTGGTGGGGGAACGAAACGAGAAAGTGTAACAGACGAAAACAGAGTCTTTTTTTCTTTCTTTCTCTCTTCTCTTTGTTTCTTCTTCTCTCTCTCTCTCTATCTCTTTTGACGTTCGCTACTTACAACAACACCCGATACGGGAAGCCGGGAAAGGGGGCATCTGTCTGAAGTGTGCTCTAGAGAAGAGAGAAAAGCTCTCTCAAATCAGTTTAGTTTGTATCGACCACCACCACCACCCTCCTCCGAAGAGGAAGTGGCGGTGGCGGTCCAGGGTCCAAAAAAAGGGAACAAAGAGCAGGGAGGGGGGGTGGAAAACTCGTTCTCTCCTCTCTCTTTCTCTTAATCTCTTTCTCTTCCCTTGTCTCTTATTGAAATATGTCTAACGAAAGGGGGGAGCAACGTCCCAGAGACTTGTCTCGGCAAAAGGTCAACGGCTTCCCGTTTTTTCCACTTTCTAAAGCCCGCAGCTCTTCACGTCCACGTACTTGAGCACCCCCATCGAGAACTCCGAGCGCCCTCCGATCACTTCCTCGTGCCTCCGCGCCGCGTTGCCCCACACACGCGCCAGCCTCTCCCTGACGGCGTCGACGTCGGCCTCCCTCCCCTCGCCCCCCTTGGCCCTCGCGAGCTCCTCAGTCCACACCTTGGTGGTGTCGAACCGCTCCCCGTTCCCGAGGCCCTCGAAGTTCTCGTCCTGGTGGCAGGCGTGGATGCAGTGGTACTTGCGCATGCCGCCGTAGTACACCGAGCAGACGTCGCGGGGCGCGTCGGGCAGCGCGCCGGCGGCGACGAAGTCGTCCCTGACGAGGTACACGTTGTGCTCCGTCTTGGAGTCGTCGTTGTCGGCCAGGGCGAGGGAGTAGCCGTAGGGCTCGAGGAGGTCGGCGATGGCCGCGGTGGAGGTGCCGTAGAAGCCGCCGCTGAGAGAGAGAGAGAGAGAGAGAGAGAGAGAGAGAGAGAGAGAGAGAGAGAGAGAGAGAGAGAGGAGGGAGGTGGTTTTGGTGGTTGGAGGGGAGAGAGAAAAAGGCCAGGGTTAATTTCCTCTTTTTCTTTTCTTTTTCCGATCTTTTTGCCGCCGGCGCGGCTCCTTTTTCCTCTTTCTTTCCTTTTCTCTCTCGACTCTTTCCCCCCCCCAAAAAAAAAAACAACGCAACTGGAAGTACACGCCGTAGTCGGGCCTGTAAATGGTCTCGAACGCAAACGGCGCGGGCACGTCGGTGTTGGCCTCCATCAACACGACCTTGGGCCTGAAGCCGGCCTCCATCACCGAGCGCGCCAGCGCGAGGTCGAAGCCGTCGACGTCGACCTTGAGCACGTCGAGGTTGGCCGGCGTGAGCCCCGCGGCGCGGAGCCTGGCCGGGAGCGTGGCCGGGTGCGCGTACTCCTTCATGATCGCGACGCCGTGGCTGCGGAAGGGCGCGAGGTTCTCCTCGAGCGCGTCGAGGATCAGCGGGTCCCCCTCGAAGGCGGCGCCGCAGGCGCCGCGCTCAAAGAGCGGGTAGGTCGGGTCGTCGGTGAGGCCGTCGAGGGCACCTTTTTGCGGGGCGAGAGATAGATGCACGAGGGAGGAGGAGGTCAGAACGAGGCGGAAAACGCCCATAGAAACGGGGCCTCGAAAACAGAACAAGAGAATGGAGGAGAGGAAGAAGAAGAAGAAGAAGGAGAAGAAAAAGAAGAAGAAGGAGAAGAAGAAGGAGAAGAAGGAGAAGGAGGAGAAGAAGGAGAAGAAGAAGAAGAAGAGGAAGAAAATACTAACGACTTACCGAGGTTCAGGACGCACTTGAGGTTCTTCTCCCCGATGACCCTGTCGACCACGTCGATCAGGTCGAGGCCGCTCACCGTCGCGTTCCAGGCCTCCTGGACCGACGCGAAGGCGTGCTTGCGGCCCGCGGCCAGCGGCGTCAGGCGCTTGGCCGCGAGCTGCACCGGGGTGCATCCGACTTTCGGGTCGCAGAGTCGAGGGTCGGCGCCGAAAAGAGGAGAACTGCGGGGCCAGGAGCCGGCGAAGCGGCCGACGGCGAAGGCTGCCGCGGCGGCCGCGGCGGCGAAGAGCAGGCGGGGCCTGGAGAGGAAGCGGAGAGAGGAGGTGGAGGAAAAAGGGATGAGCTTTATGAAAGGCAAGAGAGACAAAACGACGTCGGAAGTGAACTGCTTTCCTCCGCAATGGCGGGCGCGCTCTCTCTCGTTTTTCATTCTCTTCAGGGTCGCGAGCTCCCTCGCGGTATACTCTCTCTCCCTCTCTCTCTGCTGAAAACGACTAATAATTTCAATCACTTGTCTGTGGCAGAGAAGGAGCGAAAAGTTCGCAAACGTTGGGCGAAGGGGGTGCAAAGAGAGGGCACAAATGGTTTTCGTTGTTTTGTTTTTCGCCATGGCCTACGCGCGGGCGTAACAGCTCTCTCAATTCTCTCTCAATTCTCTTCTCAATTCTCTTCTCAATTCTCTCCATCTCTCTCTGTTTCTCACCTGGCTCCGTCCTTGGAGGACTTTAAGGGGGCTGCTGTTGGAGGAGCCATTGGGTTGAGGCGCGAGAGGTCGGGGTAAGAGGCTGTCGGAAGGGGAGCGAAAGCGAGAAGAAAGGGTGTCTTGAAGTCAGAGTGAGAGTGAGTTTTTTTTGGTTTTTTCCTCGTCGGCTCCGAACAGAACCTGCACAACGTCTACTGGGGCGAAAAAGAAAACTACTAGCAAGATGCCCCGCAGGCCGCCCCCCACCTCCTGTAGGGGAAACCTCGTCCTCGCGACCCTTTTAGCGATCACACTGCTGTTTTTCTGCTCGACTGACGCGCAGGGCAGGCCTGGCGGGCCCCACGACCGCCGCCGCGAAGAGCAGCAGCAACGATGGAGCGACGAAAATGCGCCGCGAGTGCTGGCCGCTTCCGACGACGCCGCTGCTGCTCCCTCCCCTTCGGCCCCGCCGACCCTCGCCCTCCTGCTCGCACCCACGCCGGCGCCGAGCAGGGTTGCTGCTGCTGCTGTTGCTGCTTCTGAGGGCCTTCTGCTCCGAGAAGGCGGAGTGAAAGGAGCAGCAGCGGCCGCTCCTTCTCCGAGCGCAATCTCTGATGGTGACGACGACGGCGACGACGACGACAACGAAGAAGAAGAAGAGGCGAGCAGCGGCGACGGCGCCGGCCAAGAAGCCGCCGGCTCCGAAGAGGAAGCAGACCCAGAGGCCCAGGCCGGCGTCGCCGCGGACGTCGCCTCGGCAGCGTCGGAGCCCCCCGCCGCCCCGGTCCAGCCCAAGAGGGTCAGGTTCCTCGCCAGGGGCGCCTCCAAAGCCATCGACCAGAGCGAGGTCGACCCCTCGTCGCTCTCGGGCGAGAAAGGGTCGTTCGTCTTCTACGGGCGCTACTGCGGTCCGGGTGCGCGTTTCGTTTTTTTTTTGTGGAGGGGAGGGAGGGGTGCGTCCTTGTCTCCGAGAGAAAAGTACGAAGCCTTCCGAGCAGAGGCTCGAGAGGCGAAAGAAAAGGGGGGGGGGGAAGAAAAGTGCGCGTGGAGACGAAAAAGGGGGTCGAAAGCGACAAATTTTTGTTTTTTTCCCTCTGCAATCTCACTTTGAGGCGGCGGGAAAAAAAAAAAAACAGGCTGGACCGACAAGCAGAACCGCCCCGGGATCGACCCCGTCGACGAGGCCTGCCACGCGCACGACACCTGCTACGGCCAGGCCCGAGAGGCCAACCCCCCGAGCCACAAGGTGCGCCGGGCCGCCGCCGAGTGCGCGTGCGACAGGGCCCTGGTGTCGGCGCTGAAAGACTTCAAGAAGAACAAGCAGCAGCAGGCCGCGGCGAGCAAGGCCGCGAAGAGAGCCGCGGGCGACATGGAGAAGCTATTCGACGTCAAGTGTCCGCTCGCCGTGGCGGGCGCGGTGCTGAGGCCGCCGAGTCCGAGTCCCGAGAGCGCCCCGGGAGGGAATTGGTAAGATTGTTTCTTCCTTGTTCCTTTTTTTCTTTCAGAAATTAAAAAAATGTAAGACAGTCCCTTCAAGCCGCGCCTCTTCCTTCTATCCTCCTTCTTCTTCTTCTTCTTTTGGCAAGCGCGAGTCGCGCCAGGTTCGGTTACATAAAGAAACAATGAGAAAGAATGCTCTGTGGAGAACAAGAAGAAGAAGAAAAAAAATAGAGAAAGAAAAAAAAAGTCTATCAAATCTCGACCACACCGCTTCCGCCAAACCGCGCCTCCATCGAGTCGAGCCCGACCCTCGAGTCGTCCGCCAGGCTGAGCCCCGGAGCAAGGACCCGCACGTACCGGTCGAAGTACAGCAGCTGCTTGAGCAGGATCCCGAACTCGCGCGGGAAGCGGATGCCGTAGGTCTCCCCGACTCGGACGACCGAGAGGAGGAGGCGGTTGACCGCGGCCTCGTCGAACGTGACGGCCGCGGCGGCAGCCGAAGCGGCGGCGGCCGAAGCCTGGGCGGCAGCCCGGGCGCCGTCGTCCGCGGGCAGTACGGTGACCGTCGTCGCGGCAGCTGCGGCAGCCGCGTCCTTGAAGACGGCCTCGAGGTCGGCGGCGAAGGCGGCGTAGTCGAGCTCGCCGTCGTCGGAAGGCTCCCGAGGGTCCGACCCCGGAGGCCCTGGGCTGCCGGCGCCGGCCCCGCCCGCCTCCCCCCCCCCCCGCCCCCCCACCCCCTGCTTCTCCTCCCCGAGCGCCCCCATCGCCGCCAGCGCCCTCGCCATCGTGTCGTAGTCGCCCGACGCCGTCGACGCGACCAGCGCCCTCACGGCCGCCCACGTCGAGGGCGCGACGCGCCCCACGATCCCGAAGTCGATGAAGCCGACGCGGCCGTCGGGCAGCGCCAGGAGGTTCCCCGAGTGCACGTCGGCGTGGAAGCTCCGCGCGGCAAGCAGCGAGCCGAACCAGGCGTTGAGCGCCCCCACCAGCACGGCCTCGGGCTCGACGTCCGTGATCGAGCGGATGGCCTCTATGTCGGTCAGGGGCACCCCCCGCAGCCGCGACATCGTGAGGACGCCCTTCGAGCTCGCCTCGCCGTAGACGACGGGGCAGGTGGCGACCGACTCCATGCCCGTGGCCCTCAGGTACGACGCGAACTCCGCGACATGCGCCGCCTCCTTGGTGAAGTCGACCTCGTCGAGCATGGCCGCGCGGATGTCGCCCGCGATCGCCGCGACGGACCCCCTCCCCAGCGCCGGGTTCAGAAACTCGGCGACGCGCGCGGCGGCGTACAGGAACCCCAGGTCCGCCGAGAGCGTCGCGTCCACTCCTGGCTTCCGCACCTTGATGACGACGTCCGCCCTCGAGCCCTTCAGCACGGCGGCGTGGACCTGGGCGACGGAGGCCGACGCCAGCGGCGCCTCGTCGACGGACTCGAAGAACCTCTCGAGCGGCCCGCCGAGCTCCCGCTCGATCGACGCCTTGATCGTCGCCCATGGCACTGGCTCGGTGCGGTCGAGCAGGGCCTCGAACTCCAAGACGTACTCCTCGGGGAACAGCGACGGGCTCGAGGCGATGAACTGGCCGAGCTTGATGTAGGTGGCGCCCAGGGCCTCGAAGACCCTGCGGAGCAACGCCGGGGCGGAGGGCGGCCTGCCGCCCGGGCGCAGGGCCTCGACGGCGGCGCGCCTGCCGACGCGGGCGACGGCGTCCGCGGCCTGGATCCCGCGGAAGGCGCTTTGGGGCCCGGCGGAGGCGGCGACGCCGGCCAGATCGCGGACGAGCTCCTGGAGGTCGGCGAGGCGCGTCGGGAGGTCCGGGGCCCGCGTGAAGGGTTTGCGCTTTGCCGTTGAGGACGAGGACGAGGTCGACGAAGAGGAGGTCGAAGAAGAAGAAGCGGAGGTGCGTTTCGATTGCTTCGAGGAGGGGGGCGGCGGGAGCTGCTGCCGCCGAGGGCCTGCTGCTGCTGGTCGAGGGGCAGCGGCAGCGGAGGCAGACACAGAGGCATCTGCCCTCGGCGTCGCCGCGCCTGAAGGGGCGCGGAGAGGGAGGAGCGCCGCGGCGCGAGGACCGGAGAGGGGTGGCATGTTGAGCATCGCTGTCGACGAAATGAAAAATCGATGAAAGTGACGTGGAGTTGCGACGTCGCAATGTGAGATCACTTTCATCGCTTCGCTTCTCTGTAGCTTTCTTCCCTTCCCTTCGCCCTCCCTTCGCCGCTGGCCTCCTATCCCGCCTCTTCTGGACCTCGCCATGGGCCTCCTGTCGACCCCGCTGGGACGCTTGGCAGGCGGCTGCGCCGTGACGGCAGCAGGAGTGGCCCTCTTGAAGGGCGGCAAACTCTCGTCACTGCCGTCATCCTTGCCAACCTCCACTGGGGGCGCGTTCGCCTCCCTGCTCTCCACCTCCGTCTTCGTCGGCGCCAGCGTTTGGACGACCTTCTTCGCAGGTATCTTAATGTTTACGAACCTGCCGAAAACAACCTTTGGAGACCTCCAGGCGAAGCTGTTCCCCGTTTACTTCGGGCTGCAGACGGCGACGTCCGCGGCGGCGCTCGCCCTGACGGCGACCGGGCGCGCCGGCGGGAGCAGCTCTTCCGCGAGACCGCGCGCCGTCGCCGCGGCCGTCGCCCTCGCGTTCTCCCTGCTGAATCTCGCTGTGCTGGAGCCGCTGACGACCGCCGCGATGTACCATCGCCGCGCCGCGCAGGCCGAGGGCTCGAAGTTTCCCGAAAACGAGAAGAAAAAAGCTAACGGGAGGTTCGGGATGCTCCACGGGCTGAGCTCGCTCGCTAATCTCTTTGCTCTCGGGGCGGGCGTGACCGTGCTGTGGTTCTCGGCCGAGGGCATGCTCGTCGGAGGGAAGTAGAGAGAAAGGAAGAAGAGGGAGAGGAGGGAGAGGGAGCGTGTGTAACAATAAGAAAGAAAGGAAAAAAGATCGCAGGGCCACTCTCGGGAAGCCATTCCGAATTTCGGATGCTCGCTCGTCTCTCCTCCCGGTCTCGCCTCCTCGTCGCTTCGTCGAGGCTTCTTCTTCTCGACATGCCGTCGACTAGCGCGGCGGCATGCACCGCCGCCGCTCCTTTGAAGCGCAAAGCGAGGGGCACCTCAACGGCAGCGGCGAAGAAGGCATCAGAGTCGTCGTCGATCCCAACCTCATCGACTCCTCTGTCGCCGCCGCCTCTGAAGAAGAAAAAGCCCTACTCCCTCCCCACCTCCCCGAACGCCGGCTCCCCCTCCCTCCTATCGAAAGCAGAGAAGATCTCCGCGCAGCTCGCGGCGCTCTACCCGGACCCTCCCTGCCCGCTGACCCACGCCAACAGGACGCAGCTGCTCGTCGCAGTGATGCTCTCGGCGCAGACGACGGACCTCAAGGTCAACGAGGCCACGAAGACGCTGTTCGCGGAGGCGCCGACCGCGGTCGAGCTCGCTTCCCTGGGCGCTGAGGGCATCGAGGCGCACATCAAATCTCTGGGCCTGGCCCCGACAAAGGCGCGGAACGTCGCCGCGACGGCGTCCATCCTGGTGGAAAGGTACGGAAGGACCGGGAAGGAAGACGGGGACCTCCCGCTCGACGTCTCGCGCGAGGAGCTCGAGTCGCTGCCGGGAGTCGGCAGGAAGACCGCCAGCGTCGTCCTCGCCATGTCCGGCCTCGTCCAGGCCCTGCCCGTCGACACGCACATCCACAGGCTCAGCCAGCGGTGGGGCTTCTCGAGGGCCGGCGCGAGCGTGCTCCAGGTCGAGGCCGATCTGTGCGCGGCCTTCGGGCAGAACGACGGGATCAGGGGTCAGTGGGACAAGCTGCATTTGCGGTTGATCTACTTCGGGAGGGAGCACTGCCCGGCGCAGAGGCACGCGAGGGCGGAGTGCCCGATCTGCAGCTGGGCGGGGGTGTAAAATTAGATGCGGGGTTTTTTTTTCTCCTTCTCTTTTTTTTTTTTTTCTTGTAGTGTCTTGACGCACTACCAACAAAAAGGAAGAGCAAAAGGAAGGCAGCGACTTCTTCATTCCTTCCGCGAAAAAAGAGCTTCCTTGGTTCTCTCTCTTCTGCTTGCCCTCTCGCTCCCTCTCTGCTCTGCCTGCTCCTTCTCCCATGGGCTCCTCCAGCGGCAGCAAGCGCCGGCGAGGGGCCGACGACGCCGCGAGCTCGGAGCGGAACAAGACGCTGCATTCCTCCTTCGCGACCGCCGCCAACGCCGTCGCCGGGCTCTACTCTGCGGCGTCGGCGGCGCAAAAGTCCGCCTCGGCTGCCGGGGCGAAGGCCGTGCTGGTAAGTAGGCAGCGCCCCGAAGGCTGGGGAAGAGAGAGAGGACGACTCGCCGCAAAGCCCTTTTTTTTTGAAGCGAGCGAGCGAGCGCCAAGAGAGCAAGAGACCTCCGTCGTCGGCGGCTTCATCCTTTTTCCTCGCCTCTCGAGTCCCGTTCTGCGCCGTCTCTTGCCTCGTCCAGCTTTCCTGAGGATGCGAGAGCCTCGCAGTTTGCCTCTGACGCAGTCGGCGAGGAGAAACGAAGCCAGGAACCGGGAGAATGAGGGGCGCAAAAGTGGCTGGAAAAAAACGCTCGACCGAGGAACGTTTGCCCTCTCGCTCGTTTTCTCATCGATTCATCTCCTCTTTCGCAACTCCTTTCTCTCCTCCACGACCGCAACACCACCAACAGGAACGCCAAGCCGAGTGGCTCCTGCGCGACTTTGACGCGGCCGGGGCAGTTCCCGTGTCCGTGCTGCTCAACTACCTGAGGGCGGAGCTCGCGGTGAGAGTTTTGTTTTTTTTGCGGTTCGACTTCTTTTCTCCGACGGCGACAACGACGACAAGGACCGGCGACGACGACCTCCCCCTTTTTTTGCTCACCTTCTCTCTCTTCCCTCGCCCTCCCCCCCCCTCCCCTCCTTTCCCCCCTCCAAACCGAACAGAACACCGCCGAGGCCGCGGACGAACACACCCTGTGCTCCACCTCTGGGAACAGCGGCGGCGGCGAAGCAGCCGCAAGGGACCTCCCCTTCCTCGGCGGGGGGCAGCCCCCCTTTGGCGCGCGGCTGGGGGCCGCGTCTCCTCGACCCCCTCCTCCGTCGACGACGCTGCTGCAGCAGGAACACGCTCACCTATTCAACCCGCAGCAGCACCCGCAGCAGCAATCGCAGCAGCAGCAGATACAGGCTTCCGAGGCCGCCGTGGCAGCTGCGGCGCAGGCCGCGGCAGCGCTCGCCGTGGCGGCATTTGGCGGCACCGGCGGCGTTCCCTTCCAGCAGCAGCAGGGGGAGCGCTTCCACCTCCGCGACGCGGCTATGAGCGACGGCACCGCAACGACGGCGGCTCTCAGCAAGCCCCCGCGGCCGAGCCCGGGGAACAACGGAGGAGGGAACAACAACCCGAGGCGGGGAGGCGGCAACGGCGGCGGCGGCGCCTTTGGGCTGTAGAGGAGAGAACCTCTTCCTCGCCCTCTCCCCCTCCCTTTCCACTCTCATTGTTCCCACTCTCAGTGTTTCCGCTTTCGTTGCAGCACTTGGTCCCCCCGTCCCCCTTTTAGAGAGAAAATGTAACAACAATGAGCGGAAGTCGAAAAACGATTCTACAAAAACGAGGCGAGGGTCGGAACTCTTTGGGTTTTTCTTTTCCTTGTTTTTTCTATTCCGAGGTCGGGGACGAAGCCCTCCCTCGCTCACATCTTTTTTCTGCTCGAAAAGAGCGAGAGCAGCGGCAGGAGCAGCAGCAGCTCGCGCGCGCGCGCTCACCCATGAGCTCCTCCTCGTCTTCGTCCGCGTCGGCAGCGTCGTGGCCCTCGTGGCCCAAGAGCACGCGGGGCACCTCGCTCCTCGACGTGCTGCTGTTCAAAGACGGAAGCATCATCGTCGAAAGTGATGGCATCAGAACGAAAAACGGCAATGACTCGTCGCCTTCCGCTTCTTCTTCGACGTCGACGACGGTCGACCTCCTGTTCGACGACCTCTTCGGCGAAAAGTCGCCGTTCCAGGTGCGCCGATGGCTTCTTCTCGATGTCTCCTAGCTCTGAGAGGAAGGAAGAGCGACGAAATAAAAGACAAGGGGGGAGGAAAGCGGAGCTGAAAGTTGCGGTCAAAAAGCGATGCTTCTCCCCTCGCGTGCGTGCCCCTTTGCCAACAAAGTAAAAGAGAATCAAGCCACTCTTCTCTCTCTGACCCTCTCACTGCTCTCCTCTCTGCACCAAAAACATAGGCCCGCGTCCGCTCCCTGCGCGGCCACCGCGACTACCTCGAGTCGCCCTGGCTCCCTGACGCCGAGAGTGCCGACGCGGAGATGGCGAAAGTGTTGGCGGCGGAGAGGGAGAGGAAGAGAGGCAAGGCGGGCTCTTCTTCTTCCCTCTCCTCGTCTTCGGCGGGCTCGGCCGACAACGGCGACCAGGGCGACTCCGGGGGCAGCAGCAGCAGCACCCGCGCTTCTCCGTCTGCTGCAGCTGCTTCTCTCGCCTTTGTCCGCAGGGCAGAGTGCCGCGGGCGCGTTCGCAGGACAACCTCGACGGCTCCCCTGCCCGCCGCCGCGGCGCTCTTCTCCGGAGGCGGCGGCGGCGGGGGAGGAGGAGCAGAGGGCGGCGGCGGCGGCGGCGGCGGCGGCGGCGAGGCCTCCTCCGGCCGGCTCCGCGCGGACGAGCTCCAGCGCTGCTCCTCGGCCGACCCGGGCGCGGGCTTCGAGGTCGAGAGCGTGGTGCGGACGGCGGGGCTGCGCGGCGGGGACCGCTTCGCGATCGTGACGGTGTGGAGGCTGATCTCGGTGCCCGTCGCCGCCGGAGGGGGGGCGGGGAGCGGCGCGGCGGCGGCGGCGGCGGGGGGAGGGGCGGCGAGTGGCGCGGCGGCGACGGGCGCCGGCTCGAAGGGGTCGCCTCCTCCCCCTCCTGCCGCAGCGGCCGCTTCCGCAGCCGCGCGCCTCTGCGTCGACTTCGCCCTCGTCTGGGAGGAAGGGGACGCGGGAGCCCCGATGGCGCTCATCAAGCGCGCGATCGAGCGGGGCGTCTCGGTGGGGCTGCGGGACTCGTTCTCGGCGCTGGAGAGGGCGCTCGCGGGGCGCTTCCGCTGCGAGCGCGTCGCGCCGGGCGCGACGGCAGCGGCCGTCGCCGCTGCGGCCGCCGCCGCCGCCGCTTCTCTCCCACGGCAGCAACAGCCGCCTTCCTCGTCTTCTCCTCTTCTCTCGCACCAGGTGAGCCTCCTTCCGGCCCCGCCCTCGAGGCTCTCGGCCCTGATGCGAGAGGCGCTGCTCGCCCTCGCGGGAGAGGAGCTCGGGCGAGGGTTCGAGCCCGCCGCGAGGGCGCTCCTCGCCCCCGCTTCCTCCCCTTCTTCCCCGTCGCCATCGGTTCCTCCGCCTCGTCCTTCGTCGGCGGGTGCTGCCAGCAGCAGCCGCGGCGACAGCGGCGGCTCCTCCCCTGGCACGGCCGCGCTGGCCCTGGCCGCGGCGGCGATCCTCGCGGCGACCGCGCTGCTGCTCTCGGCGCCGCGGTCGCTCTCGGCGGCGCTCGGGTGCCCGGCGGCGGGTCAAAGAGGAGGAGAGGGAGGAGACGCCTCCTCCGGTCTCTTCTCCTCCCTCGAGTCCTTTCTCTTCCTCTCTCCGTGCTGCTCGCTGCTGTCCGCGAGTCCTCCGTCGGTCGTCTCCGCGCTGCTCGGGGCCGCGACCGTCGCCGCTGCCCGCGGCGGGCTCCTCGCGGCGGGCTCCGCCACGGCGGCGGCGCTCGAGGCCCGGGCGGCGGCGGCCCGGAGGAAGCGGCTGTCGCTCCCCTCCCGCTCCGAGGGAGGGGGGGACCCCTCGAGGGCCGCGGCGACTCTCCACCCGGGGTACTCCGCCGCGGCTGCCGCGGCGTCTGCGAGGGCCGCGGAGGACGAGGCTGAATCTGCTGCGGCGGCGGCGGCGGCATCAGCAGCAGCACCGAAGAGGAAGGGGCGCCGGCGGCAGCAGCAGCGGCAGAAAGAGCGAGAGGAAGAGGAAGAGGAGGAGGAACGGGAGGAGGACAAGACACCTTCCGCCCCCGCGGCCGCGGAGCAGCTGAGAGCCGCCGCGCGCCTCTTCGGTGAGGGTCTGCGCTGGGCGGCCTCAGCCGCCGCGGCGGCCGGGGTCGGCGGGCTCGGGATCGCCGTCCCCCCGCCGACGAACGCGACGGCGACAGCGACGATGAGCGCTGCTGCTGCTGCCCCTCGAGAAGAAACGAAATCGACCCCGCGCTCCCCGCTTCCTCTCTCCCTCCCCGCGATCTTCTCCGAGGAAGAGGCCGCGGGCTACGGTCCGGGCCCGCTCTCGGGCGCCCTCGACCTCCTCTCTCCCGCGACCTCCCCGCGCCGCTCGAGGGCCCTGGTGAGAGGGGAGAGAGTTTTTTTTTTTTTTGAGAGAGGGGAAAATGGGGGCAAAAATCATCCGCGAAAAAAAATCTCACCCCGACTTCTCACTTCTTTTCCTCCTTTTTTCGACACCAACTCAGCCCCCCGGCACCGTCGTCGAGAACGAAGTCTTCGAGAACGAGCGGCTCCAGCCCTTCCGCGGCTGGGGCTCCGACTGGCCGGGGCACCTACTGCCCACCGACCGCTGCGGCCGCTTCTCGGCCCGCGACGGCAGCCCCGGGGGGGACGCCGCGGCCGAGTTCCGGCGCGTCGCCAGGCCGCTGCCGCGCGGCGGCGGCTGGCGGTGGATCGAGCCCGACTGGCGGCTCGACCTGTCGCACATCGACGTGGGCTCCGTCGACGAGGAGGGGTGGAGCTACGCGTTCGACTTCGCGACGTGCGAGTGGCCGCCGCCGCCGGGCTCGGGGAGGGCGAGGCCGCTGCGCGACTTCGTGAGGAGGCGGCGGTGGGTGCGGGCGAGGATGAGGCTGAGTCCCGAGGAGGAGGAGGAGGAGGAGAGAGCAAGGAAGGAGAAGCTTGGAGCTGCCGTTGAGGCGGGTCCGACTGCAGCAGCAGCTGCTGCTGCTGCTGCTGCTGTGGCTCTCATGGCCGGAGGCGGAGCGTCAACGCCGGCGGCGGAAGCAGCAGCAGACGCAACAGCAGCAGCGGTGGCAGCTGTCATCTCTCCGCCGCCGCCGCCGCCGTCGTCCGCCGCCGCACCTCCTCTCCCGGCTGCCCTCGTTCCCGTCGCCGTCGCCGCGATCAAGGAGAGAAGAGCAGTTACGCCTTCTCCTTCCCCTTCTCGGGCTGCGTCGCCGGAGCCAGCAGGAGCAGGAGCGAAAGAGAAGGAGCCTTCGTCGCCGCCGGCGCTTCCTCCGACGTCGCGCTCCGCGACGCTTCTTTCCTCGTCGTCGGCTCCCTCGGCGCCCTCGACTTGCTCCGCCGCCGCAGCAGCAGCAGCAGCGGCGGCGGCGGCGGCACCCCTCCACGCCCTCTCCCCCTCGGCGGCCGCCGCGGCGGCGTACCACGCGAGATCGAGCCCCAGGCGCGGGCGGGCGCTCTCGACGTCGCCGACTGCTTCTTCTTCGCCGTCGTCGCCGTCCGCTTCGCCTTCCGTCGCCAACAGCGGCGCGAGCACTCCGCTCCGCGGCGCCGGCGGCGGAGGGAGCGGCGCCGGCAGCGGCAGCAGGCAGAGGTCGAAGTCGCGGTCCCCATCGCCGTCGCCGTCGCAGTCCGCTTTCGCGGCAGCCTCGCCTCCTTCTTCTTCCTCCTCTGTCGTTCTGACCCTTTCGCCGCTCAAGCAGACGCTCCTGGAGCTCAAAAAGAGGAAGGAAGAGGAGGAGGAGGAGGAGGAGGAGGGAGGCAAGGACGAGGCTTCCGCTGCCGCCGCCGGCGGGGCAGCGGCGGCGGCGGCGGCTCCCTCGCCGCCGTCGAAAGCCGGCGGGCCCTCTCAGCCGGGTCGCGTGGCGCCTCCCGCTCTGCCGCCTTCTGTCTCTGCTGCTGAGCCCGCTGTCGCTGAGGAGGAGGAGGAGGAGAAGGAGGAGGAGCCGCCTGCGGCGACGGAGGCGACGACGCCGGCGCTTCCGACGCCTGCTGCTGCTGCTGCTGCTGCTGTCCCTCTCTCTTCTTCTCCTCCGCCTCCTGCGCCGCAGGAGCAGCAGAAGACAAGAATCCCTACTTGTGTTGGAGAGAAGGAGGTGCCAGAGGCGCCTCCTCAGGTCGCCGTCGCGGAGGAAGAAAACGAAGAGAGAAAAGAAGAGGCTGCTGCCACCGCCGCCGTTGCCGCCGCTCTCGTCGCACCCAAAGAGCCGAAGAAAGAAGAAGAAGAACAAGTCGCTGCTGCTGCTACTGCTGCTGCTTTGGAGACGCCAGCGGCTCCTCCTTCTCCCGCTCTCTCTCCGTCCGGCGCCGTCGCCGGCGCCAGCAGCGCCAACCCCAAGTCCGTCGAGGCCGCTGCGGCGCGCGCCAGGGCCACGGCCGAGGCGCACGCCAGGGCCGCGGCGGCAAAGTTCAAGACCTGGCAGTCCAAGGTCGACGCCGAGCTCGCGAGGGCCGCGCAGCGGGCCGCGGCTGCGACCGAGGAGCGGCTGCTGGCGCCGCTGGCTCGGGGCGCGGACGACGCGAGGGTCGCGCTGGACAGGATCCGGGTGAAGCTGAGCGGCGACGGCGGCGGCGGCGGGGGGAGCAGGGGAGGCACCGGCGACGCATCTCCCTCCTTGCCCGGGGCGCTGTCGCCGCTCGCTGCCGCCGCGGGGGCCCTTGGGAGCGAGAGCGGCAGCGCGGCGGCGGCGTTTATCCCTCCTGTTGCTGCTGCTGCTGCGCCGGCGGAAGACAACAAGAAGAAAGGAACGGAAAAGGAACGTTGAGACGTTGAGAGAGACAAAAAGGAAAGGAAAAGGAAACGGGAAAAAAAAAACGTTGGCGGAAAAATCATTTTTTTATATTGTAAAATAAAACAATTTTGTGTTTTACTCTTTTCCCCCTTTTCTCTCTCTCTCACGCGCTCTCTCTTTCTCTTTCTCTCTCTCTCTCTCTCTCTCCCTCTCTCGTATGCACAGTGACCAAGGCCCCTCTCTCAATCGCTCCCTCGTCCTCTTTCTTTTATACGAAAAGCACGAGGTCAACAAAAAAAACAAAAAAACAAAGAAGAAAAAAAGTTATTTCAATCCTCTCCCTTCTCTTCCTGCTCACTGCCCGCCGGCCGCTGCCTTCTCGTCCTCCTCCGCGACCGCCGCCCTCAGCGTCGCCAGGTGCTCCGGCGCCAGTCCAGGCACCGTCGAGTCCCTCCGCATCGCCCGCTTCAGGTTGCGCCACTTGTCCTTGAGGTCGACGTCGGTGCGGCCCGTCGACTCGAAGAGCGCCAGGTGCGCCTTGCGGATCGTCGCCCACTGCCCGTCGCCGAGGCGCTGCACGCCCGCGACGAGGATGCTCGTCTCGTCGTTCGACCACTTGATGCGCCTGCGGGCGCCGTTGTCGAGGTGGACCCGGGTGCCATCGTCGGCGATGGGAGGCGGGGCCGAGGCGCGGGCGGCGGCGGCGGCGGAGCGCGGGCGGCCCGAGGGGTTGAGGTGCGCCGAGCGCGGGCGGCCACGGCCGCGCGGGCCCGAGCCAGCGAGCGCGTCGAAGTCGCCGTCGCCCGCGTCGGCCCCGCCCTCGAGGCTCCGGCGGGACCGCTTCTTCGCCCTCTTCGCCTCCTCCTGCCTCGACAGCCTGGTCGGCCTCATCTCCAGGGTGTACGCGCCCCCGGCGCAGGGCACGATCGAGTACGAGGCGAGGTAGGTCTCCTTGCCGTTGTGGACCGGCTCGAGCGCCAGGGGGGGGCCCTCACTCGCCGGGGCGGGGGCGGCGGCGGACGCGCCCCCCTCTCCTCCTCCCCCGCCGCCGCCGCCGCCGCCCAGGTCGATCGTCCGCATCGTCATGCGCGCCGCCTGCGGCGGCACGAGCCCGTTGTTCAGGAGGCGGCACGTGGCGTCGATACTGCGGCGCACGTCCCAGAGCGCGGCGTCGGCCGGCACCACCACGGAAAGCGCCTTCCTTCCCAGAAAGGCGCCGCCGAGCGTCGATAGCTCGACCTTGAGGGAGACCTTGGGGACGTTGAGGGGACCCACGGGAGGGGGAGGGGCGCCCGGGATGGCGCGGCCGGGCTTGCGGCCCCTGGAGGCTCCCGCCGCCGCCGCCGCCGCCGACGGGCGCGAGGACGAGGGCCCCGCGCCGCCGCCACCGCCGCCGCCGCTGGCGTTCCCGCCCCTCGTCGCCGGCGCGGCCAGGACGGCCACTGCGTCGCTGGCGTCGTCCTCAGAGGCGCGCGACCTCTGCGGGGCCTTTTGCTTGCGGGAGTTCTTGCCGCTCGCCGCGGGAGGAGGGGCAGGAGGGGCGCCGCCACCGGCGTGGCGGCCCGACGAGCGCCGCTCCGGAGCTGCTGCTTCGCCGACCTTCCTCTTCCCCGCCGCGATGGCCGCGGCCTTGGCCGCCGCAGCCGCTGATTTCTTGGGGGGCATGTTGTTGGTTCTGTCTTTCTTGCTGTCTGCCTGTCTGTTTGGTTGTTTGTTTTTTCTCAAGGCGGGGAGAATAAGAGGTGAGGGAGAAAGAAAAGCAGGAAGAGAAAACACAGCAGGCTCAGCGCGCACGTCTCGTCCCTCTCGTCTTTTTTTTGGCGCCGATTGAATTGAAAAACGGAAAGAATGTCGCGACATGACGAAAACTTTCGCTCCGTCACCGACCACCTCGAAGCCCTCCCACCGGCTCAAAACATCTCCAAAGCTCTCGAGCACATCGCATAGGTCGCGTGCAGCGAGGAAGCGGGCCGAAAGAGCGGGCGGAGACGGCGGTGCGAGGAGCCAATGCTGCTCGATGAGGGTTGGTCCGCCTCTCAACCCTTCTCCCGCTCAACCCTTGTCCCCCTCTCGCTCAGCATTTGGAGCGCGTTTTTCGCCGCGCCTGAGCTCGCCAACCTGCTCTCTATCTGACGCAGCGGGCGAGCGAGAGATATATTTACCTCGACGTGTAGAAAAGGAACGGTTCGGGAAAGAGCACCGGGAAGGCACGCGAGAATGAAGTTTTGGGGGGAGAACCACGAAGTCAAACAGCTAATGCTCCTTCGATTGTGGCGTCGGTTTCTCGTGCCCCGCCGGAGGATTCGACCTCTTCTCTCTCTCAGAGACTCTCCTCACTCACTCCCTCTCCAGCTCAAAAAGAAAAACGCCTGCGCCTTTGCGGCTCTCGACGAAACCATGACGCTCCAACCCCTTGCGCCTCCGCCTCCCTCCGCGTGCCGAGTCCTCCTCCGCCTCAAGCCGAGCTCTTCCTCAGCGAGCGGCTTCGACGACTGCTGCGTCGACGTAGTGGACGGCGACGACGAAGGCGAAACCGGGGGCAGCAGCGGAAAGGTTTGAGGAGTTTTTTTCCCTTCTTTTTCTTCTTCTTTTTGGTTTCTCGATCGCAACAACACCCGTCTCCCACCTGCTCTCTCACTTTAACCATTCCCTCTTCTGAACCAACTCCTCGACAGAAGCAGCGAGTCGTCGTAGACCGCGGAGATGGCTCCGGGCTCAACCAGGTGCCGAGAGATGAAACGAGAGGGAGGTGGACGAGACGACGATGGCAAAAACGAGAGAGCGAACGAACAAAAGGCGGCACGCTCTTCCCCTGCCCGCGTTCGACTCAACTCCCCTCGTCTCTTTCTCTCTCAAAACAAAAAAACAGTTTTCCTTCGACGCCGTACTCGGCGCGGACTCGACGCAGGAGGACGTCTACCAGGTAAGTGAAGACGAAAGAGAGAGAAGAGAGAGAAGAGAGAAGAACAAGAACGAAAGAGAAGAACAAGAGAGACGAAGGGACGCTTCTCGACCTCGACCTCTCGACGGGCGTCCCTCTCCTCTCTCTCAACCCTCTTTCCCGCCTCCCCCTTTTTCATCTCGACAGGCCGGGGCCTCCGACGTCGTCATCGGGGCCCTGGACGGCTACAACGGCACCGTGCTGGCCTACGGGCAGACGGGCTCGGGGAAGACGCACACTATGATCGGTGAGTTCATCGTAAAGAAAGAAAAGAAAAAAGGCGAAAATGTTTGCTAACTGACACAAGGAGGGTTGAAGACAACAAGCCAGAGTGAAAAACGTGCATTCTTTTCACCCTGACCGAAATCTCACTCTTATCCCCCTCTGATTCGCATTCAGGCCCAGGTGCGAGGTCTCAGAGGGACCCGAGCCAGCTCGGGATAGTGCAGCGGGCGCTGGAGCAGGTGAGAAGGGATTTTAAAATACACTTTTTGTTTCTCTCGCGCGCTTTGTCGACCCTAACGGCGGCCTCGATTTTTTTTTTCTGCTGCTTCCTCCTCCTCCTCCTCATCCTCCTTCTCCTCCTCCTCCTCCAGATCTACTCCTCCCTCTCCTCCGACGCGTCGTCTTCCGACTGGGCCGTCACAGTCACGTTCGTAGAGATCTACGGAGAGTCCATCCGCGACCTCCTCTCCCCGAACAATAGCGCCTCCTCTTCCTTCTCTTCTTCTCCCTCGTCGACCTCGACCGCGCGGCAGCAGCTCGTGAGGCAGCACCAAGGGGCAAAGCACCAGCAGAACCAGCAAAGCCTCGCCCCCGCCGTCACGGCCGACAGGGCCGGCGTCGTCACGCTCCACCACGTCACCGCGGTGCGGGCCACGAGCCCCGACGCGGCGCTCCAGGCGCTCGCGCGCGGCGCCGCGGCGCGGGCGACTCGCGGCCACGGGCTCAACGCGCGGTCGTCCCGGTCGCACGCCGTCTTCACGGTGCACGTGACGCGGAGGAGCAGCGGGCGCTGCGCCGCAGAGCGCAGCGCAGAGCGCGGAGGCGGACGCGAGGGCGGCGCCGAGGAGCAGGAGGGAGCGGGGGCCGCCGCCGCGGCGACCGTCACCGTCGCCAGCAAGCTCCACCTGGTCGACCTCGCCGGCTCCGAGCGCCTCTCGAAGACCGGCGCGGCGGGCGCCGGCGCGGCCGAGGCGGCCGCGATCAACCGCTCGCTGACCTTCCTGCAGCAGGTGGTCTCGGCGCTCGCGTCCGAGGCCAGGCGATCCACGGCAGCCTCGAGGAGGAGGAGGCGCAGCAGCGAGGGCGAGCGCGGGGGCGGGGGCGGGGGCGGGGAAGAAACGAAGCGGCCCCCGCGGCACATCCCCTACCGCGCCTGCGCGCTGACGCGGCTGCTCTCCGACGCCCTGGGCGGCGGCGCGCGCACCGCGCTCGTCGCCTGCGCCTGGTCCGACGCGGGCCACTCCTCCGAGACCATCTCGACGTGCCGGTTCGCGGCGTCGATGGCGGCGGTGGCGGTGGACGCGCCGAGGAACGAGTCGCTCTCCTCGTCCCGGCCGTCGAGGGTCGGCGGCGGCGTCGGCGCGCTCGGCGCCGCGGGCCCCCTCGCCACCTCGGCCCCCGGGGGCGGGTCCCTGCTGCGGCTGAGCCCGGCCCTGCGGGCCTACGTGGGGCGGGTCACCGCGGCCGCCGTCGCCAGGGAGAGGGCTGCCGCTGCCGGCGCGCGGGTCTCGTCCCCGGGGGGGCGCGGGGCGGGAGCGGGGGGGGGCGGGGGCGGCGAGCTGGCGGCGCTCCGGGCGCGGGTCCGCGACCTCGAGGCGGCGCTCGCGTCTGCCGCTCCCTCTTCTTCTTCTCCTTCTTCCTCTTCTCGCTCGCGTCCTTCCTCTTCCTCTTCTGGCTCCGCCGCAGCGTCGAGGACGGCGGAGGAGACCCGCGCTCTGCGCGAGGCGCTGCGCGAGGCCAGGGCTGCGGCCGCCGCCGCCGCCGAGGCGGATGCGGCCGACCTCTCGGCGCTGCGGTCGCGGGTGCTGGCGCTCCAGGAGGAGAGGGCGGCTTCGGGTGCCTCTGCCGCCGCTGTCGGGAGCGGCGAAGGAGGAGGACAAGGAGGGGAGGGACAAGAGAGCTTCGACACGCTCGCCGAGCTGACGCGGCTGAGGGCGGCGCTGGCCGAGCTGCAGGGGAACGCCGCGGCTGCCGCGGCGGCGGCGGCGGGGGCGAAAGGAGACGGGGTCGGAGAGGACGCCTCCTCCTCCTCCTCCTCTTTTTCGTCGTCGTCGCGCGCCGAGCGAGCGGTCACCGCCGCCCTCCGCGACCGCATAGCAGAGCTCGAGGCTGCGCTCGAGGCGACCTCCGCCGCCTCCGCAGCAGCAGCAGCAGCAGCAGAGGGGAACGAGCGGCGAGCAGGCGGCGGCGGCGGCGGCGGCGGAGGGAAGCTCGGTTGCGCCGTGGCCGCCGCGGCGCACGCCGCCGCGCTCGCCGCGGCCGCGGCCAGCAGCAGCGGCAGTTCCGGGGGCTCCTCCCGCCGCTACGACGACGATGATCTCTCCGACTCCACCTCCGGGAGCGACGACGACGACGATGACGACGGCGACGACGACGACGGGAGCGGCGGCAGCGAGCTCTCCGGCGACGAGAACAGGGAGGCGGCGGCGGCGGCGGCGGCGCCGGCGGGGAAAGGAGAGGGCCTCTTCTCTCGCCTGCTGCAGCGCCACCGCCGCGGGGGAAATGGGGCAGCGCCTCCTCCTTCCAGCGGCAGCAACAGGAGCACGAGAACACAGAAGAGTCGACGGCAGCAGGGCAAGGACAAGAGCTCGGGTTCGATGGCGAAGAAGAGGGACATCGTGATTTTGAACTCCCTCTCGCACTCGCAGCTCGTCGACCTCCTCCGCGCCGGCGGAAGTGCCGGCGCTCTTCCTTTGGCTCCCGCTCCTCCTCGGGCCCCTCTCGAATGCATCAACAGCGGGGACGACGACAGTAGCAGCGAGGACGAAGGAGGATTAGAGGAGGAATTAGAAGACGAATTAGAAGAGGTCGAGCGGGAGGAAGGGAGCTGGCTGAGCGGCGGCGGGTGCGGCGGCAGCGGCGGCAGCGGTGGCAGCGAGGTCGCCGACGGCACCGCCGCCGCCGACGACCAAGCCGCTCTGCTCTCCGGTGCCGCCGAAGCCGCTTCCGCCGCCGCTGCCTCCAAGAGGGCCGCGGCGACTCTCTAGAAGGAAGCAACGGTCGAGCTTTGAGCCAGAACAAACCAAAAAGAGAGAGAGAGAGAGAGAGAGAGAGAGAGAGAGAGAGAGAGAGAGAGCGCGCGCGAGAGAGAGATGGAGTTTACTTTGACGTTTTATTCCCCTGTCTTTTTGCAAAATAGTCAATATTTTTTTTCTTTTCACTTCTTCTTCCCTCCCTTGGCGCTCTCGACCGTCAGCAGCTCCAGCGCCTCCCGGAGGAACCTCACGCCTGTCGAAACGTCCTCAAACTGCAGCGACGAGACCGCGCACTTGGCGGCTTTGACCGCCTCCGTGATCTGCTTCAGCGACGGCGCGAAGGAGGAAGAAGAGGACGAGGGGGGAGGAGGAGCGGGAGCGGGAGGAGGAGGAGCACCAGCTGCTGCCGGCGGCGGCGGCGGAGGAGGCGCGTGAGCGGCAGCGAAAGGAGGAGTCGGATCCCCCTTGGGAGGCGCCCTCGGGGCCGGAGAAGAAGAAGGAGGAGGAGGAGGCGGGGGCGCGGGGAAGGAGGAGAGCCTCCTGTCGGTGACGGTGATGGTCGCGCCTCCTCCTTCCTTCCCGTCCCTCCCCTCCTCCGAGAGCCTGACGGTGAACCGCGGCCTCCAGCGAGAGGCGTCCACGCTCACGACGATGGCCCTACCGTGACCCTCGGGGCCCTCCTCCTCGTCGTCGTCGCCGCGGCAGCCGCCAAAGTCGCTGCTCCTGCCCTCGCTGCCACCAAACAGACCGGCGATGCCTTTTTTCCTGGAGGCGTCCTCCGCCGCGAGCCTTGCGACGTCCGCAATCTCCTTGGCGCTCTCGCCCTTCTGCCCCTCCAGCTCCGCCCGCGCCCGTACCGCGACCTCGTCCCCCGCCTCCAAAGCAGGGCTGAGTTGCGTGTCGAAGGCCGAGACGGCCTGCTGCTGCCGCTGCTCCCCGGCGACGGCGGAGGACAACAGCGCGACGACGAAGGCGTACCCGAGCCCCTCCGGCGGCAGGGACCTCACGACGGTGCCCGGCGCGCCGGGGCCGTGTCCGTCGTGGCAGTAGAGAACTTTGGCTCCCGGAGAGAAGCGCGGGGGAGCCAGAGGGGGCTGAGGATGGGGCTGGGGAGGAGAGGGAGGAGGGGGAGGAGCGGAAGGGGGAGGGGGCGCGGAATTATTCGACGGCGCCGCCGCGGAAGGGTTCGACGGCGGAGGAGAAGGGAGGTCGAGGTCCCCACTCCCGCTCCCCCCGGCCTCCTCCTCCCCTCCAACTCCGCCTCCGCCGCCCTTCCCCCCTCCCCCTCCCTTCCCCGGCGGAGGGCCCGCAACGGGCCTCCTCCCCTCCCTCAGCGCCTTGCGAATGTCGGCCGCCTTCCAAGCAGCGTAACGCTGCGCCTCGGCGACGTCGGCCGCGAGCGGGCCAAACTGGTTCAGAATTTCCATGAAGACGCTCGCGGCGTAGAAGGCGGTGGAGGTCGCCTTGTCAGCCCTGCGGGCCCTGTCGACGCGGTCGGCGCGGGCGAAGACGGACAGCGCGAAGCGCTCGCAGTAGGAGGCGTCGTCGGAGCCGGCGGGCGGCGGCGTGAGCGCCGGCTTGTCCTTCTCGAGCTTCGAGAGGAGCGCCCCCAGGAGTCCGTCGATCTGCGGGGAGCGGTTCGAGAGCGCCAGTCCCTGCTCGACCGCGTACATGCGGCAGTAGTAGGCGATCTTTGGCTCGACCTTTTCGATCTCCTCTGCGCGCTGGTGTGTTGAGAAGAAGAAGAGAGAGAGAGAGG
>Ga0315287_10000762_pt1 | contig 28659 bp, 21 predicted proteins | sample YL17G11_0_MG_FD_205037 | JGI IMG/M metagenome (GOLD analysis project Ga0315287, IMG submission 205037) | Sediment microbial communities from Yellowstone Lake, YNP, Wyoming, USA - YL17G11_0 | ecosystem: Environmental > Aquatic > Freshwater > Lake > Sediment | place: USA: Wyoming | collected...
CGAGACCTGGACGTACACGGGCGTTCATACCGTGACCCAGGCTGAGCTGGACCTCGGCACTGCAATCGTCAACGTCGCCACCGCCGACAGCACGGAGTCGCAACCGGCAACCGATACCGAGACGGTGGCGGTTAGCCAGACCCCAGCACTCGCGGTGTCCAAGACGGGCGACGTCGGCCCGGTCACCATCGGCGGCTCCGTCCACTACACGATCGTCGTGTCGAACGTCGGCAACGTGACTCTGCACGATGTCGTCGTGAACGACGCACGACTCAACTGGGGCGATACGATCGGCACGCTCGCTGTCGGCGCGAGCAAGACGTACAACCTGACCTACGGCGCGGTGACCGAGCTCGATCTCCCCGGCCCGATTGCGAACACGGCGATCGCCGACTCGGATGAGACGAGTCCGGTCTCGGACGGCCACTCGGTGGCGATCGTCACGAGCCCGGCCATCACGGTTGACAAAACGGCGCCCGCCGGCTCGTACGTGGTCGGCAACACCATCACCTACTCGTTCGTCATCACGAACACGGGCAACGTCACGCTGCACGGGATCTCGATCACGGATCCGCTCGTCGGCCTGACGGCGATCACCGGCTACGCGACGACGCTCGCTCCCGGGATCTCGACGACGGGCAGCGCGACCTACGTTGTGACCCAGGCGGATGTGGACCGCGGCTCGATCGTCAACACGGCGACCGTCCAAGGCCTGCCGCCGTACGGCGACCCGGTCGGGGACACTGACGGCCACACCGTCCCCTTTGGCCAGACCCCAGCACTCGCGGTGTCCAAGACGGGCGACGTCGGCCCGGTCACCATCGGCGGCTCCGTCCACTACACGATCGTCGTGTCGAACGTCGGCAACGTGACTCTGCACGATGTCGTCGTGAACGACGCACGACTCAACTGGGGCGATACGATCGGCACGCTCGCCGTTGGCGCGAACAAGACGTACAACCTGACCTACGGCGCGGTGACCGAGCTCGATTTCCCTGGCCCGATCATCAACACGGCGATCGCCGACTCGGATGAGACGAGTCCGGTCTCGGACAGCCACTCGGTGCCCGTTGTACCGCCGGCCGACCTCGCCGTAGAGAAGACCGTGAGCAACGCCACGCCCAGCACTGGCGATCTGATCGACTTCTCGATCACCGTGCAGAACCTCGGCCCCAACGACGATACCGGCATCGTCGTCACGGATGCTCTCCCCACTGGGTTGCTCTACATGATGGACGATGGTGCGGGCGCATACAGCTTCGCCACCAACCTGTGGACGATCGGCCCGTTGGCCGTTGGGGCTAGCGCCACCCTGCGCATCACCGCGCTGGTGGAAGAGGGCGCGCTTGGGAGCACGATCACGAACACGGCCGAGATCACGGCGCACGACCTTCCTGACCCGAACGCAACGAACGACAAGGCCTCGGCAAGCATCACGGTCGAAGCGGCCGATCTTGCGGTGACGAAGTCCGTCGACAACGCGTCGCCTTCGGAGGGAGACATCGTGACCTTCACTGTCACGTTGACGAACCTTGGACCCAACGCCGCTCTGGGGATCACCGTGTCTGATCTTCTGCCTACAGGGCTCGCGTACGTGAGTCACAGCGGGAATGGCGCCTACGACCCGGCTCTCGGCACGTGGACGCTCGGTTCCTTGATCGTCGGACGATCCGCATCGCTCACCATCACTGCGACAGTTGCCGCGGGCACCGCGGGCTCGACGCTCTCGAACGTCGCCGAGATCACTCGGTCGAACCTTCCGGACCCCGACCCGTCGAACAACCGAGACCAAGCCGACGTCCAAGTTGCACAGGGCGGAGGCGGAGGGGCATTGGATGGCTGCACCGGCCGAGTGATCATCAACGAGGTGGCCTGGGCAGGCACGGCGGCCGATCCCGAGAGCCAGTGGATCGAGCTCCGCAACGTTGGAACGGCGCCCGTTGACCTGAACGGGTGGACGCTCCGCTGGCGGAAGAAGGTGCCCGTCACGGTCGAGGACTACCAGTGGAAGGAGATCGAGCTCTCGGGCGTGCTACAGGGAGCCGGAACTTCCGCGTGCGAGCTCGCTCTCGGGGACCAGGTCGCGGACATTCTGTTCACCAAGCGGGATACCGACAACGTATCGTGGCTCGTGGTGGCCAGACCCGTGGACGACGACGGAAGCTACCTCTTGCTGGAACGAAAGACCGACGACACGATCCGCAACCTCGAGGCTGACATCGTGTACGACTCGAAGGAGCCGTACAGCCTCAATCTGTCGCTTGATGGCGACGTGATGGAGCTCCGTGACCGCGCGGGCAACACCGTCGATACGGCCAACGCATTCGAGCCGATCGAGAACGGGTGGCCCGCAGGCGACGGGTCGACATACGCCACGATGGAGCGAACAGATCCTCTCGCCCCGGACTCGCAACAGAACTGGCACACCAACATCGGCATCGTGACCAAGGGCGAGGACGCCACGGGGAGGCCGCTGATCGCGACGGCTCGCACGCTCAACTCCGAGCCTCTCGACGAGTGGGTGATCTACGCGCTAGCGCTTACGCCAACGCCAACCGTGGCGGGCGCACGGTTTGATGTGGATCTGGAACTCACTCAGGCGGCACGACGCGCGATGGGCTGGCCGTGGATCCGCGTGTCGCAGCTTGCGGCCGCCGACATCGCCGGCGCAGGCGCGGCCACGGCGCCGACTCCCACTTATGTCTTCGCCGGGCGGCAAACGCAGGACGGATACTGGGTGAACATCGACACCGCATCCATGGTTCCGGGCGAGTACCTAGTCTGGATCGTGTTTGGAGAGGGCAAGGCCGTCCTCGTCCCCATCACCATCCTTCCCTAGCTCACGAGCTTGATTGAGAAGGGCACCCGTCCGGCGCGGGTGCCCTTCGTTGTTCTTTCCGGCTCGTCCCTCTCCGCGTCCCCGCCGCGGTGACGCGCATCACGCCACACGCTAGACCTCGCTTCCCGTCGACAGTCCGCCTCGGTGTTCGGGTGTCCTCTGTCCGTCCCCCGGTGGGCGGATGAGCCGGTCGCGCGCCGGTGCCCCTGTTAGCCTGAGTCTCTCCAGAGGTGATGAAGCATGATGACGATCGGCGGACCCGCCACAGCGGCCGTAGTGTCTGAGCGGGATACAAGCGCGGGGAAAGCGGGAACGGCAAGGTACGTGATACAGCGCATCTTGCGGGGTCTCCGCATGGCCTCGAGTAGGGGTTCCGTAGACCGGAACACGCGGGGAGAGGCACGCTACGGCCCGGGCCCCGCCGCAGGGAAGTCGACTCGCTCACCAAAGTCTCGGCCCATCCTCCTGTTCGTTGCGTTGCTGGTACTTGCCATGTACTTGGGCTGCTCGGGCGCGACGGCCTTTCATGGAGCGTGGGAAGGGGGACTGGGGTTCAGCTTTCCGCTCGCCGTCCAAACGGATTCGGATACGTACACTAGGCTGAGGCTCGCCTATACGATTTCCGACTGGACCTTTGACAGTCTCACCACCTTCGGCATAAGCGGCCTCCTCGGCCAGAGGTTTGGCGGCTCCGGGTCGTTGGGGCTGCTTGCCCTCAACAGCCAACTCCTCTTTTCGCCTGCTCCGGGCTCGTCCGTGACTCCCTACAGCAAGACCACGAGCGGGATTGAGCACCGGTACGATCTGGGGATCCCGCGCTTCGTAGACTGGGTCTCAGTCACGAGCATCACAGTGGACATCCCACTAGCAACCACATGGCGCATCGGAACAAGCAATGATGGCACGACGTGGGAGTGGGTCTCGGGGGTGTTCACGGGCAATGTGCCGTCCGGACAGGTCAGTGTAGGCGCCGTTGTGCGCTACATCTCTATAGTCGCCTCGGACCACATAAATGCTTCCTACGTGCAGATCTCCACGTCCGCGCAGGCGTGGACCACGAATGTCAGACTCGTGACGGATGGAGTCACTCTATACGGGGTACTGAGCATCGCCACGGGGGGCTCCGGCCTCTCGTTGGGTGTCATCGGATCGCTCGGGGACAACCTGCCCGTCACGGGGAGATTGTCCTTCATCATGGCGCAACCGAGCTGCTCTTTCTGCTTCGGCAGGTTCGAGGGGACCTTTGGATTTGCGCTGGGTTGTCTTGACCTGGTTACGGCCACGTTGAAGATGAGAAACCCCACAACGGCCGGTCAGTCAGCCTTCGAAGAGCTCTCCTTTTCGACAACGGGTCTCGACCTGGGCTTGCTGGGCATCACCTTCGATGTCAGGCTCGCGTTCGAGTTGGACGAGAAGATCGTCACCCTGACCCCGGCGCTCAACTTGAAGACCGGCACCTGTTTCACGGTCTACGCCAGCCTCGGCAGCGGCACGGCGGGTCCATGGGAGATCACGAGTCTCTCGATCTATGGGATCCGCATTTTCCAGGCCTGGGACGGAGTGAGCTTTGAGAGCCTGTCCTATTTGGACGACCTGCACCACGTGAAGGATACCTACTGGGAACGGTTCACGATCAAGAGTGTGGGGGGTACCTGCTGCGCCGGACGGTTCGAGTTCAGTGTCTCGGCCTACTTCGAGGAGACAAGCTTGAGCCTGTTCGATTTGGCGGAGACCGAGGCTTCGCTGTCCTTCGGGTTGACGGATTCGCTGACGATTCGGCTGAAGGCCGTTGTAGCATCGCAGGTCGGTCCCGAGGAACTCGTCTTCGGCTGGTCGCTCAGCTGGTAGGTAGCCGCGGGAGTCGCTGTGCGGATCGCCGGCTGGCGCATCGACGCATGCCACCATGGAGCGAACAGGTTCGCTGGCTCCGGGTTCGCAACAGAACTGGCACGCACACGAGCATCGGCATCATCACGCGGAGACGAGACACCGGCGACGGCTCGCACGCGGAACTTCGAACCTGTCGACGAGTGGATGATCTACGCAGAGGCGCTCACGCCGACGCCGACCGCAGCGGGCGCGCGGCTTGATGTGGACTGGGGACTCGCGCAGGCGGCACGGCGCCCTTCGTTGTTGCCCCGCAAGCCGTGCCGTACCATCGCGCCATGGGCAGACGTGCGGCGGATGTCGTCTCCGTCCTCTCGCGTGAGCAGTTGCGGCTATGCGTCATCGCCGGCGCGGAACGAGTCATCGCACATCGCGAGCACTTGAATCGGATCAATGTCTTCCCCGTCCCCGACAGAGACACGGGAACGAATCTCGCCGCGACGATGCGCGCCGTGATCGCGGGCTTGCGGCGGCCACTTCCTTCTCTGGATGCGGTCAGTACAACGCTCGCCGCGAGCGCTCTCGCTGGCGCCCAGGGCAACTCCGGCGTCATCCTCGCGCAGTTCTTCCAAGGGCTCCGCGAAGGGATCGGCGACGGAGTCCACGTGACGGTCGACCGGTTTGTCGCTGCGATGCGGCACGCGGCCCTGAGGGCCCGCCAGGCGCTCGCTCAGCCGCGCGAGGGAACGATTCTCACGGTGATGAGCGACGTTGCCGAGCATCTCGGCGCGCACCGAGAGAAGACACACGACTTCCGCGCCCTACTCGACGAGGGCTTGCGCGCCGCGCGTCAGTCGCTTGCCGAGACTCCGCAGCGTCTGGCCGCCCTGCGGCATGCCGGCGTCGTGGACGCAGGCGCCCTCGGCTTCGTCCACTTCCTGGAAGGAGTCCGCGATCAGCTGTTCCACGGGGCCGACCCCCACGAGGACGATGCCCCGGCGGACGCGGATCTGCCGGAAGAGCCCGCGGCGCTTGCCTCCGACGAGCCGCTCGATTTCCGTTACTGCACGGAGGCTTTCGTCCGCGGTGCGGATCTCGACCGCGCGGCGCTCCTGGAAACGCTGTCAACGCTCGGGGATTCCGTGGTGGCCGCAGGAACGGACGAGGTCCTTCATGCCCACGTTCACACGAACGTGCCCGCGCTGGTGCTCGAGGCGTTGGCCGACCTCGGCGAGGTCTCGACGACCAAGGTGGACGACATGTGGAAGGCGCTGTCGGCGACGACTCTTGACGGGTCTCGCACCGGCACCGCGCTGGTCACGGACTCGGTGTGCGACCTTCCGATCGCCTATGTGACGTCGAGGCGCATCCAGGTCGTTCCTCTCCGCGTCGCGTTCGGCGACGAGGTCTCGCTCGATGGCGTGGACATCACGCCGCGGCGTTTCTACGCGCGGCTCGAATCGAGCACCTCTCTACCCACAACGTCTCAGCCAAGCCCCGCCGACTTCGAGACGCTGTACCGATTGCTGGCCCGCCGCTTCGCCGGAGTGGTGTCGGTGCACCTCTCAGCGGAAGTCTCGGGAACCGCGGACTCCGCCCGACGAGCCGCGCAGCTCGTGAGCGAGGAGACCGGAGTCCCGATTGCGGTCGTGGACAGCCGGACCGCTTCGGCCGGCGAGGCCTGCGTGGTTTGGGCCGCCAGCCGCGCCGTCGAGAAGGGGCTCGATCACGCAGGATGCAGCCGAGTGGCCCGCGCCGCGGCGGTCGCTTCGTCCATCTACGTCTACGTACCGACCGTGCGGTACTTCGTGCTCGGCGGCCGCCTTTCGCCGCTCCAGGGGCGAATCGCGCGCCTGCTTCGGGTCTTGCCGATCCTGACTCTTCGTGACGGCCGCGTCGCTCCGGCCGGCAAGATCTTCGGGCAGCGCGCCGCGGCGCGGCGCGTCCTCCATCTCGCGCTTCGCGCCGCGCGAACCCTCGCCGACCCGCTGTTCGTCGTCAGCCACTCCGAGGCTCCGGCCCTCGCCCAGCGTTACCACGACGCCCTTCGCAAGCGCCACCCACGCGCCGAGATCCTGGTCGCCAACGCCGGCCCGGCCCTCGGCAGCCACTCCGGGCCGGGCGGAGCGACGATCGCGACGCTCGACATCGCCCTGGTCGATCGCGCGATTGCCGACGAACAACAGGAGACGTCGTTGTGATCCTCGCCCTCGACCTTGTCCTCGCCTACTTGATCGGCGGCTTCCCTTCCTCCGTCGTTCTCGGCAAGACGCTGCGCGGCGTCGATGTTCGTCTCGAGGGAAGCGGCAACGCGGGCGCGACGAACGCCTGGCGGGTCCTCGGATGGCGCATCGGGGTCGTCGTCCTCGTCCTGGACACGGCCAAGGGGGCGCTCGCCGCGACCCTCGTGCCTCGCATCGCAAGCGGCGATCTACCGATCAGTTTCGCGGCCGCGTCCATTCTCTGTGGCCTGGCCGCCGTCCTCGGGCACGTCTTCCCGATCTACATCGGGTTCCGCGGCGGGAAGGGCGTGGCCACCGCCGCAGGCATGCTCGTTGCCGTGGCCCCGATTCCCGTCGCCATCGCGCTCGGCGTCTTCGTCTTGTCCATCATCGCGTCGGCCTGGGTGTCCCTCGGATCGCTGCTCGCGGCGTGGACTGTCCCTCTCGTCGCCGCCCTTCTCCCCCCGTCGCGTGACGGCCTGAGCTATCCGCTTCTGCTTGCGCTCACGATCGGGCTCGCCGTGCTGATCACCGTGACGCATCGTGCCAACCTTCGCCGCCTCCTCCGTGGGGAAGAGGCGAGAGTCCGAAGCCTGCAGGTGTGGCGCACCCTGCGCCGGCGCTAGCCGATAGATCCCGGGGACAACCCGTTGCCAGCCTCCTTGCGGAGCAAGGAGAGCAGAGGGATAACATCCACCAGGACTATCTTTGACGCCTCCAGAGTCCCGGGGTACAATCGAACCCTAGAGGAGTCGATGATGCAGAAGGATTCCATGAAGGACTTGCGGAGCCGCAATCTCCGAAACATCGCGTTCATCACGATCTTGGTGATCGTCGCGCTTCTCGTCCTGCAGTCGTGGTACGGCAACAAGGCGCCCACGGACGAGATCTCCTTCACGTCCTTCGAGACTCTCGTGAAGCAAGGCAAGATCGTTCAGGTCAACATTCGCGAGGACATCGCCAGTGCGAAGACCGTCGATGGCGGGACGGTGACCGTACGACTCCCGCCCGATCCCTCCGCGTACCAGGACCTCTTCGCGCCGGTTGCGTCCGATCCGACGAACGCTCCCAATGCGGCATCGAGAAGGCCGGATGTGAAGTACGACCCGCCGTCAAGCAGCGGGCTCCTCCTCACCGTGTTCGTGTCGCTCCTCCCGATCGTTCTCCTCATCGGCGTGTGGGTCTACATCATGCGGCGGACCCAGGCCGGTGCCGGAGGAGCGCTGTCGTTCGGACAGTCGAAGGCAAAGCTCGTCGCTCCGGACTCGTCCCAAACGACGTTCGACGACGTGGCGGGCCTCGATGAGGTGAAGGAAGAAGTCGAGGAGATCGTCGAGTACCTCGGAGATCAGCGGCGGTTCTCCAAGCTGGGAGCCGAGATCCCGAAGGGCATTCTCCTCGTGGGAGCTCCCGGAACGGGGAAGACCCTGCTCGCCAAAGCCATCGCCGGAGAGGCCAAGGTGCCGTTCTTCTCGATCAGCGGATCCGACTTCGTCGAGATGTTCGTCGGCGTGGGTGCGGCTCGCGTGCGTGACATGTTCGAAAAAGCGAAGGCAGGCGCCCCGTGCATCATTTTCATCGACGAGATCGACGCCGTGGGAAGAAAGCGCGGCGCCGGACTCGGCGGCGGGCACGACGAGCGGGAGCAGACGCTGAACCAGCTTCTCGCGGAAATGGACGGGTTCCAGCCGAACAAGGGCATCATCATCCTCGCCGCGACGAACCGACCCGACGTGCTCGACCCCGCACTCCTGCGCCCCGGCCGCTTCGATCGCAGTGTCCAACTGCCGTATCCCGCCCTTCGTGACCGCGTGGCCATTCTTAAGGTGCACCTGAAGACGCGAAAGGTGGCCGGCGACGTGGACGCCGAGATTCTGGCGAGGAAGACGCCCGGATTCGTCGGCGCGGACCTGCGTAACTTGTGCAACGAGGCAGCGCTCCTGGCGGCGCGCAAGAACAAGGAACAAATCGAGATGTCCGACTTCGAAGAGGCGACCGACCGACTCTACCTCGGCCTGCGGAGAAAGAGCGTCGTGCCAACCGACAAGGAGCGCCGACTCACCGCGTATCACGAGAGCGGCCACACGCTGCTCGGGTTCTTGCTCAAGCCGTACGACATGGTCGTGCACAAGATCTCGATCCTGCCCCGCTCGCACGGTTCGATGGGCGTAACGCAGTCGTTGCCGCTCGAGGAACGCTTCAACCCGACAGAGCAGGAATTCAAGAGTGAGCTTGCGGCGATGCTCGGCGGACGTGCGGCGGAAGAGGTGGTGTTCGAGGAGTTCGCTGCGGGGTCCGGAAGTGACCTGAAGAATGCCACGCAACTCGCGACAAAGATGGTCATCGAGTGGGGAATGAACGAAGAGCTGGGTCCGATTTGTCTCGGCAGCGACCGCGTCAACGTCTTCCTCGGCGAGGACATTGTGAAGTCGAACCAGCACTCGGAGGAGACCTCGTCGCTGGCGGACCGCGAGATTCGCAGGCTTCTGCTCTCCGCGTACGACAAGGCAAAGGGGCTGCTCATCCAGCATCGAGGCGCCCTGGACCAGCTCGCGGCAGAGGTCCTCGCGCGCGAGGAGATCTCGGGCGACGATCTGACGCAGCTTCTGACCCAGCTTCTCCCGCCTCCGGCCGACGGATGAGCCGCTCCACGACGAATCTCGTACTTCTCGGTTCCACCGGCTCGATCGGAGTCCAGGCGCTCGACGTCGTCGCGCGCCTTCGTCGCGCCGGGAAAGAGTTCCGGGTCGTCGGGCTCTCCGCTCACACAAACCACGGGCTCTTGGCGGAACAGATCGAGGCCGTGCGCCCCAGGGCCGTGTCGTTGGCCACCGGGGAAGGAGCTCGATGGCTTCGAGAACGGTTCCCTCGCGTTCGAGTCCTCGAAGGCGATGGCGGGCCCGCGGAACTGGCCGCGCTCGAGGACGTTGACGTCGTCGTCAACGCCATCGTCGGAGCCGCCGGCCTCGCGGCCACGCTGGCCGCCCTGTCCCGCGGACGCACCGTCGCGCTTGCGAACAAGGAGAGCCTCGTCATCGGCGGCCCTCTCGTCCGCGCCGCTCTCGAACGGCATGGCGGCCGACTGATCCCGGTGGACAGCGAGCACAGCGCGCTCTTCCAATGCCTCGACGCGGCACGGAAAGGCGACGTCCGGCGCCTGATCCTCACGGCCTCCGGCGGTCCGTTCCTGCATCTGGATCCAGCGGCCCGCGCCTCGGCCACCGCCGAGGACGCCCTCCGTCATCCGACTTGGTCCATGGGAAGGCGAGTCACGGTCGACTCAGCCACGTTGGTCAACAAGGCGTTTGAAGTCGTTGAGGCCCACGTCCTGTTCGATGTGCCCTACGATAGGATCTCCGTCGTGATCCACCCCGAATCGATCGTTCACTCGCTTGTCGAGTTCCGCGACGGATCGATCTTGGCCCAGGCGGCGACTCACGACATGCGAATTCCCATCCAGTACGCGCTGACGTATCCCGAGCGCGTGGACACGGATCTTCCTCGTCTCGACGTCGCCGCACTCGGACGTCTCGAGTTTCGCCACCTGGAGGAGGAGCAGTTCCCCGCCTTCGCGACCGTGCTCGCGGCGGCCGCCGCGGGCGGCAGCGCCACGGCCGCCGTCAACGCAGCCGATGAGGTTCTCGTCGGACGGTTCCTCCACGGCGACATTGTGTACGGAGATCTCGCCATCGGACTTGCGATCACGCTCGATCGCTGGCGAACGGAGGTCGCGGATAGCGGCCGCCCGCTCGATCTCTCAGCGGTAGAGTCCGCCGACCGCTGGGCTCGATCGATCGCCGCCGGCTTGCGCTTCGATCACCGCTGAGAGGCCGTCTCCGCCTCGTCGGCCGTCGGCTCCGATCGCCGCAGAAGCCGCCACAACGGGGTCGCTCGCACAAACACGCCGTAGGCGAGGAGACCGATCAGCATCGGCACGAAGACGACGACGAGGGGCGACGAGTCTGGAAGTACCCACCCCGCACACCACACCGCGCCACCCATGAGCAACGTCCCGCCTCCAATGAGCGCCAACCGGGGCGCGAGAAGTCCCCAGGACACGTACCGGCGCAAGAAGACAAACAGGACGGCCGCGTCCACCGCGCCGGCGATGGCGGAGGCGAGGGCCAGTCCAGGCGCGCCCAGAGGTCCGACGAGTACGGCATCGAGCACGGCGTTCACCGCCATGGAGGCAACGGCCCCGGCGATGGGAATGGCTGTCCGGCCAAGAGCGTAGCAGGCGCGGACCCCGAGATAGTCCCACCCGTAGGCGAGCAGACCGAAGGAGTACGAGACGAGGACGGCGTAGGTTCGGGTCGTATCGGCTGCGGTGAAGCTGCCGCGCTCGAAGAGGAGTCGGATCGCGTGGTCGCCAAGGAGAAGCAGACCGATCGTTGCGGGAACGAGGATGAGAGCCGTCGCCGCAAGGCCGTCGCTGAAGTAGCGCCGGAATCGGGTCGGATCGCCCTTCACGTCGGCCACCGCGAGTCGCGGCAGGAGCGCCGTCCCGATGCTGACGGCGAACACGCCGAGCGGCAGCTGGAAGAGGCGCATGGCGTACTGGAGAGAAGCGATGTTCCCGTCCGCGAGGTAAGAAGCGAACTTGTTGTCGACGAGCAAATTGATGTCGGCCATCGCCAGGACGATGACCGCGGGCATCATCCGCCTCGCCAGGATGAGCACGTCCGGGTGAAGCGGCAAGAGAGTGAACGAGAATCGGAAGCGCGCGCGCCGGAGCGAGGGGAGTTGCGACACGGTCTGTCCGGCCGCGCCGACGAGCACCCCGGCAGCGAGGCCGAAGATCGGGAGGCCCGGCCAGTGCGGCGCGGCAACGAGCGCTCCAAGGATCACGCCGACGTTGAACCAGACGGGGGAGAAGGACGCGGCGAAGAAGCGGTGACGCGCGTTGAGAATACCCATGAACACGGCCCCGAAACCGACGAGAGCGATCGAGGGGAATAGCCATCGGGAGAGGGTCACGGTGAGGTCCAACTTCTCGGCCGGGAAGCCGCTGGCGAGGAACGGCACGTACGACGGCGCGAGCAGGATGCCGGCGGCGCACACGACCGGAAAGAGGACGAGCAGGATCGAAAGGACGTTGCTCGCGAATCGATCCGCATCCTCTCCCACCTCGCGCAGCCCGGCGTAGATCGGCACGAACGCGGTGGACAGCGCCCCCTCGGCGAGCAGCTGCCTCAGAAGCTGCGGCACGTAGAACGCGATGAGGAAGGCATCGTACGTCGCCGTGGCGCCAAAGCTGTTCGCAATGGACGCATCGCGAACGAGTCCGAGGACACGCGAAACGCCGGTCGCCAACGCCATCATGAGGACGTCGCGAGCCAGGCTCTTCTTCATCATCACTTCAGTACGGCACCCAGACTGACGGAAACGGCAACGCGACGCCCCCACTGCACGTGGAACGCCCCCACATCGAGCGCGAGCGCTCCCGCCCCGTCCGTCTCGAGTACGACGGCCGTGCGCGCCGTCGTCGGCAGCGTCGCCAGAAGAGAGAGGATCCCGAGATCCGTCAGCTCACTGTCGCTCGAAACCGTCAGGAGGAAGAATCCACCCTGCCAGTCTGTACCCACAATGCTCCACGACGTCGCCTCTGCCAGCCCCTCACCGGACACCGGAGACTGGGGCTGCCCATCCCACAAGAGCACGCGTTCCACCGACAGTGCGTCGTTGACAAGGCGGCGCTCAGGATCGACCTCGCACACGAGATCCACGCGGTCGCCAAGCGCTAGATCGGCCAACCGAGCGCGCGCCGCACCGGATGCCACAAGGAGAGTGGCCGACGGATCGGCGACAACGAACGACTCGTCCAGGATGGAGACCACGACCCCGTCGCGTATCCGCACGATGGTGAACCCGTCTGGGAAACCCCGTGCGATGCTTCCTGCGTACCCCCGGGGATACCCGACGATCTCGTCGTACCCCACGGGCCGGTCGACGCCATCGAGCGGAATTCGAGTCGTCGAGGACACGGCGAACGCTCTGCTCTGCGGAATGAAGGTAACGAGCGAGCCGAAGGCATCGAACCCTAGGGCGAGGGAGGGCTCCGCCTCGATGGAAAACGGAACTCCGTCGATCACGACAAGACCGTGATCCGCACCGCTGCGCGATGACAGCGCAATGGCCGCTCCGGCTGAGGCCATCGCCTCGTCGATCAAGCCCTGGGTTCCTGCCCCCGTGGGCGGCAACAACGGCCGTGCGTCGAGGCGATTCCGCCAGTTGTCGACCCGGACGTAGGCCAGTGCCGCGGCGGACTCGCCGACAGCCACCTCCCCGTCGGAGAACGAGAGGCCGTCGCCAAGGAGCGTGGTGGAGACGTTGGAGGGAGCTAGAGCAGGAGTCAGAGAGACAGAGTAAACGCCATCGGCCTCGAATCGCCGCACGGCAAGCGCGGCCTCTTCGAGAAACGACACTCGAAGCTCGCACGCCGACCCGCTTGTCGCAATCAGCGTGGCGCGGCCGACGTCCTCCGGGCCGAAGACGACGCTTGCCGCCACCGCCTCGACCCGACAGTCAAGGAAGCGCACGACCTCGACGCCTCCCGATTTCGTGACGAGCGTTGGGGCAAAGCGATCGAAGCGCACCACGACGTCCTCGCCGCTGGCCAGGAGCTCGACGAGGCGCGCTTCCGGCACGTCGATGCTCGTCTCGTCGCCCACTCGGCGAAACGTTCCTCCAACGCGCCCCACGAGTTCATCGAGCGGAGTGTAGGCCACGCCGGAGATCCATCGGATCCGCTCGGGAGCGAGATCGTCGCGCCCTCCGCCCCAGCGCAACGCCACGCGCCCGTCATGCTCGACGGCCTCGATCCCGACAAGCGGAGCGAACGATGTCACGGGGACAAGCAGAGAGTCTCCGTCCGAACGCGGAGAAGGGTCGACCGAGACAAGCTGGCCGTTGACGACGACCGACCCCTCAGCACAGACCGCCAGGACGACGGCGATCAGGCCGGCCGCAATCCCCCCCAGCCACCCGCTTCTCATCGCGGGCTACGCCTCCTTCTGCGGCGCCTCCTCGTCTACGCGAACCCGTACGTCGACGGAGATGTCCTTGTACAAGTTGATCGAAACGGCGTGCGGACCGAGGGTGTCAATGCCTCCCACGATGCGGATCCGCGACGTCTCGATGACCTCGCCGCACGCGGAGGCGATCTGCGCGGCGATCTCCTCCGGGCGCACGGACCCGTAGAGACGGCTATCTCCGTGGGCCTTTCGCACGAAGACGAGCGTCTGGTCGGCAAGCTTGTCGCGCAGGGCAAGCGCCTTCTCTTCACGCTTCAAGAGCTCGGCGTCGTGCACCGCCTTCTCTCTGGCGAAACGCGCGATGTTGTGACCCGTCGGCTCGACGGCCAGACCGCGCGGGAACAAGTAGTTACGGGAGTATCCCTCCGCGACGTTCACGATTTCACCGACGTGACCCAGCTTCTCGATCGTCGTTGTCAACAGCACCTTAGCGATGGTCATCACCCCAGTCTTTCTTCTCGCACGCGATTGTAGATGGGGGCTGCGACTGCGTCAAACTGCTCTTCTGATCGCGCGTAGGTCCCATGGTATACTTCGTGTTCATGGTCAGGCTGGATCGGTGGGTTGGGAAACGGGATCGCGTCCTTGTGATGGGCGTCATCAACGTCACACCCGATTCGTTCTTCCCGGCCAGTCGTATGCTTTCGCCCCGTTTGGCGATGGAGTGCGCTCAACGCATGGTGGCCGACGGCGCGGACATCGTCGACATCGGCGGCGAGTCGAGCCGCCCGGGCTCGAGCCCCATCTCGTCCGGCGAGGAGCTTGAGCGGGTCCTGCCGGTGCTCGAGAAGATCCGCGCCGAGTGCGATGTGGTGCTCTCCGTGGATACCACGAAGGCTGACGTAGCGCGGGAAGCGCTCGAACGCGGCGCCTCGATCATCAACGACATCAGCGCTCTGCGGGCCGATCCGGACATGGCGACGGTCGCCGCCGAGCGCGGCGCGTACGTCGTCCTGATGCACATGCAAGGGACACCGCGAACGATGCAGGCGACGCCGGAGTACGACGACGTAACCGGCGAGGTCCTCGAGTTCCTCGGGGAGAGGGTTCGCGAGGCCACGAAGAGGGGCATCGCGCGGGAGCGTCTGTTCATTGATCCTGGCATCGGCTTCGGGAAGCGGCTGGAGCACAACCTCTCCCTCCTGCGGGACATCGATCGCTTCGCCGCGATCGGACTCCCCGTGCTCGTCGGGGTCTCTCGCAAGTCGTTTCTTGGAGAATTGCTCGACCTTCCCGCTTCGGAGCGCCTCGAAGCCACGCTGGCAGCTCAGGCCGTTGCGGTGGCGTTGGGAGCCGACATCCTCCGAGTCCACGACGTGAGGGAGGGGAGACGAGCGGCCGACACAGCGCGCCGCTTGAGGAAAGATGCCACTTAGCGTGCTGGAGTTCCTTGCTCATCCCGGGTGCCGCTTCCCGGTGCGGACGGTGCTCGAGGCCGTGGATGACGAAACGCACGACCTGCGCACCGTGCGTGAGATTCGTCTGGAGGGCGAAGCGTTCGCTCAATTGGCGACGCTGTACGTGGACGTCGAGATGACGGCCGTCATCGCGCAGCCTTGTGGCCGGTGCCTCAAGCTGCTCGAAACTGCGTTCGGGCTGCGCGAGGAGTTCACGGTGCGCATCCCACCGACGGCGGACGAGGTGAACGTGCGCCCGACGATCGTCTCGTTGATCCTCACGGCCCACAACCCGAACGCCCTCTGCCGTCCAGATTGCCGTGGCCTGTGCAGGACGTGCGGCGCGGACCTGAACGAGAATCATCACCACGTCTGCGCGGAACGCGATCAGGAGCGCCGCAGGCTGAGGGACTTCCTGCAGCTATGACGGCCACGGTGGCCATCGGCTTCGACCCCGGTCTCGCCGTCACCGGCTACGGCGTAGTGCAGGACGCGGAGGAAGGCTGGCGCGTCCTCGCCGGAGGAGTCATCCGAACACGCAGCGACCAGCCTCGTGCTGAGCGCCTTCGCGATCTCTGTCAGGAAGCACGAGAACTGATCGAGATGTACCGTCCGTGCGGAGTCGCCATCGAGGAGATCTTCTTTGCCACCAACGCTCAGACCGCCATGCGCACCGCTGAGGCTCGCGGCGCGCTCTTGGTCGCCGCGGCGGCCGTCCCCGTCCGTGGCTACACACCGCTGCAAGTGAAGAAGCGTATTACTGGCTACGGGAAGGCCGAGAAGGCGCAGGTGCAGGCGATGGTCAAACGACTCCTGCGCCTGTCGGAGACCCCGAAGCCCGACGACATGGCCGATGGATTGGCGCTTGCGCTCTGCTATCTCCTCGACGCGCGGGGACCCGAAGGAGTCGACGACGTCTACCTATGAGGAAACCCTAAGGCTTCCCGGGCCGCTGGACGAAGAGCGCCTCCTGCTGTTCGACGGCCACTCGCACGCCTATCGCGCCTACTACGCCATCCGCGACCTGACCGCGCCCGACGGGCAGCCGGTCAATGCTCTGTTCGGCTTCTGGCGGGCCGTCTTGCGCACGCTGCGCGACTATCCCTCCGCGTACGTCGCCGTCGTATTCGACGCCCCCGGTAAGACGTTCCGACATGAACTCCTCAGCAGCTACAAGGCGACGCGAAAGCCGATGCCGGACGATCTCGCACGGCAGTTTCCACTGCTTGTGGAGCTTCTCGAGGCACTCGGAATTCCCGTCCTTTCGGAGAGGGGAGTCGAAGGAGATGACGTGCTTGCGTCTCTGGCTCTTCGCGCCGCCGCCGATGGCCTCACATGCCTCGTCTCAACGTCCGACAAGGACATGGCGCAGATCGTCGGCGATCGGATCTCGCTCCTCCGCCCAAGCGGGAGGGGAGAAAGCGACGAAGGCCAACGACTGGATCGCGACGGCGTCCTGGCTCGCTATGGCGTCCTGCCGGAGCAAATGGTCGACTTCCTCGCCCTCGTGGGCGACGCCTCGGACAACGTCCACGGCGTGCCGAACGTGGGCGAGAAGACGGCGGCGCAGCTTCTCGCCGAGTTCGGCTCCCTCGACAACCTGATGCACGATGTCGAACGCGTCCGCAACGAACGCATCCGCAACGCGCTGGTTGAACACGGGGACGTCGCGCGCCTCGCCCAGCGTCTCGTGCGGCTTCGCACGGACGTTGCGGCGGGCGACGTCCGCTCTCTATGCAGGCTCCGCGGCGTCAAGGCGGATGCCGTCCGAGGCTTCTTCGCGCGCGTCGGCTTCCGTTCCGCACTGCAGGAGCTCGGCGTGGAATCCTCGACTCCCGCGGTCGCGCCAGCCGCCGTCCCTTCGCCTCCGCCGACCTCGCCGTCCGTCCCATCGCCGACTACGCCGGCGATGGCCAGCGACTATCGCACCGTCCTCGATAGCGCAACCTTGGAGTCCGTCGTCGAGTTGCTGCGCGAGGCGAAGCGATTCGCGCTCGATCTCGAGACGACGAGCCGCAACCCGATGGAAGCGGCGATCGTCGGCATTGCCGTCTCGCCGCGCCCGCTCCTTGGCTTCTACATTCCCATCGGCCACGACGCGCTCGGGGCTCCAGCACAGCTGCCGCTCGAACGGGTGCTCGCGGCACTGCGCCCCCTCATCGAGTCGGAGACAGTAGAGATCATCGGCCAGAACCTCAAGTACGACCTCACGATTCTCGAGCGTTATGGGGTCGCCCCGCGCGCGATTCGTTTCGACTCGATGATCGCCTCGCACCTCCTTCGCCCGGACGAACGGCATCACGATCTGGCCACCATCGTCCGGACCTACCTTGGCCAAGAGACGGTCTCGTACGACGAGGTGGCAGGAAAGAACGGGTTGTTCGCCGCCGTGGCCGTCGACGCGGCCACACGCTATGCGGCCGAGGACGCCGAGGTCGTGCAGAGACTCTACCCGCCGCTGATGTCCGGCCTGCGCGAAACCGGCCTCGTGAGGTTGTTCGAGGACGTCGAGATCCCCCTCGTCCCGGTGCTTGCCCGCATGGAGCGCAACGGCATTCTCGTCGACTGCAACGTGCTTGCGGAGCAAGGCGCCGCGCTGCGCAGAGAGTTGGCGATCCTCGAGTCCGACCTGTTCGACATCGCCGGCGGGCCGTTCAACCCGAATTCCCCGAAGCAGGTCGCGGAGATCCTGTTTGGCCGCCTGAAGCTTCCGGTGATCTCGCGAACAACAACCGGCCCGTCGACAAGCGCCGACGTGCTCGCCGAGCTTGCGATCGCCCACCCCTTGCCGGGGAAGCTGCTCGCCTACCGCGAGGTGGCAAAGCTCCTGACCACGTACGTCGACCTGTTGCCCAAGGCAGTGAACTCGAGCACGGGGCGGATCCACACGAGCTTTCACCAAACGTCGACCGCGACCGGACGGCTCTCGTCTTCAGACCCGAATCTGCAGAATGTTCCGACTCGAAAGGAGGTCGGCGGCCGCATCCGGCAGGCGTTCGTTGCGCCAGCGGGCTCGGTTCTTCTCGGCGCCGACTACTCGCAGATCGAGCTTCGCGTTCTGGCTCACCTATCCGGAGATGAGAATCTGATCGCCGCGCTCACACGCGGAATGGACCTTCACCGCCTGACGGCAAGCCACGTCTTCTCGGTGCCGGAGGCTGCGGTGACGCCGGCCCAACGCGACGCAGCGAAGCGCATCAACTTCGGCATCCTCTACGGCATCAGCCCCTTCGGGCTGGCAAGGGAGATCGGAACGTCCCACAGCGAGGCCAAGGCCTATATCGACCGATTCTTCTCGGCGTATCCCGGCGTGCGCTCGTTCGTCGAAGAGTGCATCCGCCGCGCGACAGAGTGCGGGTACACGGAAACCCTGCTCGGGAGACGCCGGCCGCTGCGCGACATCGGGTCACGCGACGTGACTCGCCGCAACTTCGACCGACGCAACGCGGTCAACACGCCCATCCAGGGCAGCGCGGCGGATCTGATCAAGCTTGCGATGATCGACATCGACCGACGCATCTCGTCCGAGATGTGGCCGGCGCGCATGCTGTTGCAGATCCACGACGAACTCGTGTTCGAGGTCGAGGAAGAGACGGCCGGCGTCGTCGCCGCGGCGATCCAAAAGTCCATGGAGAACGTACTTTCGCTGCGCGTCCCTCTCGAGGTGAGAGTGTCGACCGGTCGACACTGGGGCGAGATCTGAGGCGGGCGCGGCGCACAGCCGGAATCGCCCGCAATCGGTAGACTCCGCGTCGATCCCGCCTGAAACTTCCGCGGCCTGGCTCGTGTAGGTTGTGCGAAGGCGGAGGGAACATGAAGAAGCGTAACGGACTCTTCGGGCCATTCGTCGCCACGGCCGTCTTGGCCATGTCCGCCTTCGCGCAGCCCGATCTGGTCGTATCGCAAGCCCGCGCTCTGCCGGGAGTGCCGCTTTCCCAGTCCGTCGTCGCGGTGACCGCCGTTGTCGGTAATGCGGGGGACGACACCAACAACACGGAGTCGCTCGCCGTGCTCGTGCCCGCGCTGGATGGAGCGAGCCCGCGCGTCGCGGTGACCGAATTCGATGATCAGAGCCGCATGCGGCTCGCCAATCTCGGCGCCGGAGTTGCCGACAAGCTGGCCGATCAACTGGCCGCTGGGGGCGTGCGAATCGTCGGCCGCGGCGAGATCGAGACCCTGATGCAGGAGGAGGGTCTGGATCCTACCTCGCTCGACGGCCTCTCTCGCGCTGCGCGGGAGCTCGGCGTCGACCTCCTCGTCACCGGCACCGTCGAGGATGTCGTCGCCAACGCGATGACGCTTGACCTTGGACTCGTCCGTCTGACGAGCGCCGAGGCGCGCGTCAAGGTAACGGCTCGCATGATCGATCCCTCGACCGATGCCGTGGCGGTCGTCGCGTCCGCATCCGGAAGCGGAAAGGGGACCACCGGACTCTCGGTCTACCTTGGCGGCTTCTTCTCTCCGTCCCCGTCGTGCGATGCTTGCGGAGGCGGACTGCGCCCCGAGCGCGCGGCGTTCGCCGAAGGCGAATTGGTCTCCTTCGGATACGTCAACCCCTCCACATCAGGTTGGTTTGGCCTTGAGGTATACGGCAGCGATGGGACCTTCTTGCGCTGGCTCGGTTGGCGTTTCGTGGCCCGTGACGCGTGCAAGACGTGGTTCTGGGACCAGCGCAATGCCCTGGGGGCCTCCGTAGGCGCCGGGATCTACGTCGGAAGACTCCGCGATGGAGACACACACACCGAGACGGTAACGTTTCAGATTCGTCCCGGGCTGACCATCAGCCTCCCTTCGCTCGATCAGGTCACCGTGGGGACGTCAGCATTTGACGGCGACATCGTGGGGGGCGCCATCGATGACGTGGTCAGTCAACTCGCCGCGTCCCTTCTGCCGGCCATCATGGCCCATCGATCGCCATCCGCCGCAGTCCCCGCTACGTCGGAAGAGACATCCACGCTCTTGGGCCAGGTCGCGTCCGTGCTCCCCGACGGCCGCATTGCCGTCAACGTGGGTTCTTCGAACGGTGTGGCCGTCGGCGACCGCTTCGAAGTGCTGGCCGTCGACCACCTCGTCTTCCATCCGGAGACTCAGGCCATCGTCGCCTACAACGTGCTGGCTGCGAAGGGAGAGATCCGGATTGTCGAGGTGCGCGAGCGGGTGTCGTACGGGGTCTGCCAGAGCGCCTTCGAGCCGCTCGTCGGAGATCTCATCCGCCTCATTCCGTAGGGTCGCTCCCTCCCAGGGATTCGGGTAGACTCGCCGCGATGAATCGACGCTGGATGGGTCTGCTTGTCGTGGTGGTCGCCGTCTGTCTTGTTGGCCACGCGGCGTTCGGCGGCGGAATCCGCTCCATCGGGCTGCGCGTCGTCCTCCCCATCGGCAACGCACCTTTCCTTCTCGGGATCGAGGCGCGAGGCGACCTCGCCTTCGGCGTCGCGACCGGTTCCTTCTTCCTCTCCGCGGAGGGGAAGGCACTGATCGCGATCTCCTGCGACCTTCGCTTGGGGAGCGACGACGACGCGGCAAGGACCTTCGTGCGACTGACTACCGGGCTCGTCTACTTCGACCGCACGCAGTACCTGCCGTCGCTCCTCGTCGGCGGCGGACTGACGCTCGAAGTCCCCGTCTCCTCGTTCCTCGCCGTCGCCGCAGCGGGGGAGTTCATTTACCCCTTCGCGTTTCCTGTCCCCATGTTCTCCGCGTCGGGACGCTGGGTGTTTCCATGACATGCCGCTTCGGAACGGATGGAGTGCGCGGGGTCGCCAACACGGAACTTACGCCCGAACTGGCGATGTCCTTGGCGCGTGCCGCGTCCGCGGCACTTCTGTCGTCCGGCGGCCGCGTCATCATCGGCCGCGACTCCCGGACGAGCGGGCCAATGCTGGAAGCTGCGCTGGCCGCCGGTTTTGCCTCGGCCGGCATCGACGTCGGCCTCGCCGGCATCATTCCCACCCCGGCCATTTCCTTTCTGATCAAGGACGAGGGCGCGGACTTCGGCGCCGTCCTCAGCGCCTCGCACAATCCTCCGGAGGACAACGGCGTCAAGTTTTTCGGAAGGAACGGCCAGAAGCTCTCGGTGGAAGAGGAGGCACGCGTCGAATCCGCCTTCTCGTCTCCCCTGCCGCCCGCGAGGCGGATTGGGCGCATCGAGCCGCTTGACGCCGCCGCCACGCGCTACGCCGCGTTCCTGACCGGAACGATCGAGAGCGAGGATGTCGACTTGTCCGGGCTGACGCTGGTCGTGGACTGCGCCTTCGGCGCAACCGGTCCGATCGCTCCCCGCGTCTTCCGACACCTAGGAGCCCGCGTCATCGAACTGAACACCGAGACCGACGGCGCCCGCATCAACGTCGACTGTGGATCGACCCACCTGGAGGCGGTTCGCGGGGCCGTGCTCCGGCAGGGAGCCGATCTGGGCATTGCGTTCGACGGAGACGGAGACCGTGTGCTGTTCGTGTCGTCCCAGGGGCAGACGATCGACGGCGACCACGTCATCGGCATCGCCGCGCTGCACCGCGGCAGAAAGGGACGGCTTCACCCACCACTCGTGGTGGCCACGGTGCTGTCAAACTTCGGGCTCGAGCAGCTCCTTCGCGCCCACGGCATCGACATGATTCGCACTCCTGTCGGAGACCGTCACGTCGCTCAGGCCATGATCGCGCACGGCGCGCGCATCGGCGGCGAGCCGTCCGGCCACGTCATTTTCTCCGATCACGCCCCGACCGGAGACGGGATCTTGACGGCCGTGCAGCTTCTCGAGATCGCTCACGACGCCGGCGAGACCGTGGAAGCCCTGGCTCGCGGGATTCCGCTGTATCCGCAATGCCAACGCAACGTGCGGTGCCCGTCCGCCGCTTCCGCCAGGGAGGTGCCCCTCGAAGAGGTCGCTCTGCTCGCCGTCGCGCGGCTCGCCGGCCGCGGCCGAGTGATCGTCCGGCCGTCGGGCACGCAGCCGCTGGTGCGCGTCTTCGTCGAGGCCGACGATCAGGCGCTGGCGGACGCCGTGTGCGAGGAGGCCGCAGCCAGCATCGCTGCACGGTTCGCCCGCTAGGGTGCCGCCGATTCCCCCTCGTCGAACGGGTACGAAAGAACCGGATGGCGCGCCGCATACGTTTGATCCAACCGCCGCACGGGGGCGTTCACCGGGGCATCGTGCAAGAGTTCGGGATGCTCACGCGCTTCCCTCGCGATCGCTTCCATGATCTCCGCGAAGCGATCGAGGGTCTCACGTCCCTCGGTCTCCGTCGGCTCGATCATTAAGGCCTCGTGGACGATCAGCGGGAAGTAGACCGTGGGCGGATGCACGCCGTAGTCGATCAGCCGCTTCGCGACATCGAGCGTCGACACGCCATTCGGCAGCCCCTCTCCCGAGAGGACGAATTCGTGCTTGCAGAGCCGATCGTAGGGAAGCGGGTACGTTGCCTTGAGGCGCTCTTGAAGATAGTTGGCGTTCAGTACGGCGTTCTCGCTCACGGCCCGCAGACCCGAGTCTCCAAGCTCCAGGAGGTAGGCGTACGCCCTCACCGCCACGAGGAAGTTCCCGTAGAACGCGTGGATGCTTCCGATCGACTTCGGATGGTCCCAATCCAGCCGGTACCCTGATCCCGTCTTCCCGATCCAGGGGACGGGCAAGTAGTCGACGAGAGGCTGGGATACCGCCACCGCGCCCGCCCCGGGCCCCCCGCCGCCGTGCGGCGTCGATAAGGTCTTGTGCAGATTGAAGTGGAAGATGTCCGCGCCCATGTCCCCCGGACGCGCCCGACCGACGAACGAGTTCAGGTTTGCACCGTCGAAGTAGCACAACCCGCCAGCGTCGTGCACCGCGCGAGTCACTTCGAGGATGTTCTCCTCGAAGATGCCGAGCGTATTCGGGACGGTGAGCATGATGCCGGCCACGGTAGAGTCGAGCTCGGCGCGCAGAACGTCGAGGTCGACCGTTCCGCGATCGTTCGACCGAATCTCGCTGACCGAGAATCCGGCCACCGCCGCCGAGGCGGGGTTCGTGCCGTGCGCCGAGTCGGGAAGGAGCACGCGCGTCCGTCCAGGCTCGCCTCGCTCCTCGAAGTGCCGCTTGAGGAGGAACATCCCGGCCAGCTCGCCGTGCGCTCCCGCCACCGGCTGGAGCGTCACAGCCGCAAGCCCGGAGATCTCTCGCAGGAACTCCGAGAGGTCGTACAGAAGGCCAAGCGAGCCTTGAGCCAGCGCCTCGTCCGCCCGCGGGTGAACGTTGGCGAAGCCCGGCAGGCGCGCGACGTCCTCGTTCAGTTTCGGGTTGTACTTCATCGTGCAGCTGCCGAGCGGGTAGATGCCGTCGTCGACGCCGTAGTTCAGCTTCGAGAGCCGCGTGTAGTGGCGCGCAACGTCTCCCTCGCTCAGGTTGGGAATGCGCGGCGCCCGCGCCCGCGCGACGCCGGCGCCGAGAACGTCGTCCGCCTTTCGCGACGGCACGTCGCAGACAGGGAATACCCCATCCGCCGCGTCTCGCGAAACGTGATCGAAGAGAGTCCTCATCGCTTGCCTCCCAGAGCGGCCACGGCGCAATCGAGCTCCGCCTTCGACCGCCGCTCCGTCACGGCGATTCGCAGCCCGTTCTTGACGCCGAGCTTCTCCAATTCCGCCGAGTCCTCAACGAGGAATCCGGCATCCGCGAGCCTGCGGCGCACGACGCCCGCCGCCTCGGTTGGACGGAGGACGAACTCGTTGAAGAACGGTCCGTCGAAGGCAAGTTGGAACCCCTTGAGGCGGGCCAGCTGGTCCGCAAGGTAGTGCGCCTTGGCGAGGTTGAGTTCGGCCACGTGGCGAAGCCCGTCCGCTCCGATGCTGGCAAGGTAGACGGTCGCCGCGAGCGCGCAGAGTGCGGAGTTCGTACAGATGTTCGATGTCGCCCGTTCTCTGCGGATGTGCTGCTCGCGCGTCTGTGCGGCCATCGTGTAGCCGACCTTGCCGTCGGCGTCCACCGTTCGTCCGGCCACGCGACCCGGAAGCTGGCGCAGGAACTCCATTCTCGTCGCGAAGATCCCCAAGAGCGGCCCGCCAAAACCCATCGGCAGACCGAGAGACTGTCCCTCTCCAATCACGATGTCGGCGCCGAACGCGCCGGGCGGGGCGAGGAGTCCCAAGGCGAGGGGGTAGGTTGCGACGATGAGCAACGCGTCGCCCAGCCGCTTCTTCAGGCCGTCCAGCGACTCGATCACGCCGAACGCGTTCGGGGACTGAATGACCAGCGCGGAGACGTCGCTCGGCGCCCGATCCCACGCGCAGCGCCCGGACGACCCAAACGGAACGTCGAGGAGTTCGATCCCGGCCGCCCAGGCGTAGGTATCGAGGACGCGTCGGAACTGGGGCAGAAGGCTGCCGGCAACGGCCACTCGATGTCGTTTGCGGATGCGGTCCGCCATAAGCACGGCCTCCGCAAGCGCCGTCGCTCCGTCGTACATCGAGGCATTCGCGATCTCCATCCCCGTGAGTTCGCAGATGAGAGTCTGGAACTCGAACATTGCCGTGAGCGTGCCCTGGCTGATCTCGGGCTGGTACGGCGTGTAGGCGGTGTAGAACTCGGAGCGCCCGAGGATGTGGCCGACGAGGCGCGGCACGTAGTGGTCGTAGATGCCGCCGCCGAGAAGCGACACACGCTTCGCGGCCTCGTTCGTCTCGGCGTAACGCGTCAGTTCGTCCAGAACCTCAAGCTCGCTGTGTGCCTCGAGGCCAAGGGGCCGATACGCCGTAAGGACGTCGTGCGGAATGTCGGAGAACAGCTCGTCCACGCTCGCGCGCCCGATGGCTCCTAGCATGTGCCGACGATCGGCGTCGGCGTTCGGAAGGTATCGCATAGGTCGGGGCTTAGGCGATGAACGCTTCGTACGCCGCAGCGTCCAGAAGGTCGTTCGCCTCGGAGGGGTCGGAGATCTCGAGGACAGTGATCCACCCGTCCGCGTGAGGGGACTGGTTCACGGTTTCGGGCGAGGTCTCCAAGTCGCTATTGACGGCCACGACCTTGCCACTCACGGGGGCGAAGAGGTCGCTCACGGCTTTCACCGACTCGACCGTGCCGAGATGCCCGCCCTTCTTCACGACGGTCCCCATCGACGGAAGCTCGACGAACACGACGTCTCCCAGCTCCGCCTGGGCGTGATCGGTGATGCCGACGCGGGCCCGCTTCCCCTCGATCTGAACCCACTCATGTTCCTTCGTGTAGCGAAACGCCGTCGGGTACGCCATCGTGCCTCCCTAGAAACCACAGGAATCGTTGATCGGTCGGATTATACGGACGCCAGCAGGCTTCAGCCACCGCGCCCGGCGTCCGAGCCGCCCGCCGAGTCCTCCGGCGTGAGCGGGTAGAAGCTTGCGTAGGCCTTGTTGAAATAGGAGCGAACGGTGCCCGGCGGGCCGTGTCGTTGCTTGGACACGATGATCTCCGCTTCGGAACCCGCACCCTGACCGGACGAGTCCGCGGCCTCCGAAGGTTGAGCGTAGTAGTCCTCGCGGTAGATGAACATGACGACATCGGCATCCTGTTCGAGCGCGCCGCTCTCGCGAAGGTCCGACAGCATCGGACGCTTCGACTCCCGGCGCTCGACCGCGCGGCTCAGCTGGGATACCGCGACCACGGGCACGTTGAGCTCGCGAGCCAGCTTCTTGAGTGAGCGAGAGATGTAGGCGATTTCCTGCTCGCGGAGATCGGTGCGGATGCCCGCCTCCACGAGTTGGATATAGTCGACGATGATCATATCTAAGCCGTACTGCGCGGCCATTCGCCGCGCCTTGGCGCGGATCTCGAGCACTGATACGCCGGGCGTATCGTCGATGACGATCGTCGACTTCTGGAACTTGCTCGCCGCGCTGGCGATGTCGCGCCACTTCGGCGCCGGCACGTACCCGCCACGCAGACGGTGAAGACTCACCTTGGCCTCGCCGCACAGAAGACGCTCGAGTAGTTGTTCCTTCGTCATTTCGAGCGAGAAGATGCCGAGCGCCGCCTTGTCGCGAATCGCCGCCTGCCGAGCGAAGCTCAGCGCGAGACTCGTCTTCCCGGTGCCCGGGCGGCCGGCGACGATGATCAGATCAGAGCGCTGGAGACCTGACGTCAGGTCGTCGAGCTCACGAAAGCCGGTAGAGAAACCGCGCAACTTGTGCTTGCTGGGGTCGCGATGCAGTTCCTCGAGCGAGCCGATGTGCTCGTAGAGGAAGTCGTTCACGAGGAAGTATGACCGGTCCAGACTGCTCTCGGTGATCTGGAAGATGAGTGACTCGGCGCGGTCGAGGACTTGGTCGGTTTCGCTCACCTCGTCGTAGCCGTACTCCGCGATCTGCCCCCCCGCCTCGATCAGTGAACGAAGGATTGCCTTCCGGCGCACGATGCCGGAGTAGTACTCGAGCGAAGTCGCCGTCGCCGCGCGGGTGAGCAGCTCGTTCAGGTACAGGCGGCCGCCCGCGCGTTCCGTATCTCCAAGCTCATCCAGTCGGTTGGCGACAGCGATGATGTCCGCCGGCTCGCCGCGAGTGAAGAGCTCCCGGATCACGCGAAAGATCACGCGGTGCCTCTGCAGGTAGAACACCTCGGGCGCCAGGCGTTCGATCAAGATTGGAACGCTCTCCACCGGATTGAGCAACGCGGCACCCAGCACGAGCTGTTCCGCCTCGACGTTCTTGGGCAGCTCGCGAACGCCATCGCTCGGGACTGGGGATCCATCAGGTTGTTTCATCGCACGCCGGAGGGCATTATACGATCGTCTTCGGGGACTCGCCCAACGGTCCCCGCGAAGGAACTCAGCCAACTGCTGGAGAAAGCCCAATGCGTGCATTGAAGGTGCGTTCGGGGCTTGCTATACTCCCGCCACATGAACGCAAGACCTCGGAGGGTGATGTGGAAGTACTAACCATGAAGGAGTTGCTCGAGACCGGAGTCCATTTCGGGCATCGCACTCGGAAGTGGAATCCCAAGATGGCGCCCTACATCTTCACGGAGCGCAAAGGGATCCACATTATCGATCTCGAGCAGACCGTGGACATGTTCAAGAAGGCGTACTACTCCGTCCGCGACCGCGTTGCGGCCGGCGGGGAAGTCCTCTTCGTCGGCACGAAGAAGCAGGTCCAGGGAACGATCGCCGAAGAGGCCCTGCGCTGTGGCGCACACTTCGTCAACCGGCGCTGGTTGGGGGGCACGCTGACGAACTTCGCCACGATCCGGTTGAGCATCGAGCGCATGAAGAAGATGGAAGCGATGGTCGAGGACGGAACCGTCGAGCACATGCCGAACAAGGAAGCCAGCAAGCTGCGCCGCGAGCTGTCGAAACTGCAGCGCAACTTGGACGGGCTTCGCCACATGCAGCGGCGGCCGGACATCCTCTACATCATCGACCCGGATGTCGAGTTGAACGCCGTGCACGAAGGGAACCTCCTTGGAATCCCGGTGATCGCCATCGTGGACACGAACTGCAACCCCGACCCGATCGACTACCTCATCCCCGGCAACGATGACGCCATCAAGGCAACGAAGCTGATCACGGCCCGCATTGCCGACGCGGTGCTCGAAGGCCGCGAGGGACGCCAAGATGCGCCCGACGCGCCGCGTCCCGCGGCGACCGCCGAGGCAGAGCCGGCGGCCGCGCCGATCGATGAGTCGGCCCTCCTGGAGACCTTGCCCGTCGAAGTAGTGAACGCCGTAGCGGAAGAGGAAGCGTAGGACCATGGCCACCATACGAGCGCAGGACGTCCAGAAGCTTCGCGCCGAAACCGGCATCGGAATGATGGACTGCAAGAAGGCGTTGACGGAGGCGGGCGGCGACTTTGCGCGCGCCAAGCAGATCCTGCGCGAGCTGGGCCTCGATCTCATGGGGCAGCAGGGCCGCGAGGCGAACGAGGGGCGCATCGAGTGCTATCTCCACCACAGCGGAAAGATCGCCGCGATGGTGGAGATCACCGCGAACACCGACTTCGCTGCGAAGAGCGAGGAGTTCATCCGCTTCGCCAAGGACCTGGCCTTGCACGTCGCCGCGTCCAACCCACGCTACGTCGCTCCGGAGGATGTCCCGGCGCAGGATCTCGAGGACGAGAGGCAGGTCTACCGTAAGCAGCTCGAGCAGGACGGTAAGCCGGCGAACATCATCGAGAAGGCCATCGAAGGCCGCATCAACCGGTTCTACGAGGAGCAGTGCCTGGTCAAGCAGCCGTTTGCCCAGGACCTCACAGTGAAAGTCGAGGCCCTGCTCGTCGACCTGCGAACGAAGACGGGCGAGAACATCCGCGTGAAGCGGTTTGCCCGTTTCGAGGTCGGGAAGTAGACGAATGCCCACAGCGCCGACCCGCATTCTGCTCAAGTTGAGCGGCGAGGCGTTCAAGGG
>Ga0315287_10000763_pt1 | contig 28653 bp, 25 predicted proteins | sample YL17G11_0_MG_FD_205037 | JGI IMG/M metagenome (GOLD analysis project Ga0315287, IMG submission 205037) | Sediment microbial communities from Yellowstone Lake, YNP, Wyoming, USA - YL17G11_0 | ecosystem: Environmental > Aquatic > Freshwater > Lake > Sediment | place: USA: Wyoming | collected...
AGTGGGGCATCGAGCTGCCCTTCGACGGCGATCACGTCTGTTACGTCTGGTTCGACGCGCTGATCACGTACCTGACGGGCGCCGGCTATCCCGACGATCCCGCGTTCCGCGAGCGCTGGGCGAACGTCGAGCACCTGATCGGCAAGGACATCCTGAAGCCGCACGCGATCTTCTGGCCGATCATGCTCCGGGCGATCGGGCTCGCGCCGCCACGACAGCTTTCGGTGCATGGCTACTGGAACGTCGATGATCGCAAGGTCTCGAAGAGCCTCGGCAACATGATCTCGCCGCTGGTGATGCGCGAGCGCTACGGCTTCGAGACCTTCCGCTATTTCCTGCTGCGCGAGATGAGCTTCGGCCTCGACGCGAACTTCACCGAGGAAGCGCTGGTCGAGCGCGTCAACGCCGATCTCGCGAACAATCTCGGCAACCTGGTGAGCCGCACGCTGAACCTGGTCGAGAAGTTCTGCGATGGCGTCATACCGGCGGCAGGCGCTTCGAACGACGTCGACCAGTCCGTGCTGGACGGCGCCGCAACTGCGGCGGAGCGCGTACAGGCCGCGATGCAGAACCTGCAGCCGCAGCTCGCGCTCGCGGCGATCACGGAGTACGCGAGTTCGGTGAACCGCTACGTGGACACGCGCGCACCGTGGAAGAGCGCCAAGGATCCCGCGACCGCGCCGGAAGCGCGTACCACGCTGCACTTCGCCTGCCGCGCGCTCGGCGAAATCGCGTCGCTGCTCGTGCCGTTCGTTCCGATGGCCGCGCAGCGGATCACCGAGAAGCTCGCGGCGTCGCCGATCGCGCGCGGCGAACCGCTGTTCCCGCGCGTCGCGATGCCGGCGGACGCCGACTGAACGCGCGATGTGGATCGACTCGCATACGCACGTGACGGCCACCGAGTTCGACGCCGATCGCGACGCCACGATGAAGCGGGCGCGCGACGCAGGTGTCGTGCAGATGATCGCGATCGGCGCGGGCTGGGGCATCGACGCGAATGAAGCGGCGGTGCAGCTCGCGGAGCGCGACGCGGGCGTGTTCGCCGCGGTGGGCGTGCACCCGCACGACGCGAAGCTCCTCGACGACGCCGGTCGCGCGAAGCTGCGCGCCTGGCTCGAGCATCCGCGCGTCGTCGCGGTCGGCGAGTGCGGGCTCGACTACCACTACATGAGCTCGCCGCGCGACGTGCAGCGCGCCGTGTGCGCGGAACAGGTGGCGCTCGCGCGCGAACGCGACCTGCCCGTCTCGATCCACGTGCGCGGCGACGACACGACGGCGTGGGACGAGTTGCTCGACATCTGGCGCGCCGAAGGCCGCGGCGACGTGGCCGGCGTGCTGCACTGCTACACCGGCAGTCTCGAGTTCGCGCACCGCGCGCTCGACGCGCGCCTCGAGGTCTCGTTCTCGGGAATCGTCACGTTCCGCACGGCCGACGACGTGCGCGCGGTCGCGGCTGCGCTGCCGCTCGATCGCCTGCTGGTCGAGACGGACTGCCCGCTGCTCGCACCGATCCCGCACCGCGGCAGGCGCAATGAGCCGGCGCATGTCGTGCACGTCGGCGCGAAGATCGCGGAAACGCGCGGCATCGCGGTGGAAGAAGTCGCGCGCGCGACGGCGGCGAACGCGCGGCACCTGTTTCGCCTTCCCGAGCCGGAGCCGGCGCGTGGCTGACGACTTCGCGGCCGTGCACGCGCTTGCGATGCGCCTGGCGCGCGAAGCGGGTGCGATCCAGCGCGAGCGCTACGAGACCGCGCTCGAGATCGGCACCAAGAGCCGGTCGATCGACCTCGTCACCGAGGTCGATCGGGCCTGCGAGGAACACATCGTCGCGACCCTGCGGCGCGAGCGCCCGGGCGACGACATCCTCGCCGAGGAAGGCGGCGCGCACGAGGACGCGGGCGCCGCCTGGCGCTGGGTGATCGACCCGCTCGACGGCACGGTCAACTTCGCGCACGGCTACCCGTGCTTCTGCGTCTCGATCGGCGTCACACATCGCGGCGTGCGTACGGTCGGCGTCGTCTACGAGCCGCTGCGCGACGAGCTCTTCGAAGCCGTGCGCGGTGGCGGCGCGCGCCGAAACGGCGTGCCGATCGCGGTATCGAAGGAGGCCCGCTTCGGCCGGGCGCTGCTCGCCACCGGCTTCGCCTACGACGTGCACGACGCCGAGCGCGATAACGTCGCACAATTCGCGCGCGTCGTGAAACAGGCGGGGGGCGTGCGCCGCGACGGCAGCGCCGCGATCGATCTCTGCTACGTCGCGTGTGGTCGCTTCGAGGGCTACTGGGAGCTGAAGCTGCACCCGTGGGACGTTGCGGCGGGAATCCTGATCGTCGAGGAAGCCGGCGGCCGTGTCACCGATTTTGCAGGCGGACCGCCGCCGGCGTCGGGGAGCGAGATCGCGGCGACCAACGGCGTGGTCCACGACGCGCTGCTGCATGTGCTCCGCAACGCGTAGCGGGAACGGTGCCGAGCGTCAGGTGGCTTCGTTGCCAGGGCATTCAGGACGCTGCTCCCCCAATGACAGGACACGGCAAGAACTGGACGCCCGGCACCGACTCATGCAGCGTTACGCGGTCAGCGCTTGCAGCGTCGCGCTGGGGGTTGCCCCCAGCAGCGAGACCCGCAGGTCCTCGGGAACCGTTCGCGCCACCGCTCCCACGACGTCGAGCGCCTCGCGCCAGGTCGTGGCCGAGCAACTGTCAACCGGAACCCGAGCGCGTCGCCGACGGCGCCGCCGCTCGACACATTGCTAGTCCCAGCGCACCTCGATCGTGCCGGAGCGCGGCCGCGCCTGGCAGGTGAGAATCATGCCCTGCGCGCGGTCGTCGTCGTCGAGCGCGTGACACTGCGCCATCGCGACTTCGCCGCGCAGCAGCGTCGCCATACAGCAACCGCAGTAGCCGTCCTCGCAGGCCGAGGGCGGATTGAGGCCGGCCTTGCGCGCGCTCTGGAGCAGCGTGTCACCGGCGGCATAGGGAATCTCGTGCGTGGCGCCGTCGAGATGAACCGTGATCGTTGCGGGTGCGACGGCCGCACCCCCGCCCGAAGCGAAGGTCGCGTCTGCCTCGGCGGGAGCTGCGAACTCGAAGCGCTCGATGAAGATGCGGTCGCTCGGAACGCCTTCGGCGTGCAGCACCTGTTCGACCAGATCCATGAACGGCCCCGGCCCGCACAGATAGAACTCCGCGTCTGCGAGCACCGCGATCTCGCGGCGCACGCGCTCGGCGTCGAGCAAACCGCTCTCCGCATCGAGGTGATGGACGAGCGCGAGTCGCTCGGGGTGACGCGCTGCCAGCGCCGCAAGCGCGTCGCGGAAGATGATCGCATCGGCGTCGCGATTGGCGTAGATGAGCTTGATCGGCCGCTCGGTGGTGACGAGCGCCGACTTCAAGATCGAGATCACCGGAGTGATTCCGCTCCCACCCGCGAAAAGCGCGAGCGGGCGATTGCTCCGCCGGCGCAGCACGAACCCACCGGCAGGCGGGAGCACACGAAGCGCGTCGCCTTCGCTCAATTGGTCGTGGAACCAGTTCGACACGCGGCCCGCTGCGACGCGCTTCACGGTGAACTGCAAGTCGGTGTCGCAATCGGGCGCAGAAGAGAGCGAGTAGCAGCGCGCCAGCGTGGTCTCGCCAAGCCGCACCTGGAAGGTGAGAAAGTGGCCCGCTTCGTAGCGGAAGAGTTCCCGCAGCGACGGCGGCAGATCGAGTACGAAGGAGCGGGCGTCGGGCGTCTCCTGCACGATCCGCGCGACGCGCACTTCGTGGAAGGCGGAGCGCCCGGCGACGAGAGTCACGGCTCCTCGTCCTGTGCCTCGCCTGGGTCGATCGGAGCCGGCATTCCGGATCTTCCATCCATCTCGAGCATGGGCGGCGGCGCTGCACCGGAAGCGCTCCCTGCGGCCGGCGCCTCCTTCGCGATGAAGCGATTGCGGAACGCATCGAGCGAGATCGGCACGTGCTGGGCCAGCGCGCCCGCGACACGGTAGACGGTCTCGCGACCCGGCACCTGCGCGAAGATGGAATCGCCCTTCTCGACGCCGAAGATCACCTTCGCGAGTTCGGGCGCCTCGCCGCCGCCTTCGGGTGCCTTGCCGAGAATTCGCACGGTCGTTCGCGGCGGATCGAGACCAATCGCCGCGAGTTCCGCGGCGCCCATCTCGTCGGCCGCGATGTCGATCGCGGAAAGCCGCGCGAGCTCCGCGACGAGTCGCGACGCGCGTTCGGGATCCATCGCTTCGGGCTTCGTCGTCCAGCCCGCATCCGAGTTCTCCCCGGTGATCGTGACGACCCGGCTCGCACCTTGCGCAGCCGGGTCCGCGTAGGAGATCTCGAAGCGCTGCGCGTCGGTCGCGACGAAGTTCGCGAGCGACTTCCAGCGGAACGCAACGACCGTCTTCGGCAGCTTGTCGAAGCGCTCGTTCGGGATCTGATAGAGCGAAGCTTCGGCGCCGCGCACCGCGCGCACCTTTTCATCCAGCAAGCCACCGATGCGCAGCTCGTGGCGAATCGGCTGCTTGCCGTCCTGCGGCGCGTCGGTCAGCACGACGCGGTACTGCGGCGCGTCGAGACCCACATCCTTGTCGGGCGGCGGCGCATCGACGAAACCGCTGGCGCGCAGGAACACCAGATCGGAGAGCAGCGTCTCGACGGTTTCCTGATCTGCGTCGGTGTCGAGCGGCGCAATCATGCGCCACTTGCCGTCTTTGTTCTCGAGCACGACGCCGCCGTCGACCCAGGTCGCCTCGATGCGCTGGACGCCGCTGCGATCGAAGCGCAGCGGACGCCGCTCGCGCAGGTCGTCGAGACTCTTATCGAGACTCGAGGCCCGGAAACTCGCGACGGTGTAGACGGAACCGGTGCCCGTCGAGGCGTAGTTGTTGGCGCCGATCGGCGTCTTCTTGCCGGTGAGCAGCTCGTGGTCGACGCCGCCGGCGCGGAAGCGAACCACGTTGGCACCCGCGCCCAGTCCGTAGACCTCTGCGCCCTGCGCGTCCTCGATCACGCCCTCGCTGACGACGCCGACGAGCGCGCTCGCGAGACCATCGGCGGTGCTCGGATCCGCGGGGAACGCGATCGGCTTGGCGACGCGCCACGCTCCGTCAGCCCGCTCGAGCCGCGCGTCCTTGCCGTCGCTGGTGCGCAGCTCGATCCACTCGACCGACTCGGCTTTGAGATCGCCGAAGAGCTGCTTCGCCTGCGCCTCGGCTTCCTTCTTCTCGACTTCGTTGCGGTTGGAATACCAGACGATGCCGCCGAGCAGGACCGCGACGAGGAAGAGGATGCCGGTGTTGCGCGGATTCACGGCGAGCTAGCGGCCGGGCGCCCGGCGGCGTCTCCACCAGGCCCAGACACCAGCCACGGCGATCAGCTCGGGCAATACGAAGAGCGCAAGCGCGCGGATCTGGCTGAACTGCTCGATCGAAAGCGTGAGCCGCGACGCGCGCGACCGCGGCGGCCTGACCGAGATCGCCTCGACATCGCCGAGCAACCAGTTGACCGAGTTCACGAAGAGATCGCGGTTGCTGTACGCGTCGAGCATCTGGTTGGTGGCGAAGTCGGAGTCCCCGAAGACGACGAGGCGCGGCTTCTTCGCATCCGGCTTGCCTTCCCCGGCGGCGGCCGAGGGGCCCGCCACGATCGGCTGCCCGGCGACGCCGATCGTCACGGGGCCCTTCACGTCTTGCGGCCCGAGTTCGGCAACGCCCTTGGAGAAAAGCTGCTCGAGATCGAGCTCGCCCCAGGACTCCGGCCCCGTCTTCACGATGGAAAAGATTTGCTTGGCCGCGTCCGGCTCGATCGCGAGGCTGCGGGTGGTGGGGAAGATCGTGACCTCGCGCATGTCACGGGTGATCTCGTGGTTGCCGTACTCGCCGGCGAGCGGTGTCATCGCCTGGCCGAACATGCCCTGCACGCGATCGACGATCACGTCGGTGCCGATCGCCACGCCCCACTTCGCGAGCTCGTCGCCGATGTTGGTGTTCGCGCGCGGATCGATCAGAACCATCAACGCGCCGCCGCGTTCGAGATAGTGCTGCAGCTTATCGGCGTCGCCGGGGCGCAGCGGTTGCGTCGGACCGGCGATGATCACGACGTCCGCGTCATCCGGGATTTCCGGCTTGGTCTCCAGCGTGAGCGTCTCGAAGCGGTAGTTCTCGTTGCGCAGCGCGTCGGCGGCCTTCGCGAAGCCTTCCTTGCTGTCGGCACCCTTGCCTTCGACGGCACGCTCGTTGTGGCCCGTCACGAAGTAGGCCTTCTTGTGCGACTGCCGCGTGAGCTTGAGGACCGCATTGGTCAGCTTCTCTTCATCGGGCTTTTCGAGCTGCACCGATTCTTCGCCGATCTTCACGAAGAGCAGGCCTTCGCCGATCTTCTCGGGCGTGATGCCGTACTTCTCGATCAGATCCGGCCGTGCGTTCGGATCGGCGTATTCGACCTTCACGCGCTCACTCGCGTATTGGTACTTGTCGAGCAGCGTGCGCACGCTGGCCTGGTCGAGTTTCGGATAGAACGCGACGACCTGGATGTCCTGCTCGAGGCCCGCGAGCAGCTTCTGGGTCTGGTCCGAGATCGAGTGCACGCCCGCCTCGCTCGCGTCCCATTTCTTGTGATAGCGGTTCGCCAGGAAGCCGAGCGAGCCGACGATCGCAAGCACGATCAGCGCCTGCGCGACCGCGCTGCTGCCGTACTTGCCGATGCGGCGCCCTTCGCCCGAGCGCATGCGCTCACGAATCGAATCGAAGCTGCTGGCAACGGCGCCGCCGAGCAGCAGCAGGCCGATCACGAAGTTGAGCCAGATCCACGCGAGATCGGTCGGCGCGCCCGCGACGAGTAGCAGCACGGACAGCAGGCCAAAGAGCACGAAGACGAGCCCGAGAGCTCCGAACAGTGCCGGGTAGCCGCTCATGTCAGCGCCACCGTACCGATTCGACGGCGGCCTTCGTCAGCGCGAGGAACGCCACCACGATCACACCGAAATAGGCGAGATCCTTGGTGTCCACGAGGCCCATCACCATGCCCTCGAAGTGATCCGCCGTGGAGAGGTAGCGGAGCAGGTCTCCGACGTGTTCGCTGGAGGTGGCGCCGCCCGCGGCCCCGAGATCGGCGAGGAAGCCGAGCATCCAGAGCACCAGCAGCAACACGAAGGCCAGAAAGAACGCGACGAACTGGCTCTGCGTCACCGAAGACGCGAAGGCTCCGATCGACGCGTACGCCATGCCCATCAGCAGCAGGCCGAGCATGCCCGCCGCGGTCTTGCCCCATTCCGGATCGCCATAGATGAAAAGCAGCGCCGGAAACAGCGCGAGCAACAGCACCAGGATCGCGATGAACGCCACCGCCGCGAGGAACTTGCCGAGCACCAGCTCCCAGATCGTGATCGGAGAGGTCAGCAGCAGTTCGAGCGTCCCATTGGTCTTCTCCGAAGCGAAGAGGCCCATCGTGATGCCGGGCACCAGGAACAGCAGCACCACCGACATCACGTGCAGGAACGGCGCGATCACGTGATCGTTCAGGTTCAGCTCTTCGAGCTGCTCCATCGCCTGGAACGACTGGAGCCGGATCACGTACTCCTGGAACTGCAGTACGCCCGACAGGAAGAAGAAGCCCGCCAGCACCGCGAACAGCGTCATCACCGCATACGCGACCGGCGACACGAACAGCGAATTCAGCTCGCGACCCGCGATCGCTCCGACGTGCTTCACGGCCGTGCCTCCAGCGTCGCATCCGCGGGCACGACGACTTCGCGCGCGGTGGTTCGCGCGAAGATCTCTTCGAGGCTCGCTCCGCCGCGCTGCAAATCGGCGAGCGGCGCATCGAGCGCCTTCCTGCCGCGGTGCATGATGATCACGCGCTGACAGATCGCCTCGACTTCCGGAAGGATGTGCGTCGAGAGGATCACCGTGCGCGCCTTGCCCTCGCGTATGCCGGCCAGCTCCCCGATCAACGTGCGAATCTCGCGAATCTGGATCGGGTCGAGGCCGACGGTCGGCTCGTCGAGGATCATCACCGGCGGATCGTGCACGATCGCCTGGGCGAGCCCGACGCGCTGGCGATAGCCCTTCGACAACGCTCCGATCACGCGACGCCGCACGTCCGTGAGACCGCAGCGTTCGTGTGCGCGGTCGACCGCGCCGCTGCGCTGGCGGCGCGGCACGTCCTTCAGCTTCGAGACGTAGAGCAGGTAGTCCTCGACGCTCATCTCGGGGTAGACCGGCGGGCTCTCGGGCAGGTATCCGATCGCGCGCCGCGCGGCGAGCGGATCGGAGAAGATGTCGTGGCCGTCGATCACCGCGCGACCGTCGGTCGGCGGCAGGAAGCCCGTGAGCATGCGCATCGTCGTGGTCTTGCCGGCGCCGTTGGGACCGAGAAAGCCCACCACTTCGCCGGGTTGCACGGAGAACGAGACGTCGTCGACCGCGACCAGATCGCCGTAGCGCTTCGAGAGTCCGCTCGCTTCGATCACGAGCGCCCCCGCGCGGCCAGTCCGCCGAGGAAGAGTTCCATCACCGTGCGGACGGTGCGATCGTCGGCGGCCTGCGATTCGCCCTGCAGTCGCATCACGCCCAGCACTTGACTCGTGATCATCGTTTCGAGCGCTCCGATGAAGGCCAGACACACCAGGTTCGCATCGAGGTCATTGCGCAACTCGCCCGCATCTTGACCCACGCGAACGATTCTCGCGACGCTGCGGAATAGACGACCGACCGCCTCGATTTGTTCGGGTTCCGAGAAACGAGAAGTGCGTTGGATCTCGAATACCAGCACCTTGACCCAATCCGGTCGCCGCCGATAGGCGAACAACACAATGGCGGCGAGCTGGCGTAGCTTTTCCGACCCGGGCTGCGGTCCCGCCGCGATTCCGTCGACGACGTCGAGAAACGCCCCCCAACGTTCCGCGAAGATCGTGTCGAGGATCTCTTCCTTGTTGCGGAAGTAGTGGTAGACGAGGCCGTAGGCGATGCCCGCCTCGCGTGCGATGTCCGAGACGCGCGCGCCGTGATAGCCGCGGCTCGCAAAGACGCGCGTCGCCGCTTCGAGGATACGCGTGCGTTTGAGGCCTCGCGGACCCGCGCCCGCGGTCGCAGTTGCACGCGCAGTTCCACGAGTCGGGAGCGGAGTCACGGGGGCGCGCGACATGCGAGAACCGAACCTCCAGCGATCCAATCCAGCGATCCCGACGCATTGATCGCGAGGACGCAACGACGGGCAGCAGCGGCGCGATCGGCAACATCGATCTGGGATCCCGCGGGGCGCCCATTTTCCAACAGGCCCCGGGCAGCGTCAACCCTGCGCGCGATTCCTGGCGACCTCGACACCGTCGGGTACCCTACCCCCTGTGCGTGTTGCCATCCTCGCGATCTTGATCAGCACTGCATCGCTCGCGCCCTCGAGCGCACGCGCCGCAACACCCGCTGACGCATCCGATCCGAACGTCTCGAAGTGGGCCGGCCGCTATTGCACGCCGACTGGGTGCGCGGGAGATCCGTCCTCGACGGTCGCGCAGGCCGCCGGCTTTGGTGTCGCCTCGCTCGCGATCATCTTCCGCGCGCGACGCCGCCGGGCATAGATTCGACCCCAGGGCCGCGTGCGCGTCGCCCTCGTGATCGAGCGCTTCGAGCCGCGGGGCGGCGTCGAGCGCGTGGCGTGGCAGGTTGCCCACGGACTCGCCGCCGCCGGCGACGAGGTGCACGTCGTCGCGCGCAAGGCGGCTGCCAGCTCGCGCGTGCAGATCCATCGGGTGCAGGTGCCGTCGGCCTGGCAGCCGTGGCGCGTCGCGGCCTTCTCGCAAGCGGCGTCACGCGTCGCACCGCGCGGCGCCTTCGACGTGGTGCACTCCTTTTCCCGCACGCGGCACCAGGATCTGTTCCGTGCCGGCGGCGGCAGCCACGCGGCGTACATGGAGCGCCGCTACACCGCGTTCGGGAATGCGTGGCGGCGCTTCTCGCCGCGTCATCGCGTGCTGCTCGCGATCGAGCGCGCCGTGTTCGCCGACGCATCCCAGATGATTCTCTGCAACTCGCGGATGGTGCAACTCGAGCTGGCACGTCGGCACGCGATTCCGGACGATCGACTCGCGCTGATCTACAACGGCGTCGACCTCGAGCGCTTCCACCCGTCGCGACGGGAGACCGAAGGCAGTCGCCTTCGCGAAGAATTCGGCGCCAGTGACTCTCTTGTGTGTCTCTTTGTCGGGTCCGGTTTCCGGCGCAAGGGACTCGACACCGCGCTACGAGCGCTCTCCGGGAGCGGAGGCGACGCCGTGCTCTGGGTAGCGGGCAACGATGCCCCGGAGGACTGGTCCGAATCGGCCCGCAGATCGGGCGTCGCAGAACGCGTGCGCTGGCTCGGTGCCGAGCGCGACGTCGCGACGCTCTGCGCCGCCGCCGACGCGTTGCTCCTCCCGACTCGCTACGACGCCTTTGCGAACGTCTGCCTCGAAGCGGCCGCCGCTGGAATCCCGGTCGTCACCAGCGCAAACAATGGAGCAGCCGAAATCCTCGGTGACGGCGGGATCGTCGTACGCGACGCCGAGGACGACGCGGGCTTCGCGCGCGCTCTCGAGCGACTCGCCGATCCCACGGAACGACGCACGCGCGGTGCCGCCGCGCGCGCCGTCGCCGAGCGCTTCGGCTGGCCCCAGCACGTCACCGCGCTGCGGGCGCTCTATGCGCGGATCGCGCGGCGATGACGGGCCTGCGCTGGACGCGCGGCAACGCGGCGCTGCAGCGGGAAATCGAGCGGCAACTCGGCGCCGGTGAAGCACAGTGCCTGCACGACAACGTACGCCGCGTGGTATTTCGCATCCGCAGCGCGCACGGCGATGTCCTCGTGAAGCTCTTCCGCGTCGGCTCGGGTCGCCACGCGCTGCGCGAACGCGCGAAAGCAAGACTCGGGCGTGCACCCGCCGAGCGCGAGTGGCGCATGCTCGCGCGGATGCACGACGCCGGCGTCGCGGTCCCCGAGCCGCTCGCGCTCGGTACGCGGTCGAACGGGGATCGGCTGCTCGCGCTGCGGTGGATCGACGGCGCGCCGCTCCCCGCAGCGCTGCAGGACGCGTCCGCCGCCCGCCGCGACCTGCTCGCCGCGCTCGCCGTACTGGTGCGCCGTGTACACGAAGCTGGCCATGTCCACGGCGACCTGCACGCCGGCAACGTACTCGTCGGCGCCCACGGACCCGTGCTGCTCGACTGGCAGCACGCGCGCAGGGCGCACGCCGAACGCCATCGCCGCGCCGACCTCGCGCGCCTCGAGTTCTCGCTGGCGCCGCTGGTGTCACGGGGCCGCCGCCTGCGCGTGCGGCGCACGGTGCTCGGCTTCCCCGCGTCGCGCGACGACGCCGTACGCGACGCACTCCGAAAGGCCGGCGACGCGGCCGACGCGCGCGCCCGCGAACACGCGCGCTCGCGCACCGAGAGCGTCTGCCGCGAAGGCCGCCTCGCCGTTGCCATCGACACGGACGACACGCGCGGCCTACGACTTCGCACCCTCAGCGCCGAAGCGTTGATCGCGATCCGCGCGGCGCATCAATCCGCTCTCGCAACGCGTGATGCACGCGTGGCGAAGCACGATGCGCGCTCCTCCGTGACGACGCTCGAAGTCGCGGGACGCCGGTTCGTCGTCAAGGCGACGCCCTTTCGCGGCGTCGCGCGCGCGCTCGCCGACGTCGCCCGCGGATCCGCGGGGTTTCGCGCCTGGCGCGCGGGACACGGCATGCTGGTCCGTCGCCTCGGCGCCGCGCTTCCCCACGCGTTCGGCGAGCGCCGCGTGTTCGGCGTTCCGATCGCGTCGTGGGTCGTGCTCGAAGACGTTCGCCCCGCGACGCCGGCGAGCTTCGCACTCGAGCAAACGGCGGCCGGCGCGGAGGAAGTGCTCGACGCGCTCACGCACTTCGCGATCGCGCTGCACCGCGCTGGTGTCGATCACGGCGACCTCAAGGGTACGCACCTGCTGTTGCGGCGCGCGGCGACCGGTCTCGACGTTCGCGCAATCGATCTCGAGGGCGTACGCTTTCCGCGAAGGCTCCGCGAGGCCCGGCGGCTGCGCGCGCTCGCCGAGTTGAACGCGTCGCTACCGGACGCATACCCGGCACGGTTGCGGTGCCGCGCGTTCCGGCGCTACGCCGCCGCGCTTCCGCTTCGCGACGGCTGGCGACCCGCACTGGAACGCATCGTGCGCGCCAGCCTCGCACGCGAGCATCGCTGGACCGGAGCGGGCTGCGAAGCCGCCGAGCGCCGCTAGGCCTTTTCCACCACGAGCCACTGGAAGTAGCTGGACGAGCCCGGGATCGTGCCCCCGTGGCCGGCCGTGAAGCGCAGTGCGGCGCCGGCTTCGGAGGTCGCGATGATGTCGCGGAACGCCGCGATCTTGCGGCCTGGATCATCGGCGTTGTTGCCGTGGAAGACGATCTCGACGCGCGGCTTCTGGGCTGCGATCACGTTCAACACCAGCGTCGCGAGCGTGAAGAGCTTGCCGATGCCCTCGACCGACTCGACGGCGAAGCGAGGAATCGGAACGTCGCTGATCGAAAAGGTGTATTCGAGTCGCATCGGGCCGCAGCTTCGCCCGGTGGCTTCGGGGTGTCAACCCTACTCTGCACCGGCAACCGGCCCGTCGAAATCGACTTCGACACGCGCCCCATCCGTCGCATCACCCGGCAAGAAAGCAACGCGATGCGCCGTCGCCGCGCGCGACCAGTTCGGGCGCTTCGCTGCGACAACGCGCGAACGCCTCCGGGCAGCGGGTATGGAAGCGACAACCCGCAGGCGGATGCAGCGGCGAAGGCACTTCGCCGTGCGCGCGCACCGCGACGCTGCGCCGCGACGGGTCGACCGATGGCATCGCCGCCAATAGCGCACGCGTGTACGGATGCTGCGGATCTTCGAAGATCCGCGCGGTCGGTCCCGTCTCGACGATCTGGCCGAGGTACATCACCGCCACGCGGTGCGCGAGGTAACGGACCACGCCGAGATCGTGGGTGATGAACAGGTAGGCGAGCCCGAGTTCGTGCTGCAGGTCGCGCAGCAGATTGAGGATCTGTGCCTGGATCGATACGTCGAGCGCGGAAACCGACTCGTCGCAGACGAGCAGCCGCGGCTCGACTGCGAGCGCGCGCGCGATGCAGACGCGCTGGCGCTGCCCGCCAGAGAGTTCGTGCGGGAAGCGCTCCATGTAGCTGGGATCGAGACGGACGCGCCGCAGCTCTGCGGCGACGCGATCGGTGCGCTCCGCCTCATCAGCGCCGATTCCGAACGCCTGCATGCCCTCGGCGATCGCGTCGCGCACCCGCAGGCGCGGGTCGAGCGATGCCATCGGATCCTGAAACACGATCTGGAGTCGGCGGCGTACCGCACGCAGCGCGGCGGGTGCGAGCGCGAGCAGATCGATTCCCTCGAAGAGCACGCGGCCGCCGTCCGGTTCCAGCAGGCGCAGGATCGAGCGGCCCACGGTCGTCTTGCCGCAGCCGGACTCGCCGACCAGGGCAAGCGTGCGTCCCGCCTCCAGCGTCAGATCGACGCCGTCGACCGCGCGCAGATACCCGGTCGCTCGCCGCCACGGACTCGCGCGCACCGGGAACCAGGTGCGCAGGCCCTCGACGCACAGCAGCGATGCCGCACCCGGCGTCTGCCCCTCCGCGTCGTCGACGGCACTCATTGCGCCGCCTCCGCCGCGACCGCGTGACAGCACGCCGCGGCGTTGCTGCCGAAGACCGTGCGCGCTGGCTCGCGCGCGCGGCACAGATCCATCACGAGCGCGCAGCGATCTGCGAATCGGCAGCCCGACGGCCACCTGTCTGGCGCCGGCACGACACCGGGGATCTCGGCCAGGCGCTCACCCGGCAGAACGCGCGCCGGCATCGAGCGCAGCAGCCCCTGCGTGTAGGGGTGGCGCGGCGCGCCGAGCACCGCCGCGCGGGTGCCCTCTTCGACGATGCGGCCCGCGTACATCACCGCGACCCGATCGGCCACTTCGTTCACGACGCCGAGATCGTGCGTGATCAACAGGATCGCCGTCCCGGTCTCGCGCGCCAGGCGGCGCAGCAGCTCGAGGATCTGGGCCTGGATCGTCACATCGAGCGCCGTGGTCGGTTCGTCCGCGATCAGCAGTGGCGGCCGCGCCGCGAGCGCGATCGCGATCATCACGCGCTGCTTGAGACCTCCCGAGAGCTGGTGCGGATAGGCGACGAAGCGCGCGCCCGGATCGGGGATGCCCACCTGCTCGAAGAGCCCGAGCGCACGACGTCGCGCCGCGCCGCGCGCAACGGATTCGTGCAGCGTGATCGCCTCCACCACCTGTGCACCCACGGTTTGCACCGGGTTCAGGCTGGTCGCCGGTTCCTGGAAGATCATCGCGATCTCGGCGCCGCGCACGCGTCGCAGAGCGGTGACGGGTAGCCCGCGCAGCTCGCGCCCGGCCATCCGCACGCTGCCCGCATCGATGCGACCCGGCTTCGGCACGAGCCCGAGGATCGACAGCGCGGTCATCGACTTGCCGCAGCCGGATTCGCCGACCAGCGCGACTGCCTCGCCGCGTGCGACGGCGACGTCCACGCGATCCACCACGGGCAGCCGCGTGCCGCCCGCGCCCGGGAACGACGTCACGAGTCCCTCGACGTGCAGCAGCACCTCGCTCACGGCGAATCTCGCAGCGTGCGCGGGTCGAGCACGTCGCGTACCGCGTCGCCGACGCGATTCACCGCGAGGATCAGCGCGAAGAGTGCGGTCGACGCGGCGGCGAGGTTCCAACCGATGATCGGATCGCGCGCCAGCTCGTCGCGCGCCTGGTCGATCATCTGGCCCCAGGAGCCGTCGATGCCGACACCGAGCCACGAGAGAATCGCTTCGGACAGCACCAGCTGGGAGAACGTCAGCACGAACGTGATCACGACGAGGTGCGAGAGATTGGGAAGCACGTGGCGCCAGACGATGCGCAGCTCGGAGACGCCGAGCGCGCGCGCGGCCTGCACGTAGTCGAGTTCGCGCAGCTTCAGCGTCTCGCCGCGCACGACGCGGCAGAAACTCACCCAGCTCGTCACCGCGAGCGCGAGGCACACCTGCACGGGTCCGCGCCCGATCACCATGATCAGCGCGACCAGCAGCAGGATCGACGGCATCGACGCGAGCGTGGACAGCAGCAAGAAGACGACGTCGTCGACGCGGCCGCCGAAGTAGCCCGCGGCGAGGCCGAACGCGATCGCGAGCGGGATCGCGATCAGGCTGGTGAGTCCACCGATCAGCAGCGCCACGCGCGCGCCGCCGAGCGCGAGGTGCAGCACGTCGCGACCGAGGATGTCGGTGCCGAGCAGGTGCCGACCCGGATGTGCGAGCGGCTGCCCGCCGTAGAACTCGACAGCGGCCAGCGGTGCCGAGTAGCTCCGCTCGCGAAAGTCCGAGGGGAACGCGCGATCGAGCAGGCTGCGCGCGTCCACCGAAGTCTCGCCAGGCAGCGCATCGTGCCACGCGACCGAATCGAGCAGCGCGACACCGACGTAGAGGGCAACGACGAAGGTCGCGACCGGGCGGCGCCGCACGATCTCCGCCACGCGCTCGCGCCAGAACGGCGTGCTTCGTACGCGCCAGGACCCGAACAGCGCGAGCCCGATGAGCAGGGCCGCGAAACCATTGCCGAGCACGTACCCTTCCACGAGCTATCCGAGCCTCACGCGTGGATCGACGATCGTGTAGGCGACGTCGGTCAGCATCTGGCCGGCGATGAAGAGCAATGCGCCGAGATAGACCATCACGCGCAGCGTCGCGAAATCATTCGACTGGATCGCATCGACGGTGATCGAGCCGAGTCCGGGAATGCCGAAGAACGACTCGAGCAGGATCGAACCGGTAAAGAGAAACGGAATCTCCACGACGACGTTGGTCAGCACCGGAATCAGCGCGTTCGGCAGCACGTGGCGCGCCATCACACGGGCATCGCCGGCGCCCTTCGCACGCGCCGTGCGCACATAGTCGCGCCCACTCTCCTCGAGGAACACCGCGCGGTAGAAGCGCACGTCGGCGCCGACGTGCGCGAAGAGGCCCACCAGCACGGGGAGTGCGAGGAAGCGGAGCAGCACGCTCGGATCCGGATCGAAGCCCGAGATCGGAAACCAACGCAGCAGCTTCCCGAGCAGGAATTGACCGCCGAGGATGTAGACGAGCACCGAGACGCTCATCGCGAGCACGCAGAGCACGACGCCCGCCCGATCGATGTAGGTCTCGCGGAAGAACGCGACCAGCAGCGCCAGCGAGAGCGCGAGCGGGAGACCGAGCGCGAAGAGCGGGACCGTCACGCTGAGGCTCGGACCCACGCCGTCGCGCAGGCGCTGCGCGATCGGCACGTCGTCGGCGTCGCTGCGGCCGAACTCGAAGAGCAGCATGCGCCGAACGTGTTCGGCGAGACGCGTGTCGAGTGGGTGCTCGGGATTCCAGACGGCGGGCTTGTCATAGCCGTGGTTCACCAGCCACTGCTGGATCGCTTCGGGCGGAGCCTTTTCGCCGAGCGCGCGCCGGGCGATGTCCTGCGGCGTCGCGTACAGGAAGAACAGCGCAAACAGGAACAGCAGTACGCCCAGCACCGTCGCCGCGCCCCACGCGGCGCGACGCAGCAGATAGGCGAGCACTAGTGACGCTCCCGCAGGTAGGTCGCGATACCCGGCACGAGCAGCGCCAGGCCCAGACCCGCGAGCGCGAACGCCGGCCAGCGCACCGGCTGATTCCACGCAACACGACGTTCAGCGCGCGTTGCCGCATCGACGTCGTAGTACTTCCAGACTGGCACCGTGAGTCCCGTCGCCTTCACGTTGTGCAGCCACCCCTGGGTGAGCGCGTAGTCTTCGGGATGGAAGAGTTCGATCCACGGGCGCTCGACTTCGAGCAGCGCGCGCATCGCACCGATCGTCTCGAGGCGCGTCGCGTCGTTCGGCCGGTCCTTCATCGCATCGAAGAGCGCGTCGTAGCGCGGGTCGTCGAAGTTCGACGAGTTGGGTCCGCCGCCCTTCGTCTGACTCATCGCGCCCGAGAGCAGGAACAGGAAGTTCTCGGGATCGGGATAGTCGGCCACCCAGCCCCAGAAATACAGCTGGTGCGCGCCGCGGCGCACCTTGTCCTGGAACTGGTTGTAGCTGGTCGCGGCGACCTCGACGTCGAGCCCGAGGCGTCGCCACGACTCGACCAGGAACTGGTAGCGGAGCCGCGCCTGCACGGAAGTGTCGCCCGTGTCGAAAGAGATGCGCAGCGCGCGTCCGGTCGCCGGGTCGACGCCCTTCGGGTAGCCGGCTTCGGCGAGCAGGCTCCGCGCGCGCTCGAGATCGACCGTGCGGAACGGATTGCGATAGCGCTCTTCGTAGCCGAAGAGGCCCGGTGGCAGCGGCGACTGCGCCGGGATGCCGCGCCCGTTCAGGAACACACGCAGGAACTCATCCGCGTCGATCGCGAGACTCATCGCCTGCCGGAGCTTGCGACTGCGCTCCCCCCCGGCGCTTCCCACCACCGGATCGACCATGTTGAAGCCGATGTAGTAGGTGCCGAGTGTCACGGTGCGCTCGAGCTGGACGCCGAGCGACGCCATCTCGGGCGAGAGCGCGCCGCCCGACGCGGCCTTGTCGAAGCTCTCCTTGGGAATCCGCGAGCGGTCGTAGTAGCCCTGCAGGAACTTCGTGAAGACGGGGATCGATTCCTTCTCGAAGCGCATCTCGACGCGATCGACGAAGGGCAACGCACGCCCGACCAGACCCGGTGCGACTCGACCCGCCTCGGCGTCGCCCGCGCTGCCCTCGCTCGGATAGGTCGCGGCGGGCGCGCGCCATTCGGGATGCTCGGCGCCATACCAGTCGGGATTGCGTTCGAGCACGATCCGGCTGCGCTTCTGATAGCGGGCGATCCGGAACGGGCCGGTGCCGACGGCGTGTTCGGCGAAGCCATCGCGACCGCCCTCGCCGTCGTAGTAGACGACCGCCTCCCAGGGCACCGGTGCGGTGAACGGCATCGCGAACCAGTACAGGATCTGCGGATACGGCGCGTCGAGCGTGATCTCGAGCTGGTTTGTGGCTTTCCAGCTATCTGTGACTTTCCAATTCAATCCCTCAATCGGGCCGGCGCGTTGGTACTGCTCGTCGATACGTAGCGACGAAAACGAAGGATCATCCTCGCGTAGTTTTGCGAGACGTTTTCCGAACTCGGCGAGGCCGACGATCTTCGAGAAGGTCGCGAGCACGGGGCTGCCGACCTTCGGGTCGGCGATGCGCTGAAATGCGAAGGCCAGATCGGACGCGACGAGTTCGCGCTGCGTGCGGCCGGCTTCACCGATGGCGAAGCACGGGTCGCTCGCGAAGTGGACGCCGCGCCGCAACTGGAACGTGTAGACGACACGCCCATCGCCGAGCGCGCGCGGTTCCGGCACTTCCGTGACGAGGCCCGGGATCAGCTCGTAGGGTCGCTTCAGGTAGTGATACTCGAGCGGCGTCTCGTAGACGTTCGAGAGCACTTCGTGGTCGTAGACCGAATACGCGACTTGCGGGTCGAGCGTCTTCGGTGCTTCCGAGTACGGCACGTAGAGCACCCGCGCGCGGGCATCCGCGGACGGGTAGGGGTCGTTGGTGCAAGCAACCCCGAAGGCGATGCATGCGACGAGTGCGGCGGCGCGCAGCGCGCCGTTCAAGGAGCGGGTTCCGCTGGCATCGCGAAAAGTTCCGGTGGCAGCACGGGATTCAGCTCGACGCGGGACCATGTGACGCGCACGGAAGCATCCGCGCGTGGATCGCGGAGCTCGACTTCGTACGCAAACGCGACGGAACCGAGCGGTCGGCGATCTCCGTAGCGCGCTTCCAACATCACCTCGCCGTCGGCGCCCAGCAGAGCCCAGCGCTGCAGGTTGCCTGCCGCGTCGCAGTCGAGCTGCTCGCGCAGCGGCGCGCCGTCGCGACGCAACTCGAGGCGCACCGAGTCTCCCGGCAGCGGGGCCGCGCGCTCGAGACGCGCGTCGGCCCTGAACGGAGCGCCGAGCAGTACGCCCACGGCCTGTTCGGGCGTCAACGCGAGGCCTGTCACATCCCGCAGCATGGCGTCATAGACGGGGCCCGCTGCAACGGAACGGTCCTCGCTGCGCACCAGCCGGTAGCGGGCGCCGTCGGTGACCAGCAGCGCGAGCGTCTGGTCGAGCAGTCCCAACACCTCGACGCGCAATCGCGCGGGACGTTCGAGCACGAGAATCTGGCTGGCGCGGCCAGACCCGGCTGGGGCATCGAACGCAAGTCGCGCGACGCCGCGCAACGAATGACGCGTGGCCGCGTCGCGCGTGATCGATTCGAGCAGCGCAGCCGGGCGCGAATCGCCCGCCGGCAGCGGCAGCGGGGGGGGCACGCGCGATGTCGCGCAGGCGAGCGCGAGCGCGAGTCCAGAAGCAGCGATGCAACGGGGAAGCGCGCGACGCGCCAGGCTCACTTCGAGCCCAGCTCCTTCCGCAGCCGCTCGACCTTCTCGAGTAGATGCGGCTGCTCGCTCTGGCGCGGTTCGCGGGAAGCGGCTTCCTCGTAGTGCCGCAACGCACGCTGGCGATCGGATCGCAGCAGGTGCGCATCGCCCAGGTGCTCGGAGATGACGGGATCCCCTCCGGTCAACACCGCCGCACGTTCCAACTCCTTGATGGAACGATCGAGCGCGGCATGTCCGGCGGTGGTCTGGCCGGCCTGCAGCAACTGGCGTGCCCGCACGTAGTAGACCCAGCCGAGACTGTCGACGATGTAGCCGTCGTCGGGCCGCTCCTTCAGTGCAGCGCGCACCAGCTGCTCGGCCTTGTCGAGATCCTGCCCGCGCTCCGCCAGCGAGTAACCGACGTAGTTGAGCGCGCCGGCGTGCTCGGGATTCTTCGCGAGCACCTGCTCCATGTAGCCCAGCGCTTCCGGCTGGCGATCCGCCTCGCCGTAGAGCACGCCGAGGTTGTAGAGCACCTCCTCGTCGCCTGGCGAGGCTGCGAGCAGCGTCTGCAGGAATGCGACGGCGCCATCGAAGTCGCCCGTCTTCGCGCGCAGGCTCGCGACGTAGAGGTCGATCTGTCGGGACGGGAACCGCTGCCGGACGGCCTCGGCTTCGCCGAGCGCGCGCGCGAAGTCCTGTCGGCGCTCGTAGATCGCGGCGAGTTGGAGCCGCGCGTCGAGATAGCGCTCGTGATCGGCCGGGACGCGCTCGTACGCCTCGATCGCGCCGTCGAGGTCGTTCGCCTGACGCCGCGCGGTGCCGAGGAAGTAGTAGACCTCGGCCTGCTCGGGATTGCTCGCGAGCACGCGTTCAAAGCGCGCCTCGGCGGACGGAAAGCGCTTCTGCTCGAGATCGAGGTAACCGAGCCGCACGATCGTGCGGAGATCGTCGGGGTGCTTCTTCTCGACGATTTCGAGCGTGCGACGCGCCTCGTCGAGGCGCTGCATGTCGATCAGCGCGTCGCCCAGTGCGACGAGCGTGGCGTGATGATTCGGACGACGCCGCAGCACTTCTCGATAGATCTCCACCTCGCCCGCGCGGTCGCCCCGTTGCCGTCGTCCGCGCGCGAGTCCGGCATAGACCGCGAGGCTACCCGGGTTGTCCTTCAGACCTGCGCGCAACGCGCGTTCGGCATCAGCCGGGCGCTCCAGGCGCTCGTACACGCGCGCGAGCGCGAAGTGCGAGCGCAGGTTCTTCGGGTCGGTGCGTACCATCCACTTCGCGATGACCATCGCGGCATCGAGTCGGTCGGTATCGGAGTAGAGACCGTAGAGGAGCAGCGCGGCGTCGGGACCGAGCGGCGTGCCGTCGTCCTTGCGCAGCATCCGCTCCGCCGACGCGGTGTCCTTCCGAATCCGGTAGAGCGTGCCGAGGAAGAGCCGCAGGTCTTCGTCGTCGGGCTGGAGCTGCTGCGCGCGCTCGGCGTACGGAAGCGCATCCTCGACGCGCCCGCTGCGTGCGAGCAACTCGGCCGTGCTGCGGTTCAGGAACGGGGAGTCGGGATCCTTTGCGAGCGCGCGCTGGTAGGCGGCGAGCGCTTCGTCGACCTGGCCGTCGAGTTCGAACTGGCGCGCGACCAGGAAGTCGTACTCGGGCGGCGAGCCCGGTTGATCGGCCTGCGCAGGCGCGGCGTTCCAGATCTTCGGCCATTTCGGATGCGGGAGCTGCGCGCACGCGAGCGACAGACTGGCGGCCAGGGCCAGTGGCGCGAACGCGAGCCGGCGCAGCCAGGGACTCACGAGCCGAGGTAGCCCTTCGCAGTGAGGAACATGACGAGCTGCTCGACGCTCTTCTCGACGGGCTCGCCGTTGGTGTCGATCATCAGTTCGGGCGTCAGCGGCGCTTCGTAAGGTGCCGAGATTCCGGTGAACTCCTTGATCTCGCCCGCACGCGCCTTCTTGTACAAGCCCTTCACGTCGCGCGACTCGCAGGTCTCGACGCTCGCCGCCACGTGCACTTCGATGAAGCGTCCCGCGTCATGGATCGATCGCACCAGATCGCGGTCGGCGCGATACGGCGAGATGAACGACGTGAACACGACGAGCCCCGCATCGGTGAACAGCTTCGCGACTTCGCCGATGCGGCGGATGTTCTCGGTGCGATCCTCGGGCGAGAAGCCGAGGTTCTTGTTGAGACCATGGCGGATGTTGTCGCCGTCGAGCACGTAGGCGAGCCGTCCTCGCGAGACCAGCGCCTCTTCGGCGGCCACCGCGATCGTCGACTTGCCGGAGCCCGAGAGCCCGGTCAGCCAGACGGTGACACCCTTCTGGCCGAGCAGTCGCTCACGATCTTCGCGGGTGACCTGCTGCTGATGCCAGGTGATGTTGGTCGCGCGTTGCTCTGCCACGTTCGAATTCCCCTACGGCTCGGCAAATGCAGGTCGGCTCGGATCGATCCGGATCGGATCGGAAGGCGCCGGAGACTAGCGGCGGGACCCGCCTGCGGCTACGCGCGGGTTGCGGCCCGAACACCGCTCGAGCGCGCCGCACGCAGTGATCGAACCGCGGCGACGATGCGTTCGGCCACGACGTCGATCTGCTCGGTCGTGGTCGTGCGGCCGAGGCCGATGCGGATCGACGAACGCACTGTCGCATCGGGCAATCCGAGCGCCACGAGCACGTGACTCGGCTCGGGTCGCGCGGATGAACACGCCGACCCGGTCGAGAGCGCGACGTCGCGCAGCGACGCCACCAGCGCATCGGCCTCGACGTCGGCGAAGCCGAGGTTCAGATTGCCGGGCAAACGAGCGCTCGCGTGTCCGTTCAACGTGACGCCGGAGAGCGCGTCGTGCAGGCGCGCCAGCAGCCGCTCGCGCAGCGCGAGCAGGCGCGCAGCTTCGACCTCGCACTCGGCCACGGCGATCTCGACGGCGCGCCCGAAGCCGACGATCAGCGGCACCGGCAGCGTGCCCGGTCGCAGCCCGTGCTCGTGACCGCCGCCAAAGAACAGCGGCTCGATGCGCACGCGCGGCCGACCGGGGCGCACCCACAACGCGCCGACGCCCTTCGGCCCGTACAGCTTGTGCGCCGTCAGCGAGAGCAGGTCGACGCCGGCATCGACCGATACGGGCACCTTGCCGAGCGCTTGTGCGGCGTCGCTGTGCAGCAGCACACCGCGCTCGTGGCACGCGTGCGCAATCGCGGCGATCGGCTGCAAGGTGCCGATTTCGCCGTTCGCCCACCCGGCCGACACGAGCAGCGTGCGCGGCGTGATGGCGGCGGCCACCGCGTCCGGCTCGACGCGGCCGTCGCGGTCCACCGGCAAGATCGTTGCCGAGAATCCCTCGCGGACGAGCGCTTCACAGGGTTCGAGCACGGAGCTGTGCTCGGTAGCCAGCGCGACGACGTGATCGCCCCGCGACCGTCCCGCGCGCGCAATGCCGAGCAGCGCAAGGTTGTTGCTCTCGGTCGCGCCGCTCGTAAAGACGATCTCGCGCGGGTCGCTGGCGCCGATCGCGCGGGCGATCGCTTCCCGCGCAACCTCGACGGCGGCTTCCGCGCGCCAGCCGAACGCATGCGTACGGCTCGCCGCGTTGCCGAACTCGCGATCGAAGTACGGCAGCATCGCCTCGAGCACCCGCGGATCGGTGGGCGTCGTGGCGTGGTGGTCTAGGTAGATCAATGCCGCTCTGCGCTAGGCCCCGAAGGACTGGCCGCAGCCGCAGGTCGTCTTGGCGTTCGGGTTGTTGATCTTGAAGCCCGACTCCTGGAGCGTATCCACGTAGTCGAGCACCGTGCCGGCGAGATAGACGGCGCTCTTGTCGTCCACGATCAGCTTCACTTCGCCGTGCTGAATCTCGTTGTCGCTGTCGCCGACCTGGTCATCGAAGCCGAGCTGGTATTGGAGACCCGAGCAGCCTCCGCCGATCACCTTCACGCGCAGACCGTGGGTGCTGAGCTTGCCGTCGCGGTCGAGCAGCGACTTCACGCGGTCCTGGGCGGTGGGAGTCATCTCGACGACTGCCATCTTCGGTTGCCCTTTCTGTTGGCTCTGTTCGCAGTTGCGATCGCTGCGCTAAGTGGGCGTCGCGCAAGGATAAGCCGGCACACGTTCACGTCAACTCTAGATCCTGCGCAGGTGCAGGAAGATCTCTCGATTGCCCTTGGGGCCGGCCACGCGGGAGTCCGCGCGCGCGATCTCGTGCCAGCCCAATCCTTCGGCGGCCCCGCGCACGGACTCGACTGCGGCGGCGCGCAACGCGTCGTCCCGCACCACGCCGCCCTTCCCGACCTGCTCGCGCCCGACCTCGAACTGCGGCTTCACGAGCAGCAGCCATTCGGCGCGCGGGGCGACCATGGCGAGCGCTGGCACGACGAGTCGCAGCGAGATGAACGCGACGTCCGCGACCACCAGCTCGACCGGCTCGGGCACTTGCGCAGCTTCGAGGTTTCGCGCATTGATCCGCTCGCGCACGACCACGCGCGGATCGTCGCGCAGCTTCGCGTCGAGGAGTCCGTAGCCGACGTCCACCGCATACACACGCTGCGCGCCGCGTTGCAGCAGGCAATCGGTGAAGCCGCCGGTCGAGGCGCCGACGTCGAGACACAGCTTGCCGCGGGGATCGATGCCGAGATCGTCGAGCGCGCCTTCGAGCTTGTCGCCGCCACGCGACACGAAGTGGCTCGCCATGCCGCGCAGTCGGAGCGTCGCATCGTCCCGCACGCGCGTGCCGGGCTTGTCGACCGGCACGTCGTCGACCAGTACCTGGCCGGCCATGATCAATGCCTGGGCCTTCGTACGCGATTCGGCGAGGCCCGCCGCGAGGACCCGTTCGTCGAGTCGCGAGCGCGCGCTGCGCGCGGGTCGTGTTCCCGGATCGCGTTCGTTCAGGACGGCTTCACGAGCCCGCGCGCGGCGCGTGCGATGCCTTCGGCGTCGAGCCCGAGTGCAGCGCGGATCGCGACCGGATCGCCGTGCTCGATGATGCGATCCGGGATTGCCAGGCAGTGTACGGGCACCGCGACACCCGCCTCCGCGAGCGCTTCGAGTACCGCGGAACCGAAGCCGCCGGCGGCGGCGGCTTCTTCGATCGTCACCACCGCGCGACAGCGGCGCGCGAGCGCGACGATGCGCTTGGTGTCGAGCGGCTTCGCGAAGCGCGCATTCACGACCGCAGCCGAGATCCCTTCGGCGTGCAGCGCGTGCGCCGCCTCGAGCGCGACGTGCGCGAGCGTGCCGAGTGCGAGCACGACGACGTCGTCGCCGTCGCGCAGCAGCTCGGACTCGCCGATCGGCATCGTCTTGCACTCGGCATCCAGCGACACGCCGAAGCCAGCGCCGCGCGGATAGCGGATCGCGGCCGGGCCCGGGTGTTCGATCGCGGTCTTCAGCATGTGGCGCAGCTCGTTCTCGTCCTTCGGCGCCATCACCACCATGTTGGGCAGCGCGCGCAGATACGCGACGTCATAGAAACCCTGGTGCGTGGCGCCGTCGGGGCCGACCAGGCCGGCGCGGTCGAGCGCGAACGTGACGTCCAGATTCTGGATGCAGACGTCGTGCACCACCTGGTCGAAAGCGCGCTGCAGGAACGTCGAGTAGATCGCCGCGACCGGCTTCATGCCTTCGGTTGCAAGGCCCGCCGCGAACGTGACGGCGTGTTGCTCGGCGATGCCGACGTCGTAGTAGCGATCCGGATGAACTTTCTGGAAACGGTCGAGGCCGGTGCCGTCGGGCATCGCGGCGGTGATCGCGACGATGCGCGGATCTTCGCTCGCGAGCTGGATCAGCGCGTCCGAGAAGATCTTCGTGTAGCTCGGCGGGCCGGCCGCGCTCTTGCGCATCTCGCCCGACTCGATCTCGAACGGCGTGACGCCGTGGTACTTGAACGGATCCGCCTCGGCCGGCGCGTAGCCGTAACCCTTCGCCGTGATCGCATGGAGCAGGATCGGGCCTTCGCCGCCGGCGAGCATGCGGCGTGCGTTGTCGAGCGTCTCGAGCACTTCGTCGATGCGGTTGCCGCGGATCGGGCCGAGGTAGCGGAAGCCGAACGCCTCGAAGAGCAGGCTCGGCGAGATGAAGGCCTTGAACGACTCCTCGGCTTTGTGCGCCCACTCGACCATGTCGCCCGGCAGCGTGTTCAGGAATTCCTTCGCGTAGCTCTTGAGCCTGCGCACCAGCGGCTTCGACATCTTGCGCGACAGGAACGAGGAGAGCGCGCCGACGTTGGGCGCGATCGACATCTCGTTGTCGTTCAGGATCACCAGCAGGTTCTTCTGTTGCAGCTCCCCGGCGTGGTTCAGCGCCTCGAACGCCATGCCGCTGGTCATGCCGCCATCGCCGATCAGCGCGATCGCATTGCCCGGCTCGCCGCGGTGCTGCTTCGCGCGCGCGATGCCGAGTGCGGCCGAGATCGAGGTGCCCGCGTGACCGGCGCCAAAGTGGTCATAGGCCGACTCGTCGCGCCGCAGGAACTTTCCGATGCCGCCTTCCTTGCCGATGCGTTCGAAGCCCGCGCGGCGTCCGGTGAGCATCTTGTGCGCGTAGCCCTGGTGTCCGACGTCGAGGACGAGGCGATCGGTCGGCGTATCGAACACGGCGTGGACCGCGGTGATCAACTCGACCGCGCCGAGGCTCGACGCGAGATGGCCGCCGCTCTTCGCGACGCGCTGCACGATCTCCTGGCGCAGCTCTTCGCAGACGCGACCCACGTCTTCGCGCGGCATCGCGCGCAGGTCGGCGGGGATCTCGATCCGGTCCAGCAGCCGTTCGCTCATTGCGCCGAACCCTCCCCGATCATTGCGTTCGACCCACCGTGAAGCGCGCGATTTCGCGCAGCGGCTCGGCCGGTGCGCCAAACGATTCGAGCGCGTCGATCGCCTCGCCGACCAGACGGTCGGCACGCTCGCGCGACGCGGAGGCTCCGATCACGCGTACCAGCGAACACGCTTCTTCCGTGTCCGCATCGAGCGCGTCGTCCGCGATCTGGAAGGCGATGCCGACGCGCCGCGCGAAGCCGCGCAGCCGCGCGAGCGCATCGCCATCCGCACCGCCGAGACGCGCGCCGCCGACCACCGCCGCCTCGAAGAGCGCCGCCGTCTTGCGTTCGTGCACCGACTCGACGAGCGCGACGTCTTCGGTGTCGCGCGGAAACGACAGGTCGTCGGCCTGACCGCCGACCAGCTGACGCGAGCCGGCCGCGTGCGCGAGATCTCGCAGCGCCGCGAGCGTACGCGCGGGTTCGGCGCGCGTCGATGCTTCCGCCAGCAACTCGAACGCGGCCGCCAGCAGCGCGTCCCCCGCCAACACGGCAACCGCTTCGCCGTAGAGCACGTGCACGGTGGGACGACCGCGCCGTTCGTCGTCGTCGTCCATGCACGGCAGATCATCGTGCACCAGCGAATAGGTGTGGACCAACTCGACGGCCGCGGCAACCGGCAGCGCGCGCTCGGGTGCCGCTCCGATCGCTTCCGCGCCCGCAAACGCAAGCGCCGGGCGCAGCCGCTTGCCGCCCGGGAAGATCAGATGGCGCATCGCGGCGTGCAGATTCGCCGGCGCTTCGGCGGCCGGCGGCAACCAACGCTCGAGTTCCGCGTCGACCCGCTGCGCACACTCGATCAGATAGGCCCGCAGATCCATCACGCAGACTCCGGATCGAGCGGGCGCGTCGAGAGGCCGGTGCCTTCGCGCAACAGCTCCTCGACGCGTCGCTCGGCGCCGCCGAGTTGCTCGCCGAGCCGGCGCGAGAGGCCGACTCCCTCTTCGAAGGTCGCGAGTGCGTCTTCGAGCGCGAGCTCGCCGTGTTCCAAACGATCGACGATCGCTTCGAGCCGCTCGAGTGCGTCCTCGAACGAGAGCGTTTCGCGCTCGTGAGGAGCGGGCGTGTCGGCATTCGCCATCAACGTACGAAGCTAGCCGTGGGAGTTTCGAGCGTCAACGCGAACGCGCACCGAAGCGGCCGGAAGCAAAGGAGATTTTCAGCGCGGACGAAGCGCCGTGACACGCACTTCGACGCTGCCTTCCGCGAGCCGCACTGCGAGTGCGTCGCCGCTCGCCACATCGCTCACGCGGCGCACGATACGACCGTCGTCGAGACGCCGCGCGATCGCGTAGCCACGTGCCAGCACCGCAAGCGGCGAGAGCGAATCGAGCTGACCCGCAGCGACCGCGAGCCGCGCGCGCCCGTCGGCGAGTTGCGCGTCGAGTCCCGCGCGCAGGCGATCGCCGCTGCGCGCGAGGCGCGCGCGCCACGCGGCGAGTCGCGCGGCGGGGGAGAGATGGCGCAGCGCGTCGGTACGCGCAGCGACGCGCGCACGCGCACTTGCGAGCTGCGCGTCGATCGCGATGGCGAGGCGCCGCTCGTCGCGCGACAAGCGTTCGGAAAGCGCGTGCCGGTCCGGCACGGCCAGCGCGGCGGCGGCCGACGGCGTCGGCGCGCGTGCGTCGGCGGCGAGGTCGGCGATCGTCACGTCGGTCTCGTGCCCGACGCCTGCTACGACCGGCACCGGACAGCGCGCGATCGCGCGCGCCAACACCTCGCTGTTGAACGACCAGAGGTCTTCGATCGAGCCGCCGCCGCGAACCAACAGGATCACGTCGATTTCGGGACGGCTCGCGAGAAGCTGCATCGCTTCGACGATCTCGAGGTCGGCGCCCTCCCCTTGCACGCGTGCAGCGGCGATCAGCAGCGGCAACGACGGCCAGAGCGCGCCCGAAACTTCGAGTACGTCGTGCAACGCGGCGGCGTGCAGCGAGGTCACGATGCCCACCGCACGCGGGAACGCCGGCAGCGGGCGCTTGTTCGCAGGATCGAACAGGCCTTCGGCGTCGAGCCGCGCGCGCAGCTGTTCGAACGCGAGTCGCAGCGCACCGACGCCGCGCGGCTCCACATCGCGGACGACCATCTGCAACTCGCCACGCGCGACGTAGAGCGACACTTCGCCGAACGCCAGCGCTTCGAGTCCGTCTTCGAGGTCGAAGCGCAGCCGGCTCGCGTCGCCGCGGAACATCACCGCGCGGAGCTGCGCAAGGTCGTCCTTCAGCGTGAAGTAGCAGTGCCCCGATGCGGCACGGCGCAGATTGCTCACTTCGCCGACGACCCACACGCGGCCCACCGCGCTCTCGACCGCGTCGCGCAGCGCGGCGACCAGTTCCGCGACGCGCAGTACGCGCGGCCCCCGGCGCGCGTCGCCCGAGCCGGAGCCTCCGTCGCTCATCGCGCGGGAACTACGGCTTGGCCTCGGACGCCGGAGCCG
>Ga0315287_10000764_pt1 | contig 28653 bp, 21 predicted proteins | sample YL17G11_0_MG_FD_205037 | JGI IMG/M metagenome (GOLD analysis project Ga0315287, IMG submission 205037) | Sediment microbial communities from Yellowstone Lake, YNP, Wyoming, USA - YL17G11_0 | ecosystem: Environmental > Aquatic > Freshwater > Lake > Sediment | place: USA: Wyoming | collected...
GAGGGCGACATGCAGGTGTCCGACCGGGAGCGGGAGACGGAGGCGGCCGCCCTGTTCAAGGACGTCGCGGCCGCGGTCGCCGCCCGGTGCGTCCACCCGGGCACGGGGCGGCCGTACACCGCGACAGCCGTCGAACGGGCCCTGCGCGGGGCGGGCGCCGCCCTGGACGCCCGCCGCCCTGCCAAAGCCCAGGCCCTGGAAGCCATCGGCCTGCTGGTGCGCGCGGGGCTGCCGATCGAGCGGGCGCGCATGCGGTTGCGGGTGTCTGCACCCGCGGCCGGCGCGCGCGAGGTGAGCGCGGCGCTGGCGGCCGTGGGCGCGGTCGTGGAGAGCACGGACCTGTCTCTGGACGGGGCGGACGTGTCCATCACCTGCCTGGCCGACCCGGGCGCGTTCAGGGCGGTGCATGCGGCGGTGGGCGCGGGCGGGTGCGCGGAGGGCGCGCGCGTGGAGGTGTTGAGCGTCGCGGCAGTGGACGCCGGGGCAGCGGCGGCGCCGGCGGCGGGCGGTGCGGCTGGCGCTGGGCCGGCCTCCGCGGCCGACCACGCGGCGGCCGAGGAAGCAGTCCTGCGCCTGGCGGGGCTGGCGGGCAAGGCCAGCGCGGCGGCGGCGGGGGCGGCGGCCGCCGGCCTGCGGTCGCTGCGGGTGGCCGCGTCGAGCGACGTGGAGGAGGACGAGGCGGCGGGCGGCGTGGCGGCGGCCACGCACGCGCCCGGCCGGGCACGGGCCGCCCCGACAGCGGCTGCCACCCCGTCCGCCACGACCACGTACCCCCGCGGCCCCATCGCCGGCCTGCCCGCCTCCTTTGGCGGCGCCCGGCGGGCCCTGTTTGAGGAGTTGGAGAGCCTGCAGGCCGGGTGGACTGTCGAGCTGGTGTCCCGGGCAGGGGTGGGTGAGGGGGGGGGAGGGAGGGGGGGGGGAGGGGACGGCGCGGCGTCGGGCGCGGTGGATGCCGTGTTTTATGGTCCGGGGGGGGCGCGGGTGGGCGCGTTCGCGGCGGCCCGCCGGGCGGCTCTCCAGGCCAGCAAGGAGAGGGGCGTGTAGAATGTAGATGTGAGGATGTATACGAGGGTCGAGCCGCCGCAGACCCCCACTCTCCGATTCCGTTTCCTCGCTCGCCCGCCCCCACACGCGCGCGCCCGCCCCATCCCCCGCCATGCCTTCCACCCTGACCCTCTCCCGGGCCACCACCTCCGCCCCGCGCGCCCGGTCCGCCGCCCTCTCCGTCCGGGCCGCCCAGTCCCTGACCGGGAAGGTCGTGTCCACGAAGGCCGCGTCGACGGTCGTTGTGGCCGTCGACCGCTTCCCGCCCCACCCGCTGTACGCCAAGCGCATTCGGTGAGTTTGTAGATGGACAGGAGTGGGCTGGATTACACAAGGGCCGTGTGTGGTGTGTGGGTTATGGGGCAGGAAGGCGCCCACACTGTGGGGCCGGGAGGCCGGTGGCGGCGTTGGAGAGGCCAGCGTGTGTGTGTGGCCGCCGCAAAGACTGACTCGTCCCCCCCTCGCGTCTCCCTCCCCACACACCATCAGCTCCACAACCCGGTACCAGGCCCACGACGCGGAGGGCAAGGCCTCCCTGGGCGACATCGTCCGCCTGGACCCGATCCGGCCCATGTCCAAGACCAAGCGGTTTGCGGTGGCGGAAATTGTCAAGAAGGGCGATTGAGGGGGGGCGCATTTTTTTTTGCGGTGCGTGTTTGCCGTGCGCCTCCTTTTTCACTCCCTTTTTTTGTTTGAGGAGGTTATGTGTGTGCGTGGGGGGGGGGGGGGGGGGTTTAAGGTGTGTAAAAAAGAACAATGGTAACACAAAAATACAATGCATGACATTGTTTGGGACACCGCGGACACATTGAAAAAAAAAAAAAAGTAGAGGTGAAGCCGCCCACTTCACTCCTCTTTTTCTTTTCTAGCATGACGTCGTCGCCCGTCGCCCCAGGCCCACCAGGCCCGCCTGGCCCGGACCCCACAGCGCAAGATGAACCGCGCCCCAAGCGTACGCACTGGCAACGGTGGAAGAGGTCGGCCCGGCGCGTGCTTCACAAGCCAAAGACGAGGCGAGAGGTACGGAGAAGAAATACACGCGCGCTTTTTCCTTATTCTCTCTCCGTCCGTTAGGGAGGGCCCTGCGCCTGCCAGCCTGCACCGGCCAGGCAGGCACACACACTACAGGACCGGTCAAGGGACCAGGTTAGATTCGTGTGGTGGAAAATGCAAACCCCCGCGCGCTTGCGTGGGTAAAAGGCCAGCGGCTGGCGGCTGGCTGCAGACCGGCTCTCCTTGTGCCGTCAAACCTGCCTTTTCCCATCATATACTACACTCTCACGCCCGGCGGCGTCACACTCCGCTCTCTCCCTCACGCACACCCACAGAAAATCTTGTGCGCCCTCATCTGGCTGGTCCTGGCTGGCGCCATCGTCGCGCTGGTCGTCTTTGTGACCCCTCCTCTCACCAAGCACGTCATCATTCCGATCCTGCGCTACCTCTCGAGTAAATTGTCCAAGCCCGCGCTTGTGGCGGTGTGCGCGGCCATGGTCGTCTTCTTACCCATGGTCTTCTTACCCTGGCGGGCGGCGGTCTGGCTGGCCGCCTGGGCACTCGGCTTCGGGTGGGGGTTCTTGCTGGCCACGCTCGCGTCCACTGTCGGCATGGCCCTTCCGTTCCTGCTGGCCCGCCACGGCCTGCACGACCGCGTCGCCCGGTGGGCGGGGCGGCGGGAGTGGTACCGGACGCTCGTCCTGGCCGTGAAGGAGGCGGGCCCGGCGCGGACCGTGCTGCTCATGCGCCTGGGCCCCGCACCGTACGCGCTGTTGAATTACGCGGCCGCCCTGGCGCCGACCGTTCCGTTTTGGACCTACCTGGGCGCGTCCGTCGTCGGCCACATCCCGGACACGTGCGTCCACCTATCGGTGGGCGCCGCGGCCAAGGGCCTGGCCGCGGCCATCGAGGGTAGCTCCGAACCGCCCAAGGCCGCGACGATCGTTCGGTACGTGCTGCCGATTGTGGCCTCGATCGCGATTGCCGTCGCCGGCACCATTTACTGCAAGCGCGCCCTGGCCAGCATCCGGGAGCAGGCGGTGCCGGAGGGGGCGGGCGGGAGCGAGAGCAGCAGTGAGAGTGAGGGAGAGGAGGGTGTGGGCGGTGCTGCTGCCGCTGTTGTGCCCGCCCCACCTCAACCGGACGTGGAGTTGGGGCGGGGTGGCGGGAGCGGGCGGGTCGCGCCTGCATCATGAAACCACGAAGTAGATAATCAACACGCCGCGCTCCTCCTCTCACACCACCGCCCCGTCTGCTCCTCTCTGGTGGGCTCGCATCCTCGCTCAACGCACACACACACACACACACACACACACACACACACACACACACACACACACACACACACACACACACACACACACACACACACACACACACACACACACACACACACACAACCCACCCTTCCTTTCTCCCATCATGTCTCTCCCCCTCCCTATTTGTTTGTTGTGTCAACCCCATCCCCACCGCCCGCTTGCTCTCTCCACCCTCTCACCACGGCGCCGCCGCCTCCGGCAGCAGCTGAGGCCGGTTGACAAATTTCTTGCCATTCCGGAACACCAGCCAGACGATGCCAGCGGCGGCGGCCAAGGGCAGGGCGACGGACTGGACGAGGGCGCCCGCGGAGAGGGCGGCGGCCGCCGCGACCGCCGTCCCGCCCCCACGCCCTGCCTTGGCGTTGCTTCCGCCCTCACACGCGGCCGCCTTGGCGTTGGACAGGCCGACCGCCGCCGCGAAGAGCGCGGCCAGCAGCGGCAACGCCGGCGAGGCCTGCGGGCTGAAGGGAGAGGGGCGGCCCGGGGCCGGCACAAACCCGCCCGTCGCCAGGTCGAGCGCGTCCTGCTTGGTGCCGTCCCGGAAGTTGTTCAGGTAGTAGCGGGCCAGGGACTTGAGCCCGTCATCCAGCAGCCCCGCGACGCCGCGCCTGCCCGTCCGCGTGAACCCGGATTTGAGGGCGCCCGTCCCCGCGTACTGGCGGGACAGGGCGTCCCCGTGGTCGGCCCACAGGTGCTTGAACGCGGCCTCGGCGGCCGGGTTGGCGGCCTCCAGGGGCGCGGCTGGGTCGCCGCCCCGGGCGGATGCCAGGGCGAGCCCCAGGGCCCGCCGGGCCAGCCAGCCCTGCACGACGTTCGTCCGGTCCAGGCAGTCGACGCAGTTGAGGCGGACGACCCCCGCCTGGGCGCGCGCCTTGCCGGGCGCCGCGCCGTCGGCCGCCGGCACAAAGAGGCAGCCGATGGCCGCGACGTCGCCCTCAACCGCGTCCCACAGGCCGTCCAGGCGGTCGTACCGGGTCGCCCCGCACTGGGCGTGGAAGTCAAAGGGGACCAGGCGGAGCGGGGCGGGCGCCAGGGCGGCGGCGGCCTTTTCTGGGGCTCCGCCACCGCCGCCGCCGCCCACCCCGTCGCCACCATCCACCGCCCCGGCCCCTGCATACCGGACGGCCGCTGCCGCGTACGCCGCCGCCAGGGCGCCCTCCGACCCGTGGCCGTTGACCAGGTTGACCGCCAGGATGCGCCCCGCCCCGTCGCCGCCGCCGCCGCCGCCGCCGCCGCCCTCGCCTCCGTACGATGCGGCCAGGCCGTCAAAGTGGGCGGCAAAGGCGGCGTCCGCGCGCGAGGGCGGCCCCACGCGCGTGCGGGGCTTGTACTTCATGTCCGGGGCCTGGGACCACAGCAGGGGGATGGACCCGCGCACGGTGGTCGTGGCCGACAGGGAGGTGTGCGGGCACAGCGGCCAGGCGCCCGGGGTGAGGGGCGGCGGCGGCGGGGCGGGAGGCGCACCGCCGCCCGCCCCCGGCCGCCCACCGCCGCCGGCCCAGTCAGGGCGGGCCTCGACCACCTGCTCCGTCTCCACAAAGTTGGCGACCGCCCCGCCGCCGTCCACGCCCCGGCGCCAGTGCCGGACGCCCGCCCGGGCGGGGGCGCGCCGGGCGATGAGGGTGATGGCGACAGCCGTGTCGGGCGCGGCCGGGTCGGCGCCGCCCGTCAGGACCAGGGGGCCGGCCTGCCCGAAGAAGCCTTGGATGAAGGGGACGATGAAGGGCGCCAGCCCCGGGTGCGGCCCGATCTCGGAGCCCAGCAGGGGCGCCGCGAGGGCGCCATTCCAGAAGAAGCGGGGGTCGGCCGAGGCGTGCAGGGGGCGCGGGGCGGCGGCGGGCGACGGGTCGCCGCCCGGCCCCGCCGCCGCCGCCGCCGCCGCCGCCGCCGCCGCCGCCTGCGTGGAGCGCGTGAGGTCGGCGCCGTGCGAAAAGTAGAGGCCGCCCCCCGCGCCCCGCGGGTCCAGGGCCCGCCGCAGCAGGCGGACGTAGCGGTCCGAGTCGCAGTCCATGGACGGCGGGGCCAGGACGGCTGTGCCCGTCACCCTGTAGACGGGCGCCCCGCGCAGGGAGCCGACCGCCGCCGCGCGCGTGACGAGGGCGAGGGCCAGGCCGGCCGGCGTGCGCGCGGCGCCTAGCACCGCCCAGGCCGTGAGGGGCGGGCCCGAGCCCGGGAGGGGGGGGGGCGGGGCGCCACCGCCGCCGCCGCCGCCGCCGCCCGCCCCGCCCGCCAGGCCGGACATGTCGGCCAGGCCGACCACGCCGTGACACAGCTCGACGGAGAGGGATGGGCCGGCCGGGGACGCGCCGTCCGGGCCGACGGGCGTCACAAACACGAGCGACCCCAGGCGGGTGACCCGCAGCTCGCGGTGCGCGGGCAGGGGGGGCACATAGGCGGGCGCGGTCGGGGTGGGTGTGACCGCCATGGGCGTGGGGGGGGCGGCGTCGGCCGTGGTGGTAGAGGCCTTGCGGCGGGCGGCGAGCCGCTGGAAGAGCGGGGAGGCCGGGGGCGCCGTGATGGAGGGACTGGGGAAGAGTTTTTTGGAGGGAGAAACAGAGTTAGCGTTTTTTTTTTTTTAGTGTGTGTGTGTGTGTGTGTGTGTGTGTGTGTGTGTGTGTGTGTGTGTGTGTGTGTGTGTGTGTGTGTGCCACCCTCCCCGCGTCTCCCTTTCTCTCGACAGCCCCAAGGCAGGGCGGCGTGTGTGCGCGCCAGCCCGCAACGCACTGTTCAGCGGCCGGGCTTGGCCGGCGCGGGTGGGGGTGGAGGAGGAAGGGAAGAGGCGGGGGAGAGTCCCCACGCGACTCCGGTCGTGTCGGCAAGGGAGGCCCGCAAGGATGCCTCGCTGTCGGTGCGAGGCGGGCGAGGGGCGGTCGGCGCGGGGGCCAGGCTGTAGTAGGCGATGCTGCCCAGGGAGATGCCGGCAAGGGCCTGGTGTGTGGAGGGGGTGCGGGGCGGGGTGAGAAGCGGCAGAGAGGGACAGCGGCGGAGATTGACGAGAGAGAAAGCGCGCGCGCGCCGTTTGGCGAGAGACAACTACGGACGGGTGCGGGGCCCTAGCGACGCAACACGCGGGACCCGGCCTGCATGCACCGCGATCAATGAGAGCGCACCTGGATGACTAGGTGGGCGGGCTTGGTCCGGGAGGCGGCCATGCACGGACGAGAGAGAGGGAGAGAGACGAAACGCGAGAGTGTGCTCTCCAGGACGCACCACTCCTTTTTTTTCTTCCTCCCCTCTGTTCCTAACCCCGCCTCGTCCCTCCAAACACAAAATGTCGTCCGCCCTGGCCTGCCGGTCCGCCGGCCTGGTGGCGCCCGTGCGGTGAGTTAGTATTAAGGAAGGGAGGAGAAAGTGCGCGGGGGGTGGAGTGGCGCACACGCCCCAGAGAGAGAGAGAGAGAGGGCCAAAAGCGATGAGGGTCGGGCGCGGCCAGGTCTCTCTCCCCTTTCTCTCTCTCTCGCTCCGCCTCGCTCTCCACCCCGCCCCGAGCCCGCCACCCAGCCACCCTGGGCGCGACGCTTTGAGTCTGATGTACACAGCGAGACGCCCGGAAGGGCGAGGCGTGAGGTCGGATCCTGCCCCAAGGGGACACACACCTTTCATCTCGATCGCGGCGCTCTCTCTCGCGGCCCCTCTCTTTTCTCACACCCCCTCCCCCCCTCTCTGAACCACCCCTCCCCTCCCCTCCAGCGCCGCCTCCTCCGCACGCGCCGCCCGCCGCGCCGCCCTGCCCGCCCGGCTGCTCGCCCCCCTGCCCTCCGCCCGCGCCCACCCACCCCACCGGGCCTCCACCCCCGCCCCGCCCCGCGCCGCCGCGGCCGCCCCCGCCGCCGACGTGGCCGCCCTCAACAAGGCGCACGGCATCCCGGGGAGTGTCGAGGTCACGACCGGCCGGGGCGGCCTGCCCATCGTCCGCCTGACGTCGGCCTCCGGCGCCGCGGCCGAGGTGTACCTCTTCGGCGGGGCCGTCAACTCGTGGACGCAGCCGTCGGGGGATGAGGTGCTGTACGTGCGCCCGGACGCGGTCTTTGACAAATCCAAGCCCATCTCGGGGGGGATCCCGCACTGCTTCCCCCAGTTCGGCCCCGGGCCCCTGCCCCAGCACGGCTTCGCCCGGGGCGCGGACTGGGGCATCGGGTCCACCTCCGCCGACCCCAACCCGGACGAGGTCGACCCGTCGGTCGAGCTCATCCTCTCGGACACCGACGCGACGCGCGCGGTCTGGCCGCACGCGTTCAGGGCCGCGTACCGGGTCACCCTCCACGGCGAGGCCCTCCGCACCGAGCTGGCGATCTCCAACACGGGGGCGTCCCCCTTCACCTTCACGGCCGCCCTGCACACCTACATCGAGGTGTCCGATATCCGGGCCGCCAAGGTGAGCGGGCTGAAGGGGCTGACGTGGCTGGACAAGACGGCCGACCCGGCCAACCCGCCCCGCGCCCTGGAGACACGGGACGCCGTGCCGTTCGCCGGCCCCGTCGACGCCGTCTACCTGGGCGCCCCGGGGCACCTGGAGCTGGACGTCGGCACGGGCGCGGCCGTGGCGATCGATTCCGCGGGCTGGCCGGACGCGGTCGTCTGGTCGCCGTGGGATGCCATGCCGGCGTGCTACGAGCGGTTCTGCTGCGTGGAGAACGCGGTCGCCGTCGAGCCCGTCACCGTGGAGGCGGGCAAGGTGTGGAAGGCGACGGCCGACTTTGCGGTCATCGACCTGGCGTGAGAGAGGGCGGGGAGAGAGGAAGCGAGAGGGTGAGGGACAGAGCGAGAGGGCGAGAGACGGAGCGAGAGGGTGAGAGATTGGGCGCGTGGAATCATTTTTTTTTTCATTTCGCACGCTCTCTCCCTCCCTCCATCACGCACGCACGCACGCTCAGCATCCCCCACCGCCGCGCACATCCACCACCATCCCACCCACCCCCCACCCCCGCACCCCCCCCCGCTCTCCTCTCCACCCTCCCTCCCTTCACGCCCCCGGCGCCTTCTGCAGGCCCAGTAGGCGCAGGTAGTCGACCCACATGAGGGAGCCGAGGAATGTGTTGCCCGTGCGCACGATGAAGGACAGCGCGGCCGCGGCGGCCGGGCTGCCCTTGAAGAGGACCTCGATGCCCCGCTCCTCCACCACGCCCGCGATGACCTGGTACCGCAGGTTGGAGGACACGGCCATGTAGGAGGCGTAGGCGGCCGACATGGTGAGGACGTCCTGGGGCGCGTTGGGCGGCGCCCAGGCCGGGTCCAGGAACTGGCGGGCGCCACAGATGGCGTTCGTCATGGACACGCCCAGCAGGGAGGCCCCGAACCCGACGCCCAGCAGCTTAGTGCCGTTGCGGGCGACCGCGCCGAGCCGCTGGGCGAGGGTGAAGGGCGCGTACCCGGGCTGGACTTTTTGGAAGGCATTTTCGGGGCAGGCAGCGAGGAAGCGGGCGGGCGCCGAGGACGCCCACGCGCCGACCAGGCCCGCCCTGGCGGCCGCCGGGGCCGCCCGCCCGAACGCCAGGCGGGGCGCGGGCAGCCAGACCAGCATGAAGTCGGCGATCAGGGCCATGGCCACGTTGGCGGCCACAAAGTCGAGCTCGTCACGGAAGGCGGGCCCCCGCTTGGCCGCCTCGGCCGCGCTCTTGGTGCCGACCCCGATGCCGACCTCGATGGCGACCTTGACCATGAAGGACGGGTCCGCCATCAGCCGCTCCCGGAAGCCGGCCTGCTGCATCAGGGGCGCCAGCCAGGAGGAGGCGAGAGCCAGGTAGCGGGCGAGGGTGGCGGACGAGACGGTCCCCGCGGCCAGCGCGGCCGCCAGGTCGGGGGGGAGCGAGTCGAGGGCCCGCCCCGCGGCCAGGACCATGGCGGGCGTGGCGGGGGAGGAGCCGCCGTCGTCGCCGCCGCCGCCGCCGCCGCCGCCGCCGCCGCCGCCGCCTTTGCCCGGGGTGTCGCCGCCTGCCAAAGGAAAGGAGGAGGAGGTTGTATCCTTTCAGTTTAGGGCAAACCTCACAGACGACGGGCCGGAACCACACCCCCCTCGCGGCTCTCTCACACGCTCGCCCCCCCCATTTCCCCCTTCCACACTCACGCACCTCCACCCGAGCTGAGGGATGCCTGGGGTGCGACCGGGGCCGGCCGGGCGCGCAATGCTCGGCCGGGCGGGGGTGGGGCCGGCCCCGACCGCATGCCGGCGAGGGCGCTGCGAGCACCGGCCAGGCGCGGGGAGGGGCGAGGGAGGGGGGAGGGGCCCGGCCCACACCGCGGACGCAGGGCTGACTGGAGCATGGCTGGGTTGGTTCAGACGGAGGGAGAGCGGTGCGTGCGAGTGGCTCGGGCGGGGGAGCTGTGTGTCTCCCGCACACACTTGGAAAGGGGCGCTCCGAGATGCGTATGTTGTGCGTGCTTTTTTACTTTTTATCCATTCTATCTGATCTAAAAATCTAATCCCAACCTCGACACCCCACATCACGCTCACTCGTACACCGCGAACAGCCCGCCCTCAGCCCCGCCATACGCCCCCGCCAGCCCCGCCCCCGCGGCCGTCGGCTGCGAAAAGGCCAGGCCGCGCCGGGGGTACGACCGCGAAGGGCAGCGCCCCCGCCCGCCCGCCTGGGCCGCGTCCAGCAGGGCGGCCGCCGCGACGCCGGCCCGCCGGGTGCCCGGGGCCACCCAGACGCCGCGCAAGCCCAGGAAGTGGGTGGCGGGGGTGGGGAGAGGGGTGGCGGGCGTCGCTGGCGGGCGGGCCGACGCGCCGCCCGCGCCCCCCGGCCCACCACAGAGTGTCATGCGCGGGGCGGGGGGCGGGGGCGGGCGGCCGCCTGGAGGACGGGCGGGCGTGGCCGGCGCCCCCTGCCCGCCCTCTGCCTCCCCGCCCGCCCGGCGCCGCCTCCACGCCCCGCCCCGCCCACCGCCCCGGCGTGGAAGGCGGCGTGCAGCCGCTCGTCGGCGTCCACCCCACGGGCGTACACCATGCCGCAGGCGGGGCAGGGCGCCGCGTGGAAGCCGGCCTGGCCGAGGTCGAGGTGGGCCTGTGTGCGGCGGGGGGGCGGGGGCGGGCGGCGGGCGGCGGGCGCGGCCGACGGCGCGCCGGCCTCGCCCGCGTCGCGCTGTGTGGCGCGCACCACCGGCCGGGTGCCCGCGGGGCCGGGGGGAGGGGGGGCCAGGGGCGGGCCGGGCGCGGGCACGGGCGCGGCCGGCGCCCCATCTTGGGCACTGGTGGACGGCGGCGCGGCGCGGCGGGGGCGCTTGGACGGGGCTGAGAAGGCGCGAGGCGTCGGAGCGAGGGCGGCCGGGCACTCGCCGCCGGTACCATTTCCATTTACGCCACCAACCAGCCAGGCGGGAGGTGGGGGGGAGGTGGAGGGCGGCGGGGCGGGGGCGGGCTCTTTGGCGCTCGCACAAACAGCGGCAGTTGCGTCTTTTGATGGAAAGTCGCGTTTGGCCCCGCCGCCGCCTACCAGGGGGGCAAAATAGGTGGTGAGAGGGCGGGGCATGCTTGCGGAGAGATGGGCGTGTGCTTGTGCGCAGAAATGTGATCGCACGCAGGCGCGCGCGCCACCGGCACACACGGCGAAAATGGACGTTTGCTGCTCGCTCGCGTCGAAGAGGAGAGAGAGAGAGCGAGAAAGCGCGAGCGGCCAGCGGCCTGAGCTCCACAAGTCGTTCATTCTCATTTCAACCCCGCGCCCCACCCTCCTCACCCACCCACCCCCTCATGCAAGTCGACGGCAGCCACTCTGAAGTCGAGGTACGTGGTGGTGAGGGCTCAGGCAGCGCGTCCCCCTGTCAGCGCTCCCGGCATTCACACTCTCTCGCTCTCTCATCCATTCCATTCACACACAGGCCTTTGCCTCCCCGCTACCGCCCGGCCCCGCCCGCGCCGCCCGCCTCCTCCATGCGGCTTCTGTCTTGGGCCATGGTAGCCCGGGCGGGCGAGAGGCCTTGTTCCTGGCGGCAAACGACCTGAAGGAGGTAAGAGACGGAGAGAGCCGATCCTCCCCCCCGCTCACGCCCCGCTGCTCTCTTCAACCCTCTCCCCCTTTTTTCATCACATTTTTGCTTCGTCTTTTCACAGCACACCTGGGACACAGCCCGCTACCTGGAGGCCACCACCGCCGCGGTCCTCACCCCCGACGACGCCTGGGTGGCAGCCACCCAGGCCGCCGCGGCCGCGGCGGACGCGGCCGCGGCCGCGGCCCTGGCGGCCGCCCAGGCTGCCCTGGACCGGGAGGGCATTCGGGCCGCGCACGCGGCGGCCGGGGCGGCGGCCTCCCGCACGGGCGACTGGGCCGGCGCCCAGCGGGCGGCGGGGCGGGCCCGGGACTACTGCGGCTCGGCCGCCCAGGTGGCGGACAACGCGGTCGCCGCCGCCGCGGCCGCCGCCGCGGCGGGGGCGTGGCCGACGGTGGCAGCGCACGCGGCCAAGGCCGAGGCGGCCGCCCGCCCGGGCGGCGGGGTGGCGGGCGCGCCGCCGCCGCCGCCGCCGCCGCCGCCGCCTGTCACCCCCGGCGTCCCCTTGGCCGCCCTAGCCGCCGCGGTTGCCGGCTCCGCGGCCGCCGCCTTCGACGCCCGCAAGTACCGGGCGGCGGCCCTCAAGTTTGCGGCCGCGGGCGCCGAGCTGGGGGCCGGCATCGCAGCCCGCCCCGACTGGGCCTGGCTGGGCGCGCCCGCTGACGTCGCCCTGTGCGGCGGCCTGGCGGGGGCGGCGGGGCTGGAGTGGGAGGAGCTAGACTCCGTCCTGCTGGCCTCGCCCTCGTTCCGGGACCACCTGGACGCCCGCCCGGACGTGCGGGCCTGCCTGGCCGCCCTGGCGGCCGGCCGGTTTGGGGCCGCGCTGGGCGGCCTGCGGGCCCTGACGTCCGGTCCGGCCGCCCGCCTGGATGCGCGCCTGGCCCGTCATGGCCCCGCCCTGTACGCCCAGGCCCGGGCCCGTATTCTCTGCCAGTACGCGCGGCCGTACGCCAGCTTGCGCCTGGAGCCCGCGGCCGCGGATTTGGGCATGAGCCTCGAGTGCGTTTTTTTTTTTTTTTTTTTTTTTTTTTTTTTTTTTTCGACCTTGTGCCCCTCTCGCCATGTCCTCTTTCGCACACACCCCTCCTCTCACTCGCTTCCCCTCTCTTTCTCTCTATCATTCTCATCATCTTTATTCAACGTGCTCACAAAACAACAGCACGCTGGAGGACGAGCTGGCCGCCCTGATCCGGGCCGGCCGCATCCCGGCACGCCTGGACGGGGCCGCCCGGGTGTTGCTGGCCTGCCGCCCGCCCGGGCGGGCGTCGGCGCTCGCCAAGGCGGCGGCATCGGGGGAGGCATTTGCGTCGGACGCGGCGGCGGTGCTGCTGCGGACGGCCCTGCTGCGCGCCGGCCTGGTGGCCCGGCCGGGGAGTGGGCGGCAGGGTGGAGGTGGGAGTGGGCGCGGTAGTGGGGTGGCGGCGCCGCTGTCGGCCGAGGCTGCCGGCGCTGGCGGTGGCCACGCAGGGGCGGACGCACCGGGCCTGCCGGCGGCCGGGGTGGAGTTGGTGGAGGCCGGGGCGGGGCGGCGGTGAAAAGAGATTTAGAGGTGTGGTCGAGCGCAGAGAGGCGGGTTTCTGCTTATCATTTCTGCTTTTTTTTTCATCGCGGGGCCTCCGGCCGCCACAGGTGAACAAACGCACCTGTGTGCCCCGTAACCACTCACACTCATGATCGGCGTCTCCCCTGTTGACGCCGACGCGGCCGCCGGCGGCGCCCTCCCCACCTCCCTGGGCCCGCCGGCAGTCGCAATTCCTATTGCCGGCACGGCCGACTCGGTCCGCCTGCCCCTCGACTCCCTGCCCGCCGACACGGGCCCCGTCCTGGACGTCCTGCGTGCGGAGGCGGCGCCGCTGGCCGTGTGGCGGGACGTGGCGCGGGCGTACCTGGCGCAGGTAAGGAGAGAGAGAAGAGCGAGCGTTGCCCCACCGCTCCCAGTGCAGCCGCAATCTTGATGGGACGGCGTGAGGGGGGCACGAAGCTGTGGGGCGACGCAATCAGACCCCACCCGGGGGTGCTGGAGAGGCCGCAGTGTGATCTGGTGTGGGTGGGGCGGTGGATACAAGCTAGCCCTGCCCACCAATGACGTCCGCTTCCGACGCGCCACTCTGATTCCTCTCCCCCAACCAACCCCCCCACTCTCTTTTTTTTCCACACCAGGGCCGAGCCCGCCAGTTCCTGTACGTCATTTCGGAGGCCACCTCCGCGGAAGCGGAGGCCCACTTCGGTCCTGCCGGCGCGGGTGAGCGGGCCGTGCTCCACTGCTGCGCGGCGGGGTACCACCTGGCCGCAGCGGCGGCGGCGGGGCCGGCTGCCGCTCCCCGCACAGCCGGCGCGCCGGGAGGGGGCGTGCGCGACGCGGCCCTGGCCGCCGCCGCGGCCGCCCTGGCGTCGGCGCGCCGGGCGGCGCCCGATGAACCCATGGTGTCGGTGGGCCTGGCCCAGCTGGCCGTCGCCCGGGGCAACCCGGCCGACGCCCGGCGGGAGCTGGAGCGCGGGGTGGCTAAAAATGCGGGGTCTGCCAAACCATCGGCCGCGCCCCACCTCGCGCTCGGCGGCCTGCTCCTCCCCACCGACCCCGCCGGCGCGGCCGCCCACTTCAGCCGCGCCCTGCGCCTGATCGGCGGCTCAGAGTCGCCCGGCAATGTCGCCGCCGCGCAGCACGCCCGTCTGGGCCTGGGCGCGGCGCACTACAGGGCAGGGCGGCACGCGGCCGCGCGCGGCGCCTGGGAGCGCGCCCTGGACGTCGCGTCCGGGGGGGGCTACGCCCCGGCCGCGGCGGCCGCAGCGGCCACCCCCGAGGCCGCCACAGACCCGGCGACGTGGGCAGGGGTGGCGGTCGCCGCGCCAGCCGCCATGGCCGGGCTGGCAGCGCTCGACCTTGCAGCCCCTGGGGCCGCCCGCCGCGCGCGCGGGTCTGCCCGCCTGGCCGCCGCCTTTGCCGCCGACCCGGCCCGGCCCGCCACGCTCTGCCTCCTTTCCCGCCAGGCCCTGGTCATGGGAGACACGGATCGGGCGTCCGCCCTGGCCAAGGCCGCCATCCTGGCGGCGGGCGCGGGCGGGGCGGCGGCCCCGCTCAAGGCGGCCGCCGCGACTGCGGCCGCGCGCGCGCACCACGCGGCGGGGGAGCTCTTGCCCGCCCTGCGTGCCTACCGGGGGGCGTCGTCCGTCGACGCGGGTGCCCCGCTACCAATCCTGGGCCTGGCCCAGCTGACGGCGCTGCAGGAAGGCTCCGTCGCCAACGCGGCCGCGACGGCGGAGCGCTCCCTCGAGCGCGCGCCCGGGTGGGGGGCGGCTCTCCGGCTCCTCGCCCCGCTCTACGCCCACGGAGCGGGTGCCGGCCGGGGCGGGACCGGCCCGGGCGCCGCCGCCCTCCCGCACTTCAAGGCCGCCGCCGCAAGGGCGGGCGCGGGAGTGGAAGATCACGAAGCGCTGGGCGAGCTCCTTGCGCGGCGCGGTGACGCGCGCGGCGCGGCCGCTGCCTACCGGGCCGCCCTGGCCGCCGCCCGTGGTGCGGCCGAGGGCGGCGGCGGCGGCGGCGGCGCCCCGCTGCCGGGCCGCCTCCTCAACAATGCGGCCGTGTCTGCGTTCCGGGTGGGGGACGTCCACGGCGCGGCCGCCCTGTTGGACGAGGCCCTGGCGAGGGATGGGGCGGCCGGGGCGGCGGCGCCAGGCGCGCTCGCGCCCGCCTCTGCCCTCACAGTGGGTTACAACCGGGCCCGCGTCCTCGAGGCGGCGTCCGGCCCGTCCGCCGCGGCGGGCGAGCACACTGCCATCGCCGCCGCCTTCCCCGGCTACGCTGACTGCCAGGTCCGGCTGTCCACCCTGGCCGCCGCCCGGGGCGACCTGGCGGGTTGTGCGGCCGCGGTGGAGGCTGCGCTCGCGGCTGACCCGACCGCCGCCGACGCGCCCGCTGTGCTCGGCCGCGCTCTCCTTTCCCGCCGCCAGTGGGCCGCCTCCGAAGACGCCTTCAAGCGGGTCGACGCCGCCGTCGCGGCCGGCCGGGCAGCCCGGGCAGCCGCCGCCACCGCGGCGGGGCGGCCTGTCGACCCGGCCGACACGCCGGGTGCGGGGCCCGACCCGTACGCCGAGTGCGGGCGGGCCGCCCTCTTCCTCCATTCCGCCCCGTCTGCGCTCTCCAAGCGACCCGGGGATGCGGCCAAGCGGGCCGCCAACCTGCGGCGGGCGACCGTCATGTTCACCCGCGTCCTGAACGCCCACCCGAAGTGCGCGGCCGCGGCGGCGGGCCTGGCGGCCGCGATGGCCGAGGCGGGCGCGGTCGACCCGGCCCGCGACGTCCTGCTGGCCGTCCACGAAGCCGCCTCCGCCGCGGGCGGCGCCCTGGAAGCCCCCGACGCCGCCGTCAACCTGGGTCACGCCCACCTGGCGGCCGACCGGCCGGGCGCGGCCGTGCGGCTGTATGAGGCCGCGGGGCGCGCCCCGCCCGGCCCGGGCGGGTGCGGGGCCGATCCGGCCGACCGGGCGGCCGGCCTGGCGGTCGTCCTGGGGCGGGCCCTGTACGAGGACGGCAAGTTTGCCGACGCCCGGCGCGCCCTGTCCGCCGGCCTGCGTGCCCGGCCATCCGACGACCTGCTCCGCTTTAACCTGGCGGTCGTCCTGGAGACGGGCGGCGTGCGCGCGCTGCGCAACCCGCGCCCGGCGGGCGACCCGGCCGCCCTGCGCTGCCTGGAGGCGGGAGCGGGCGACGTGTCCCTGGCGGCCCGCCTGTTTGCGTCCCTGGCGGCCACCGCCCCGGCCCGCCGCCCGCCGCCCGGCGCGGGCCCGCCCCTGGAGCCCGCCCGCCTGGCCATGCACGTCGCCTTTTGTGGGGAGTGGGCGTCCAAGGCGGGCCCCCTGCTGGCGGCCGCGCGGCTGGAAGCCGAGGCCCGGGCCGCGCGCGCGGCCCAGTCGGCCGCCGCCCACGCCGCCTCCGTGAAGCGGGCGGCCGTGGAGGCGGAGGTGGCGGCCGCGGAGTCGGCGGCCGCCCGGGAGGCCCGCCAGGTGGCGGCCCGGGAGGCGGCCGCCCGCCTGGACACCCTGCGCGGCCAGTGGGCGCACAATGAGGCGGTCGCCAAGGCGGCTGAAAAGGGGGACGCCGCCGCCGTGGATGCCGCCCGCCGGGCCGCCAAGGCCAATGCCGAGGCGGACGCCGTCTTTGAGGTCGGGTCGGACGAGGACGACCGGGAGGACTACGCGCCGGCCGGGCCGGGCGGTGAGGGCGAGGAGGAGGCGGGCGACGACGACAGTGAGATGGAGGACGGGGCGGTGGTGGAGGAAGAAGAGGCAGAGCCGGCCGCGGGCGGGTCGAAGCGGCCGGCCGAGGAGGAGGCGCCGGCCGAGGAGGCCGCCCCGACTAAACGCCCACGCACGGCCCTGGAGTCGGATGATGATGAGGATGGTGCGCCCGGTCCGCCCGCCGTCGACGCGGCCGCCCTCTTTGGCAGCGACAGTGAGTGAGGGAGAGATGGAGAGGCGATGGGGTGGTTTTGTGTTGCCTATCTTTGGTTTTCAAAACAAACGACGCCCCGCGCAGGGGGACTCTCTCTCTAGCTCTCTCTCCCTATGCCTAGCGATGCCGTCCCACCCACTTTCCCGTTGCCCCCTATCAATGACCGACCTTGCCCAACTTGGCGTCGGTTTTGGCGTTGGCCGTAAACTCCTGGCACGCCGCGATCGCCCCGTCCACCGCCGTCTGCTGGGCCCGCAGGTCGCCCCACAGTAGCCACCGGGCGACGGCGGACGCCCGGTCACCGGCCGGGCCACCAGGGCCGGGCGGGAGGCCCAGCGGCAGGAGTGCGTCCGCGATGGCGGCGGCGGCAGCCGCGGTGTCGGTGGTAGGGGCAGGCGGCGTACTGGTCGGGGCGCCAGGGTCCCACCCCATCGCCATGGCCGCGGGCAGGAGCGTGGATTCCAGGGACGCCGCCGCGGCGGCTAGCACTGCAGCCGTGTGCTGGGCCGGGCTGGTAGTAGCAGTGGACAGCCTTGGGGCGGCCCGGACGGCGGCAGCCAGCGCGTCGGCCGCGGCCGCGACGGCCGGGTCGGCCGCGTCAGGGAAGGGCGCGGTGGACGGGGGGCCGCCGCCGGCTGCTGTGGCGTCGGCCTCATCCAGAGCTGCGCCGACCGCTGCCACCTCGGCCAGCCCTGACTCCCGGCACTTGTCAGCCACGTCCGCGTGGGCCAGGGCGACCGCCCGGCCGGCCAACCATTCAGCGACGGCGAGCGAGGCGGCCACGTCCCAGGCGGCCTGCTGCCCGGGCACGCCGGGGGAGGGGTGCGGGGCGCCCAGGTCGGCCAAGTAGGCAGTGAATGCGGTGTTCCAGGCTGGCCCGTCCGGTGGGGAGGTCAGGACGGCCCGGGCGTCGGCGGGGTAGTGGCGGATCTGCATAGATTTTGAGGAGATGAAGTCTTCCAGCAAGGTGTCGTGGTTGCTCGGCGGCTCCGATTGACGCCGTCGCCGCCTCTCTCTTGTCTCTCACCTTGGTGTGCTCCAGCCAGGCGACCAGAGCTTGCAGGGCGTGCGCGTCTCCCAGGTCAGCGTCCGGGTGAGGATAGGCCAGCGCGGCCAGGAGGGCGGCCGCGTGGGTGGGCATGACGAAGAAAAAAAAGAAGAGCGAGTGAAAAGGCTGCCCGCCTTCCCGCGCGACTCGACCACACTCTCTCTCTTCAAAAAAACAGAAACGTCAACAGCGCGGCCGCCATGGCCGCCGTCGCCGCCCCTCCACCCCGCCCCCACCCCCGTACCGCCACGGTCGCCGCCCGGCGGAGCTCATCGACGCAGCCCCACCCCTCCCCAGCCCCAGTCGCCGCCCCGCTCGCAAGCGCGGCCACCACCCCCATCAACCAGGGCCTCCCGCCCCTGCCCGAGGAAGCCGAGGCCGCCCTGGCCCGCCTGGAAGCCACGCCCGGCGTGGTGGCGACGGCGGTCGTGCATGCTGAGTCGGGTACCCTGGCCCGCGTGGGCGGAGATGTGAGTGGTGGGAAGAGAAAGCTGAGTGGGTGCTCTCCCTGCCCTGCCCACACTCTGTCTCAACCCTTTTCTCAATCTCCACAGCCCGACACGGCCGCCCGTGCGGTCGTCGCCGCCGCCCCGCTGGCCACACTCGCCAACCGCTTGGTGACAGCCGATGACCCGGACGACGGCCTGGCCTGCCTGCGCGTGCGCAGCGGGCGGTGCGAGCTGATGGTGGCGACAGGTAAAACAGAGAAAAAAGAAAAAAAAAGAAAAAAAAACTTACAAGACACACTGGACTCTTCTCTCCTCATCCACGGCTAGCCCACACTCTCTTCACACAGGCGACGGCTTCATGCTGGTAGCAGTGCAGGCGGTGGCTGACGGTGGTGGCGTGTAAAGAGAGCAGCAATGACCCTCTCAACTCGCGGCCACCGCCGCCTTGCCCTTTTTGGTGGCGGTGCTGGTGGTGGGCGTGGCCGGCCCGCTCCCTCCGCCTCCTTCCCCCGGCGCGTCTGCCGTGCTTTCGAGTGTCTCGATGACAAAGTTGTGGTTGGTGTAGATGCAAGCGTCCGCCGCTATGTTCATGGCGTGCTTGGCTGGGGAGAGAGGGAGAGAAGGAGGAGAAGGGGAACGAGCGTGAGGGAAACGATCGGGGGAAAAGGTGCTGTTGCCTGGAGAAACCCCACCACCGCCACCACCCGACACAACGGCTCACCAATCGTCAGCGCGTCCATACCCGGCGCGCCCGCCGTCACAAGCGCCCGTGCCGCCGCCAGAGCGTACGGTGCCCCGCTCCCCACAGCGAGCACGCCGTCGTGGGGCTCCAAGACGTCCCCACCGCCCGTGATGGTCAGGCTCTGTTTCGCGTCCGCCACCACCATCGTCGCGTCCAGGCGCCGCAGGTACTTGTCGCTCCGCCAGGCCTTGGCCAGTTCCACGGCCGCTCGGGTCAGCTGGCCCGGGTGGGCTTCCAGCTGCTGTTCCAGGCGTTCCCACAAGGTGAACGCGTCGGCGGTCGCGCCCGCAAACCCACCAATCGCGGCCCCGTTGCCCAGGCGCCGCACTTTGCGGACGTTGGGCTTGACGACCTCCGAGCCGCGGGTGACCTGGCCGTCCGCGATGACGACGACCTGAGAAGCGAGAGAGAAAAGGAGAGAGGGAGAGAGGGAGTAAGGAGAGAGAGGCGGGGCACGCAACATGGAGGAGAGAGAGAGGGCGCGTGTGGTGGGTTGGAGAGGTCGCCCGCCGATTCTGTCTTCCTTTTCCCTCACCTGGCCTCCCTTGCGCACGCACAGCACGGTAGTCGCCCGCACGGCGGTGGAGGAGTACGGAGAGGAGGAGGAACAGGAGGAGGAGGCCGATGAGGCTGCCCGGCGGGCGGCCCCCACGGCCAGGAGGCGGAGCATTTTGAAGAGAAGCGAAGAAGAAAAAAACTGTAAAAGGGAAAAAAAAAAAAAGTCCCACTCTTCTCTCTCGCCGCGAGACGCGCTCCCGCCCCTCCTCCGCCGCGCACGCTCCCCTAAAACCCCTGATGCCAGCCCACACCGCCCGGTGACGCGGCTGGCTGGCCTCCTTACCACACCCTAACCGGGCTCAAGTAGAGCGCGTGTGAGCGCGTGGCCAGGCGCGGGCGTTTCTGTTTTCAATGGACGCCGCTCCGTCGCCCCCCGCCGCCTCGGCCTCCCCACCACCACCACCACCACCACCACCACCCCGCCTTTCGCCCTCTCTCCGCCCGGCCCCGCCAGGCCTGGCCGCCCGGACCGACCAGCTGATCGACCACATCGCACCGTCAGCCGCCTCCAATGCCTGCCGGGCCGCCATCTTTGCCTTCATCCGGTCCCTGGTCGCATCAACATTCGCGGGCAGCGAGGTGAGAAAAAGGGGGCGCGAGGTCCGAGGGTGCGCACGCGTGCGCGCGCGCGCGCGCGCGCGGCGCTCCAAAACCTCACCACGCCTCTCACACGTCTCACCTCACACCTCATTCAGGTCGATGCCTGCCTCTTCGGGTCCGTCCCCCTTCGCACCTACCTGCCCGACGGGGACATCGACGTCGCCCTCGTCCAGCGCGGTGGGAGCGCCGCCGCCCACACCACCCCGCTGGGGCCGCTGTGGGCCGACCGCTTGGAGGCCGCCCTCCTGGCGGCCGGGCGGGACCCGGGCGCGCCGTTCCCCATCCGCCACGTCTCGCTCATCCAGGCGGAGGTGCGCCTGTTGAAGTGCGTGGTGGGCGACGCGGTGGTCGACGTCTCCTTCTCCACGCTGGGCGGCCTGCGGGCGGTCGCCTTCCTGGAGGCGACCGCCCGGGCGGTTGGCAAGAACAGCCTGTTCAAGCGGGGCGTGCTGGCCGTCAAGGCGTGGGCCGGGTACGAGGGGCGCCTGCTGGGCGCGCATGCGGGCTTGCTGTCCACGTACAGCGTGGAGGCCATGGTCCTGCGCCTGCTGGTTGGCGGGGCGTGGGTGCCGGTGCCGGGCGTGGCGCTGCCGACCCCGCCCGAGCCCGCGCCCGTGGCAGCGGCCACAGCGGCCTCCCTCCTGCCCCCGCCGCCGCCCACCCAGCCCTGCCCCTACCCGCTGGACACGCCCTTGGCCATCCTGCGAGCCTTCCTGGCCACCTACGCCTGCTTTGACTGGGCGCACCACGCGCTGACGGTCGCGGGGCCCGTGGACTTGGCCGTCCTGGCCGCGCCGGCCACCGCGGCCGCCCTGGCGGCCGCGCCCACACCTGGCGCCGCCTTTGACCTCCTGCTGAGCCTGGCGGAGGAGTCGGCCCATGCGCCCGATCCCGGAACGCCACCGCCCACCCTGGGCCTGGGCCGCCTGCGCAGCCTGATCACCGCGTACGGCGCGCCGACGGCGGCCAGCGGGAGTGGGAGTGGGAGAGGTGGTGAGACGGGAGGTGGGCCTGCCACCACGGAGACGGCCACACCCCCGACCCTGCCCCCCCTCTTTGCGGCCAAGCACCTCAACATCGCGGACCCGCTGGCGCCCACCAACAACCTGGGGCGGCCCCTGTCCAAGGGATCGGCCGCCCGGGTCGTCAAGGCGCTCGGCCTGGGGTCGGCCCTGCTGGAGGCGGCCATCGCGCGGGCCGAGGCGCCGCCACCACTGCCCGGTGGGCGTCGGAGGGGGGGAGCGGGGCCACAAAAGCACGCCGCTGCGGCCGCCACCCGGGCAACCGCCCTGGGCGCCTCCATCGCCAACCTGGACGGCTTCTTTCGCAATGCCTGGGGCGCCCGGGCGGCGCACTATGCGGCCCGCGTCCTGCCGGCGATGCGGGCGGCAAACGAGACCGCCGTCAGCGCGGCGGCCGCGGCGCAGGCAGCCGCTGCCTCCAACAGCGGAGGACGCGGGGCGGCCAACCCGTATTCGCGGACCCGGCCCCGTCGGGGCAGGGCGGTCAACGACCGGCGGGCGGGCGCGAATGGTGGGCCGGCACACCAGGCGCAGCAGCAACAACAACAGCAGTGGTCGCCTTCTGCTTCCACAGCCACCGCCACCTCCACCCCCTCCCCGGCACAGCAGCCGTCGCCCCTCCAGCGGGTGGCCACCCTGGCTGCGGGGGCGGGTGGTGGAGGATGTGGGCCCGCCCTGGACGGCGACCTGGCCGGCCTCGTCCTGCAGCTGCGCGTCGCGGAGGCGGCGGCGACCGGGAAACCGCCACCCCCTCCGCCGGCCCCCCTCGTCCGCGACGGGCGGCCGGCGGGTGGTGGAGGGCAGAGCTTCGGCGCGCAGGGCCCCACCCGGCCACGCCCGCCCTGGGCGACGCGGTCACCCAGCAGCACGCACCGGGCGGGCTCTATGGGCCCGCCACCAGGGGGGCAGCAGCCCCTGCCGGGGGCGGCGGTGGCTCCGCCGGCCGGGCCGGACACGCCCTCGCCCGCGGAGGGCAAGGTTGGGGTGGTCGTGGTTGGGGAGGAGGGTGCCGCGCCGCTGGCGCCTCCTGCCGTCGCCGCGCCGCCGCCGCCCGCGCCCCGTCCCAGCGTCGTCGTCCGCCTTCAGAGGTCACCGCCGCCGCCGCGGGCGCCCCCACCCGCACCGGCTGACGCGACTGGCGCGGCGTTCTGGCCGGCCCTGCCTGCCCACCATCCCGCTGGGAGTGCTGGTGCTGGTGCTGGTGCTCCTGTCGCTGCTCCACACGCCGCCACCGGCCCGACCCTCGCCCAAGTCGTGGCGGCCGCCTCTGCACGCCCTGCGTCCGCGCCACCGGCCCACGCGCAGGTGGCGATGCCTGCAGCAGCGCCGGCGGGTGCCGCCGGCCCGGACACTCCCGCCTCCCTAGTTGGTGGCTTTGAGCCATGTTCCCCGCCCGCGGGCTGGGGGGACGGCCACACGGGTGCTGGCCTCAACGGCGAGAAAGGCAACGGCGCCGGGGCGGGCGCGGGGGCGGCGGCCGCCGGAGCCACCACCGGGCGGACGGCGGGCGTGGTGGTGGTGGTGCCGTCGTCGCCGTCATCACCGCCGCCACGGGCACCACCCGCTGCCGCCGATGCTGCTAATGCTACCAAGCCGGCCACCCCGCGTGGGCTGTGGGCGGCCGCTGCTGCGGCTTCGCCGCCGCCGCTGAGGAAGCAGCCGCCACCGCCACCGACCGAGCGCACCCCTCCGGCCGCTGATGCCTCACCCAGCTGGGGGGTTGGCGTCGCTGCGCCCACCCCACCGTCATCCGCCTCGCCACCAACGAAAGTAAAGGCGCCACCTCCCGAACCGGTCGTCTTCTCTATGGAGGCGGCTGATTTCCCGGCGCTTTGCTGCCCATCGCTGGCAGGCGCGGAGGGGGCGCTGAGGAAGGGAGGGTAGATGGTCAGTTGTTTTTGGTCGAAAAAGCGTAGCAAAAAGAGGAGGTTTGAGCAGCACACTCGCTAACGCCCGCGCGCTCCCTCTCTCTGCCATCGCAAAACCCGAGCCACCATGGCCACTCGCCGCCCCTTCAAGGATGAACACCCGTTTGGTGAGTGGGAGAATCGGCTCGCGGGCCTGCCTGGTCGTGTCGAGCGAGGGTAGGTGGGGCCAGGCGGGCGTGCGGCGCGGGTGACGAGAGAGGAGTGGGACGAGAAGAAAATGGGGGCGCGCGCACATGGGCGCCTCGCCTGGTAGGCGGGGTGCGTTGGCCAAGCAGGCAACCACACTCAGGGCATAGCGTGCTTGACGAGCGATAGGATGAGTGCACGCGGGGGAAGGTAGGAGGTGTGCAGGCGCCGGCAGGCCGTGCGGACGGACGAGGGCTTTTTACACGTTTCCTCTCTCCCCGACCCGACCGGCGACGTCAGCGCACGAAAGAGACCCAGCCGGGCCGCTTCATCTTCGCCTCACATCTCCCCTCCTCTTTCTCACTCCCGTGCACTCGCAGAAAAGCGGCAGGCAGAGGCCGCCCGCATCCGGGACAAGTATCCAGATCGCATCCCGGTATGGAGGAGGAGAGAGACCGGGGTGAGACGAACAGAGAGAGGCGCTCTCAAAAAAAAAAAAAAACAACACCCGCCCCGGGCGCGCACGCGCTGCCGGCCGCTCCCTCCTACCACTTCCACGCACGTGCACTGCTCTCTCTCCTCTCTCTCAAGACACGCCCACCTCACCATACTCGCCCCCGCCCTCTCTCTCCCCCCTCCCCACTTAACACTAGGTCATCGTCGAAAAGGCGGACAAATCCGCCATCCCGGACATCGACAAGGCCAAGTACCTCGTCCCCTCGGACCTCACGGTCGGCCAGTTCGTGTACGTCATCCGCAAGCGCATCAAGGTCGCGCCCGAGCAGGCGGTGTTCATGTTTGTCAAGAACGTGTTGCCTCCGACAGGTGAGAGGAGATGGATGGAAATGGAGAGGAGAGTGCGCGCGGGGCGTGCCTTCTCTCCAGCAGGCAGGTGCGCGTGCGCGCGGACCATCCTCTCTTTTCTCACTCAAACACCATTCATTCCACACCCCTTTTTCTCAGCCGCTCTCATGTCGGACGTCTACGACGACCACAAGGACCAGGATGGCTTCCTGTATATGACATTTGCGGGCGAAAACACGTTTGGGTGAAAAGAAATGGAGAGAGAGAGAGTTAGAGAGAGAGAGGAGAGGGGTACAGGCGGCAAGGGGGAGGGGGCACACGTCCGTGCGCCCAACTCCTCGCAGACCCGCCCTGCTGCATACCTTTTTTTTCCTTTCCTTTCCTTTTTTGTTACACCGAGTTTTTGCCTTGCACTGCATTAAGCACGCCCCCGCTTCCAACTCTCATCTAAAAAATAATGGGTGCGCGTGAGGGTTCGTTTCGCCCCGTGCCGCCGCGTTCCACTTCCCCTCCTCTCCACCCTCTCACGGCGCCCCACCAATGGCATCGCTCCGGGGCGGTGGCACATTCGCCCACCTCCGGCTGGGGATGGGCCGCACGGGCGCCGCGTGGCGGACCTCCCGCTTGGCCGACGCCCGCCCGATGTAGAACGCGGCGCCCGCGAGCGCAGCAAACGCCAGCACCGTGTTGCGCCGCCAGTGGCGGGGGTCCGAGTACCAGCCGCCGGCGGGGGACCAGATGTGCTTGGTGGTGGAGGACGCGTCGCCGGCCATGGCGTGATAAAGAGAGAGAGAGAGCGTGGAGCGGACGGGGACAGAGAGTGACGAAAGAGTGGTGGCATTTCTCACAGTGCATTCCTCCTTCCCTTCCTTTTATTTCCACCCTCCCCAACCGTCCAAACACACAATCATGGTCGCCATCCAGGCCTCCGCCATGCGGGTGAGTCAGAATACAGGGTGCATATCCCCCCGGCGCGAGTGGGGTAGGGCAGCGCGGCCGGCGCGCGCGGAGCGAGAAGAAGAAAAGGGAGGGACAGGTTGAGGAGCGGCCGCCCGCGGTTTCTGAGAGACTTCTGTCTACTCCCACGCGCACGGCCCCCGCCGCCCCTTTCTCCACCCCACCTCCCACACCATCTTGCGGAGTCGAGGCCCAGTGCTGGTCTTGCGGGGTGGGAAAATACATGCCGTGACACCCCGCCCCACGCACCCAGGGTAAAGGGAAGGCTTCAAAAGCGTTCTTCTCCATTTGGGTCGGGTCGCGGCTGAAGCCCCTCTCCCGGTTGCCTCCGCTTCCCGCGGTCCCCACCCTCGGCCGCCCTGCACTCTCGCCACAAGCATGAGACATGCCTGTGCGGGGCGGAAGGCTGGGTCGGGCAGCGGGAAGGCGTCCCCACAAGCGTCGGAAAGGTCTTCCCCCCACCCACCCACCCACCCACCCTGCCTTGCTTCTCTACCTCATCCTCTCGGCGGCCCGCGCTTTCTGCGCTAAAATCAACCCCCTCCCTCATTTTTTCGCTCTCTTCCTCGCTCCCGCCCCTTCCAGACCACCATGCGCCGCACGGTCAAGCAGAACAAGCCCGCCGCCAAGCAGTCCAAGGCCGCCTCCGCCGGCATCTCCTGGTACGGCGCGGACCGCCCCAAGTTCCTGGGCCCCTTCACCTCCCCGCCCTCGTACCTCAACGGCGAGTTCCCGGGCGACTACGGCTGGGACTCCGCCGGCCTGTCTGCCGACCCGGAGACCTTCTCCCGCTACCGCGAGATCGAGGTCATCCACGCCCGGTGGGCCATGCTGGGCGCCCTCGGCTGCCTGGTCCCGGAGCTGCTCGCCCAGAACGGCGTCGCCTTCAAGGAGGCCGTCTGGTTCAAGGCGGGCGGCGCCATTATTGAGGAGGGCAGCCTGGACTACCTGGGCAACCCGGCCCTCATCCACGCCCAGTCCATCGTCGCGACCGTTGCCGTCCAGGTCGCCCTGATGGGCCAGGCCGAGGCCTTCCGCTACGCGGGCGAGGCCCCCGGCGTCGAGGGCCTCGACACCCTGTACCCGGGCGGCCCCTTTGACCCCCTCGGCCTGGCCGACGACCCCGACACCCTGGCCGAGCTCAAGGTCAAGGAGATCAAGAACGGCCGCCTGGCCATGTTCTCCATGCTGGGCTACTTCGTCCAGGCCATCGTGACCGGCAAGGGTGAGTTTGTGGAGTTGTCTTTTTTTTGCGGGCGAGAGAGATAGAGGGGGTGATTGGAGAGTGCGGCAACGCGGCAATGCGGTCCACACACACGCTTTCTCACCAGAAAAGAGAGAGAGAGAGAAAGAGAAGAGGGGAGGGCACGCGCAACCGTGGGCGGCCTTGCCCCGCCTCACTCAAGTCTTGTTTTCCCACCCACCACTCCCGCGACGTCGACCTCATCACAATTCACACACGCTCTCCTCCCTCTTTTCTCTCAGGCCCGCTCGAGAACCTGTCCGAGCACCTGGCTAACCCGACCGTGAACAACGGCTTCGCCAACGCCCAGCGCTTTGTCCCGTTGTAAGCGTGTGGTTCGTGTTAGCCTGGTGGACGGGAGGTGTGTGGGGATGAGATGGGATGGAAAGAAAGAGCGCCTTCCCTCGCTCGCATCCGTTTTCATGTTTTTCCTTCCACCCCTTGCCCACCATTTTTTTTCCAACGCGCCTTTGGGCGCAATGCCTAACAAATCCCCAAATCTGAACACTAAAACCCCGCGAACGCGATGAGTGAAACACAACAAAGAGAGAGGCCGGCAGCGAAAAAGACTGCCCGGTGCTCGTGTGCGTGAGTGTGGGTGGTGGACAAAAAAAAATGAGGGGGGTGGGTTGTGTGGTTTGCAAAATCGCTTCTCCCCTGCTTTCTAACACGCACCGCTGCGCCCACACATCCCCCCACACACACAATCACCCTCCACCCACCACCTCCGCCACCCGCCGCACTGCCTCCCTCGCCCGGGCGACCGCGGCCTCGGCCCCCGAGTCCCCCGCGCATGGGAAGTCCGCCAGCAGGTCGCCGGCCAGGTTGGTCGCGGCCACCAGGGCGGCCAGCGTGGGCCCATGCTGCCCCGACCGCGCTGGCGACGACGCCGACCGCATCAACGCCGACCGGGCCTTGGCCAGGGCGTCCGTCACATCTCGCGCTCGCCGGGCGCGGGCCCCGCGGGCCGGCCCGTACCAGTCCGCGACGGCCGAATTCCAGGTCGCGCGCAGGTTGGCGAGCACGGGGCCCGCGTGCGGCCAGGGCGGGGGGTCGGGTACGAGGTCGGGCCAGACGGGGCCGTGCGTGGCGGCCAGGCAGGCGGCGGCCGCGGGACCCAGGCCGGCCAGGAGGGCGGCGTCCAGGGCGGCGGCCAGGGCGCCCAAATTTTGGGGCGGGATGCCCGGGGGGCCGGGGAGGTGGTGGGAGGGCGCGAAAGCGACGGCGCCCCCTCCTCCCTCGCCCATGGACGTGTCTGGAGGAGGAGGAGGCACGGGCGCCTCAGCAGCGGGGAGAGGGCGAGCCGGCCACGCCGCCGCCGCCGCCGCCGCCGCGCTCTCCCCGCTCAGCACCCGCCCCGCCGCGACGGCCAGGCTCACGGGCAGCCACGCCCCCGACGCGACGTCCTCCACCAGGAAACCGGGCGGCCAGAACTTGGCGTCAGCCCAGGCGGCAATGCGGGCGAACTCAAAGGGGCCGCGGGCCGCGTGCTGGGTGTCCGTGTACCGCCACGTCCCGCCGGCCGAGGGGCCGCCACCCCGGGCGGCGGCCAGGAGGGTGGCGGCCGCGGTGGCCAGGGCCGGGCCGGACGGGGCGGCCAGGGAGACGCGGGCAGTGGAGGCGAGGGCAGGGTTGGGCGGGAGGGTGGTGGCGTTGTTGCCACCGCCTGCAGCGCCACGGGTCAGCAGCAAAGCAGTTACTCGCACGCCGCCCGTGAACGTGACTTCCACGGAGATCGCGTGGGCGGCGAGGACGCCAAAGGCGGCCGTCAAGGCGGGCGCGGGAAGAAAGGCGTCGACAGGTTGCATGAATGAAATGAGTTAGATGGGGAGGGAGGGAAAATATGTATTTTCCACGCTCGCTGCACTCCTCTCGTTCACGCGTTGTCCTACTGCATCCGGAGTGTACGCAAGCTTGGGCCGTACGTGTGCGTGCGTGTGGATGTGCGTGTGGAAGGGGGTCGCCCAGACACAGACGAATAAAGGCAAACTGAATTGCCCAACCCTTGGAGAGACTCCACTCGGTCATTTCTTTTTTTTTTCGCATCAATCAAACTCGCCCTCCCGACGCGCGCAAACGAGACACACAAGACAGCTCACAATGGGAGCCTGGGGAACGTTCGTCGAAATAGGGCTGGTCATCCCGTTTGTGTTGCTTGTGCTACTGCTCGTCCCGGCGCCCAGCAAGTGCGTATCCGCGGAGAGAGAGACAGAGCGCGCTGTCCGCCCACCCCCACCTCGACCTTCCTTCTTGTTAACTCTCTTCCTCACGCCGCCGCCCCCGCGCGGCCCCCCCCCCCCCCGCCCCGCCCGCCCCCCCGCGGGCCGCGCCGGGCCCGCGGGGCGCGGGGCGAGCCGCCCCCCGCCCCGGCGCCCGGGGCCGCCC
>Ga0315287_10000765_pt1 | contig 28650 bp, 16 predicted proteins | sample YL17G11_0_MG_FD_205037 | JGI IMG/M metagenome (GOLD analysis project Ga0315287, IMG submission 205037) | Sediment microbial communities from Yellowstone Lake, YNP, Wyoming, USA - YL17G11_0 | ecosystem: Environmental > Aquatic > Freshwater > Lake > Sediment | place: USA: Wyoming | collected...
TACGCTTGCCAGCCGTTCCCAGTCCGTTTGGCGTCGACGGAGAGGACGATGCACTGGGAGCCGAAGGCCTTTGCACCCTCGGAGATGAGCTTCGGGTTCTCTATGGCCGAGGTGCAAAGCGCCACCTTGTCCGCTCCCGCATTGAGGACCTTCCTCATGTCGTCGACGCTCCTGAGGCCGCCGCCGACCGACAGCGGTATGAAGACCTCGCGTGAAACGCGGCGCACGACATCCACCATTATGTCCCTGCTCTTGTAGGAGGCGCCGATGTCCAGGAAGACTATTTCGTCCGCCTTCTGCAGGTTGTAGGAGCGGGCCAGTTCGACGGGGTCGCCCGCATCCCGGATGTCCTTGAACTTGACGCCCTTGACGACCCGGCCCTCATCGACATCCAGGCAGGGAATCACCCTTGCGGCCAGCATGGCTCATCCGCCTCCTGGACCGGCCTTGGCTCTTTTTGCATGGCTCGCACACATTTTGACCCAGCCGGAGAGCAGCTTGAGGCCGGCATCCCCGCTCTTCTCCGGATGGAACTGCACAGCCAGTGCGTTTCCCTTTTCGATGGCGGATGCATATTGAATTCCATAATCGGTGGTGGCGGAGACGATGCCCTTCTCTTTCGGCGTTATGTAGTAGCTGTGGAGGAAATAGTAGAATTGATTCCGGCCCGTGCCGGCCAGCAGCCTGGAGCCCCGCTTCACGGCGACCCTGTTCCAGCCTATCTGAGGAACGCGCTCGCCCTTGAATTTCACGACATCGCCCTTGAGCAATCCCAGCCCATTCACCCCGGGAGCCTCCTCGCTCCTCTCGAAGAGGAGCTGGAGGCCGAGGCATATTCCCAGGAACGGCTTGTCCTTTGCAAACCAGGCGAGAATCGCCTTGTCAAGCTTCTTGGAGCGCAGCATATTCATCGCGGGCTCGAAGGCCCCCACTCCCGGAAGGATGAGGCCATGGAGCCCTTTCGTATCTTCCACGGAGCGCACCAGCCTGCACTCGACGTTCAGGTATTCCATCGCATTCATGACGGAGAGCAGATTGCCCGCCCCGTAATCGACTATGCCAATCATAGCATCCCTTTCGTGCTGGGCACATCGTTCCCGAGCCTTGGCTCAAGCGCGCATGCGTCTCTCAGCGCGCGTGCGAAGGCCTTGAACAGCGCCTCCGCCTTGTGATGGTCGGAGCGGCCGTAGGAGACCTTTAGATGGATCGTCATTCCGGAAGCGCTCACGAACCCCTGGAAGAAATCCTCCACGAGGTCCACGGGCATATCGCCCACCTTCTTGTCTTTGAAATCGGCCCGGAACCGCAGGTGGGGCCTTCCCGATATGTCAACAGCGGCCGTGGCAAGCGCTTCGTCCATCGGGAACGAGAAGCAGCCTGCCCGCCGGATACCGCGCTTCTCGCCCAGCGCCTCCTTGAACGCCTGCCCGAGCGCGATCCCGGTGTCTTCAACGGTGTGATGCTGGTCGACGTGCAGGTCGCCCTTCATCGAGGCCTCGATGTCGAACATGCCATGCTTTGCAAGGGACTCGAGCATGTGGTTGAGGAATCCGACCTTCGAATCCACTGCGGCCTTTCCTGAGCCGTCCAGGTTCAGCTTTATCAGTATCTCGGTCTCGCCCGTTTTCCGCTTGATGTCGGCGCTGCGCATGTCATCACCCACTCATTTTGCGGCCTTCTCGGGCCGCCCGCCGACTATGACCTTCCTCAGGCCGTACTCGAGGATGTCCGTGGCCCCGAGGTCCACCAGGCGCGGGATGAGCTTCTGGATCTCGGAGCGCTTCACAGCCACCTTGACGGCATAACCTTCCTCGCCGTAGAGCGGGGCCACCGTGGGGGAGCGCATGCAAGGCAGCGTCTTCACGAGCTTGTCGAACGCCGCCTTGGGGACATTCATCTCGAGGATGACGCGCTGGCGCGCATCGATGACGGACTGCAGCAGCATGCAGATGTCCTGGATCTTCTTCCTCTTCCACGGGTCCGTCAGGGCCTTCTTGTTGGCGACCATCCTTGTGGACGAGGTCATTATCGTGGATGCTATGGAGAGGCCGTGCTCCTTGAGCGTCCTGCCGCTCGAGGTGTTGTCGATTATCATATCCGCATCGTCGGGAGGGAAGGCCTCCGTCGCGCCCGCGGTTCTTATCAGGACGTACCTGAACTTCCTCTTCTCGAGGAAAGCCCGAGCTATGTTCTCGTACTCCGTCGCCACGACGACCTTGCCGCGGCCGAGCTTTGCCAGGCTCGTTCCCTCCGGAACGGCGGCGATTATCCGGACCGGGTCGAGGCAAAGGTCCAGGACCTCTTCGACGTCCGCTCCGGTTTCCACGACCCAGTCGTGGCCCGTGAAGCCGACATGGTGGGAACCCATCTCTATGAGCTTCGGGATGTCCTGCGGGCGCATCATCTTGACCTCGAGCTCGGAATCGCCCGTCTCGGGCCGGTAGCCTCGCTCGCTGACGCGCATCTCCAACCCTGCATCCCGGAGCAGTTCCACCACATTCGCCTGGATGCTGCCCTTCGGAATCACCATTCTCAGCTTCTTCATTTCATTCCCTTTCCGTGCCGCGCTGTTCGCGGACAAGCCTCCTTCACCATTCTGGGATGATATAATATTAGTGGGGCCGCAAGGACAGAAGGCCGCAAGGCCACGAGTGCCCCCGTGCCCTTGTCCCCTTGTGGCCTTGTTCACTTGTGGCCTTGTCCTCTTGTGGCCCTGTGGCCCTGTCCCCCATGCCCCAATTTCTACGATTTGACCTTGAAGAAAAGCCAGTTCTCGCCATTTTCCCCGGGCCGGGGCTTGAGCCGGATGAGGCAATACCGCCCCTTGAGCCGCTCGCCCTCGAGGATAAAGACCCATTTGTCGTCCTTGAGTTCGACGGGCTCGTACTTGCCTCTGTCCCATATCTTGACAGTACCGGCGCCGTAATTGCCGGCGGGTATCTCGCCCTCGAACGTCCCGTAACCGAGGGGATGGTCCTCGACCCGCACAGCGAGGCGCTTCACACCCTCGACAGCCGGCGGCTCCTTCGGCACCGCCCAGCTCTTCAGCAGGCCGTCCTTCTCCAGCCGCAGGTCCCAGTGGAGGCGCCTGGAGCTGTGCTCGTGGACCAGATAACAGTTCTTCATCGATTCCTTGTCGACATCCATCTTCCAGAACCGCTCCGCAAAATCGGAAGAGAGCTCGGATTCGCTATTGCCGCCCTTTTTATCTCCGTCCTTTCCATCACTGCCTTTTCCATCGCCGTCCTTTCCGTTTGCTTTCCCGCCGGCTCGGTCATCACTGCCATTTCCCTTTTCGTCCCCGCCGGTTCCGTCATCTTTGCCTGTCCCCCTTTCCTTATCTGAGGAGCCCTCGCCACCGGATGGAGTCTTTTCCTCCGCAAACAGCGTGGTCTGGGATTTGGGCGGAACGATTCTCTTTCGCGGGGCCATGGTATCACATCACACAAGGGACGACGGGCAGTCGGCGTTCAGGAGGCATTTATCGCAATTGGGCTTCTTGGCTATGCAGGTGTAGCGCCCGAGGAATATGAGAAGGTCCGTCGCCCTCGACCATTTGTTCTTCGGGAAGAATTTCATGAGGTCCTGCTCAATCTTCACAGGGTCATCTTGTTTCGTGAGTCCGAGGCGGTTCGAAACGCGTTTCACGTGCGTATCGACAGCCATGCCCTCCGCTATCCCGAAGGCCCCTGCAAGGACCACGTTCGCGGTCTTGCGGGCGACGCCAGGCAGCTCGATGAGCTCCTCCATCTTCCTGGGGACCTCACCATTGAACTTTTCGACGAGCATCCTCGCCATTCCAACGATGTTCTTGGCCTTTGAGTTGTAGAAGCCGGTGGATTTGATGTCCCTGCCCAATTCCTCTTGCGCGACATTCGCGTAGTCGGCAGCGGTCCTGTATTTCCTGAAGAGAGCCTCGGTGACCATGTTGACGCGCTTGTCCGTGCACTGCGCTGAAAGAATGACTGCGACGATGAGCTCCAGTGGATTCGAATAGCGCAGCTCTATCTTGGCCTCGGGATGCATCCTCTTCAGGACGTCCATCATCCTGTCAGAGGTGAACCTGGGACCCTTTTTTCCTGCAGGGTTCATTCGAATTTTCTCCTCCCGACCGACATCATCATTGTGAATAATTAATAATCATTGCTATTTATGAATATAATACAGTCAACAAACATAATCACAATGATTATATATGTAAGGAGCCAATTTTATAGGGCTAGATATGACAAGAGCGGCCTGGCTATCCATAATCGTTATTTTAGTGATGGTGGCCCCCGGGCTGAATCCGTTCCAGGAGGCCCAGGCGAGGAAGCCCGAGCCCAAGTCCGTCTTCCAGATAGACCATTACGACGGCGGCCTGCCCGACAGGACCATCTCCATCAAGCCGGGCGCGACCGACGATTCCACGACCATAACCTTGCCCTCGAACGCGCAGGTCGTGAACGCATCGATGGACCTCACTTCATTGCCCGATACCGAGAACGGGACGGACTATCCGCTTGCACCCGAGATGGACGTGGGCGCTGACGGCAGCGTGGAATGGGCGTTCAAGGGCTTCGCCTACGGGCCCATGGGCTACCAGAAAGATTTCAACGACGGCGCGGTGACCTCGCCCGGATACAATCTCACTTTCAGCGCGGGACAGGAGCAGGTCATCCGGACCCGGTTGCCGACAAATGCATCCATCAAACAGGCGTCCATGAGCGTCGGCGGCTGGCCGACCCCGTTCTGGCGCGACCCGGTCAGGGTCACGCCCGATACCCAATCCAAGGGGGAGCAGAGCCCAACCCTGCTCGCGACTGGCGACAGGCTCTGGTGCGCCTGGGCGACCCAGGACCCGGGCATAAGCGACGGCTCGGACTGGGACATCGTTGTGAGCTGGAGCTTCGACGGGACCACCTGGTCCCCACCGTACGAGATAACACCAAAGGGCGATGTCTACGAGGACGATTCGCCAGATATAGCCGCCTTTGACGGAAAGATATGGGTCTCGTGGTCGGCTGCGCAGAGCGAGAGCGCGTTCTCGGCCTCCAACATCTATGTGAGGGCATGGGACGGCACAAGCTGGGGAGAGGTCCGGCGCCTGACCCCTCCCGGCCTGAGGTACCTCAACGACTGGCCCCAGATGGATGTCTTCAAGGAAAGGCTCTTCATCTTCTGGCGCACGACCGACCCGTCGCTGACCAACATCGCCAACACCGACGACATGGACATGGCGTACATAACCTACGATGGCACTGGCTGGTCCGCCATTGCCGAGCTCACACCGGACTGGAGCGACGAGATCGACTGGAGCCTCAACATCATCCAGTACAACGGCGAGCTCTATGTGTTCTGGGACATGGACGTTGACATGTCCGAATACTTCACGGTCGACATCTTCTACCGCAAGTACGACGGAATAAAGTGGAGCGAGGCATACAACATAATCCCCCAGCCGGACTACGAGCTCGACGAGATACCGAAGGCATGCGTCTACCACAACCCCGTGACTGCCAAAGACGAGCTCTGGGTGGCCTGGATACGGGGCAGCCCCAGCGTGCATGACCTGGACATCATGGCCAGGCGCTATGACGGAAAATCCTGGGGCCCGATGCTGGAGCTCACGCCCCCCGGCCAGAAGAAGGACAACATGGGCCAGGAAATACTCGAGTACAACCACAGGCTATATGTCGTCTGGGTCACGGGCACAAACACATCCACGGAGACCAATTCCACGATAGCCATCTACAGCACGTACGGAGATATCGTCATCAGGGCCTATGACGGCTACAAGTGGAGCGACCCCATGGAGCTCACTCCGGGCGAGGAGAACGACAACGCCAACTCGCCCACAATTGCCGAATTCAAGGGGAAGCTCTACGTCGGCTGGGCGTATCCGTACAAGGCGCCGCCCGGAGGCGTGGAGACATGGGACATCATCGTGCGCAACATCGACTTCAAGCCGGTGGAGCTTGAAATGGACATGGGCAACGACGGCATCTCGGACTGGGGACCCTCCGAGCTCCAGTCCACCAACGACCGGATACCCATCTACACGGACGAGCTGCATGCCGCCCTGAAAGCGGCCATGTCGGAGAGGGACATCTTTGGCAACGACTATTGCGACGTCGGGATAAGACTGCGCTCGACCAATCCCAGCGAGGTGGCGGTGAAGAACCTCACCATCATCTATTCAATAACAGTGCATTTCGCGAACCTGTCCGATGTCCTCAACACCATCCTGAGGCAGAAGGGCGGCAACTTCGGCGGCAGGGCGGAGACGGAGAACATCACAATACCCATCAGGTTCACGGGAGCCTCGGTCGGAAAGATACGCATCAGCAACCTCAACCTGACCTACATCCTGAACCTGGCACCGATATTGCTCGAGGACATACCCCACCTGAGCTTCCCCGAGGACACGGATGCCTTCGGCCTGATAGACCTCGAGGATTTCTTCTGGGACGACTGGGACGACAACAACCTCAGGTTCGAGGTCATATACGAGGAGGACGGGACGAAGATACGCTGCGAGGAGGACAACGGCAAACTCAGCTTCATGACCCCCACGGAGAACTGGTACGGCACGAAGCGCTTCCAGGTCAGGGCGTTCGACCGGGCCCGCCTGTGGGCGGACAGCAACATATTCAATATCACTGTGACGCCGGTCAACGACCCGCCCGTGTTGCGATTCATTCCGGACCAGAAGGCTGATGTCGGCAGCGCCATCAAGTTCGATGTCAGCGCATATGACGTGGACAACGATTCGCTCACGTTCGGCGCCCTGCCTGCGAAGTTCAATATTTTGCCATCGGGAGTGGACCCGAACCGGGGCTTCGTCAAGTTCGTGGCCAAGCAGGCCGGAAAATGGACAGTGAACGTTTCCGTGAGTGACGGCAACGGCGGATACGACTGGCAATATGTCAATTTCACGATACGCGAGAAGACATTCACCTCTTTCGGCGAGATATGCACAACCTGGATAATCATCGTGCTCATCGCGATTGCCACAGGGATAGGCGCCGAGTGGTATCGCCGGAAGTATCTCAAGGAAACCGCTCCCGACATCGACCCCGAAGAAGGCGTCCCCGAGCAGACCATCTTCTCGGGACGGGTCAAGGCCGTGAGGACGGACCCCGTACTGGAGAACAGGAAAGAGGCGGAGAAGAAGGCCCTGGAAGAAAAGAAGAAGCGCGAGGGCCCGGACCCGTGGGACGACGAGCCGGACCCCTCGGAAAAGAAATGACAGGGTCATTTTGGATAATCATTAAATATCCGCCAGGACAGATATCAATCAATGAGGATTGCGACGATACTCATTGGCATGATTCTGATTCTTCCTTCCGGATGGTCTGCGGAAGCGACATCCATCGGGCCGGAGCTCACTATCAGCATCTCGCCGGAGCAGATTAACGAGACCGCTGGCGGCGAGACGAGGAATGCGACCTTCTGGGGTCTCGTCGATATTGTCAACAAGCCGCCGGTGATGCGATTCGTGGTTGTTCTAACGAGCAGTGTCTCGACAGGCTGGCCCTCGGAGTGTTCGCCCACTTCGATAGTGATCACGGATTCTTCCCCACACAACTATCAGCTCTCGGTCATCCTGCCCCAGAATGTGTCTCCGGACCGGGTGACAGTCATGGTGAATGCGCAGGCACATGGAGGCGGGCTTACCCTTACGGCCTCTGCCCGCGCCGTGATTCAGGTCACGCGCTCGCCATTGCCGCAGCCGTCCACGAATACTACGGGCACGAACACCAACACGACAGGGACCGTGGCACCGGACGAGGTGGCAATAATCAAGGAGAAGGTACCCATGATAATGGCGACCGTGGTCGTGGTGGGAATTGTCCTTGGGGTTGGAATTGGTCTGGCGCGCACCCGGCGAAAAAGAAAACGTCGCAATGGTTAGGCCGTTGCCTTCTTGCCTGTCCTTACTTCTGAGGAGAGCTTCTCGAGCCTCGACAGCCTTTTTGCGAGCTCGTTCCTGACCATGGCGAGGAGCTCCTGCAACGGGACGATGTAGTATTCGTAGGACAGCCGCCTCCTGGGAGTCACGGCAACTTCACGGCGCAATATGCCTTTGCCGACGAGGATGCGGATGTGGCTCCGCAGGCTCCTCTCCGACATCTTGACGCTCTCTGCGAGCTCGTGGAAGCTGAGCTTGCGCCGCTTGATTGCCAGGACCTCGATTATCCTGGCGCAGGCCCTCGGGATTCCGAGACCTCTGGTCACCTCGCCCGCGAAATTCCTCAGGTGCTTCGTCAGACCGTTCGCCATTGCGCCGCTGCGATAGCGGTTGGCGATATTTATGCATTTTCACTTGCACAGGTGTGCAAAATCAATAAATACGCTTATCCTCATCTTCCCACGAATGGTCAGGAAGGCCGGCACCACAATAGCAAATGACGGCGGGGCAAAGATAGTGCTCACCGCCTCGCGGGCGGAGATGAGCCACTACCGCTACAACCCGTTCCTCGCGTTCACGTGCACGTTCCCCCAGGCATTCACGAAGCTTATCCTTGGGAAATATTTCCGCCCCGACGACCACGAGGACGGAAGGGCCCGCTTCGCCCCCTACGGCCTGCGGAAGGTCGAGGCCCTGCTGGCGCAGGAGTTCGGCAGGGAGAACGTGGTGGTATCGCACTACGACAACCTAGGCAGGTTCATCGGCCCCAGCACCAAGGTATTTGCGGCCACGAGCATGGACCCCATGGGCCTTGCATACGTTTCCACGACCTACAACTCACTCATCGGCGTCGGCGGGGAGTCCCTCAATTCCGTCGAATTCAGGCGCATGATGAACCATCCCGCACTGAAGAAGCACCACCCCACCATAGTCGTGGGAGGGCCGGGCGTGTGGCAGATAAGGGACACGAACTCCGAGAAGAGGTTCAACATAGATTTCCTGTTCCAGGGGGAATCCGAGAGGGACCTCTTGGGCTATTTCCACAGGATACTCGACGGGGAGAAGGTTCCCCAGTACTTCGTCGCCGAGAAGCCGAAGTGGGAGGACATCCCGCTGATAACGGGGGCGGCCACATACGGAACGGTCGAGATAATGAGGGGCTGCGGCCGCGGCTGCCATTTCTGCACGCCCACCATGAGGACCCGCAAGTCGTTCTCCATAGACCGGATTATCAAGGAGGTCGACACCAATATCAAGTGCGGCGCCAACACCATTTTCACGACATCCGAGGACGTCCTGCTCTACGAGTGCGGGCCCAAGTTCGTCCCCAACAGGCAGAAGATAGTGGAGCTCTACACCGCCATCGCAAAGCGCCCCGGAGTGAAGCACATCCTTCTTTCGCACGCTTCATTGGCTCCCGTCGTATGCGACCCCAAGCTACCTGCCGAGCTGGCGCCCATCCTGCTTGAGAAATCACCCTGGACGCCGGAGCAGGGATACCGGCAGAAGTTCGTGACCGTGGAAGTCGGCATCGAGACCGGCAGCGTCCGGATAATGAAGAAGCACATGAGGGGAAAGGCGCTCCCGTTCAACGTGGACAAATGGCCCGAGCTCGTCTTGCAGGGAGTGGGCATAATGAACGATGCGGACTGGTGGCCCCTGTGCACCATCATGACAGGTATGCCGGACGAGAAGGAGGAAGACGTCCTCCGAACCCTGGAGCTCGTGGACGACCTCCGGTACTCGGGGGCGAAGATGTTCTACACCCCTGTCGTGTTCATTCCGATAGAAGAGGCGCTGCTGAGCAAGGCGAAGCGCTCGGACCTGAAGAAGTTCTCGAGCCTCCAATGGGAGTTCATATTGAAATGCTGGAGGAACAACATGGACTTCTGGATGCCAAACTTGAAGACGTCCGTGGCGGCGGCGGCGTTCCTGTGGTTCACGTCATACCTGTTCTGGAAGCACGGCAGCAAGATAGTCGAGCCGATAAAGTACATGCTGGGCTTCCCTTACAAGTACATCTCCAAGAAAGTGGGGCTGAAGTGCGACCAGGATTACTGCCTGGACGGCAGAAAGAAGAGGCCCGCGCCCCCGCAGCTAAAGATGGCCGAATGATTTCACTTCTTGGCGGATGCGGCACCGTAGTAGCTGTAGGATATCTTGGCGTCGTAGTTGTTGCCGGCATCGACGTAGATGATGAAACCGAACGGCCCGACGTCCTCGTGGCCGGCCACCTTGCAGGTCACCTTGAGCTTCCACCCTGCGGTGTTGTCGTCGACCTTCTTGCTGGTCATGTTGGTGATCTTGATGTTGAGGGAGCAGCTGCCGCTCGAGCCTTCCGTCTTCGCGCTCTTGTTCTGGCCGTCGGGGGATGTCAGTTCGAATAACATCTCGTCCGGCTCGGAGCCTGCCATGTCGTCCGTCCACGAGCATGCGGCCGTGACCTCGTAGACATTGGTGACGTCTGTGGAATTGTTGCCCCCGCCGCCACCGCCGAACTTGATGGCCTGCTCGTCCGTGGAGCCCACGGCCACCTGGGGGCCCTTGATGTCGCTCGAACCTGTCATGGGGCTCAGCTTCACGCCCGTGGTCGATGGCTTGCTGGGACCGAAAAGGCTCACTCCGCCGCCCATGCTCAACGCTGCGGCCACTACAACGACAATGACCACTGCGACAATGCCAAGGAGCATGAACTTGTTGCCTAGCATCCGGCCGACCATGGAAGGCTGGGGTGCTGGAGCATAGGTCTCCCCCGAGGAATCGTAGGCTTGCTGGTCCACTGGTGTTTCAGCGGCCTGTGCGTCAGAAGCCTGGGCATCTTCGCTCATTTTTTCCCTCTACAGAGTAAAAGAGTGGTCGTCGTTATTAAAGATTTTGGTGGCTCGACGGCCGATGGCGTGGAGAGGGAAAAACGGACACGCGGGCGTCCCCGCGTCGCGGCTGAGGGCGGGTCTCACTTGCCGGCGGCATCGACGCCGTAGAAGCTGAAGTCTATCTTGGCCTGCCAGTCGTTGCCGTTGTCGGGGGTCACGATGCGGCCGAACGGGCCCTTGTCCTTGTGGCCCGCCTTGTTGCAGGTGACCTTCAGCTTCCAGCCCTGTGAGTTGTCGTTTATGGCCTTGTTGGTCATGTTGGTGAGCTGGATGTTGAGCGAGCAGCTGCCGCTCGAGCCTTCCGTGTCCGCGCTCTTGTTGGTGCCGTCCGGTGCGACGAGCTCGAAGAACATGCAGTCCGGCTCGGAGCCGGCGAGGTCGTCGGTCCACGAGCAGGCCGCGTTGACCTTGAAGACATTGGTCACGTTGCCGCCGCTGGAGTTGCCCGCGGCCGCCTTGAAATCGAGAGGGTACTCGAACGTCTGCTTGACGGCCACCGGCGCTCCCTTGTAGGACCACGAGCCGCTCTTCTCGACCATGTTGAGTGCGCCCGGGCCTTTCTTGCCGCCGCTGTCGGATGCGGAGCTCTTGGCCGTGAGCGCAAATGTCGCGGTTGCTGCCACTACGACTATCACGACAACTGCGACGACAGCTATGAGCATCTTCTTGGAGAACTTTCCCGCCGTCTTCCGGGGTGCCTCGTAATACTCGGCCTGCTCGCCGATTTCCACGGGTTCTTCGGCGGCGGCCTGCTTCTTCCTGTAGCCCATGCTCATTATGAACACTCCCTACACTCAAAGAGATGCTGCACACATTTAAGCATTTTGGTTATATACTTTACCGCTCGGACCGCGGAAAATGGTACCTACCAGCGATGTTTCAAATCGCGGGAGCATTGAAAAGTGGTCGTGGATGGGCGGGACCTGCTTCAAGCCTCGAGTTGGACGGGAACAGGATAGTGCTGACCCCGGCCGCCGACAAATGATTCATTTCTTTCCAAGCGCGCCCTTGCCGTTCTTGGCGTCCCCGTTGGCCGGGTTGATGGAGAGCGCCCTGTCGTAGCACTTCAGGGCGTCGTCGGGCTTGTTCAGGAGCCGCAATGCGTTGCCCTTGTTGGCCCAGACCTCGTCGCTGTCCACGTTAAGGGCCAGCGCCGAATCGTAGCACCTCAGCGCCTCCTCGAACTTCTTCATGTTGAAGAGGGTGTTTCCCTTGTTGTTCCAGGCGGCGTCGTACTTGCTGTCTATCTCTATCGCCCTGTCGAAACACCTGAGCGCCTCGTCGTCGCGCTGCTTCTTCCTGAGCGCGGAGCCCTTGTTGTTCCAGGCCTCGGCGTAGTCCGGCTTTATCTCGATGGCCTTGTCGTAGCACTTCACCGCGTCATCTACCTTGCCGAGGGAATAGAGCGCGTTGCCCTTGTTGTTCCAGGCCTCTTCGTAGTCGGGGTTGAGGGAAATGGCGTTCTCGTAGCATTTTATGGATTCGTTGAGGACGCCCAGCTGGGACATGGCAAAGCCCTTGTTGTTCCATGCGAGCGAGTTGTTTGGGTTCGCCTCGACGGCCTTCTCGTAGCACTTCACAGCCTGCTTGTAGTCCCCCTGCTGGCCCACAGCGTTCCCCTTGTTGGTCAGGGCGCTGTCGTAGTCGGGCTTGATGCTGATGGCCTTGTCGTAGCACTGGACCGCTTCCTTGAGCTTGCCCTGCTCGCGGAGCGCGTTGCCCATGTTGTTCCAGGTGGTCTCGGAATCGGGATTGTTCGAGAGCGCCTGGTCGTATGACCTTATCGCCTCCTCGAAGCGCTTCAGCGCCACGAGGGAGTTGCCCTTGTTGTTCCAGGCCTCGTCGAACTTGGGATTGACCTTGATGGCGGCCTCGAACGATTTGACGGCCTCGTCGTACCTCTTGAGGTTGTAGAGCGCTGAGCCCTTGTTGTTCCAGGCCTGCTCGAAATCCGGCTGGACCTTGATGGCCGCATCGTAGCAGCTGATGGCCTCCGCGTACTTCTTCATGGAATACAGGGCCGAGCCCTTGTTGTTCCAGGCGTGGAAGTCGTTGGGGTCGAGCCCTATGACCTTGTCGTAGCAGATGACCGCCTGGTCCCTTCTTCCGAGGGAATAGAGGATGGCGCCCTTCTCCGCCCAGACCTCGACGGACTCGATGTTCAGGCCGAGGGCCTTGTCAAGGGCCTGTACCGCTTCCTCCTTCTTACCGATGGCCTTGAGCGCCAGCCCCTTGTTGTACCAGGGCTGGTGGTCCTCCGGCTCGAGTGAGATTTCCTTGTCATAGCAGGGAATGGCCTCGGCGAACCGCCCCATGTCCGAGAGCACCATGCCCTTGTGCCTCCAGGCCACGAGATAATTGGGATTGAGGTCCAGCGCCTTGCTGAAGCACCTGAGGGCATCCTCGGCCTGGCCCAGCTCGTAATAGGCATTGCCCTTGTTGAGCCAGAGCACCTCGAAATCGCCCTTGATGGCGAGGGCCGCATCGTAGCTCTTGAGCGCCTCCTCGAACCTGCCCATCACGCCGAGGATGATGCCCTTGTTGCTCCACGCCTCGAAATCCCGCGGATTCATCTTTATTACTTTCTCGAAGCACTCGATGGCCTCCTCGGGTTTGCCGAGCTTGTACAGCGTCAGGCCCCTCTGGGTCCAGATGCCCGAGGAATCGGGAGCAAGCACCGACACCTTGTTGAAGCAGACGTCCGCCTCCTCGTACCTGCCCAGTTTCCGGAGAACGCCGCCCTTGCGACTCCAGGCCTCCACGAAGTTGGGGCTGAGCTCGATTGCCCTGTCGAGGCACTGGAGCGCCTCCTGGGGCTTCTGGAGGGACTCGAGCGCTATGCCCATGCTGCACCACCCGCCGGCGTGCTTGGGGGCCAGCTCTATGGTGCGGCCGAAGCACCTGATGGCCTCGTCGAACTTCTCCAGCTTGACAAGCGCCTCGCCCTTCTGGAACCAGGCCTCGGCATGGTCCAGCGCCACGGTGATGACCTGGTCGTAGCACTTGATGGCGTCGTTGAACTGCTCGAGCTTCTGGTAGGCGTTGCCCATCGTGAACCAGGCGTCCTTGTTCTTGGAGTCGATAGTGACCGCCTTGATGAGGCTCTCCACGGAATCCTTGTACTTGCCCATGGTGAACAGGAGAAGGCCCCGTGCGCTCCAGGATTCGGTGTCCGCCTTGACGGCGATGGCCCTGTCGTAGCACTCCATGGCCTCCTTGTGCTTGCCCAGTGCCTGGAGCGCACGGCCCTTGTTGTACCACGCGGCCTGGTAGTCCTTCTTGATTGCAATGGCCTTGTCGAAGCAGTCGATGGCCTCCTGGAACTTGTTCTGGCGGGAGAGCACGGAGCCCATCTCGTTCCAGGCGCGCTCGTGGTTCGGCTTCACCTCGACGGCCTTTCGCAGCGCCGCAAGGGCCTCGTCGGGCTTGGAGAGTCGGTCGTAGGCGAGGCCCTTGCCGTAGAACGAACCGTCCGACTTGGGATTGATGTCCGTCGCCTTGTCGAAGCACTGGATGGCCTGCTCGTGCCGGCCTATGGCCAGCAGCATGTTGCCGATGGTGGTCCACGTGCCGTCGTTGCGCGGGTTGAAGCTCAGCGCCTTGTGATAGGCCAGTATCGCCTGGTCGAACTGATTGAGCTTCTCGTAGGCGCGCCCGCGGTTGAGCCATGCATCCTCGTTGTCCTGTTTCAGGTCGATGGAGCGGTTGTAGCAGTCGAGCGCCTTCTCGGGGTGGCCCAGCTGCTCGAGCGTCTGCCCCTTGAGGACCCAGGTCTGGGGGTCCTCGGGCTTGAGGCTGAGGGCCTTGTCGTAGCAGTTCGCTGCCTCCTCGTTCCTGCCCATGGTCTGGAGAACGGAACCCTTGCCCTTCCATGCGTCCCCTGAAGACGCCTTGAGGGAGATGGCCCTGTCGAACGCTTCCAGTGATTCCTGCAGCTTGCCCTCCGCCTTCAGGACCTCTCCTTTCTCGGTCCAGGCCTCGTCCGAGCGTGAATTGAGCTCGATGGCCTTCTCGGCCGCCGCTGCGGCCTCGTCCATCCTGTTGAGCGAGCGGAGGACCTTGGCCTTCGCCACGAAGGCGATGTCGTAGCCAGGCCTGACCTCGGAGGCTTTTTCGTAACACGAGAGCGCCGCCTCCGGCTTTCCGGAGGAAACGAGCGCCGAGCCCTTCTTGTACCAGGCGTCGGCGTTGTTGGGATTGAACTTTGTGGCCCTGTCGTAGCATTTGAGGGCGCCGGCGAAATCCTTCCTTGCCAGGAGCTCGTCGCCCTTGCGGACCCAGTCCATGTCGATGTTGGGATAGAGGGCAAGGGTGTCCCCGATGAAGATGCGATGCAGTTCTTCCGGGAACATCGGCACCGCGGCGCCGTTCTGGATTTTCAGGTAGACGCCTGCCTTGGTGCAGTAGGGCTTCTCCGTGCCTTCATCGACCTCGATGACGTATATCTCGCGGTTGGAGGCGTCCGTCTCGGAACAGGCGCGGAGGGTCAGCTTCGGCCGGAGCTGCTCCCCGGCCTCCTTGAGGCGGCCCAGGTCGTACTTCTTTGCCTCCTCCTTCTTCGCCGTCGGGGGAAAAGGTATGCCGACGACGTCGCCCTTTCCCGCCGGGGACTTCTTGACGCCGATGAGAGCGTAACCTCCGCGGGAGTTGGCAAGGGCCACGACAGCATCGATTATCGGGTTGAGGGGGTCCATCCTCTCCAGGAACAGGACGTCCGCGTCGGCAAGTTCGAGGCCGAGCGCCTTCGTCACCTTCTCGGAGAGCATTGCGCCACCCCCAGCCGCCGGCCTACTTCTTCTTGGCCTTGTCGAGGATGGTCTTTCCGTTCTTGGCCTCGATGTTGTCAGGGTTGATCTCGAGCGCCTGGTTGAAGCACTTCAGGGCCTCGTCCGGCTTGTTGAGGGCCCGGAAGACATTGCCCTTGTTGGTCCAGGCCTCGTCGTTCTCCTGGTTGATCTCGATGACCTTGTCGTAGCACTTGAGCGCCTCGTCCAGCTTCTCGGTGGCGAAGTAGACCGTGCCCTTGTTGTTCCAGGCGGATTCGTAATCGGCCTTGACCTCGATTGCCCTGTCGTAGCACCGGATGGCCTCCTCGTCGCGGCCCATCTTCTTGAGGGCCGTGCCCTTGCTGTTCCAGGCCTCCGCGTAGTCGGGCTTGATCTCGATGGCCCTGTCGTAGCACCTGACGGCCTCCTCGACCTTGCCCAGCGAGTAGAGCGCGTTGCCCTTGTTGTTCCAGGCGTCCTCGTAGTCGTCCTTGTTCTTGATGGCCTCGTCGTAGCACTTCAGCGCCTCGGAGACCCGGCCCATGGATGTGTACACGAAGCCCTTGTTGTTCCAGGTCTGGTGGCGGGTCGGATCTATCTTGAGGGCCCTGTCGAAGCACTCCAGCGCCTGCTTCTGGTTCCCCAGCGCCTGCAGGGCGTTGCCCTTCTGGCGGTGGGCGTTGACCGATTCGGAGTCTATCTCGAGCGCCTTGTCGTAGCAGGTGATGGCATCCTTGAGGCGCTTGAGCTCCCTGAGGGCGTTCCCCTTGTTTATCCAGGTGTTCTCGCTCTCGACGTTTATCTTCAGCGCCTCGTCGTAGGACCGGATGGCGTCCTCGAACTTCTTGATCTCCGCGAGCGCGTTGCCCTTGTTGTTCCAGGCGTCCTGGAACTCGGGGGTGACCCTGATGGCCTCCTCGAAGCACTTGACCGCATCAGGGTACTTCTTGAGGTTGAAGAGCGCTGAGCCCTTGTTGTTCCACGCCTCGGCGAAGTCGGGCTTGACCTGGAGCGCCTTGTCGTAGCACTTCACGGACTCGTCCCATTTCTTCTGGGTGTAGAGCGCTGAGCCCTTGTTGTTCCACGCCTGCTCGTTCTCGGGGTTGATCTGGATGACCTTGTCGTAGCAACCGATGGCGCCGTCGATGTTCTTCAGGTTGTAGAGGGCGGAGCCCTTCTCTGCCCAGACCTCCCACATGTTCGGGTCGAGCTTGAGCGCTTCGTCGTAGGACCGGACGGCGTCGGGCAGCCTCTTGAGCTGCCTGAGCGCGATGCCCTTGTTGAAGTGCGTCATGGGGTCCTCGGGGTTGAGCTCTATTTGCTTGTCGTAGACGCCGAGCGCCTCTTCGAACCGTCCGAGCTCAAGGAGCGCAACTTCCTTGTTCTGCCACGCGCCCAGGAATTCGGGATTGAGCTCCAGCGCCTTGTTGAACCTGTCGAGCGCTGGCTCGAGCTGGCCCATGGAGTAGAGCGCCGTGCCCCAGAGGTTGAAGGCCTGGAAGAACTCCGGCCTTATATTGGTGGCCGACTCGAAGGACTTCGTCGCGTCCTCGAACCTCTCGAGCTTCAGGAGGATCTGGCCCCTGTTGCTCCAGCCGTCCGCATCGTTGGGGTTCATCTGGACGACCTTGTCGAAGCACTGGAGCGCCTCCTCCACTTTGCCGAGCTTGAACAGGTTGAAGGCCCTCTGGCTCCAGACATCGCCCATATCGGGGTTGATCTCGATGGCCTTGTTCAGGCAGGCGTCCGCCTCGTCGAACTTCTCGAGCTTCCGGAGGACAAGTCCCTTCTTCTGCCAGGCCTCGGCGAACCTGGCGTTGTTCTCGATGGCCTTGTCGAAGCACAGGACCGCCTCGTCGAACTTCTCGAGCAGGTCGAGCACGGTGCCCTTCCTGTACCAGGCGTCCGCGAACTTGGGGTTTATCTCGATGGCTCGGTCGTAGCACCTCAGTGCCTCATCCAGCTTCTCGAGGTTCTCGAGCGCAAAGCCCTTCTCGTACCAGGCCACGTCGAAATCGGATTTGTTCTCGATGGCCTTGTCGTAGCATTGGATGGCCTCGCTGAGCTTGTCGATCTTCTTGAGCGCGTTGCCCATGTTGTACCAGGTGACATGGTAGGTCATGCTGAGGTCCAGCGCCTTCGTGTAGGACTGGATCGCATCGGGGTACTTCTTCAGACTGTACAGCATGAGGCCGCGGTTGTTGTAGGCTTCAACATCGGGCTTCAGGCTGAGGATCTTGTCGTAGCAGGCCGAGGCATCCTCGTACCTCTGCAGCGCTGCCAGAGAGGCCCCCTTGTTGTTCCAGGCGTCGACATACTCGTCCTTGAGGTGTATGGCCTTGTCGAAGCACTCGATGGCGGGCTCGAACTTGCCCATCCTGTGGAGCGATGCGCCCTTGCCGTTCCAGGACTGCTCGTTCCTGGCATTGAGGGCGAGCGCCTTGTCGAACGCCTCCACGGCGTCGACATCGCGCCTGAGCTTCCCGAGGGAGAAACCCTTGTTATGCCAGGCGCACTCGAAGTCCTTCTGGAGGGCGAGGGCCTTCTCGAAGCACTGGAGCGCCTCGTTGTGTTTCTCCACCTTCTGGAGCGCCTCTCCGAGGTTGTTCCATATGTCCTTGTCGTTGGGGTTGAGGCTGATGGCCGTCCCGTAGGCCTGGAGAGCGTCCGCGAACTTGCCGAGGCGGACGAGCGCAAGCCCCTTGCCGTTCAGGGATTCCGGATAATCGGCCTTCAGGGACAGGGCCTTCTCGTAGCACGATACGGCCTCGTCGTTGCGGCCGAGGCCAAGGAGCGCCAGTCCCTTGTTGTTCCAGGGCTCGTGGTTTTCCTCCTTGATCCGGATGGCCTTGTCGAACGAGCCGAGCGCCTCGTTGAGGTTCTCGACCTTGAGGTAGGTCAGGCCCATCTCGTTCCATCCGTTCTGGTAGGACGCGTTTATCTTGACGGCGCGCTGGAAGCTGGTGATGGCCTCCTCGTAGCGCTTGAGGAACGACAGGCGGCGGCCCTTCTCGTACCAGGCCTCGTCGTATTCCGCCCTTATCTGGAGCGCACGGTCGTAGGACTTGAGGGACTCATCGTGCTGGCCCAGGAGCTCCAGGGCCTTGCCCTTGTTGAACCAGGCCTCGGGATAGTCGGCCCTGTTGAGGATGGCCTTGTCGAAGCACTGGACGGATTCCTTGTACCTGTGCAGCTTGATGAATGCGGCGCCGTACTCGTTCCAAGCCACCTCATTCTTGGGGGCCAGATCGACGGCACGCTGGTAGCAGGTGACGGCCTGGTCGTACTTTCCCAGGTTCCCGAGCGCGGAGCCCTTGTTGTACCACGCCTCGGAATTCTTGCCGTCGATGCTGATGGCCTTGTCGTAGCACTCGATGGCCTTGTCCACCTTGTTCATCCTGGCCAGGACGAGACCGACGATGTTCCACGTCGAGGCGTTCTTGGGGTTCAGCTCGATGGCCTTCATGTAGCTTTCGAAGGCCTGGTCGAACCTCTGGCCCTTGAGGAGCACGCCCGCCTTCTTCAGCCAGGCGCCCTCGCTGCCCGCATCGATGCTGAGAGCCTTGTCGAAGCACGTGAGAGCGGGCTCGCCCCTGTCTAGAGCCACGAGGGAGTCTCCTTTCATGACCCAGGTCTCGAAGTCGCTCTGGTCGAGGGATATCGCCCTGTCGAAACAGGTGACGGCGCCATCCATGTCGTTGAGCCTCATGGAAACCGCGCCCTTGCTCTTCCACGCCAGGAAGGAGCCCGAGTTGATCTCGATTGTGCGGTCGAAGCACTTGACGGCGTCCTGGAGCTTGTTCATCAGCACCAGCGTGGAGCCCTTCTCGAACCATGCCAGCTCGTGGTCGGGCTTTATCTCGATTGCCTTGTCGAAGGAGCCCAGTCCGTCCGTGTAGTTCTTCATGGCCTTGAGGGCCACGCCGCGCTTGAACCAGGCCAGGTCGAAGTTGCCCTTTATCTCGATGGCCTTGTCGAAGCACATGACGGCCTCGTCGAACCGGCCGAGCTTCACGAGCGTCTCGCCCTTGCTGTTCCAGGCCATCTCGTGGGTGGTCTTGATGGCGATGGTCCTTTCGAATGATTTGATGGCCTCGTCGTAGCGCTTGAGGCGGTCCAGCAGCAGGCCCTTGTTGTACCAGGCGGTCTCGAAGTCGCCTCTGATCTCGATGGCCCTCTCGAAGGCCTTCACGGCCTCGTCCGGCCTGCCCAGCTCGCCCAATGATTCGCCCTTCTTGTTCCAGGCCTTCTCGTTGTCGGGCTTGATCTCGATTGCCCTGTCGAAGGACTTGATGGCGTCCTCGTGCTTGAGCATCTTGTACTGGGTCATGCCCTTGTTGAACCAGGCGGGTTCGTAGCCCACCTTGAGCTGTATGGCCTTGTCAAAGCACCTGAGCGCTTCAGAGAGCTCTCCGGCGCTGTCGGCGGCGATGCCCTTGTTGTTCCAGACCTCCTCGTCATCGCCGGATACGCCGATTGCCTCGTCGTAGCAGGCCATGGCCTCCTTGGTCCGGCCCAGCGCCTGCAGCGCATTGCCCTTGTACTTCCAAGCCTCCCCGAGCTTGCGGTTGAAGCTGATCGACTTGTCATAGCACTGGAGCGCCTCCTCCGTGCGGCCCAGCGTGTCCAGTATCTTGCCCTTCTCGAACCAGGCCTGGTCGTGCTCCGGTTTTATCTCGATGACCTTCTCGTAGCACTTCTCGGCCTGCTTGAGGCGGCCCAGCTTGGTGAGCGCTATGCCCTTGCTGAACCAGGCGCTTTCGGAGTTGGGAGTGATCTCGATGACCTTGTTGAAGCACGACAATGAAGCTTCGGCGCGGTTGAGGTCCAGCAGGGCCATGCCCTTGCCGTACCATGCGTTGTCGTAATTGGTATTGAGCTCGATGACCTTGTCGAAGCAGCGCAACGAGGCTTCCAGCTTGTTCATCTTCCGGAGCGCGTTGCCCTTGTTGTACCAGGCGTTCTCGTGCTTGGGGTCCATCTCTATGACCTTGTCGAAGCACTTGATGGCCTCCTCGTTCTTCCCCAGATGCATGAGCGAGGAGCCGCGGTTGAACCATGCGCTGTCGTAGTTGGCCCGAGACTCGAGTGCCTTGTCGAAGCAGGCTATCGCCTCATCGTACTTGCCCAGGTCGTGAAGCGCTATGCCCTTGTTGTTCCACGCCTCGTCGTAATCGGCCTTGAGCTCGATGGCCCTGTCGAAGCAGGTTATCGATTCCGCGACCTTGCCCAGGTTGTAGAGCGCATCGCCCTTGTAGTTCCAAGCCTGCTCGAATGACGGGTTAATCCTGATGGCGGCATCGAAGCACTTGAGTGCATCCGCGTGCTTGCCCTGGTTGGCCAGCGCATACCCCTTGTTGTTCCAGGCGCGGAAATAGTTGGGCCGCAGCTCTATGACCTTGTCGTAGCACTGGACCGCTTCCTCCACCTTGCCGAGGTTGTAGACAGCGTTGCCCTTGTTGTACCATGCCTTCTCGTAATCCGGGGAGAGCTCGATGGCCTTGTCGTAGCATTCGATGGCGGCATCCACTTTCCCGAGGGTGTATAGTGCATTGCCCTTGTTGTTCCACGCCTGCTCGAACGAGGGGCTGAGCTTGATGGCCTGCTCGTAGCACTCCACGGCCTCGTCGACGCGGCCCAGGTTGTAGAGCGCGTTGCCCTTGTTGTTCCAGGCCTTCTCGTAATCCGGAGCGGCCTCGATTGCCTTGTTGTAGCACTCGATGGCCTCCTCGGCCTTTCCGAGCGAGCCGAGAGCGGAGCCCTTGTTGTACCACGCCTTCTCGTACTTGGGGTTTATCTCGAGGGCCTTGTCGAAGCATTTTACCGCTTCCTCGACCTTGCCCAGGTTGTAGAGCGCGTTGCCCTTGTTGTTCCACGCCTCCGCATAGGTGGGCTTTATCTCGATGGCCTTGTCGTAGCACTCGATGGCCTCGTCTATCTTCCGCAGCGAGCCGAGGGCGAAGCCCTTGTTGTTCCACGCCACCTCGTATTCGTAATTGATCTCGATGGCCTTCTCGTAGCAGGTGATGGCCTCCTCGAACTTGCCGAGGCAACCGAGGGCGAAGCCCTTGTTGTTCCAGGCCTCTTCGTAGTCGGGCTTGAGCTCAATGACCTTCTCGTAGCACTTTATAGCGTCCTCGTACTTGCCGAGCTCGTCGAGGGCATTGCCCTTGTTGTTCCAGGCCTCTTCGCCATACGGCCTTATCTCGATGGCCTTGTCGTAGCACTTGATGGCGTCCTCGGACCTGCCCATCGCATCCAGGACGTTGCCCTTGTTGTTCCAGGCCTCTTCGAAATCAGCCCTGAGCTCGATGGCGCCGTCGTAGTAGAAGAGCGCCTGCTCGTAAGTGTATTCCTTGGGCTCGTAGGGCAGTATCTCGTTGGCCGCCGCTGCCATGTCCCGGCTGCGCTTCGTCAGGTAAACCGCATTGCCCAGGCGCAGGTAGGTCTCCGGGTTGCCGACATATTTAGTGTAGCGGGTCTTTGCCTCGTGGATCTTCTCGCCCACGAGGTCCACCATCGATTTGTCGTTCTTCGTGAGCTTGAGCTTCGTATCCTTGTCAATGACTGTGGGGATGTTCATCTGCGTCAGAATCGTGTTGAGCTGGTTCGTGATGGAGGCGAACTGGTCCTCGCTCAGCTCCTTGATATTGATGTTCTTGACCTGCTGGATTGCATCCGCGCCGCCCACGAACGAGACCTGGTCGCCGTAGGTCGTCGGACCGACACCGATAAGGGCGCTGGGTTGCGTCGGGCGCTTGCGCGTCAGGACGCTGTCACCGATGAGTCCGCCGGAATCGAGCCCGCCCTTTCCACCGGCCTTTCCGCCGCCGAGCTTCGTTCCGCACTTCGCGCAGGTGTCCACACCGGCCTTAACGTAGGTACCGCACTTCGGGCAAACTGCCATGTCTCATTCCCCCAATTTAACCATTATTATTGCTTAGTACTAGCGGTAAGCTTACCTCGTATAGAAGTTAGCCTATTTAAACTTACTATGCTCACAATATGAATTCTAAAAATATTGAGTTCCAGAGTGGAAGCATGTACTCTCAAGCGGAATGAATCCTGCTCCCTTTTTTTCTAAGAGGGAACTATGCGCCGCCGCCCTGAATCATGTCCTCGAGCTTCTTCTTGGTCTCGGGGTCGATCTTCCTGCACTTCAGCGCGGCGCGGTACTCCTTCTCGGCCGCGTCGAATGCTCCCCTTCCAACATAAAGTGTTGCGAGGTTCATGTGAGGGAACGGATTCTCGGAGTCCAGCTGGATGAGGTCATTGTAGGCCGCCTCCGCCTCGGGCTTCCTCCCGAGCTTGAAGAGCACGGAGGCCAGCTCTGCGTGCGCATCAGTGAAGAACGGCTTGAGACGGATTGCCTCACGGAGTTCTTTTTCGGCCTCCTGCAGTCGGTTGAGCGAGGCAAGGACCATCCCGAGGTTGCAGTGGGCTATCTCGTATTCTGGGAACATCTGGATTGCATCTCTCAGAACCATCTCGGCGGACTGCATCTTCCCTTCATTGAACAGCTGGGTGGCGCTAGCGACGCGGGCCTTCACCTTTCCGCCGACCATGAGCCACTTCAGCTTCGAGCCGCCCAAGTAATCACGTCCCTCGGGATATTCCAAGAAAGTATATGATGATTTTGAACGTGCCCCGCCACATTAATTGAAAATCGGATCGAAAGAAAAGCGGGCCTGGAGGGATTTGAACCCGCGGCATTTCGGTTAAGAGCCGAACGCTCTACCTAGCTGAGCTACAGGCCCACTCGGGTTTGCGACAGCCGCAATCGCTTTTGTGGCGCTGGCGGCGGCCCCCTCTCGGAGGCGAACCGTCAAATGGCACTTCCCGTTTATAATCATATCGCCCCGAAAATCGACGCATGACCCTCGATGGCTGGCTATATGACCAATGCAGTTAAGAACTCCGGGAGCATCACTGCAACGCAATGGTCGGAACTCCCGAAGAGCTCCCAATTGTTGGAAGGGGAGCCGAGCTGGCAGCTGTGACGAAAGCCCTCGAGAAGGCGGGGCAGGGAAAGCCCATGCTCGTCCTTCTCACGGGAGAGAGCGGGGTGGGCAAGACACGGATAGCCCGAGAGGCCATTCGTCTCGCGACGGAGAAGGGCTGGCGCGCGCTTCCGGGAAAATGCCTCCACGGCACCCTCACGCCCTACATGCCTCTGACCGAGGCGTTCAGCGAGGGAAAGCTCGAGCACCTCATGGAATTCTCGAAGCCCCCACGGGTCGAAGAGGCTCTGCTGATATTCAAGGACGGGAGGCTGTGCGCGCGCTCGAGCCGGAAACAGGGCGGCCTGGACCGGGATATTTTCGCGGGCATGCTATATGCCGTCGCATCCTTCGTCAGGGATTCCTTCTCGGCGATGACGGGCCGCAAGGAAAAGACCGGCGGCCTCAATGTCATGGGCTACGAGGACTACCGTGTTCTGGTCGACAACCGGCCCTGGGGTAGCCTCGCCCTCGTCATCACCGGCGAGGAGAACGAGATCCTCAAGGATGAGCTCGCCGAGGTAACGGAGCGCATAGGAAGGCTCCACGGCGATGTCCTGGAGTCCTGGACTGGCGAGACCGAGCCCATGAAGCCCGTGGAGCACGAGATAGGGGGCTTCATAACGTCCGGAAGGTACGACGGCGTCGAGGGCCTCACGGAGCCCGAGAACCGTCACTGGAGGCTCCTCAACAACGTCACCCACGGAATAGCGAGGGCTTCGAAGGAGCAGCCCACGCTCCTGTTCCTGGACGATATCCAGTGGGCCGACCCCAGCAGCCTGGGGCTCGTCCTGCACCTCCTCAGGCATCTCGACGGGACGAGGCTCGTGGTCCTCGTCACATGCCGCACGGAGGAGATGGCGGCCGGCCACACGCTCCTCGCTGTACGCAAGGAGCTCGAGGCCGGCGGGCTAGTGGTGGACATCCCGGTGGCCAGACTGGGAGCGAGGGACATCAGGCAGATGGTGGCATTGGAGCTGGGCGAGCCCCTGGCAAAGGGGGAAGTCGGCACGCTGATAGAGCGTGAGAGCGGCGGCAACGCGTACCTGGTCAAGGAGCTGCTGGCCTGGCTGAGGGAAGAAGGCCTGGTGGTGAAGGAGGGCGGCGGCTGGACCCTGACGGGAAAGCTGGGAAACATCGGCGTCCCGCGCCGTGTAGAAGAGACCATCCTGGCACGCGTCATGCGCCTTTCCAAGGAGGAGCGGCAGGTGGTGGAAACAGGCGCGGTCATCGGCGAGGAGTTCCGCCCCGGTCCGGTCGCGTGGGTCATGGGGCTGCAGCAGCTCCAGGTCAGGCGCGCCCTTCACGAGGTGGAGCTGAACCACAAACTTGTGCGTGCGCTCGACGGCGGGGTCCGCTACAGGTTCGACCACAGGCTGGTGCGGGAGGCCGTCTACAATTCCCTTCCGGAAGCTTTGAGGCAGGAATGCCACCGCTCGGCCGTGGAGTGCCTTGAGCGCGAGGGCGGGAGGGACATGCGCCATCTAACGGAACTCGCCTACCACTCGAAGGCGGGCAAGCATCCCAAGGCGGTAGCGCACCTGCGCTCGGCAGGGGACGCCGCCCGCAGGGATTACCAGAATGCCGTAGCTGCAAAATTCTACGATTCCGCCCTCGTTATCGCCACCAAGAACGAGCGGGACCAGCTCATCGAGCTCCTGGGAGAAACGGAGTTCCACGCCGGAAGGTTCGAGGAGGCGGACGCCTGGTTCGGCCTCGGGGTCAAGGAGACGCGCATCCGGGACAGGAAGGTCGCGCTGACGGCCAGGCGGGCACGCGCCCTGGACCGGCTCGGAATGCCGGACGAGGCGCTTCACATCATGGAGAGCGAGAGACCGGGGCCTCACATCGCTCATCTCATAGAGGCACGGTGGCGCTCCACGAAGGCCTGGCTCCTTTTCAGAAAGCAGGACCTCGACGGTGCAGACCGCGAGGTGCGTGCCGCACTGCAGACATTCGAGGAAACTGGCGGCACGGGCGACGACCTTGCGGACTGCTGGAACACTCTGGGCTCCGTGGAATCCGCGAGAGGCCGGCTCGAGAAGGCCGCCGCCGCATATGCAAAAGGCCTCGAGGTGGCGCAAAAGGGCGGAGCACGGTACCAGACGGTCCGCATCATGCTCAACCTGTGTCCCATCGAGGCGGGGCTCGAGAACATCGGCCGCGCTTTGGACATGTCGCGCCGCGGCCTCCACGAGGCGGACAGGCTCGGGGACCGGCTTCTCGTCGGCGGCGGGCTTTTCACCGTGGGAACTTTCATGACGTGGGCCGGCTCACCGGAGGAGGGTCTGGAGTACCTCAATGCGTCGGTCAGGCTCGCGGAGGACATGAGCTCCGCCTACATCGAGACGGAGGCGCGGCAGGGCAGGGCCCTGTGCATGTTGGAACTTGGAAGGCCGGCCGATGCCGTTGAGGATGCACGGGCGGCGCTCAAGCTTTCAGGTGAGCAGGGGGTCTCGTGCGCTCCGATGGTCACCCTCTCGGAAGCGCTCGTCGCGGACGGAAAGCCCGAGGAGGCCGCCGCCATTGCAAGGCGCGCCATCGAAAATGGCTGGCTGAGGGGAGCGGAGCTCGACAGGAGAATGGCTGCAAGGAACCTTGGCCTTGCCCTCGCCGCCCTGGGCGACCAAAAAGAATCCAATGGCATGTTCGAGGAGGCATTGGAGGGCGGCGGAGGCTCCATGGGCGCTTTCGAATACGCGAGAGGCCTGCGCTGGTGGGGCGAGGCGCTGCTCTCGTGGGGAGAGAGGGAGAGGGCCCGTGACAAGCTCGAATCCGCTCAGGACAGGTTCGCGGTAATGGGCGCCGATGGCGAGCTTCGCAAGGTCCGCACCGCCATCGCAAGGCTCATCGCCTCCGGGGATTGAGCTCTCTCAGCCCGCGTTCCTTTTCCTTATCTCGGCGTATTTTACGGGGTCCCAGCCGTCGTCGGAGGCGAAGTTGTCGAAGAAGTCCTTGGGAAGGCTCATGGGCTCGCCCTTGGCGCCGCCGACATTGGCCCTTCCCCCCCGGCCCCTGGGCTTGTCCTTGTTGACGCGCTTCCAATCCTTGTACTCGAGAAAAACTGCGAACGCGGCCAGAACGGTCCTGAACAGGGAGCTGAACTTGCAGCCCTTGAGAATGCGCTTGGCCATCATGGTGCCGAACCGGCTCGGCTTGTGGCGCAGCAGGGCCATGTCCTCGAGATGTATCTCGATGTTCAATGTTGCATCATCATGGAAATCCCTGGTGATGTCGAGCCAGTGGACCTTGTTTGTGTCCGTCTTGATGACGTAATGGGCGAAGGTCTTGCCCTCGTGCTTGAGTATCACCTGGAGCTTCTGGTTCCCGAGGACTGACAGCATCTTCCTGAGGTCTATGATGTTGTGGATGCCGATGTGCTCCGTCCTCCGTCTCGTGTAGGGCTGTATCTGGGATGTGAGGAATATCTTGCTGAAGTGCATGCTCTCCTCGGGCTGGTAGTCGCCGCCGGCGTCCATAATGAAATCAAAGCGGTCCATGAAATGGTCCACCGCCTCTCTTATAGTCATCTTGCGGCCGCCCTGCTCCCTGTACATGTAGCAGACCATGTCGTCGAGCAATACATCGAGGGCGTAGAACCGCCCGATGCATCCGGTGAGGAGCTCCTCCAGCTCCCTTGCAGTCAGCTTGTCGTGCTTGAAGACGAGGTGCATCTGGTCGTACTTGGTCCAATCGCGCTCGAAGATGAGACCTTTCGATTCGAGGTCCTTGTAGAACTCGGTGCCCGCCTGGGGCGTGGCTATGGCGAAGGCCGCATTGGTCATCCCGAGATGGCGCGCGAACTCGGGGAACGTCAGTATCTCTTCCTTGGTCTGCCCCGGAAGACCAATGACGAACGTTCCTCCGGCGACCGCGTGGTTCTCGCGCAGGGTGCGCACGGCCTTCACCTGTATCTCGTTGGATATCTCCTTCTTCGTGTTGCCCAGGTCGCCCTCGTAGGGGGTCTCGATTCCCATGCAGTACCCGATGATTCCGGCCTTCACCATCTTCTTGACGGTGTCGGGATGGCGGGCCACGGTGTCGGACCGCAGCATCGCCGTGAATATCATGTCCATGTCTTCCTCGATGAGCCTGTCGCACAGCTTGTCGACCATCGCGGGCTTGCCCATGAAGTGCGGGTCGCCCCAGATGCATATTGTCGGCTCCTTGTGGTGGAGCTCGTAGACCTCCCTCACTTCCTTCATTATGTTCTCGACGCTCCGGAAGCGCTGGCGGGAGTTGGACATCGAAGGCTCGCAGCAGAACGTGCACTTGCCCCAGCATCCCCGTGAGGTGTGGACCTGGTCCCTGTGCCTCTCTCCTTTCTTGGTCCACATCGTGCACTCGTCGCCTACCCTGAAGTGGCGGGCCGGGAACTTCAGGTCGTCGAGGTTGGCCACGCATTCGCGGGCCGGATTGTGGATGACCTTGCCGTCCTTCCTGTAGCTCAGGCCGTTGACGCCTTCGGGCGTTCCTTTCTGGATGAATTCTCGGGCCGTTATTTCGGCTTCTCCGCGGGCGACGATGTCTATCTGGTCGAACGTGAGCAATTCGTCGGGTATCGCGGTGGGATGATAGCCTCCGACGATGGTCTGGCACTTGTACTTCTTCGCCAGCTTGCAGAGCTCGAGCCCTGCCTTGTGGTCCGTGGCGCTCATCGTAACGCCGAATATGTCAGGCTGGAAGTCCTTTAGGAGCTTCTCGACAGGCGTCTTGTTGAATTCCTGGTTGAGTATCTCTATGTCGCACAGGTCCTCGATGGCGGCCGCGACGTATTCCAGGTTCACCGCGAGCGGCGCCCACATGTACCCCCAGCCGCACCGGCTCGGGGGCCTTACCAGCATCACCCTTTTTTGTTCCAGAGCTCGCACCCTTGCACTCCAACTGAAAATTGCGTTGATATTTCAATATTTCGTTATATGGAAATTGCGGCACCAGCATGGAATGGGACAAAAAAAGATGGAATATGGAGCTTGAGGGACGCACGTGTCAAGGAGAATCGGAATGGAGGGATGTGCGATTCCCAGCAGTGGAATGGAGAGAACGGACCGTGTGAATTGTGAGAGGGGGCGCTTGCTGACAAGGATTATATAGCATAGAGCAATGTTCGCTTTAAA